>Ga0315540_10001303_pt1 | contig 14284 bp, 13 predicted proteins | sample SalMarSW160110MG_FD_203677 | JGI IMG/M metagenome (GOLD analysis project Ga0315540, IMG submission 203677) | Salt marsh sediment microbial communities from the Plum Island Ecosystem LTER, Massachusetts, United States - Salt Marsh Sediment SW1601-10 ... | reverse complement strand
TCGAATCCTTCATTGACGATATCGACAAAGCGGTCTGAAAGGACCAGCTCGACCGAAACACCGGCTTGCTCGTCGAGATAGTCGGCGACGGCGCGCGTCAGATACAGCTCCCCGAAGGTCGTCGGAGTCGCAACCAGTAGCTTGCCTCGTGGCGCACCCTGTTGGTCCGCAACGGCGGCCTCCAGCTCATCGATGTCGTCGAGGATTTGCCGGCAGCGCTGGTAATAGGCCCTCCCGGCCTCGGTTGCGCTCAGCTGACGTGTCGTGCGATTGAGCAACCGGACGCGGAGGTGCTCCTCCAGTTGCCCTACGTACTTGCTAGTGAGCGCCTTGGAAATCCCCAGCCGCTCGGCAGCCACCGTGAAGGAGCCTGCTGACACGACGGCCGCATAGGTACGCATGCCGGTGAGCACATCCATATATTATCAACGGTTCATTGATGTTAATTCTTCGATTAGAGTATTTATCAACGCCACGGATACGACAAATATAGGCTCCAACGAAACTTATTCCGAGACAAGACCATGTCTGATCGGCATGCATGGTAGACGTGGTGTTGTATTCCTTTTCCCACAGTTGAAGAGCCAGGAGGATCACAGATCATGAGACGCACCGCACCGACTCAGGCAAACATCCACGATCTGGTGAAAGAGCGCTGGAGTCCGTACGTCTTCGATGCGGACCGGAGCGTGAGTGAGCAGGACCTGCGCGCCCTGTTCGAAGCGGCCCGCTGGACCATGTCGTCGTATAACGCTCAGCCCTGGCGCTATATCGTCGGTGTCCGGGAGCGCAGCTATGAGACCTGGAAGCAGATACTGGGCGTTCTGCTCGAGGCCAACCAAGTCTGGGCCGGACATGCACCCGTACTTGCCATCGGCCTGGCCGAGCACTTGTTCGAGCACAACGGCAAGGAAAACAAGGCTTCCATCCACGACCTCGGTGCCGCTTCCGCCTGCCTGACCCTGGAAGCGACGGCACGGGGCCTGTCTGTACACCAGATGATCGGCATCGACCCTTCGAGGGTCAGCGAGGTCTTCGAGATACCTCCTTCGACCGAGCCATTTACGGCCTTGGCGATCGGTTACGCGGGTGACGCCGGCCATACGGATCTGGATCAGGAATACGCAAACCGCGATGCCCGGGAGCGGGAGAGGAAGCCGATCAGCGAGATCGTCATTTACGGCGGCTTCTGAGCGCGTGACACTGAATACGGACGAAAACGACTGGGCGGCCCCGGTGGCCGCGCCGGTTCCTCATGCCGCTTTGATTTCCGACGCCAGCCGATGTGCCCGACGGGTGGTCTCCGGCAGGCGGTATCGGGTCGTGCAGGCCAGGACATAGGCCAGGGCAGTTTCCAGGCAGATGCGGTGCCCCACAGATACATAGACCGGGCGCACCCGGGGACGGGTGCGCAGCAGGGCGCCGATGATCTCGCCCCCGTGGTGCAGCCAAGTGTGCGCACCCTTCTGCTCGCCCAAGGCTCCGTGCTCCCCGATCAGACGCGACTTCGCCACGCCGATGCTGGGCAGGTTCGTGAGCAACCCGAGGTGACAGGCCAGACCGAACCGACGCGGATGGGCGTAGCCCTGGCCGTCGCACAGCAGAAGATCCGGCCGGATTCGCAGCACCGCGAGGGCATCGAGCACCGCCGGGATCTCGCGGAAGGATAGGAGGCCGGGCACATAAGGAAAATGGGTAGGGCACCTTGCCAGCGCCTGATCCAGGGGGGCCAGATCCGGATAGCGCAGAACGACTACCGCGGCCCTGGTCACCCTGCCGCCGTCCTCGAATCCGACGTCCAGACCGGCCACCGTCTCGATGGGCGAGAAGTCGTCGTGCCTGACGATCCGGTCGCGCAGCCGGCCCTGAATGGCACGTGCCTGCGCCGGCGTGACGTCCCAAGGGTGTATCTCGTTCAAGATCGAGACAAAAACACCTGCCTCTCGGTAGGCGCGGGGTGTCAATCAGAGCTTGCGAAAAATTCGGGCGCAGTCACGGAGGTTCAGGGGCGTCCGCAGTAGGCGTCCGATTTTCACAAGCTCTCATGCCGGGTCCAGGGGGCTGGATCCGACGCAGGTGGTCAGTTGCGCGACGAGCCGACGATCTCGTGGGCGATGTCCACGACGCGGTTCGCCATGTCGAGATACTCCTGACGATAGTTGGCGAGCAGGCCGTCGCTCGAGGCCCAGTAGTCCTTACCACTGATCCCGTTCTCATGCTCATACTCGATGAATTGCTTCTGCATCACGAGCATTTTGTCGATCAAATCTTGCTTCTCTTGCTTCAAGGCCGCAACGTCGGTCATGGCTCTCTCCAGGATGTTCGGGGGATGGATCTGTTCGGCCTATTCAGAGTATGCCGAAATATTAATTTAACACAGAAAGGACCGAATCGGTCAACAGCCGAGATATCCCTTCGGTGCCGGCGGTTCATCGGCAGGCACCGGTACAGTCCTCTTCACCATGCAGCTGCAGACTGCCCGTGATCTGCCCCACGGTGGCCAGCTCATGGCGGTCCAGATACTCGACGATCCCTTGATTCATAGCCGGAAGTATCAGCGGATCGTAGAAAAGGGCCGTCCCCACCCCCACCGCGCAGGCCCCTGCGATCAGGAACTCGAGCGCGTCCGCCGCACAGGCGATGCCGCCCTGTCCGATGATGGGCACCCCGTGCTCCCGGCACACCTGATAGACCTGGTGAACCTTGACCAGGGCGATGGGCTTGATGGCCGGTCCGGACAAGCCGCCCTGATCGTTGCCCAGGATAGGTAGCCTCGACTCGATGTCGATGGCCATTCCCATCAGGGTGTTGATGACGGAAAAAGCGTCCGAGCCCGCCTCCAGGCAGGCCCGGGCATTGGCTGCGATGTCGGTTTGATTCGGTGAGAGTTTCGTGATCAGCGGCTTGCGGGTGGCGGAGCGGCAGGCGGCCACCACCTGTGCCGACATCTTCCGATCGTTGCCGAAGGCGACGCCTCCCTCCTTGACGTTGGGGCAGGAGATGTTGATCTCGATGGCATCAATGGGAGAATCGTCGAAACGCCGTGTAACCTCGTAGTATTCTTCGACCGTCGAGCCCGAGACGTTGGCGATGAAGCGCGTCTCGCCGAAATCCAGGCTCGGGAGGATGCAGTCCACCACATGGTCGACCCCCGGATTCTGCAGGCCGATAGCATTCAGCATGCCACTCGCGGTCTCGCAGACCCTGTGCGGAGGGTTCCCCAGGCGGGGCCGCCGCGTGGTTCCCTTGAGGCAGACGGCACCGGCATCCCGATTCGAGAATCCCGCGATCCGCGTATATTCCTCACCGAAGCCGACACAACCGGAAAGCAGGACCAGTGGTGTGTTGAAACGAAGCCCGCAGAAGTCGATTGCCAGGCGGGGATCCGTCGCCTTGCTCATGCCTGATCACCTGCGGGCCGTTGCGCGGTGCTTCGAGGTGCGCCGGCCCGGGGCGTGGCTCGATTCGATCCGATAGGCATATGTTCGACGTCGTCCTCTACCAGCCGGAGATTCCCCCGAACACGGGAAATATTATGCGCCTCTGCGCGAACTGCGGCACGCGTCTGCACCTGATCGAGCCCCTCGGGTTCCAGCTCGAAGACCGGCGGCTGCGTCGCGCTGGTCTGGATTACCGCGAGTGGGTTAGCGTTCGGGCTCACTCGTCCCTCGATGCCTATCTGCGATCCAGGACCGAGGGCAGGCTCTATGCGTGCAGCACCCGCGGGTGCCTGCCTTATGCGCGGACGAGCTACCGTCCCGGAGATGCCTTTCTGTTCGGCCCGGAGACCCGAGGTCTGCCTCCGACGGTCCTGGCGGACATCCCGGAGCAGCAGCGGTTGTACATCCCAATGCTCCCGGAGAACCGGAGCCTGAACCTGTCCAATGCAGTGGCTGTCATCCTCTACGAGGCTTGGCGTCAGAACGACTTTGCCGGCGCCCGACAAGCGTAGGCATCTCGCGCGTAAGGGGCTGCCTCCAGGAAGGCCCCGTCGGTCAGGAGAATTCCGCCCTGCTGCCACGTGCAAGCAGGTTCTGTGTTGCCTGCGCCGGCGTCACCCCTTCTCGAAGGACGCCGAAGACCTGCTCGCAGATCGGCATTTCCACGGCCAAGCGCCGCGCGATGGCGTTGACCGAGCCGGTGGTGATGACACCCTCCACCTCTTGACCGATCTCTCGCTTGGCCTCTTCGACACTGAGGCCCCGAGCCAGGGCCAAGCCCATGCGCCGGTTCCGCGACTGGTCGTCGGTACAGGTGAGGACCAGGTCGCCCAGCCCGGCGAGGCCCATGAAGGTCTCCTGTTTGCCCCCCAGTGCGGTCCCCAGCCGAATCAGCTCCGCCAGCCCGCGGGTGATCAACGCAGCCCTGGTGTTGGCCCCGAAGCCGAGACCGTCGGCGATTCCGGTGGCGATCGCCAGCACGTTCTTGGCAGCACCGCCCACTTGGACGCCGACCAGATCGTCGCTGGTATAGGCGCGGAACCGGTCACTGTGTAACCAGCCGGCGACGCGTCGGGCGTGACTCGGGCTGGGGGATGCCACGGTAACGGCCGTGGGCAGGCCCAGGGCGACTTCTTTGGCAAAGCTTGGGCCGGAAACGACGGCCAGGTCCCGCGGCCCCAGGATCTCTTCCGCGACCTGGTGCAGTAGCCGTCCAGTGTCGGGCTCGAATCCCTTGGTCGCCCATGCGATTCCGAGGTCGTCGGGAAGCTGGCCGGAAAGGCGATGCAGGACGTCGGCAAAGGCGCGGCTGGGAACTACGATCAGCAGCTCCCGGGAACCGTCGAGGCACTCGGCCAGCTCTTCGACGGGCCGCAGCATCGGGGGAAGCTCGAACCCGGGCAGAAAGCGGCAATTCTCTCCATCCCGACGCAAGGCCCGAACCTGCTCCGCCGAGTAGTCCCAAAGCCGCACCCGGTGTCCGTTGCGGCACAGCAGTAGGGAAAGGGCTGTGCCCCAGGAGCCGGCCCCCAGGACGGCAAGCTCCGTGGCGTCGGCCTCACTCAATGGGAGGCCGTACCCGATTGCTCGGCTGTCTTCTCGAGATGTTGGGCGTAGAGGGCGTCGAAGTTGACCGGTTGCAGAACCAGTTGGGGAAAGCTTCCCTTGGTGACCAGGTCGGATACGATCTCGCGCGCGTAGGGGAAAAGTAGATTCGGGCAATAGGCACCGAGCAGCGGCCCCAGCTCGTCGTCGGAGAATCCCTTGACTCCGAACAGGCCGGCCAGGTGCACCTCCACGATGTGGGCCGTCTTGTCCGCAATCTTGGTGGTCACGGTGACCGATAGGACGACCTCGTAGGTGTCGTCCGCGAGCTTACCTGTTTTGGTGTTCAACGTGAGCTCGTGCTTTGGGTCCCACCCCTGGCGGAAGATCTCCGGGGCATTGGGCGACTCGTAGGAAAGGTCCTTGGTGTAGATGCGGTGCACCAGGAACTGCTTGGCGTTTGGTTGCTCGCTCTCGGCCATTGTTAAAATCCTTCGGGGTGATTCGGAAGGCCGCGGGAGGCGGCTTCGGAAGGCGCACTCAGCGCTTTTTCTTCGAAAGGGGGAGATTGGCATTCTGCCAGGCAAGGACACCGCCGCGCAGGTTATGGACGTCGGTAAAGCCTTCTTTGCGCAGCTGTTGACAAGCCATGGTCGACTGGGAGCCTGAGCGGCAGGTGACGAGGATCGGCTTGTCTTTGTGCTTCTGCAGCGTCGCGATCTGTTTCTTTAGGCCGTTCATGGGAACATTGAGGGCATTGATGATGTGCCCCTGTGCGAAATCCGCCGCCGGCCGCACGTCCAGCACCAAGGCGTCCTTGTGGTTGATGAGATCCGTCGCTCCGGCGGAATCCACGGATCCCTGCCCGCCGACGAGCAGGTTTTTGGTCAGCAAGGCGACAATCGCCACCAGTGCGCCGAAGAGCACCCAGTGGTTGCCGATGAACTCGATGAGCTGCTGTGGCTGCATGTCGTATTCCGACGAAAGTGCTTCCATGAGTTGCCCCGCTCGTCTGAACGGGACTGCGATGATGCCTGTAACGGATCAGGTGGCGGGAGTATAAGGCCCGCAGCCGTACCCGTCATCAGCGACCGTGATGGCAGAACACTTCGCGCATCATGCCGATGAGCTGCAGGGTGCGGGTGTCGGTGACGCGGTAGTAGACGCGGTTTGCGTCTTTGCGCGAGGCGAGAATCCCCTTGTCGCGCAAGATCGCCAGGTGTTGGGAGATATTGCTCTGGGATGTGCCTACGAAATCCACGATCTCCTGGACGCTGACCTCCTGGCCGCCGAGCGTACAGAGGATTTTCAACCGTAGGGGATGCGAGATCGCCTTTAGCGAGCGTGATGCACGCTCGATGTCGTCATCGTCCGCGAACAGATCAACGGGTGCGGCTTGCATCCCCGGTGGGTCGAGAACGGCCGGTGGGTCAAGGATAGGATTTGTCGTGAGGCTGAGGTCACCTGCCATGGGATAGAGATCTCATCGAGTTACTGGCTCATGTAACATAAGATAATAAGCTTTTTCTGTCAGGAAGCGAATTTTCGTCCCCTCGTTCACAGCTTCGTGTGCCTGTTCGTGGGGCTGGAGGCGTTCGGGCCCTACTGCGCTGACAGGCAAGAGCGAGACTTCGTATAATTTCAAAAGTCGGATTCGCGACCCTGGATTTGCGCCGTGCGAGCCTTCGTGAGACAGCCTACCTTCGTCCTCGATCGGGATGCCGAGCCAGGTGCTTGATGCAGGTGCCTACCTGGAGAAGATTGCGCGAGGATATCGGATGTACGGTGTCCCGGATCGGTCGCGCGGCTGCAAGGCGGCTCTGCCCCCGGGTGTTTTTCCAGCGAGCTCGGCTTCTCCTGCTGGCCGGTTTTTGCCTTGTGTCGATGGGTGCATGGGCTGTCCCGGATCGTGCCGAGGATCCGGCATTCGAGGACCAAAAGCGCGACTTGGCCAATGTGGAGCAACGGGTCCGGGATATGGAGCAGGACCTGACCGTGCGTCGCGGTCGTCGCGAGGAGCTTTTGGCGGAGCTCGAGCGGCGCGAGCGGGATATCGGTGATCTGGCCCAGGCCGGCCACCAGCTGGCCGCGATGATCACCGAGCAGGAGGAGGCACTGGGGAAGCTTCACGCGCAGTTGGCGGCGGAGCGCAAGATCTTGGATCGCGAGCGCACGATCCTCGGGAGCCTGCTCCGCTCCGCCTATGTCATGGGACCAGGAGATCGCTTGCGGATGCTGCTCGATCAGGAAGATGCGAGCCGCTCGAGCCGGATCATAGCCTATTACGGGATTCTCAACCAATACCGTGTCGAGCGGATCGAAGCGGTTACTCGACGTGCACATAGACTCGACGAGCTCGCACGCGAAACGGAAGCAGAAAGGGCACGCTTGTCCGCGATGGCGCAAAGGCAGGAGCAGACCCGTACCCGACTGACAGCGGCGCAGGAGGAACGCGCCCGGCTCCTGGCCTCTCTGGAACAGACCATCACCACCAGGGTGGAGAGTGTTGGAGAGCTGCGCGAGCAGGCGCGAGAGCTGCGGCTGCTGTTGGAGCAGCTTGAGCGACAGGCCCGGGCGTTGCCCGAGGCGGAGCTCAGCCAAAAATCATTGAAGCAGTTGCGTGGGCACCTGCCCTGGCCACTCGCGGATGTCCGTCTCTTGTCGCATTACGATAGTTTGAAAGGGGATGGTGCCCAACGCTGGGACGGTGTGATCCTGAAGGCCGAGGAGGGGGCAGAGGTGCGGGCGGTGCAGTCCGGTCGCGTGGTTTATGCTGACTGGCTGCGCGGCTTCGGACTGTTGATCATCATCGAGCATGACGACGATTACATGACCCTGTACGGCCACAATCAAGCCCTGCTCGCGGAGCCCGGCGACTGGGTTGCCGCCGGCGACACGATCGCACTGAGCGGCAGCAGTGGTGGCGGTGCATCCTCGGGACTCTATTTTGCCATCCGCCACCGTGGTCGACCCCTGAACCCCGAGCGATGGTGCAGGGGTGAGTCCAAGGAGGAGCACAGCTCCTCCGCGGTCGGCCTTCCCCAGGTGGAACATATCGTGCTTTCTCCACTCCAACCCAGAATATATCCGGGTTCTCCCGGTCTCCCTGTTGCCTTCCTTGCTTTCCGGTCGCCAATCCATTTTCAGTAATCCCTTTATGAAAAAGCCCTTCGAGTCGATCCTTTTGCCGATCATCGGCCTCGTGCTCACCCTGGGTGGTGGCTATCTCGGAGCAGCCTCCGGTGACGACGGGAAGGCGGATGAGAAGCTGCCTTTGAAGGAGCTGCGTACCTTTGCCGAGGTCTTCGGGCGGATCAAGAGCGACTATGTGGAGGCAGTCGATGACAAGACGCTGCTCCAGAGCGCAATCCGCGGCATGCTGGCCGGCCTGGACCCCCATTCCTCGTATCTGGACGCCGAGGAGTACCAGGATCTGCAGGTCGGTACCAGCGGCGAGTTCGGCGGCCTGGGCATCGAGGTCGGCATGGAGGACGGTTTCGTCAAGGTGATCGCGCCGATCGATGACACCCCGGCCGAGCGGGCCGGGCTCGAGGCAGGCGACCTGATCATTCGCATCGACGAGAAGCCGGTGAAGGGCATGAGCCTGAACGATGCTGTCAACGTCATGCGCGGCAAACCGGGGACGCGGATCAATCTGACGATCCTGCGCGAGGGCGACGATCGTCCCTTCGACGTAGACCTCGAGCGCGACGTCATCCAGGTGGCAAGCGTCAAGAGCCGAACCCTCGAGCCGGGGTACGGCTATGTGCGCATCTCCCACTTCCAGTCCCATACCACCGAGGATCTCCTCTCGGCGCTGAACGAGATCGAAAAGGCGAACGGGGGGGGCTTGAAAGGCCTGGTCCTGGACCTGAGAAACAACCCGGGTGGGGTCCTCAACAGTGCCGTTGGCGTGAGCGACGCCTTTCTCGTCGGGGGTGTCATCGTCTCTACCAAGGGTCGGGTAGAGGACTCGCAGCTCGAGTTCAAGGCCGGCCCCGACGATGTGCTCGAGGGTGCGCCGATCGTAGTATTGGTCAACGCCGGCTCCGCATCGGCGTCGGAGATCGTCGCCGGCGCGCTTCAGGACCACAAGCGGGCTATCATCATGGGCAGTCCCACATTTGGCAAAGGCTCCGTGCAGACCATCGTGCCGATCGACGACACCACGGCCCTCAAGCTGACGACGGCCAGGTATTACACGCCTTCAGGGCGCTCGATCCAAGCCCAGGGAATCGAGCCCGATATCGAGCTGCTCGGGGGCGCGCTCAGCGTTGCTGAGGAATCAAGTGTGGGGCCGTTGAAGGAAGCCGATCTGCGCCGCCATCTGAATGACGAAGAGGATACAACCGGCACAAATGGTGGGGCAAAGGGCAAAGGTGCAGAAAAGGACAAAGGTGAGGCAGAGGACAAGGATGCCGGGGGTAAAGGCTCGGGCGCAAAGGACACGGGGGCCGAGGGCAAGGGCTCGGATGACAAGGGCGGCGGTAAGCCCGAGGCGGAGAAGCGGCCTCTTGCGGTCGAGGACTATCAGCTCGGAGAAGCCCTCAATGTGCTCAAGGGACTGAACATCCTGGGAAAGGGCACCCGGGGATAACCCCCCGAGAGCGCCGAGCGTCTCGATGTCATCGAATCCCTGGCGTGCAAACCCAATGGGCCATCAAATCGCGGGGCATTCTGCCGTCAGCAAGGTTCTGCGGGGTAGATGACTTGGATCTTTTCGTCGGCGCTCGTCCCGTGCCCAAACTATGAGCCAAGGTGCAGTCGCCTTCCTCTCCTTGGTCGTTTCATTCGCCGCGAGTGCCTTCGCGAGCTGGCGGTTGTCGCGTTCTCCCACCCTGTTTCGTCGCATGCTCGACATCCCGAACGAACGCTCCCTTCACTCGGGCGCACTCCCGCGTACGGGTGGCATCGCGATCTTCACGGCACTCACGGTCGCCACCGCCTTCGCCCTGATCGTCTTTCCCCCGCCTGCGGCCTGGGCCCCGATCGCTGCTGCCGTTCTCCTCGTCGGCTCGGTTTCCTTCCTTGACGACCGCGGAGAGGTCAAGGCTCGGTACCGCCTCGCCGCTCATCTGACTGCCGGGTTGCTGTTGCTGGGAGCGGGCATCTCGTGGTCCGGCATCGAGCTCCCGGGGGCCTATTGGGTCGTGTCGCGTCCGCTGTCCTGGCTCTTGACCCTCGGCTACCTGGTCTGGATGATCAATCTCTACAATTTCATGGATGGTATGGATGGGCTTGCCGGTGGAATGGCGGTTTTCGGCTTTGGGGCCCTCGCCCTGATGGGCTGGAGGGGCGGTGACATGGAGTTCGCGTTGGCCAATGGGATCCTCGTTTCGGCGGCATGCGGTTTTCTCCTGTGCAATTTTCCGCCAGCGCGGATCTTTCTCGGGGACCTCGGCTCGGCCACCCTGGGGCTGCTCGCCGCCGTCCTTTCCCTGGTCGGGGCTCGCCGCGGCCTCTTCCCTCTGTGGGCGGCGTGGCTGGCATTCTCGCCCTTCATCTTGGACGCCACTTCGACCCTTCTTCGCCGTCTGGTGCGGGGGGATCGCATCTGGCAGGCACACCGCTCCCATCACTATCAGCGCCTGGTGCTGGCCGGTTGGGGCCGCCGGAGGACCCTGCTCTGGGCGTATCTGCTGATGGCGGCCTGCGCAGCCACGGCCGTGTCGGCCCCGAAAATGGGCGTGCCCGACCAGCGGCTTTTGCTTGCCGCGTGGGCGGTCATCTATGTCTTGATCGGCTTCAAGATCCGTCTGGTCGAACGTCTGGCGGGCTGTGCCGCCCCATGAAGCCCTGGGTCGATCGCCTGCGCTCGCGGACCGCGGCCTTCCTCCACGACGTGGCGATGGTGCCGGCGGCTTGGCTTCTCGCCTACTGGCTGCGTTTCAACCTCGGAGAGATCCCGGACCTCTATCTCGGGGCGGCCCTGCGGGCATTGCCCGCCGTAGTCCTCATCCAGGCTGCGGTCTTTTGGGTGTTCGGGCTCTATCGCGGGATCTGGCGCTTCGCCTCGCTGCCGGATATAGAGCGCATTACCAAGGCCGTCCTGACGGGGACGACTCTGGTCTTCGCCGTCCTGTTCGTTTTCGATCGTATGGCAGGGGTCCCACGCTCCGTGCCCGTGCTTTACCTGGGGCTGCAGATGCTGTTGCTCGTCGCGCCGCGGCTCCTCTACCGCTGGTTGAGGGACCACCGACTGGCGTTGCGCAACGGACGACGGGTGTTGATCGTAGGGGCCGGTCGGGCCGGGGAGATGCTGGTCCGGGACATGCTCCGAGACCGCCAGCCCGCCTATACCCCGGTGGCCTTCGTGGACGACAAGCTGCGCCGTCACGGCAGCGAGATTCACGGCATCCAGGTCCGGGGATCCACGGAAGAGATCCCACAGCTGGCAGAGAGACTCTCCGTGGACCTCATCCTGCTGGCGATTCCGAGTGCGTCGACCAGCCAGATGCAGCGCCTCGTGACCTTGTGCGAGCGGGCCGACAAGCCTTTTCGCACGGTTCCCCAGCTGCGGAGCCTGATGACCGGGCAGGTGTCGATCAGCCAGGTACGACCGGTCTCCATCGAGGACCTTCTGGGGCGCAATCCGGTGCAGCTCGATCCGGACGGCATCCGGCATGCCCTGGAGGATCGGGTGGTGCTGGTGACGGGGGGGGGAGGCTCCATCGGCTCGGAGCTCTGCCGCCAGATCGCGCGCTCGCGGCCCAGCCGGCTCTTGGTGGCAGACAACAGCGAGCTCAATCTGTACCGTATCGATATGGAGCTGCGGGACGCCTACCCGGAGGTCGCGGTCGAGTGTGTGTTGTTGGATGTCACCGACACAGAGGCGGTGCAGGTACTGTTCCGGGAGGGACAGCCGCGGGTCGTGTTCCATGCCGCGGCGTACAAGCACGTGCCCTTGCTGGAGCACCAGGCGCGATCGGCAATCCGCAACAACGTACTGGGAACGGAGATCGTCGCCCGGGCGGCTGACGCCTTCGCGTGTGAAGAATTCGTCCTCATCTCGACGGATAAGGCGGTGAATCCCGCCAACGTCATGGGCATGACCAAAGGCATAGCCGAGCTCCTCTGCCACGCCCTCGGCAGGCAGTCGCGGACCCGTTTCGAGACGGTCAGGTTCGGCAACGTACTGGACTCCGCGGGCAGCGTGGTGCCTCTGTTCCGAAGCCAGATCGAGCGCGGTGGACCCGTGACCGTCACCCACCCGAATATCGAGCGTTTCTTCATGACCATCCCGGAGGCCTGCCAGCTCATCATGCAGGCGGCGGCCATCGGGCAAGGCGGCGAAATCTTCGTGCTGGACATGGGTGAGCCGGTCAAGATCGCCTATCTGGCGGAGCAGATGATCCGTCTCTCCGGCAAGCGACCCGGCAAGGACATCGCCATCGAATATGTCGGCTTGAGGCCGGGCGAGAAGCTTTTCGAGGAGCTCTTCTACGAGTCGGAGAATCTGGCGGAGACGGCTCATCCCAAGATTCGCGTTGCCCGATGCGGGACGGCACCGCGGCTCGATGAGCTGACGGCTGGGCTCGAGGCCCTGAAGGCGGCTGTCCGGGCCTGTGACGAGGCGGCCATGCTGGCCGCGCTGCGCGCCCTGATGCCCCAGTGGCGTGATGAATCCGAGAATTCGGCGGCGTGCCCTATCCATCCTGTCCGGGAGATTGTCCATGGCTGACATCCGCGGATCCGATCCCTCGAGCTCGCCGGGACAGAACGACCCGTCGGGAATGACAATGGCGGTGGACCCCGACCTGCTCCTCGGCGACCTGAGCGAAGAGGCCGGAATTTCCGGGGATGAGCCCCTCGTCCCTGTTCCGAGGGAGTCGGTCGATTCAGTCGAGTCTGACGTCCTCGCCTTCCTCCGGGAGCGCGGCAAGCTCGGGGGCACGGACCTGGCCCGAGCCCGCCGGCTGGTCGAGGAGAGCGGCGATGCGATCCTGCGCATGCTGACTCGCCTGGGTCTGGTCTCGGAGCGGGACCTGGCGCAGGCGTTTTCCGAGGTTCTGGACATCCCACTGGCGGAGCCTTCGGACTACCCGCAGTTGCCGATAGCGTCGGAGTCCCTGAGCCTGCGTTTTCTCAAGGACGCGAGGGTGCTCCCGCTGCGGGAGGACGAGTCGGAGCTTGTCGTCGTCATGTCGGACCCGTCCGATGCCTTTGCCCTGGATGCGGTGGCCTTGGCCGTCGGCAAACCAGTGACGCGCGCCGTCGGTCTGCCCTCGGAGATCGAGCTGGCTCTGGACCGCCTCTACGCGAAGAGCGAGGACGAGGCCGAGGAGGAGGACTTCGCCGCCGGGCTCGGCGAAGTATCGGAGGACGATATCGAGCACCTCAAGGATCTGGCGAGCGAGGCCCCGGTGATCCGGATGGTCAACCAGATCGTCCAGCATGCCGTGGAGTCCCGTGCCTCGGACATCCACATCGAGCCCTTCGAGGACGAGCTCAAGGTGCGCTACCGCGTCGACGGTATCCTCAAGGAGGTGGACTCGCCGCCACCGCGGTCCACCGCGGCGGTCATCTCCCGCATCAAGATCATGTCCAAGCTCAACATCGCCGAGCGCCGCCTACCCCAGGACGGGCGCATCCCGCTGCGGGTGCAGGGCAAGGAGCTGGATCTTCGCGTGTCGACCGTGCCCACCATGTTCGGCGAGAGCGTGGTCATGCGCCTTCTGGACAAGGAAAGCGTGCGCTTCGATTTCGATGCTCTCGGTTTCGACGGCAGTCCCCGCGAGCGGCTCGGTACCATCCTGGACATGCCCTACGGGATCTTCCTGGTCACGGGTCCTACCGGCAGCGGCAAGAGCACCACCCTGTACACGGCGCTGAGCCGCCTCAACACCCAGGAGCGCAAGATCATCACGGTCGAGGACCCGGTGGAATATCAGCTTCCGGGCATCAATCAGATCCAGGTCAAGCCCCAGATCGGCATGACCTTCGCGGGGGCCCTGCGCTCCATCGTCCGCCAGGATCCGGACATCATCATGGTGGGCGAGATGCGCGACCTCGAGACCGCGCGTATTGCCGTACAGTCGGCCCTCACCGGTCACGTCGTGCTCTCCACGCTGCACACCAACGACGCCGCCAGCGGCGTGACCCGCCTCCTGGACATGGGGGTGGACGACTACCTTTTGACCTCCACCATAAACGGCATCCTGGCGCAGCGCCTGGTGCGCCTGCTGTGTCCGCATTGCCGGGAGCGCTACGAGCCGCTACCGGAGGTGAGGCTCAAGTTCATGCGCCTGCGCGACCGGGAGGCGGAGGATCTCTTCCTCTACCGTCCCGTCGGCTGCGAG
>Ga0315540_10001301_pt1 | contig 14284 bp, 11 predicted proteins | sample SalMarSW160110MG_FD_203677 | JGI IMG/M metagenome (GOLD analysis project Ga0315540, IMG submission 203677) | Salt marsh sediment microbial communities from the Plum Island Ecosystem LTER, Massachusetts, United States - Salt Marsh Sediment SW1601-10 ... | reverse complement strand
CCCGTAAACAGCGGGTGACCGTCGCGCGGCGTCGAGGTGAATTCCGGGTGAAACTGGCAGGCCACGAACCAGGGATGATCGGCGATCTCGACCATTTCCACGAGATTGCCGTCTACCGAGGTGCCGGCGATGGTCATGCCCGCGCGCTGTAACACCTCGCGGTACGCGTTATTGAATTCGTAGCGGTGACGGTGGCGTTCGACAATTTCATCCTTGCCGTAGACGCGCCGGGCGAGTGTGTCGGGAACCAGCTTACATGTCTGGCCACCGAGGCGCATGCTGCCGCCAAGGTCACTGTTTTCATCGCGCCGTTCTATTTTGCCGGTGTGATCCTGCCATTCCGTAATCAGGCCGATGACCGGGTGCGGCGTCTCGCGGTAGAACTCGGTGCTCTGTGCACCCTCGAGCCCGGCGACGTTGCGGGCGAATTCGATCACCGCGACCTGCATGCCAAGGCAGATGCCCAGGTACGGTATGCGGTGCTCACGCGCATAACGCACCGCCATAATCTTGCCTTCCACGCCGCGCTCACCAAACCCGCCCGGCACCAGGATGGCATCGGCCTTGCCGAGCACCTCGAGCCCTTTCTGCTCGATGACTTCCGAATCCACATAGCGGATTTTAACCCGGGTACGGGTGCGAATACCCGCGTGGATCAGGGCCTCGGACAACGACTTGTAGGACTCGGTGAGATTGACGTACTTGCCCACCATGGCGACAGTCACTTCGCGCTCCGGGTGGTTGAGGCTGTCCACCACCCGCTGCCACTCCGACAGGTCGGCTTCGGGAACGTCCAGGTGCAGCAGTTCTACGGCAATGTCGTCCAGGTCCTGCTCGTGCAGCAGCAACGGAATCTTGTAAATACTGTCCACGTCCACGGCGGAAATCACCGCCTTGTCCGGTACGTTGGTGAACAGGGCGATCTTGCGCTTTTCATCGACGGGGATCGTGCGGTCGGCGCGGCACAACAGGATGTCCGGCTGGATACCGATCGAGCGCAGCTCTTTTACCGAATGCTGGGTCGGCTTGGTCTTGATCTCGCCGGAGGCGGCAATATAGGGCACCAGCGTCAGGTGCATGAAAATGGCGTTGCCGTGGCCGAGTTCGACGCCCATCTGGCGAATGGCTTCCATGAACGGCAGCGACTCGATGTCGCCGACGGTACCGCCGATTTCGACCATGGCAATGTCGGCGCCGTTGGCACCGGCGCGCACGCAGCGCTTGATTTCGTCGGTGATGTGCGGGATGACCTGCACGGTACCGCCCAGGTAGTCCCCGCGTCGTTCCTTGCGGATCACGCTTTCGTAGATCTGGCCGGTGGTGAAATTATTGCACTTGCCCATGGTGGTGCGGACAAAGCGTTCGTAGTGGCCAAGGTCGAGGTCGGTTTCCGCACCATCATTGGTCACGAAAACTTCACCGTGCTGGAACGGGCTCATGGTGCCGGGATCCACGTTGATGTAGGGATCCAGTTTCATCAGTGTGACTTTGAGACCGCGTGCCTCCAGGAGCGCACCCAGCGAAGCGGCGGCGATGCCTTTCCCAAGAGAGGAAACCACGCCGCCGGTGATAAAGATAAATTGGGTCATGAAGCTCCGAAAAAGACTGGAGGTTATAACGTCTGGACGGGAAACCAGACTACCAGATTCGTCCCGCGGTCACAATGCAACCACGGCCGAATTCGGCGCCCTGTTCCAGTACACCTCATAGCCGCGCTCGCCGGGAGCGGCCTGGAAGTCTTCGCAGACGCAGAAACCCGCCACAGCGATCAGCTCACCGCCACTGAACACCAGCGGTACAAACGCCCGTTCCCACACCGGCACCTGCCATTCCTGGAACAGTTTCTTCAGGGCGTGGTGCTCTCTGCGCCCCGCCGGCCGCAGCATTTCGCCGCCCCGGCGAAATCCGACGTCGAGCCGCATATCAGCCGCGGCGCGCATACCGCCGCCGGTAGTCGCGCGCGCGGCGAGCGTGCCCTGCGGCAGCGCCAGGGTTTCGTTGATGTTCCAGCGAATCCTGAGGCCGGTGTCTGCCGGCGGCAAGGGCGGCATGATGTAGAGCCGGTCACGGTAGCGTCGAAGTTCCGCACCAGGCCACTGCAGACGCGGGTTGGCGTCGCTGCGCGCCGGCACAACGCTGTCCAGGACCTGTTGCAACACGGCCCGCGAGGGCACAGGCAGGCCGTTTGTTTCAATCCAGTAGCGCAGCAGGTTACGTTGCCGGGCGTCGCTCAGCATTGCCAGGCAGGCAACCGACAACCGGTCGGACTGATCGCCAGTGCCACAGCGGTCCAGATCGATTTGCGCCAGGGCCGCGGCGAGCTCCGTCTGGTCGGCCTGCAGCGCCGCGGCGCGCGCCAGCACCCGGTCGATGCCCGGCCAGCGCTGGCGAACCAGCGGCATGAGCTGATGCCTGAGCAGGTTGCGATCGTAGCGGGTGTCAGCATTGCTCGGGTCTTCAACCCAGCGCAAGCGTTGCGCATGCGCGTAGGCAAGAATGTCCCCGCGGCTGGTTTCCAGCAGCGGGCGCGCCAGCCTTCCGGCCCCGAACGGTGCCACCAACGGCATCGCCGCGAGCCCGCGCGGACCGGCGCCCCGGAACAATTGCAGCATCAGCGTTTCGGCCTGGTCCTCCCGGTGCTGGGCGGTCAGTAGCACGGCGTCGGTGGGCAGCCAGTCCGCCAGGGCCCGGTAGCGCACACGGCGTGCCGCCGCTTCGGGACTCTCGCCGGCGGTGGGACCGCCATCAACGTGCAGGACGTCAAAGGGCACCCCCAGTTGCGCGCACACCGTGCGGCAATGAGCTGCCCAGTCTCCGGACTGCGGCTGGATCCGGTGATCGACGTGTATCGCTGTGAGCACGGCCTGCAGGCGGTCGCTCCGCGAGGCGAGGAAATGCAGCAGCACGTGGGAATCGACGCCGCCGCTGTAGGCGATACAGTAGTGTGGCGCCGCCGGGAGCCGGCTCAGCAGCGACTCGAGGCACGCCTCACTTTTCGAGATACTCACCGTAGGACATCAGGCGTTGATAGCGCGCGGCGATCAGCTGATCGGTGGGCAGGCGGCTGAGCTGCTCAACCTGGTCGACGAGACGGGCCTTGAGCCGTTCGGCCGTCTCTTCCGGGTTGCGATGGGCGCCACCCAAGGGTTCCTCGATGATGTCATCGATCAGGTTCAGTTCCTTCAGGCGTTCGGAGGTCACACCCATTGCCTCGGCGGCATCCGCCGCCTTGTCGGCGCTTTTCCACAAAATGGAGGCGCACCCCTCGGGTGAAATCACCGAGTAGATGCTGTACTGGAGCATCAGCATCCGGTCGCCGACACCGATCGCCAGCGCCCCGCCCGATCCACCCTCGCCGATCACGGTGCAGACAACCGGGGTTTTCAGACCAGCCATCACGTACAGGTTGCGGGCGATGGCTTCGCTCTGGCCGCGCTCCTCGGCATCGATGCCCGGATAGGCGCCGGGTGTGTCGATGAAGGTCAGCACCGGCAACCGGAAACGCTCTGCCATTTCCATCAGGCGCTGTGCCTTGCGATAGCCCTCGGGGCGCGGCATGCCGAAATTGCGGTGAATTTTCTCCTTGGTATCGCGCCCCTTCTGCTGGCCGATTACCATCACCGGCAGGTCATCGAGGCGCGCGACGCCACCGACAATAGCCGGATCGTCGGCGAAGGCCCGGTCGCCGTGCAGTTCTTCGAAATCGCCGAAGATCCGCTGGATGTAATCCAGCGCATACGGCCGCTGCGGGTGGCGCGCCAGCTGGGAAATCTGCCAGGCATTCAGGTTGGAGAAAATCGATTCGGTCAGCGCCTGGCTCTTGGCCTGCAGGCGGCCGATTTCCTCGTTGATATTGATCTCGGCATCGTCGCCCACATAGCGCAGTTCCTCGATTTTTGCTTCGAGTTCGGCGATGGGCTGTTCAAAATCCAGAAAATTCAGGTTCATGGCCGGAGATTTTACGCAAACGCCGGCACCAGGTCATCCTCTGAATGAGGGCCGGTGCGGATACCCCGCCACCGGCCCTCTAAATCGCCACCTGTCCCTCTGTCATTACGCGGGAGCGGTTTGGCGCCCGGTGATCACTGTCGGCGGCGTGCAGACCGACCGGCCAGACCGCCCAGGGCCGCCAGGCCGGTACCGAACAGCCAGACCGCGGCCGGTAAAGGCACAGTGGATACGTCCGCTCCAGGCCCGGGCAGGCCGGGTCGAAAGTCGGCCCGCACCAGCATATCCTCGAAGTCGTTATCATCGTCGATGGTCTGATCATCGTAGCCAAGCACGATCTGTTGCAGCGGATCGGAGCTGCTGCTGTCGAAGTAGATGCCGAGGCCCTGCAGGTTGGTATTGTGCAGGTTGTCTACCGGCGTCAGTGCGGTGGCGTCATCGCTGGTGAAACTGAAATCCAGAATATCGTTTGCGGAAACCGCGATGGTAAAACCCGCATAACCGGAGAAGTCAAAGGCCTCGTTGTGCTCGCTCAGAAAACCCTTGTTATTTCCCGACAGCCCGGCGCCCTGCCCCGTGAAGCTGTTATTGAAACCCGATTCAGCGCCAATATAGTAGAAATCGACAAAACCGTCCTGGTCGACGCGTAACTGTGCGCCACTGCTCATCTGGCTGAAACCAAGTCCGGTGAGTTCCGTGTTGAACTTGTTATCGACAATCGGCAGGCCCTGCGTCGCACCGCCCGTGATCACAAATCCCGCATGCGCGGACATGGAAGCGCCGATCGCGAGCAGACATCCCCAGGTCGTGGCCAGCGTCAGTTTCGTTGTGTTATTCATGGTGTTCCTTCTCCTCCGTTATTGTTTGTTCAGTCTGTCAGGGTTTCCCTTCGGCTGTCCGTGCTGTGTCGATAGCGTCGGTCGCATCGCCATCGGCGCCGTTGCTTGCCAGCAGAGAAACCAGTGAGTTCAGGTTGGTGAAGGTGTTCTCGGTCTCCTGTTCGACCGATTCGAAGACACCTGCAACTTTGTGGGGATCGGCTGCGTCGCGCCGATAGATGCGCACGATATAGTTCTCCATAGTCTCCTCCAGTATTGATCTTTTATTTTTGTTACGAGGCGAACTATCGCAAAGCCCGGCTTACACAAAGCTTACAGACGGGCACAATGCGCACGGCAAAATTACCTCGCGCCACAAGGACACTGGCTGTGGGGTTTCTGGCGAAACAGCGCGCCGGCGGCGCGCGGAGAGATTCAGGATTTCAGAGAGGAATACAGGTCGAGCGTCTTGGGTGAAGGAGCGATGTGGAACTGCCGGGCGAGCACCTCCCGGCAGCGCTGAAACACCGCCAGCGCATCACCACGCTGGCCGCTTTCCCGGTAACAGATCATTAGTCGCTGGTAGAGTGCTTCGATCAACGGGTCGATTTCCAGCCCCTTGCGGTACAGGCGGATGGCCGGATCCCATTCGCCCAGCCGCTCCCAGACCTCGCCATTGTCGAGAAGGTGGCGCAGGAGTTTACTGCGCAGACGCTCGCGCAGTTTCAGTGACCAGGCATTACTGCCTTCGCGCTCCAGGAAATTTCCCTGGTAGAGGGTCACCAGGCGTTCCCCGACTCTCGCCAGCTGCCGCGTGACCACCGGGTCGCCGGCGCGCGGCAGCAGGCGCTCGGCATGATTGACCAGGCGTTCGAAGCTCCAGACATCCACCCAGGCGAGGTCACTGTTCAGGGTCAGTCGGTGGTCGCACAACAGCAGCAGGTCCTTGACCCCGAACAGGCGTCGCAGTCGGTGCAGCGTGACGTCGAAGGTATTCTTGGCGAGGTCGCCGTCGGCGTCCGGCCACAAGGCCTGACTGAGCACTTCGACACTCACATCCCGGCCACCCAGGGCAATCAGTGCCTGCAGCAGCTCTGTCGGCCGATGCTGGCGCGCGTGTTTCGAGGACGCGGCAACCCCGTGCAACTGAATGCTGAAGCGACCGAGCGTGTAGATGCGCACCGGGTGATCCCGGGTTGCGCGCTCCGGTGCCCGACTCCAGCCGCTGACCGGCTGGCGCTGGTACAGGCGGCGAAGGTTGTGACTCTCGAGATTGACACCCATCCTTCCAACTCCGTCACGCATTTCCCTCGTGTCACCCGCGAGGAACTGGCGAGCTACTGGCTCTTGCCAGGATAAATTATACCCTTCAGCAACATAGAGACTAATCTGATAGTGTACTGTGAAGATAGTGGCGGTTCCGGCGATTGCCCGCGGGCATTTTCGAAGCCGCACCAGTGTTGCTGGGCAGAGGCATTATAGCAGTCGTCGTTGTATGGCAACACTTGTTTCGGCGGTGTCACTGCCGCCTGTGTGCGGCAAACGCCGGTTCGTCAGCCGTACATCACCGTCACCTGCCGGTCGCCGGCCAGCTCGCGCAGGCGATGCAGCAACTCGTCGGTCGGATGCACCCGCCATTCGTCGCCCAGGGTGATGTGCGCCTGTGCCGACCCGTTGTGATACTGAATGCCGACCGGGCAACTGCCATCACAGTAGGGTCCAAGTGCCGCCGCCAATGATTTCACGAAGCCGTTGGCGGCTTTTTGGGCACCGATGCTGACCACCAGACGCCGCGCATAGATTTCACGCGCCTGGTCGATCTCGTAGATCTTGTTGGCGTTGAGACGCATGCTCCCGGAAAAGTCATCGAAGCCCAGGGTGCCCTGCACCACCAACACCTTGTCGTTGGCGAGCAGCGCACGGTACTGATCGAACACCTTGGAGAACACCCGGATTTCCATACGCGCGCTACGGTCGTCGAGGGTGACAAAAGCCATGCGGCCGCCACTCTGGGTGTTGCGTGTGCGCAGTTCGACCACCAGTCCGGCGAGCACCACACTTTTCTCCCTGCCCCGCTGCATACCGCCGGCGCCGGCTGCCGGTGTCTCCTCGGCCAGCTCCGCCAGCGGCGCGGTGACGATACTGGCAAGCTCTTCGCGGTAACGCTCGATGGGATGACCGGTCAAATACAGGCCCAGGGTTTCCTTTTCGCCGGCCAGCCGGGTTTCCTCGTCCCACTCGGGCACGCCGGCCGCGGGCACCTCGGCGCGCGGCTCGGGCGCCACCATCACGTTGCCGAACATATCCGTTTGCCCCGCCGCCGAGTCGCGCAGGTGTTGTTCGGCCGATTTCAGCGCTTCGGGCAGTTGTTGCATGAGACCGGCGCGGTTGTCGCCCAGTTTGTCCAGCGCACCGCAGCGTATCAGCGCTTCGTAAACCCGTCGCGTGACCTTGCGCGAATCGACACGGCGGCAAAAATCCGGCAGCGACGCGAACGGACCATTGGCAAGCCGCTCCTGAATCATGACCTCGATGGCGGCTTCGCCCACGCCTTTGATGGCGCCGAGCCCATATACCACTGTCGTGTCGCCTTCTACGGTAAACGCATACCCCGAGCGGTTGATGTCCGGCGCCACCACCTCCAGCTGCATATGGCGGCATTCCTCGATGAGATTGACGACCTTGTCCGTGTTGTCCATATCCGCCGACAGCACGGCTGCCATGAATGGCGCCGGATAATGCGCTTTCAGCCAGGCTGTCTGGTACGACACCAGCGCGTAGGCCGCCGAGTGCGACTTGTTGAAACCGTAGCCGGCGAATTTTTCCATCAGGTCGAAAATGTAGGTCGCCGTCTTCTCCTCGACGCCGCGCGCCAGCGCGCCCTCGGTAAAGATGACGCGCTGCTTGGCCATCTCTGCGGGTTTTTTCTTACCCATGGCGCGGCGCAACAGGTCGGCGCCACCCAGCGTGTAGCCTGCCAGCACCCGGGCGATCTGCATGACCTGTTCCTGGTAGAGTATGACGCCGTAAGTCGGTTTGAGAATCTGCTCCAGGTCGGGATGCGGGTATTCAACCCTGGCGCGGCCGTGCTTGCGGTTGATGAAATCGTCCACCATGCCCGACTGCAACGGCCCCGGACGGAACAGCGCCACCAGGGCGATAATTTCCTCGAAGCAGTCGGGTTGCAGGCGCTTGATCAGGTCTTTCATGCCGCGGGATTCAAGCTGGAACACCGCGGTGGTCTTGTAGGCCTTCAGCAGGTCGAAGGCTGCCTTGTCCTCGAGCGGAATGGCGGTGATATCCAGCGGCTGCTCACCCGCGTCGCGGCGCTGCTTGTTGATCGTCTGCAGGGCCCAGTCGATGATTGTCAGGGTACGCAGGCCCAGAAAATCGAACTTGACCAGTCCGACCGCTTCGACGTCATCCTTGTCGAACTGACTGACGATGTTGACCCCGCCCTGCTCGCAGTAAACTGGCGTGAAGTCGGTCAGCTTGGTCGGCGATATGACCACCCCGCCGGCATGCTTGCCGGCGTTGCGCGACAGGCCTTCCAGGGAACGCGCCATATCAAGTATGGCCCTGACCTCTTCGTCCTGTTCATAGAGCTGCCCGAGCGATTCTTCCTGTTCCAGCGCCTTGTCCAGCGTGATGCCGATCTCGAAAGGAATAAGCTTGGCGATTCGGTCAACAAACCCGTAAGGATGTCCCAGCACACGGCCGACGTCGCGCACCACCGCCTTGGCGGCCATGGAACCGTAGGTAATGATCTGGGAGACCTTTTCCCGGCCATAGTGTTCGGCCACGTAGTCGATAACGCGGTCACGTCCTTCCATGCAGAAGTCGACGTCGAAATCCGGCATGGACACGCGTTCGGGGTTCAGAAAGCGCTCGAACAGCAATTCGTACTTCAGCGGGTCGAGGTCGGTGATGGTCAACGCGTAGGCCACCAGCGACCCGGCCCCCGAGCCGCGGCCCGGGCCGACCGGCACGCCGTTGTGCTTGGCCCACTGGATGAAATCGGCGACGATCAGGAAGTAGCCCGGGAAGCCCATGGAAACGATTACATCGAGTTCGATTTCCAACCGCTCGTCGTAGGGCTTGCGCTGTTCGGCGAAACCGGCTGCCTGCGGATCGAACAGGCTCGCCAGGCGCCGCTCGAGACCTTCACGTGCCTGCTGGCGGAAGAACTCGTCGATACCGAGCCCCGCCGGCACCGGGAATTCCGGCAGATAATTTTTGCCGAAGCTCAATTCCAGGTTGCAGCGCCGGGCAATCTCCACGCTGTTTTCCAGTGCTTCCGGCAGGTCGGCGAACAACGCCTGCATTTCCTCCGGCGTGCGCAGGTATTGCTGTTCCGAGTGGCGCCGCGGTCGACGCGGGTCATCCAGGGTGCGGCCATCGTGGATACAGACACGCGCCTCATGGGCGTCGAAATCCGCGGCCTTGATGAAATGCACGTCATTGGTCGCAACCACAGGTACGCCGCGCTCACCGGCCAGTGCCACGGCCGCGTGCAGATAGTCCTCTTCACTATCGCGGCCGGTGCGCTGGACTTCCAGGTAGTAGTGGTCCGGGAACAGCTCCTGCCAGAAATCGAGGTGCTGGCCGGCAAGTTCGGCATTACCCGCCAGCAGTGCTTCGCCGACGTCGCCTTCGCGTCCGCCCGACAGGACGATCAAGCCCTCACTATGACCGCGCAGCCATGCGCGTTCGATCATCGGAACCGCGTGGTGCTGACCTTCGAGGTAACTGCGCGAAACCAGTTCGGTGAGATGCCTGTACCCTTGCCGGTTCTTGCACAACAACAGCAGGCGCCACGGCCTGGTCGGCTGCTCCGGATTGCGCAGCCACATGTCGACGCCGATGACGGGCTTCACGCCGGCGGCCATGGCGGCGCGGTAAAACTTGACCATGGCGAACAGGTTGCTCTGGTCGGTAACCGCCACCGCGGGCATGCTGGCCGCGGCCACGGCCTTGACCAGCGGTTTGATGCGCACCACACCATCGACCAGCGAATACTCGGTGTGCAGGTGCAGATGAACGAAGCCCGGTTGCATAGTCAAAGTTTCCGGCTTTGCCGGCGGGGATTCAAGGCTTGACAAACGAATGCCGGGCGGCGCTCGCCCGGGTCCCGGTTTACCTCAGGTGTTTCGGACAGCCGGCGGCTCATGCAACGCTAACGCCCATCGCGAGAAAATCGCGCATTTCGCCCAGCATCTCCTCGAACAACGGATTATAGGTCAACCGCCGGATGACCTGGCAGTCGGGCAACTCGTCGAACATTTCGCCGAGGCAGTCTTCCTCACCGGCCTTGCAACGCTGGTACTTCAAGCGGTCAAAGCGATAGTAATGGGTGCAGAATCGCTGTGTTCCATGTGCGCCATAGTGGGGATTGGCAGGCGACTGGGTCAGCGAGGTGTGCGAGAAACTCCGGATTCGCAGGTGGGGAAATCGCGAGGGAACGCACTTTACGAACGCCGGGACCCGCGGCTGCCCGGTGGTGTAATACAACATGCGCCGCACGCCGGGCTGGCGCCCGAACCAGCGCAGCGTGGCAGCGGAATCCAGTGTCACATCGCGCTCGCTGGCGGCGACAAACAACGGCACGCGTCTCTCGCTGATAGTGCCCAGCTGGCGTGCCGCCTGCATCAGCGCATACACTTCGCCGATCGCCCGGTTGGTCAGCGACTCGTACTTGAAGACGTCTGTATCGGGCTGGATATCGAACCAGGCGAGCCGCCGCCAGCGTCGACCCAGCCGCGACAGCGGTCGCGCCAGAGCAGCGCTGGCCGAAACGCCGATGGCCGGCGAAAACAGGAACAGACCGCTGATCGCGGGGTTCAACAGGGACTGGTAGATGCTCAGCGTCGCGCCGGCGGAAAAGCCGAAGGCGTACACACGTTCGACACGTGCCTGCAGCAACTCGAGCAAGTGCTGGTGGGCCCTCACCCAGTCCTGCCAGCGAACCTGGAGCAGATCACCGGGGCGGGTCCCGTGCCCCGGCAACAGCATGCCCAGGACGTAAAAGCCCTGGCGCTGGAAGAAGCGCGCCATATCACGCAGCGCAAATGGCGAATCCGTCAGACCGTGCGCCATGAGTATCCCGCGGGACGGGCCATGCGCATTTTCGGGCTCCAACAGGAACGGGCTGTTGCCCTCGATGACCCAGCTGTCCTGGCTGCCGCCGAGATCGGTGCGTCCCTGCTCGACCCGCCGCCGGGCAGCGTCGAGGTAGGCACTGATTGAGTCGGCGTTATAGTGGAAACTGTCATCGCCCGCCGAGGGCATGTGACGCGCCGACCACTCGCCGGCCATCGGCCGCGCGCGCACAAAGTTCCACAACTGGTTCGTGCGGCTCAGCCGGCACCTCCATCAAGGCCTTCGAGCATACGTCTGACCGGCGCAAAGGAGCGGCGGTGGATCGGGGTGACGCCGAGCGCCTGCAGCGCGTCCAGGTGCATTCGGCTCGGGTAGCCTTTGTGTTTCGCCAGGCCGTAGCCGGGATACACCTTATCGAACCGGGTCATTTCACGGTCACGGCTGACTTTGGCGATGATGGACGCAGCGCTGATCGCCGGCACCAGCGAATCGCCCTTGACGACCGCCTGTACCGGATGGTCCAGCCGCGGGCAGCGGTTGCCGTCCACCAGCACCAGTTCGGGCACCAGGCAAAGTCCGGCCACGGCGCGCTGCATCGCCAGCAGCGTGGCCTGGAGAATATTCAGGGAGTCGATCTCCTCGACCTCGGCACGCCCCAGTGCCCAGGCCAGCGCATGTTCGCGGATCTCCGCCGCCAGACTCTCGCGGCGTTTTTCGCTGAGCTGCTTGGAATCCTTCAGGCCCTCGATGGGGCGCTCCGGATCGAGTATCACCGCACCGGCCACCACCGGACCTGCCAGCGGGCCCCGTCCAACTTCATCGACCCCCGCCAGGCAGGCCGGCAGGCGATCGGGATCGAAACAGCGTGTTTGCATCATTACAGCCCTCATCGGCTTGCATTATTCTGCGGAAAGCCGCTCCAGTACAGCGGCGGCCACCTGTCGCGCCGAGTCGCACCGCAGCTCATCGTGCAGTGCGGCAAACGGCGCAACCTGCCGCGACGCCTCGCCGGGGTTCTGCAGCAGTTCCAGCAGCGCCCCCGCGAGGCGTGAGGGCGTCGCCTCCGATTGCAGCAGTTCAGGCACCTGCGCCCGGTTCAACAGGTTGTTCGGCAGACACACGTACGGCACCCGTAGCAGGCGGCGCACCAGCAGGTAACTCAGCGGGTGCAACCTGTAGGCAACCACCATGGGGCGTTTCAGCAGCAGACACTCGAGTGCTGCGGTGCCTGATGCCAACAGCACGGCATCGGCGGCGCACATGGCTGTGCGGGCCTCGCCCTCGAGCACGGTGATATCGAGGTGTTGCCAGCGCCCGCGCTGCAGGATGTCGCGGCACAGGTCCATCAAGTCGGCCGATGCCACAGGCAGAACAAAGCGCAACGCCGGCATGCCGCGTCTGCACTCGGCGGCCGCCTCCAGGAAGCGCGGCAGCAGACGCCCGATCTCGCTCCTGCGGCTGCCCGGAAGCAAAGCCACGCAGGGTATGTCCGTGTCGATATCCAGAGCCTCGCGCGCGCTTGCGCGCCCGCAGTCTTGCGGGATTTCGTCGGCCAGCGGGTGGCCAACGTACCGTGCCGTCACGCCATGCCGGCGGTAAAACCCGGTCTCAAATGGAAACAGGGTAAGCATACAGTCGACGCTGCGGCGTATCTTGTTCACGCGGTACCGGCGCCAGGCCCACACCGCGGGACTGACCCAGTGCAGGGTCGGGATACCCAGAGCTTTCAGTCGCCTTTCCAGGCCGAGGTTGAAATCCGGGGCATCGATCCCGATGAACAGCTGCGGCGGTTGTTCGAGAAAATAGCGCAATACGCGCCGGCGCAGACGCAGCAGCCGCGGCAGGTGGACGAGCACCTCGGTCAGGCCCATCACCGACAAGTCCTCGGCCTGCGCAAGCGCCAGGCAACCGGCCGCGCGCATCTGCGGACCGGCGATACCCGCGAAGCGTACGTCGGGACGGCTTTCGCGAATGCGCCTGATGAGGGCAGCACCGAGCTGGTCGCCGGAGAGCTCCCCCGCAACCAGTCCGATGCACAGCGGGCTGCCCATTGTTCAGCGCACGATACTGCGGGCGCAGTTGCGCAGGAAATCACGCAGGCGCCGCACGTCCTCGCTTGCCTCGGCGAGTTCGCCAAGCCGCTCGATAGCCTGTTCCAGCGGCAGTTCGGAACGGTACACCAGCCGGTAAGCCTCTTTAAGCAGGCGGATACGCTGGTCGTCGAAGCCGCGGCGTTTCAGGCCTTCGCTGTTAAGTCCCCGCGGCCTCGCCCGGCCTTCGGAGACGGTGACGAAAGGCGGCACATTCTTGTTAACCCGTGCACCAAATGCGGTGAAGGCGTGTTCGCCGATATGACAGAACTGGTGAACCAGCGTCGCGCCGCCCAGTGTGACGTAATCGCCCAGGTGGACGTGACCGGCGAGCGTCGCGTTGTTGGCCAGCACCGTATGGCTGCCGATGTGACAATCATGCGCGATATGCACATAAGCCATGATCCAGTTGTCGTCGCCGACGCGCGTGACGCCGCGGTCCTGCACGGTGCCGCGGTTGACGGTGACGTATTCGCGAATGGTATTACCCCGGCCTATTTCCAGCTGCGTGGCTTCGCCGGCGTACTTCTTGTCCTGGGGATCCTGCCCCAGCGAGGCAAAGGGAAAGATGCGGTTGTCGGCGCCGATGCTAGTGATACCGTCGATGACCACATGGGCGCCGATACGGCAGTTGCTCTCGATCTCGACGTGCGGACCGATCACGCTGTAAGGTCCGACGATGACATCCGCAGCGATGCGCGCGCCGGGGTCCACCACGGCGGTGGGATGAATCAGCGAGGCAGTCAGCAGGTCAGTCATGGCGCGACACGGCACGCCGTATCAGCTGTCGATCTTGCGCTCGGTGCACATGATCACCGCGCTCGCCGCAGTTTTTCCGTCGACCGTCGCCTGACTGTCGAACACCCAGATGCCGCGTTTCTGTTTGGTCACGGTGACCGACAGGTGCAACTGGTCGCCGGGCACCACCGGATGCTTGAAACGCGCGTTGTCGATACCGACCAGATAGTACAGGGTATCGCGCTCTGCGCCCCGGCTCTCCGTATTGAATGCCAGCAATCCGGTCGCCTGCGCCAGGGCTTCCAGAATCAGGACACCAGGCATCACCGGTTTTTCCGGGAAATGCCCCTGAAAGAACGGTTCGTTGAAGGTCACGTTCTTGATCGCCTGCAGCGACACACCTGGCTCGAAGTCCAGCACCCGATCGACCAGCAAAAACGGGTAGCGGTGCGGCAACAGCTTTTTGATCGCGTTTACATCCATATTCTTTCAATTAATCCTGATTCTTGAATTATTTTGTATATTATTATTTTATTTATCTTTTTCAATTTCATTTAATCGTCGAACCAGACTGTCCAGCTGCTTGATTCG
>Ga0315540_10001298_pt1 | contig 14307 bp, 12 predicted proteins | sample SalMarSW160110MG_FD_203677 | JGI IMG/M metagenome (GOLD analysis project Ga0315540, IMG submission 203677) | Salt marsh sediment microbial communities from the Plum Island Ecosystem LTER, Massachusetts, United States - Salt Marsh Sediment SW1601-10 ... | reverse complement strand
CAGGATATGCAACGCCGGCACTCCGACACTGGCCAGCGTGCGGTGCAGAAAATCCTCCTGGCCGGTGATGGTATGCGTCAACTGGGAATCGCGCAGCACGCCGCAGGTCGGGCAGTGTCCGGCTTCGAAGGTGACCTCACTCAAAGGGCGCAAAATCTTCTCAATCGTATGGCAGCTTGGGCATTCGAGTGAAATCACCAATTCCTGGTCCAACTCGATAAAAGCCTCTGGGCCCAGGTCGGCCCGGGCAATGCGCAGCATGTCGTTCAAGCTGGTGCGTTCGGCCCGTGCCGGTAACTCGGTCACCTCACCAAAGGTCCAGTGGCTCTCGCAATCTTCGCGCGGCACATAGGCGGTGGTGTGCATCTGGTTGACCATGCCGTTGAAATGGATCACCTTGCCCGGTTCGACCGGCATACCATTGATCAGCTTCAGGGCTTCTTGCGACTGCATCGCCCCGATGATCGAGGCAATCGTCGGGGTGGTGGGAACCTTGCCCAGCAGGATGTTCTGGCGGGCCAGCAGCGGACAGGAGTAGCGGAGCGACAGATCGCGCAGCGCGGTCTCATTCAGCGTGCATTCATAGCAGGCCCCCTGGCCCGGAACGAAGACCCGCACCAAACCGAGCAGTTCCTGGATAGCGCCGTCGACCCAGGGCTTATTCATCCAGTAGCAAAATCGGTTGACTGCCAGGCGGGCTTCACGGTTATCCAGGCAGCCAATCACCACGTCCATGCGTCGAATGACACCCAACCCCAGTTGGGCCGTCACATCCCCATTGAGGTACTGCACGTGGACCTGCGGGTTAATCGATTTGGCGCGCGCGGCGGCCACTTCAGCCTTGCTGCGCGTATTGTCCGCCTCACGGAACAAAACAGAGCGGCTCAAGTTGGCTGCCTCGATCCTGTCAAAATCCACTACGAAGATATTCCCGATGCCCATCAGCGCCAGGTTTTTGATGACTTCGTTGCCCAGCGCACCCGCGCCCACAACCAGCACCTTGGCATTCTGGACCTTGTCGCGTTCCCACCAGGAAATGAAATCGAAAGTTCCCAGGCGGTCTTTTTGTAAATTTGGAATGCGGATGGGCTTTTCGGGCAGGATCGGCAGACGGATCGGGCCAGTTGGTGCTTCATCGCTGGCCGGACTCCCGGAATGGGAGGCCGCTGACTGGGCCAGCTCCCTGGCCTGGGTCACGTTCGATTCGTCGATCGTGCGCGCAAACCAGCCAACGTTCGGGCGCGATTCAATCAGGCTGTTCTCTTCCAGGGCTTTCAGCGCTTCGCGTAAGGTAGCCCGGCTGACGCCCAGCTGGCTCATCAGCACCCGCTCAGGCGGCAGCTGGTCCCCAGGGGGCAGGTTTCCGTCGATGATCGAGGCCGCCAGCCTGCCGGCGACCGTTTCAGCCAGTGTACGATGTTTAACCGGTTGGATTTTCATACATTTCCTTTGGTATAGTGGTCAGACCAGTTATACCAACATTATAGCGGCTCTGATCAAAGAGTCATCTAGGTCAAAAGTACTATGATGGTCCCCTGGATTCAACATCCCCCATTGAATTGCCGAGGAATTAACGATGGACTAAGAATTGTAATGCGGAACCTGACACGAGCCGGTGATCCCCCAGCAATCGGCGTGGTGCAGGGTATGGCAGACCTTGCACTCCACCACCCCACGCGGGTCCTTGGGGTTGACCAATTCAAGACAATAGGGGCAGCGATGTTCCTCAACGGTGGCAAGCTGGACGTGAATTTTACGACCCAAACGCCGCTTGACCCTTGGCCTGGGCGCCAGCGGAGGGTTGACGACGACATGCGAACGGACCGGGCGGGCACGCGTTGAGGCAGAAGAGCGGGAATTGGAGCGACGGGAGGACTGAGAGGCGGTCGTTCTGCGACGGCCTGCGCTGCGGGGAGCGGCTCGCTCAGCGATCGGTTGATGAGGCAAGTTGGTAGGCTCTGCCACCACAGGACGAGATGCCGGCCGACGCCAGCCCAATAAGGCCGAGAGAGCAAAGAGAATGCCAAGCGCCAGGTGCGCCAGCCCAAACCAGTCCGGCGTCTCCCGCCCAATCACCAAACCGATACCCACCTTCCAATCGCTGAAGTATCCCAGGACGTTCAAGCCAATCACCAACACACCGAGAGCCACCACACTACGGATAAAGGCATTACGTTTGCGTAACAACAAGCGCGCTCCCAAACCCGCGACGATTCCCAGGGTCACATCCGCGCCGATAGCCAGCAGTTGCGTGGGGGCTGTCCGCCCGGTATAAATCAGGATCGCAAACCCCAGCGCATAAGTGCTAACCAGCAATGCTAACAGGATCAGCCGGCGCACCAGATGCGTAGACCGAGGGGAAGAACGAGAATTTTCAGAGGCGCTCATCGTAGCCATAATAATCCATTAGCTTTCTAATTATAGTTCTACTATAGCGCAATTAATCGCCGATGGACCCAAATTAGGAAATAAGTACTGCCCCACCCTATCTCGTCCTCCGCCCTGGCATTTTCGATTGCACCCCCGCTTGTCAACGCCTGGGTTTTACAAAAGAGTAATCCCCAAATTTAAGACATTCTGCATCTTGACAAAAAATAGTAACTTGTATATTATTTACACCGTTTGTGATACTATTCTCAAAATATCGGTTATATTTTGAATGTCCAAAGATTTGATGCAGAGCAAGTATGCAAAAAAAACGTTGGCGCTCCTGAGAATCATCAACTGCTGAACTCAAAAAGCCAACTTTCTGTGTATGCTGGAAAGGAATGCGATAGATGAGACTATACCTGCGCCTGGCCTGGCGCAACATCTGGCGGCATAAACGCCGCACGATCATCATTGTCCTGGCCATGTCATTGACACTGGCATTGATGATGTTCTACGACGGGTTGATGAACGGCTTCACCGACGCGATTTACGGCAACGCCGTGAAGGTCCTGGGTGGAAACATCCAGGTCCACGCAGAAGGATATCGCGCACAGGTGAATTCAACCCCGCTGCTGCCGCTGGCCGATCCGCAAGCCGTGGTCAAAGCCGCGGAAGCGAATCCCGCGACGCTGGCCGCCACGCTGCGTATCAACACCGGTGGACTGGTCACCAACCGCGAAGGCGCGTTTGCCGTTGGTATTACCGGCATCGAGCCGGAAAAAGAGCAGGCGGTCAACCTGATCGGCCAGTATGTCAAGGAAGGCCGCAATCTCACCAGTGAAGATACCGATAACATCCTGATCGGGAAAGGTCTCGCAGACGCGATGAACGTGCAGGTGGGCGATCGGATCACATTGGTCGGCCGTTCGCAGCACAAGCAGATGCGCCAGCGCACCATGACCGTCATCGGCATTTTCGACCTGGGCATGGCGGATATCGAGAAGCAGACCGTTTACATCTCGCTCGGCGAGGCACAGTCGCTCTATGACCTGGCCGGTCAGGCTACCGAGGTGGCGATCTTCCTGAAACAGCTCGGCCAGGAAAGCGCGGTCATAAACAGCATCAGGCCCGCTTTACCCGGTTATGAGATTGAATCCTTCGAAGCGAACTATCCCGACCTGGCCTCCGCGATCAGCTCCAAAGGCGGGGTGATGAACATCTTCAGCGTGATCATCATCGCCATTGCCGGTGTCGGCATCCTCAACCTGCTGCTGATGGCAGTTTACGAACGGACGCGCGAAATTGGCGTACTGGGCGCAATGGGGCTCAGGCCAAATCAGATTTCGCTGTTGTTCATCCTCGAAGGGACAATGATTGGATTGGTCGGCGTCGCAGCGGGGATCGTCCTGGGGCTGTTGCTCAACGGAATCCTGATGCGAGTCGGGCTTGACTTTGGCTCCATGACGCAAGCCGCCAGTTACATGGCGCTGATCAGGGACCGCGTGTACCCCACGTGGGGCGTCGAGAAATTACCGATGCGCGCCTCCATGGTCGCCATCATCTCCGCGCTGGCGGCGGTCATTCCCGCCATCGAAGCCGGGCGGCGCGAACCTGCCGAAGCCCTGCATTTCGTATGAGGTGCGCCATGATACAACTTTTTAAAATGGCATTCCGCGATCTCGGCCGCAACCGCCGCCGGACCTTCTTCTCCGCCCTGGCAGTGGGCATGGGGCTCGCATTATTGATGCTGATGGCATCGGTCATCAACGGAGAGATGGGCAACGCAATCGAGTCGGCCATCACCCTGCAAAGCGGTCACATCCAGGTACGGGCAGCCGGTTACGATGAAAACAAGTCCAGCCTGAAGTGGGAGGATCTGGTTCCAAATCCAGAGCAAGTCGCTGGCAAGATCGCCGCGTTGTCCCAGGTAAAGGCCGCCACACCGCGTTTGTTCGCCAGCGGATTCATCTCCACCGGCGACGAATCAGCAGGCGTGAGAATCTTCGGCATCGACCCGCAGTCCCCGGCAAGCGATCCGTATCGCCAGGGGGTCATCAGCGGAGCTTTCTTGACCCCTGACGACCGCGATGGATTGCTGATCGGAAATCCAATCGCAGATAAACTGCATTTAAAAACCGGCGACCAGGTCAGCCTCTCGGTCAATACCTCCAACGGCAACGTGGATGAGCAGACCTTTACCGTGCGAGGTATCTACACGACCAACACCTACGGCTTCGACAACGCCACCATCTTCCTTCCGCTGGCAAAAGCCCAGGCCATCACACAGACCGAAAACCACGCCAGCACGATCTTCGTCCTGCTCAAGGACACTGCAGACACCAACAGCGTCGCAAAGGCCTTGAAGGGAACAAACCTGGAGGTCAAGACCTGGACCCAAATGAATTCACTGATCGTGGATACTGAGACCATGGCCCGCAGTTACATCTCTTTCTTTTACCTGATCATCCTGGCGATTACCGCCTCCGTGATCATCAACACCCAGATCATGTCGGTCTACGAACGTACGCGCGAGATCGGGATCCTGTCGGCCATCGGGATGAGAGGCGGCCGGATCATGACACTGTTCCTGTCCGAATCATTCCTGCTGGCAGTCGGCGGCACGATCCTGGGTGTGCTCCTGGGCTGGCTGTCGGTCTACCTGTTCAACATCAAGGGATTCTACATCGGCAACATGGGCCTGAGCGGCATACTGATCGGCAACACGATCTATGCCAAGCTGACCATGGCAGACACGATCAACGTGACCATCATGACCTTTGTGGTCACGCTGCTGGCTGGACTTTACCCGGCAATGATGGCTTCCCGCCTGGAACCGGTCGAAGCCCTGCGCGCCGAAAAATAGACGCGGATTTGAGTCCGCGAGGAGTACAACATGGATGTCGTAAAAGTTGAAAATGTCACCCGGTTCTACAAGATCGGCGAGGTCGAAACCAAGGCCCTGCGCGGCGTGGACCTGACCATCGAGAATGGCGAATTCACCGCCCTGGTTGGGCCTTCTGGCTCGGGGAAAACCACCCTGCTGCAGCTGATCGGCTGCCTCGACCAGCCCAGCGGTGGAACGGTCTGGGTCGACGGACAAGATGTCACCCGTCTCAACCGCAACCAGCGCGCCGACATGCGTCGTGGCCACATCGGCTTCATCTTCCAGTTTTTTGCCCTGATCCCGACCCTGACAGCTTTCGAAAATATCGAGATGCCGCTGCTGCTCAACGGGCACACCCCGGCGGAACGCCGCACCCGCGTGCTCGAACTGCTCGAGGCCGTGGACCTGGTGGACCGCGCCGACAACCGTCCCGACCAGATGAGCGGCGGACAGCAGCAGCGCGTCGCCATCGCCCGCGCCCTGGCCCCCAAACCGGCCCTGGTCCTGGCGGATGAACCCACCGCCAATCTCGACACCGCCAACGGCAAACAGGTCATGGAGATCATGCAGCGTCTCAACCAGGAGACCGGCGTAACATTCGTATTCGCCACGCATGACCCGCGCGTGATCAAATATGCCCGCCGCGTGGTCACCCTGCGCGATGGTCAGGTGGTTGAAAACACCGGGGCAAAACAGAAAGTCTAGAGGTGCAAGATGAAGACCAAGGTGCTGGTATGCCTGCTGGTACTGTTTGCTCTGACAGCCTGCAGCAGTCAGTCAAACACTCCTGTAACCACGCTGCCCACAGTCGTCCTGGATAGCGGCGACAGTACGACGTCGGCGCCATTGACCAGCAGTGGGGGTGTGACCGCTTCCGGGATGGTCGTGCCAGACCACGAAGCACAACTGGCATTCACACTTGGCGGAAACGTCAAACTAGTAAATGTCGCCCTGGGTGACCAGGTCAAGGCCGGACAAGTGTTGGCGGAACTGGATAATGCCGCCGCGCAGATGCAACTCAACCAGGCCGAGCGCACTTTGAGGGAAATGACCTCCCCGGCTGGAATTGCAGCCGCAGCGCAGGCCTTGGCGACTGCAAAACAGGATTTGGAAGACGCCCAGAATAGCTCTGACAGCCTGATCTACCCGCGCGCCTCCGACGAACTGGTCAAGAACACCCAAGGCGAGATCGACCTGGCCAAACAACAGGTTGCCAGGGCTGCAGATGCCTACCGGCAAGTAGCCCGGCTTCCCGATGGTAATCCCAAGAAGGCAACTGCCCTGGTGGCAATGACAGATGCCCAGCTGCACCTGAATTCCCTGATTGCCAAATATAACTGGTACACGGGCACCCCTTCGGACATCGATGCTGCCAAGGCGCAGGCTGACAAAGATGCAGCCAAAGCGGCCTTGCAGGAGGCACAGTGGTTCCTCTCCGCCTTAAAAGGCGAGCAAATCCCGGATGACGCGACCGGGAGCAGCCTGGCTGCCTTGGAGCAGGCCAAAGACAACTTGAAAGCTGCGCAGGAGAACCTCGATGCCACCCGTCTGATCTCCCCAATTTCCGGAACTGTGGCTGTAATCGAGGTGATCCCCGGCGATTATGCACCTCCTGGCAAGATCCTGGCGGTCGTGGTCGACACCACCAAGCTGCACGTCGAGACCACCGATTTGAGCGAGCGGGATGTTTCCAAAGTGCAGGTTGGACAACAGGTGACGGTTTTGGTCAAAGCCACGAATGAGGAAATAACCGGGCGTGTCACAGCGATCTCGCCCCTGGCTGACACACTCGGCGGAGACGTCGTTTACAAAACCACGATCGCGTTGGACAATCTCCCGCCCGGTCTGCTGGCCGGCATGAGCGTTGATGTGCAGTTCGAGTAGAAATCACAGGAGCCGGAACCATCCGGCTCTTTTTCTGTTTTGAATTCCAAAATTAATTTTCACAGGTATTGATCTAATCTAAAAACCACTTCGCTTCCAAAGCCGGCCATTCCGCGGATTGCGCGGCACGTTCCTTCCAGTTCTCTTTGCCGCTCCAGGATTCGATCTGCAAGGCATAGACTGCGGTGCGTTGCAATTCCTTGTCCGTAATCGGACGGTATTCTGCACCTGGCTTCATCCCGGGGAAATATTTTCCAATCAATCCGACCAAGGCCCGGCGCGCCTCCTGCGGATCCTGCAGCACGCTGACGGTCCCAAAGACCATTACGCTGCGATACTGCACCGAGAACTCGAGCGCTACATTCGATGGCAGAGTACGCCCGACCTCACTGGCCACAAAACTGACCCTGGGATGGCGGTCTAGATTGGCCCGCAGCCGGCCGCTGAGGTTCGAGTGGAAGATGATGCGCTGATTTTGCTCGTCGAACCAGAAGTTGGTCGGGGTGACGAACGGTTGGTCCTCCCAGCGCGTGCCGACATACCCGATCTCGGCCCGGTTCAGGAAGTCCCGCGTCCACTGATCGTCGCGGGTGTGTTCAGGCAAGCGCTGCTGGGTCGTCGGGGACCGGTCGGTCAAATCATAATTTCGGGGCATTTTAAAACTCCTTAATTCAACGCCGGGTCTCGAAGAGACGACTTAATACCAGGCCAAATAAAAAGCCACCCACGTGCGCCATATAAGCCACACCCCCACTCTGAAAGTTCGTCACCGCTCCAAAGGCGTTAAAAAGCTGCAGCAGGAACCAGACGCTGATCAACAGGATCGCCGGGATAGCAGCAATATCAATGAACCAGCCGATGATCAAAATGGTGCGAATCCGGTCACGCGGAAAAGTGACCAGGAATGCGCCCATCACCCCGGCAATCGCTCCACTGGCTCCCAGGTTAGGGGTGGTTGAAGCCGGCATGACCCAAACCTGGGCGAACATAGCCGCCACACCCGCCATCAGGTAAAAGGTCAGGAACTTGAATGGCCCCATCACATCCTCGATCTGTGGTCCGAAGACCAGGAAAAAGAGCATATTGCCCAGAATGTGCAGCCAACCCCCGTGCATGAACATGGCCGTAAAAATCGTGGTCAAGTCGCGACCAGCCGCAATATGGGCCGGGATGACAGACCATCGTTGGACGAATGGGTCGCCTCTGGTCAGTTCTAAATAAAACATGACCGCATTGGCCAGGATGATCAACAAGGTCATGATCGGGAAATGTCGCGTCCTGCGCGAGATATTGCCGAGAGGGATCAAACCAAAGCTCCTAATCAGTCAAATAATTCGTAGGCACGCAATATTCCCGCAAATGCCTGACGGGCGTCATCCATGACCTTCTCGCGCCAACGCGACTCGCTGGGGAAGAATAATTCGCCGTATTCTTTTTTCACCTTACGTTCGGCTGCACGCGACTTCGCCCCGTACTGATAGACGCGATTTTCGAGGATAGTTGCGCGCATGCTGCGGATCTGCATCAAGAGCGAATCACCAAACGTACCAAACTCAAAGCAGGTGCCGAACAGCTGTCTGGAGGGATATTTCTCGTCGCGCAATTGATAGATATACTCGGTAATATCGCCAATGACAGTGTAGAAATCGGATGGGTTGGCCGCTACAATCAGCGGATAGCCGAAGCGCTGCATCAATTCGGAAGCCGGGGCCGGCTCCCGCGTCGCGTTAACCATACTCATCTGATAGCGCGGTCCATAACCGCTGTGCAGGTCGATGTGGATGACCTGTTCGTAAGCTTCGAACGCCTGCGCGAAAAGGTTTCTCATTACGCGTGTGCTCTGCTGGGTAGCCTGACCTCCAAATTGCACTCCGCGGGGTTGACGGTACTGCCCACTCAGCATGCCAAGGCGAATACGGGTAACGCCCAGCCGTACCAGACTGACCAATAACCGCATGATAAAAGCTACGTCACTGAGAAATAAAGATCCCAGCGGACGCGGCGAATTTAACAAGGGAACCAGCAGGTCGTAATCGGGATTAAGCTCCGGTTTAAAATGTTCGTCCCAGATGAAATTGCGGTTCAGGTCTACGTTGTTTTCGTTGTAACGGCGCCGCTGCTGCATACCCCACGGATTGATGGCATGCACCAGCAATAATCCCGTATTTTCAGGGTCGAGGCGCGGCATAAACTCATCCAGGAACAATTTTTGTACGGCTGATCCAACGTAGCCTTCGATGCCATGCAATCCGGTTGTGACGATCACTAAATTCTTTTTTTGACGCGCATCAGCCCACAGCCAATCTATCGACAGATCAGGTTGATCAGCTGAGGGGTGACGTTCGAGATGCGCATCCGGCCACTTAGACTGGAGCAGGCTCAGGCTTTGCTGGAAGCGTTCGCGCGAGGCTTTGTAGGAATCCGGATAATAGTCCATGATTAATACTCTTCGTAAGTGGGTGGGACCAGAGCCTAAAAAGGTCCGTAATGGATCGCCACCGCGATTCCCAGGAAGGCGATGGTTGCCAGAATGACCCAAAACCAGAGCTTGGCCGTCCAGCGAATCCATTTTGGATAGCTGACCACCGTCAGGCCCAGGCAAATCAGCAGCACCGGGTTGGTCGGGTAGGCCAGGTTGGAGAACCCATCGCCGAAGCAGTAGGCGGTGACGGTCGTCTGGCGTGTGACGCCGATCAGGTCAGCCAACGGGAGCATGATCGGCATCATCAGGAAAGCCTTGGCCGATCCGGAAGCGACGAAGAACTCGATCACCAGCGCCAGACCATAGATGATGACTGCTGCCACGAAAGGGTTGGCTTCAGAAAATGGCTTGGCGGCAGCGTGCAGGATGGTATCCATGACGCCGCCCGAGACGACAATGTGTTTGATGCTGACCGCCATCAGGATCAGCGGCACACCGGGCAGGATGCCGGTCACGCCTTCCAGCAGCGCCTTCCAGACCGTCCTTCCAGCGCCGGAAATCAGCCCGGCTCCCACACCGGCTACCAGGAACAGCACTCCAACCAGCGGTAGTGCGTAATCCGAGATAGCGGGAATGAACGGACCGGCGATCAGCGCCACCAGGATCAATACAGTGAATGCCAAAAACCAGGTGATCGATCGCCCCAGGCGCGGGTTGTCCTCGACGATGGCTTCCGTGCCCATCGCCAGGAATTTCTCGCGTTCCGCCTTGTCTTCCGCGTAAATTGACGAGCAGGCCGGGTCGCGTTCGATGCGCCTGGCATAGGTCGTCAGAAACCAGGCAAAGACAGCGTAAATGACTGCGAAGATCAGCAAGCGGAACCAGATTCCTGAAAAAAGCGGCAATCCGGCCAACTTTTGGGCCACGCCAATGGTGAACGGATTGGTGATGGCAGCTGAAAATCCCATATTGGTAGCCAGGATGCTCATGCCCAGGCCGACGAGTGCATCCCAGCCGAGCATATAAGCCAAGGCGATCATGACCGGCACCAGGGGCACGACCTCTTCAAAAATTCCAAAGAAGGCACCCATCAACATGAAAAACAGCGAGACGACCAACAACAAGACGTATTTGCGTCCACCGAAGCGCTGCACGATGCGTCCAATCGCTGCTTTGACAATACCACTCTTTTCCAGAATGGCAAACGATCCTCCAATGAAGAGCAGGAAGATGATGATAACGATCACCGTCAATCCCCCTTCCGCGCCGAGGACTTCAATCGGGGCAGTCAACCAGCGCCAAACGGGATAATCCGGTCGCGAGGTGAACTGGAACGAGTTGGGATCGATCACTTCGCGGCCGCCTACATCGAGGCGGTCATACTGCCCCGCGGGGATGACGCGGGTCAGGACTCCTGCGAGAATCATCAACACAAGCAGGATCAGCAACGACTGGATGAACATGCGCTGGCTGATCTGGGCACCGGCTTTTTGCTGCATGGCACTCTCCTTGGGATAGTTACGGCATTAGTGTAGCAGACATTCCAAACCCAGACAACAACTTACAAACACCTCGCCTGATGGACAACTGGAAAGACAAGATATAAATATTAAAAGTACAGTCAGAGGTAAATAACTGCACAATGATAATCTGTTATCGATTTTTTACTGACCCTGCAATTAAGGTGTCAGCCTTCGACCTTCTCCACCACCACCGTCGCCTCGCTCACCAGTGCAGCAATGGCTCCGACCGCAGCCAGCGAAGGCGCCAGCAGCGCGCCGACCACGCCAACTGTCACGGGAAACTCAACAATGGTCTGGCCGTCTTTGTTTTTGATCGTGACCCGGCGGATATTGCCCGCGTGGATCAATTCTTTGATACGCCCCAGGAGTTCCTCTCCGCTGACGCGAAATTCCTCGGTATGTGATTGCCCGTTGCTCATATGTAACTCCTTGTCTTCTTTATTATCGCACATTCCGGTTGACGCATGCACCTTCCCTCTGGTAAAATCACTTCCCGGAGCGTTGTACCCTTCGCTCCTTATTTTATGCAGGAAAGGGCTTGTGAAATGAAAGTACTCTTGACCAAGGACGTTTACAAATTAGGTCGCGCTGGGGATGTCAAACGCGTGGCCGACGGCTATGGCCGCAATTACCTGATCCCCCAGGGATTGGCTTTGCTGGCCACACCCGGCGCAATGAAACATGCCGAACGCATCCGCAGCCAGGCGGAGATCCAGCGTGCTAAACTCAATAGCGAACTCAAGGATCTGGCCGATCAGATCAATGGCCTGACACTAACCTTCTCGGCTAAAGCCGGTGAGACGGGCAAGATGTACGGCTCGATCACCACGCAGGAAATCGCCGACGCGATAACCGAGAAAAGTCGCTATGAGGTCAAACGCCAACAACTCGAAATGCAGCCGATCCGCAATTTGGGCGAGTACACCATCCACGTTCGCTTGACGATGGACCTGGTGCCTGAAGTAAAAGTGATCGTCCACCGCGAGGGCGAGGCAGTCCCGACCGAATCGGCAGAGACCGAACCGGAGGCGAAGACCAAATCCAAAGCGAAAGCCAAAGAGGTCGTTGCTGAAGAGGTCGTTGCTGAAGAGGTCATTGCTGAAGAGGTCATTGTCGAAGAACCGGTAATTGAAGAAGCAGTCCCCGAAGAGCTGCTTGCCGAAGAGATCGTCCTCGAAGAACCGGTAGCCGAAGAAGCAGTCATCGAAGAACCGGTAGCTGAAGTAGCAGTCCCCGAAGAGATCGTTCCTGAAGATGCGGTTGTCGACGAAGTCGTCACAGAAGAACCTGCTGCAGAAGACGGCAGCCAGGCCTCGACCGACGAACCCGAGACACCCGCAGCCTAAGCGTTTCCAATTGCATTCAGACATCACCGGTCCATGCCTGGCACAGGGGAACCGGTGATGTTTGCTTAACCCATGACAACCACAATCGGTCAGAGACTCAAACAAGCACGAGAAGCGCGTCACCTATCGCTCGAGAAGGCTTCCGAGGTCACACGGATTCGGACGCACTATCTCCAGGCGCTGGAAGCAGACGACTTTTCGGGTATGCCGTCCCCGGTACAGGGACGTGGGTTCCTGCGCCTGTATGCTGATTACCTGGGGCTGGACGTGGATACGCTGGTGGAAGAAATGCGCCGCTCCCAGACCGACGAAAGCGATGTCATCGAACCGGTCCACTCCGAGCAGACTCCGCCGCAGCCCGTTCCCCTTTCTCAGGCTGAACCCCAGCCCGAGGCAGAACCGACAGTTGAAGAAACAGCCGGCCGTGAGCCTTTCTGGGTCAACTGGTTGCGCCGCCGAAAAAATGAAGACGCCGCGCCAGAATCAGCTGCTGTCTCAGAAGAGACACTCCAACTAAGGGAACCTCAACCCGAACCCCGCGTGGACGAATCTGCTCCCATCGAGGAAGCGCCAACGCATTCGGAAGAACCTGAAGCGGAACCCGAATCCGTGACTGACACCACCAGAGGACAAAATGCAGCCGAGGCTGAACCCGAAGTGCTTCCCGAACAACCCGCACCGGTCTGGCAATCCTGGCAGGAACGGCTGCACAATCTGCGAAAGGGTCAGCAAACCGCAGCAACCGTCGAGTCAGAACCCCCGCATGAAATCTCCGATCCCAAACCGGAACCTGTAAGTGAAGAAACCGTCGCTCCACCTGCTCCAATACGCAGCTCCGATGAAATCTTCGCCGAGATCGGTGGCAGCTTGCGACAACGCCGCGAATTGCTCAGCCTGACCCTGGATGAAATCGAGCAGCATACCCACGTCCGCAAGCACTATTTGCAGGCGCTCGAAGCCGGGGATTTCGAAGAGATCCCTTCCCCGGTGCAGACGCGCGGGATGCTCTCTAACTATGCTTCGTTCCTCGACATGGAAGTGGATACCGTCCTGCTGGAATTTGCAGACGGGTTGCAGCGCTGGCATGCCCAACGACATCCTGAACTTTCGGGCGAGCCGAAGCCGGCCTCGACCGACGTGAGGCACTTCCTTCCGCGTATTCGCACTTTTATCGCCACCGATTTGATCTTCGGCGTCGGCATGGTTGTCCTGCTGCTGGCTTTCGCCATCTGGGGCGCAGGACGTATCATCAAATCGCAGCAGACAGGGATTCCTCCCGAAGCAACCGGCCCATCAATCTCGGATGTCTTATTGATAACGCCAACTCTGGAGGTATTGGAGACGGCCACACTCGCCACCAGCCAACCCAACGCTCCCGTCGGTGATACCACCCTGACCGCCCTGGCACCCAGTGAAGCCGCCCCGGCCAACATAATGTTATATGTGGTAGCCCGTGAGCGCACTTACATGCGCGTTACCGTAGATGGCAAAGTCGTCTTCGATGGGCGCGTTATCCCCGGCAACTCTTATCCTTACGAAGCTGACGATTCGATCGAAATCCTGACAGGCAATGCCGCAGCCTTGCAGGTAGTGTACAATCAACGCGACCTGGGACTGATGGGAAACTTCGGCGAAGTCGTCGACCTGGTCTACAACGCCCAAGGCGTCCAGACCCCCACCCCCCACCCCCCACCCACCGAAACGCCTACGCCGCGCTTCTCGCCGGTACCTACGCGGACACCCAGTGCAACACCAACCTCGACCTCAACCCGCCTGCCAACCGCAACTTCTATCAGCCCGTAAGACGCAAAGAAAGATTTACAGGTATGAAACAAAATACATTTCATCTGGTGTCGCTCGGCTGCGCCAAGAATACTG
>Ga0315540_10001297_pt1 | contig 14309 bp, 13 predicted proteins | sample SalMarSW160110MG_FD_203677 | JGI IMG/M metagenome (GOLD analysis project Ga0315540, IMG submission 203677) | Salt marsh sediment microbial communities from the Plum Island Ecosystem LTER, Massachusetts, United States - Salt Marsh Sediment SW1601-10 ... | reverse complement strand
CTTCAAAATCGAGGGCAATCGCCATCACCTCCTCCAGTGCATCCACAACTTCAACCGTCCATCCATCCCCGTAGACGGCCAATTCGCCCACCCCGCGGCACCCTGATTTCAGGCATCTTTCAGTTTCCTTCGATGCTTCTTCAAGGGTCGGAGAAAAACAACAAAATCCGGTCAACCGACCCGGATACCTCTGAACCGCGTCCATCATGTAGTCATTGTGTCGCCGCACAGTCTCCCCGTTGTGCCAGGGAAAACCGAAGATAACGGATCTATCCACCTCCACCGCATCCATGTGGCTGATCAGATCCTCCACACCTGCCAGTCTGGCCTTGGGAGAATCGTACAGTTCCGCAAAGCCCGGCTCCCCCGAACAATACCTTGCTCTGTCCGCCCTGAAAGCGGGTGGAAATACATGGGTATGAAAATCCAGTTTCATTGAAGGAGGGCCTTGATGGACTTTCGGAGGGCACCGTCTCGATAACCGACCAGCTTGTCTCTTATCTTCCCTTCACGGTCAATCACAAACATGGTGGGGATCGCCGGGCTGTTGGTTCCGAAATAGTCCTTCATGATCTGCAGGTCGTATCGAAGCACGCTGTAGTTCATCTTGAATTTCTGCTTGAAGGATCTGAGAGACGCATTCGTGACCAGTGCAGGATCGTCCAGGGATATCCCAATAATCACCAGGCCCTGATCCTTAAACTCTTTCTGAAGTTTGACCAGTTCCGGAATGGACATGCGGCAGGGTGGACACCAGGTTGCCCAGAAATCAAGGACAACGATTCGTCCCCTGAATTGTGCGAGCGACAGGGTTCGTTCTCCGAGGTCTTTCAGAGCGAAATCCGGTGCCGTCTGCAAGGCGTTCACGTCTTTTTGGCAGCCGATCATCAGGAATATTGTTACAATGGGTACAACCAGCGCATACATGGCCACTTTTCTGAAAAACATATCGACTCCTTCCGGATAGAATCGTAAAAAGAGTGTCAGGTTCGGGCCCATTCGTCTCCTCGCTTTCCCCGATATGGGGAGCTCCTTGAGCCGAAAACACTCCCTTTTTTATCTTACCTGCCTATAGTAAAGCAAGGAATTTTACTCAATAGTAAATGTAACGCCGCCACTCGACTATCATCAAATCATCTGATAAGGATCCACATCCACGATAAGCTGAACCCCCTTCAGTTGGGATACCCCCCTGAAAGGGTCCCCCACCGCCAATACGAGGTGTCTGATGAGGGCCATGCTCCGACCCTTGATCAGGATCTGCCACCGATATTTTCCTTTTACCCGGGAAATGGGCGCCTCGACAGGTCCGAGAATCCTGATCTCCCGTCCGCGTTTTGGCCAGCCGAGGATAATTTCTCTCATATGCTTTCCGAGAAAATGGGCCGCTTCGGCCGTTCTCTCCTTGCTGTTGCCCTTGATTTTCAGACAGGCCAGGTGTGTGAAGGGGGGGTAGCCCAAGGCCTCTCTCAAAGACATTTCTTCCTCGAAGAAAGCCTTGAAGTCGTGCGCCATGGCCGCCTTGATGGCATAGTGTTCACTATTGAAAGACTGGACGATAACCTCTCCCTTTTTCATCCCCCGCCCTGACCGGCCCGCCACCTGGGTCAGAATCTGAAAGGTCCTCTCCCCCGCCCTGAAATCGGGAAACCCGAGGGAGAGGTCGGCGGCAATGACCCCCACAAGGGTGACATTCGGGAAATCATATCCCTTGGTGATCATCTGCGTCCCCACGAGGATATCAATTTCATGAGCACCAAATCGTTTGAGGATCTCAAAGGCGCTCCCTTTTCTCCCTGTGCTGTCCGTATCCATCCTCCCCACATGCACTCCCGGCAACAGGTCGGAGAGTTCGGAAGCCAAGCGTTCGGTCCCGAAACCATAAGGCTTCAGTCTTCCGCTGCCGCAGGAGGGACATCGGCTGTGGACCTCAATGTTGAATCCGCAGTAATGGCACTTGAGCCTGTGTTCCTGGTGGTGGGTCAAGGCAACATCGCAGTTGGGGCACCGGATACTCTTCCCGCAGTCCATGCAGAGGTACAGCCGGTGAAAGCCCCTGCGGTTCAGGAAGAGAATGGCTTGATTCCCTGCGTCCAGATGATCCTGAAGGGCAGCCTTTAGCCGGGAGCTGATGATCCTTTCCTCCCCGGCGGAACCATTGGCCGTTTTCATGTCCACCATCTCGATATGGGGCAGCGGCCGGTTTTCTACCCGCTGAGGCATGGCAAGGAGATGGTATCGTCCTTTGAGGCAGTTATGGTAGGATTGAACCGACGGGGTCCCCGAACCGAGAAGGACTACGGCCTTTGACATCTTGCCTCTGACCACGGCGGCATCCCTTGCATGGTAACGCGGAGGATTCTCCTGTTTGTAAGCCGGATCGAACTCTTCGTCCACAACGAGGAGTCCCAGATCCGGAAAAGGCGCCCAAAGTGCCGAACGCGCACCAATGACCAGGTCCACTTCTCCTCTCGCCATGCGCGTCCACTGATCGTAGCGCTCGCCGCGGCTGAGGCTGCTGTGATAAATGGCCACGCGATCTCCCAGCCTGGACCGAAAAAGGCCATACATGTAGGTGGCAAGGGATATCTCAGGGACCATGAGGATGGTCTGTCTTCCTTCTCCTATGGTCTCCTTGGCGGCCCTGTAGTAGACTTCGGTTTTCCCGCTGCCCGTTACGCCATGCAAGAGGCAGGCTGAAAAACGGTGGGCCTTTATCCTTTCCCGGAGATGGAGGAGGACCGTCTCCTGTTGTTTCAAGAGGATTTCAGGGGGAGCACACTGTGTGATGATTCCCCCGGCAGGGGTTCGGTAAACAGGGGCTGAAACCTGTTCAAGCACGCCCTTTCCGGACCACTTGTCGATCAGATAGGAGGCATTGGAAAATTCCCTGCAGAGTTCGGTCTGCCAAATGCCGTCATGCGAAAGCACTTTTCTGAGAAAGGCCTCTTCATTTCTTGCCCTCAGATGGCCGTCCATCTTTTCCGCGAGTTCCCCGGAATGGAATCCCTTTCTGACCTTGACAAGTATTCGCATCAGGGGGCCCGTGCCTTTCCCGGGGGCGCGTTCCTCAAACCGCAACCATCCCTTTTTCGCGAGGCCGTAAATCCTGTGAAAGGGACGAGGAAGCGGGGCGCCCGGATGATCCCTGATCCACGAAAGGGACTCCGCTTCCGCCTGCCCGGAGCCTCCCCTCTCCAGGGCCAGGAAACCGGCTTCTGTCAGAAGCGCTGTCCTGTACGATTGCCTGTTTATTCCCCCTGGGAGTGCAGACTTGATCACCAGTCCAATCGGGCAAAGGTAATACTCGGAAACCCATTCAAAAAAGGGAACCATGTTTTCAAAAAACAGGGGATGGGGATCCAGGATATCCAGGACATCCTTCAGGAGATTGGAAGGGTCCGGAGGCGGAATCAACTCCATGACATAACCCGTCACCTGTCGACTCCCGAAAGGGACCAGCACCCGCAGTCCGACGCGCACTTCCGATGTCAATGTGGCCGGGACCGCATAGGAGTAGGTCTCCTTGACAGGGAGGGAAACAGCAATTCTCAGACAGGTTGGTTTTTTCTCGATCAAGGGATAACCACCGGCACGGAGTTCAAAAGAACCGCCGCCCTATTGGGGTCGTGGTGACTCTGAAAGCTTCATTATGGTGTCCATGCATGGGCTCGGCGTGGGAGCGTGATCTATGGTGAGGTTCCGTCATATTTCTGTTTGAAGGCCTTGATAACCCCTTCGATCTGGCCCTTTTCAGATGAAACAAGAACCGTTTGCCCCTTGGAGTCCGAAGCGGGATTCGCCTTGCTGTCAGCGAATGGGTCCGAAGGAAAAGGACTATTGAATTTTGCCTCCAACAACAAATATCTCTCCATCAGCTCCTGGCCCAGAAAACAGTCGATCCTGAAGGGGTACCACCCATCGTGCACTCTTCTGAAATCCTGGAAACGGATGATAACAGGTTCAGTACCCGGCCTTCCCGGCACCTGGTATCGCAACAGAATGGGCAGGAATCTTTTTTTTTCTATTAAGAGGGCGGGCATGGTCCCGTCCTTGTAATCCCCGATGGCATAGGCCACGGTTCCATCAAGTCGTGTCAGGGAAACCAGAGACTGATCAATGCCCCACGCCAGTAACAAACCCGACAAATCCTGCCGGCTGTTGGCTGCCAGCAACTGTCTGTAGCCCGGATCGATGTTGAATCGGGAAGCCTGGATTTCCTCAAGGGACATCCCTTCTTCTTCGATTTCCGTGACGATCTGAGACCTGTAAAACCGCGGCGGCTTAACCCATATTTTTTCCTCAAAGGCTATGGCGGGTTCCTTTCCCTGAGAGCCCATCAGGCGGGTTGATTGAAGGATCGCGGTTGACTTGAAGCCCTTGAAATTGTTCGCCACAAAACCGAGCAGCTGTTCGGAGGGCATGACATAGGCCTCCGCACCCTCAGGCACTCCCGCCCCCCCCCAAAGGGCCGCCAGAACCGTGAGGATGGCGGCGCCCCATCTGCAAAACCCTCCGAGCCTTTTTTCCATTTTCAGCAGCTTCACTCCTGTGCCTCCAGTTCCTTCAACATTACTTCCCTTACCCGCCCCATGAGGGCGCCCATTTCTTTCACCGTGTAATCCCCCACAGGGATTGGGTCCCCAATGGAAAGCCCAAAGTTCCCCTTTCTTATCCTGAAACTGCCCTTTGGCATAATGTACATACTCCCTTTTACAACCACGGGAACAATATCGCATCCGGACTTGAGGGCCAGTTTAAAGCCACCCCGTTTGAACTCTTGCAGGTGCCCGTCGATACTTCGCGTTCCCTCCGGAAAAATCAAGACGGAGGCCCCGTTTTTTATCCTCTCTGCGGCCTTGCGCATACTCTGAACCGCCTTTCTGGGATCCTTTCTTTCTATCCCGATATAGCCGGCCCGTCCCATGGCAAAGCCCAAGAGGGGTATTCTCATGAGTTCCTGCTTCAAAATAAACTTGAAGTCCACGGGCAGAGAGGCCAGCAGTCCCCATATATCAAAATAACTCTGATGATTCGTCATGTAGATACGTGGGATCTCGGGATCCACGTTTTCCCTTCCTTTCACGTCCACCTTTGTGCCTGAAAGCCACAGGATCGCGCGTGCCCATGGCACCGCGACCCAGAAATGGATACGTCTCCCACTGAAGCCGAAAAGTGCCATGACAGCTGCCAAAAGACAAAAGAGAATGGTATGGATGATAATAAGGCCATTCAGTCCAATGAATCTGATCATACGGTATCCCTTCGCATCGGTTTGGTTGAGAACCCAAGCCCGGCCCGGTCTTGATTTCCCACCTACGCCTTATACCTCGAAACTGCCTCTTCCCCTAATAGTGAAATATTACGATTGACATATGAGATTCTTTTTGTTATAAAAGTTAATAATTGACTTATAATTAAATATAACTTTTGTCCCCTGGAGCAGAAAATGACCGATTATATTGTTTGTCCGAATAAGAGAAGTGCCCCACGCATGAACGTTCTGGTTTGCCGTGAAAGGTGTCCTTTAGTGGAAGATTGTCCGGCCTATAACACCCTTGAAAAGGTCCCGGTGGTGGGAAACCCGCTGGCTTTACCGGCCGATTCCGAAAAGATCAGCGCAACGGCATCCTAATTTCGAAAGCCCGACCAGTGGATGGGCAACTCCAACCTTATGTTTACCATGTTTTTGCCTTTCCTTGCCACATCTATTTCCCCACCATGTCTGTAAATGATAATCTTTGAAAGGGGCAAATCAAGCGCCTCGTCGTCAGAGTAAACCTAATGAACCCCAACCAACGGCATCCTTTTCATGTCCCTCAAAATCCTCATCTGCCTTTGCCTTACCTCAGCATTGGGTCGCTTCACCGACCATTTGTGTGGACCGGGCAAAACAGCTGCCAGAAGGGCGGCCTGATCCGGAGAGAGGCTTGAAGATGAACTTTTAAAATAGCTTCTGGAGGCCGCTTCCGCCCCCCGGATACCCGCTCCCCAGTCCACCGTGTTCAAGTAGATTTCAAGGATCCGCTTCTTGCTCAGAAACATTTCCAAAAGAAAGGTATAATAGGCCTCCACCGCTTTTCTAGACCAGGTTCTCGCCGGCCATAGGAACACCGTTCTGGCCACCTGCATGGTAATGGTACTGGCACCTCTCTTACTCCCTTTTTGGATGATATCCTTAATGGCATGAGAAATCTCTACAATATCGAAGCCATGGTGCCACAAAAAACGCTGGTCCTCTCCTGCCAGCACCGCCCTTCTCAAATTTGGGGAAATATCCTCCAGTGGCTTCCATGTCCCGGCAGACCTGCCTGATCCTGAAGGTCTTTGGTCCGTAATCCATCCGGAAATCCTGGTCAAGGTAAGGGGGCTATTCATGAAACGCAGCAAGAGGACCTGAAGGCTTGAAAAAACAAGGAAGAAAAGGAAGATCACCAAAACCCATCCTGAAATCCTCCTCATAACAGCCGATTTCTTTTTGCGGGCCAAAGCCGGTTACCCCGTCCCGTTCTTGATCTTGTTCCAGACCCGGTCCATTTCTTCCAATGTGGTCCCAGCAAAGTCTTTCCCGGCGGAGGACAACGCTTTTTCCATGCGTTCAAACCGGTGAACAAATTTGGCATTGCTCTTCCGCAGGAGGTCTTCAGCGGTCAGGCCCCAGTGCCGGGCGAGATTTACGAGAGAAAAAAGCAAGTCTCCAAGTTCCTCTTCCACCTTTGCGGGTTCCTCGCTCCCCATGGCATCCTCGAGTTCACCAATCTCTTCCTGGACCTTTTCCCATACGGCTTCCTTATCCGGCCAGTCAAATCCGGCCTTGGATGCCCTTTCTCCAAGGCGGTGAGCCCGTTGAAGTGCCGGCAGATTTGCCGAAACGTGTCGCAGAAAAGGCCCCCTGCCCTGCACAGCACCCTTCTCCGTTTTCTTTATCGCTGCCCAATTGACCGCCACCTCTTCGGCGTTTCTGACCTTCACATCCCCAAAAACATGGGGGTGACGGCGGATCATTTTTTCCGTTATTTCCTCAACGACTTCAACAAAATCGAACCGGCCTTCTTCTTCTGCGAGATACGCCACAAACACTATCTGAAACAGGAGATCTCCCAATTCTGAACGCACCTCCCCGGAATCGCCCCCCTCGATGGCATCGAGCACTTCATAGGCCTCCTCAAGGAGGTACATTCGGACACTGTGTGCGGTCTGCGCAGCATCCCATGGACAACCACCCGGCCCCCTCAGTCGTCTCACCAGCTCAACGAGTTCCTTTACGGCTTTCCCCAATCTGATCTGATCCATTCTGATCAATTCCTGACCCGGCCAAACCCACCGGAGGCAAACAACCTGGAAATAGACAAATGCCCAAGCCAAAATTATTCATAAGATTCTAAAAAGTCTTTTCAGATGGTTTCGAAGGAATGTCCTTTGGTTTCTTCTGTCCACCAAACCAGTTTTTTTTCCACCGCGCGTAGGCCCCTTCGGAAATGAATCCCGCCATGGACTGATAGGAAGATATGATGAAGGGTGCCAGCCTGGATCGTGCGATCAGGGGCGTCTTTGCAGGGACAAAAAAGGTGAGCAGAACAATCACCAGATAGGTCAGAACGACCCCTTTGAGGACAGCCAGGCCGGCGCCCAACGCCCTGTCGGCCCAACCGAGAAAGGCCTTTTTTACGATGGTTTTCAGGGCCCATCCCCCCAGATTACACGCCACCAAGACCAGAAAAAAGATGGCTGCAAAGCTGACTAATGGCAGGAAATGGGCGGAAGGCATGTAAGATCTCAGGATCAGAGTCATCTGGGGCTGTAGCCTGTTGGCTAGCCAGATTCCCAAAACGACACCGGTCAACGAACCGATTTCTCTGAAAAATCCTCTCCAGATCCCCCTCACGATGAAAAAAACCATCGTGCCGATGATGAGCATGTCCAGGGTGTTCATGTGCACCTTTTTATCAAAGCGCACAAGTGGACGTCAAGGTGATTATCCCTGTCTCAAGAAGTGCATGTCGGCCTCTCCAGGTCGCATTCCCTTGTTTTACCGCATCTTCTGTGATAGTGAAGGGGTGTTTAGAAAGCGTCTGAAAAAGAGTGTCAGATTCGGCACCACTTGGTTCTGACAGGCTGCCGCCTGCGGCATAAATCAGCTTCCAACGAAGTCATCAAAAAGGCGACTGCAACATGTTGAGCGAAAAGGAAAAAATAGATCTGATCACCGGAATCAGCCTGGATATCAATGAGGTCAAAGACCTTGATATGCTCCTGGAACGAATCCTCACCCACGCAAGACAATTTTTCAATGCCGACGCCGGATCCATCTACCTCAAGCGGAAGGATCAGCTCAGATTCAGCCATACGCAGAACGATACCCTTCAAAAAAGACTGGGCCCGGGCAAGAAGCTCATCTACAGCACCTTTTCGATCCCCATCAATAACGCCTCCATCTCGGGTTACGTGGCCAAGAATCGCCGACTCGTCAATATCCCTCACGTGTACAGGATGAGTGGCTCTGAACCCTACACATTTGACTCCAATTTCGACGAACTGTCTGATTACCGATGTCAATCCATGCTGGCTGTTCCCATGACCAACCAACGAGAGGATGTGCTCGGTGTAATCCAGATGATTAACGCCAAGGATGACTCGGGGGAGGTGATTCCCTTTTCCCCGAGCCACGAATTGGTGATCAAGCATTTCGCCACCAGTGCGGGCCTGGCCATCGAACGGGCGCAGACCACCAGAAATATCATCCTGAGGATGATCAGCATGGCAGAATTGAGAGACCCCACCGAAACGGGGCACCATGCCAATCGCGTCGCGGCCTTTTCCGTCGAGCTCTATGAGTCTTGGGCCCGGGAACAGGGCCTCTCCCCCCATGAGATCAACAGGCAGAAGGACATCCTGCGAATGGCTGCCATGTTACACGACGTGGGCAAGGTGGCCATCAGCGATGTGATCCTGAAAAAGCCGTCGCGGTTGACTGCCGGTGAATATGAGATGATGAAGGGCCACACCTACCTCGGTGCAAGGCTGTTCCTCAAGAATCCTTCAGAGCTGGATGAAATGGCCGGGCAGGTTGCCCTGAACCACCACGAAAAATGGGATGGAAGCGGTTATCCGGGCCATGTTGACCCCCTTACAGGCCGCCCTCTCCCGGGCTTCACGGTTCCGGGCGGGAGTGGTCCGCTCCCCAAACTTGCTGAAGAAATCCCCATTTTCGGAAGGATTGTCGCAGTTGCGGATGTTTATGATGCCCTCTGTTCGCGGAGGGCCTACAAGGCGGCCTGGAGTGAAGACCGGATTCTGGAAGAGATGAGAACGGGTGCGGGGTCGCATTTTGATCCTGCAGTCATCCGGTCCTTTTTCGCAACCCTGGATGTTTTGAAATCCCTATCTGAACGCTATCCAGACACATTGTGACAAATAAAATCCCGGCGATTGCCTCATTCCTGTGATCTGATGGCAGAATCTTCATCCCTAACCGCAGGAAGTCGGACTTTAAAGGTCGTCCCCCTCCCCGGCCGGCTATCCACCGTAAGCGTCCCCCCATGATTTTTGATGATGCCCAGACTTATGGAAAGTCCGAGCCCGGTTCCGTCTTTCTCGGATTTTGTCGTAAAAAAGGGTTCGAATATTTTCTCCACATTTTCGGCTGAAATGCCGCAGCCGGTGTCCCGGCAACGAACTTCGATACCATCGCCGTCACAGGAAGACGACACATTCAGTGTCCCTCCATGGGCCATTGCGCCGGCCGCATTGAGGACAAGATTGAGGAGGACCTGCTGGAGCTGCGACTTGTCCCCTTCAATGGAGGGGAGCAAAGGGTCCAGCTTTTTCTCTATCTTGATGTTTTGAAGAACCGATTGGCTTTCGACGAGTTGGAATGTCTCATCAATGAGTTCATTCAACTGTACAGAGGTAATTTCGGGTTTCCGCTGCCTTGAAAAGTCGAGAAGCCCTTTGACGATTTTCTTGCAGCGTTCCGCCTGTTCAATCACCTTTTGGAGATTTTCACAGGCGGGGTTTGCCATGGGCAGATCTTCCAGGGCAAGGTGGCTGTACATGAGGATGCCCCCGAGGGGGTTGTTGATCTCATGGGCGACACCGGCCGCCAACTTCCCGATCGATGCGAGCTTTTCAGATTGCATCAATTGCATCCGCGTCCTCTCCAGTCTTTTTTCGGCGGCGATTTGCGGTCTCAAGTCCTTGAAAATGGCCATGGTGGCCGTTTCTTCACCAGACTCATAGATGATGGAAGCCGTCATTTCCACCGGGATCTCCTCTCCCGAACCGGTTCGAAGTTCAATGCCCATTCCGTCCAGCTTGCCCATGCCCCCATATTTCGCGCTTCTGAGTTTTTCCATAATATTGTACGCCACACCGGGAAAATAGTAGTCCCGGGCAAAACCCATCCCTCCCTCGCTTTCGGCATTGGAATTGAACAATTCCCTACCACTCTGGTTCATGAAGAGGATCTTGCCCTTCATATCCGCTACCACGATGGCGTTCACGGAACTCTCGATAATCTTTTCAAGAAAATCCGTGGTCTTTCTGAGATCCGCCTTCACTTCCTTGGATTGTGTGATGTCTCTGGCGGTGGTAATGATGTAGTCGACGTCCCCGTCTGTATTGCAGACACAAGAGAAGAAAAGATCCAGGTAGAGGGTCGTGCCGTCGGGCCTTTTTCTCTTGTAGACCCTGCTCACGGTCCTCTTTTCGGCCATCAGAGTATTCAAGGGGCAATTCAACTCCGGGCAAGGTTCCTCAAAATCCATGAATACCTCGTAGCACTTTCTACCGATCAGGGCCTCTCTTCCTAGGCCTATGACCCTGCAGAACTGGGCGTTGGCCTTGAAGGTCACCCGGTCCGATCCGAAGAGAACCAGGGGCGTCGGCAGGGATTCACAGAACTGGATGAAGTTCTTCTTTCGGATCAGTTTTTCCACTTTGTCTTCTCCGGTTCAGATTTGATGGGTGAATCTGTTATTCCTTACTGAAGGCCTTCTCAACATATCCGATGAGAGCCTGAGGAGCGACCGGTTTCTGCAGTATGAAATCGCACGACAGCCAGTCGTCCTGCGGATAAGAATCCCAGGGCCCTTTGAGGTCGACCGAGGTGATCATGATCCTGGGCTTGTCCTTGGTCTCCTCATTCTTGATCAGGGCATCCACGACGTTTGAACCCTCGCTGTAGGTCTCCATCATCAGGTCTATGATATAGAGATCAGGTTCCTCCGATTTCGCCTTCTCGAGGCCTTCTTTGCCGCTAAAGGCCTCGACCACCTCATAGCCTGCTGATTTCAGGACGATCCCCGTGGTCTTCACAAAGTCGGGATCATCGTCGATAATCAAAATCTTTTTTCCCTTTTCCGCCATAGTCTTTCCCCCCTTTGTTAAGTATTGATGGCCTCGATAATTTCTATGGCGCCGAGGCCCACGGGGCAGGCATCGGAACACCTGCCGCAGCCCACACATCCGGCTTCACCGTAGTTCAGAACATCAAACTTAAGCTTGTGTTCATGTCTCCTGGCCAGCCTCGACCCCAGGGTAGGCCTCGGGTTGTGCCCGCTGGTCTCCCTTGTGAAGCCGGCGTGCAGGCAGGCATCCCAGGTCCTGTATCTCACGAAGCCCGTTTCAGAAGATAAGTCGAAGACGTTGAAACAGGTGCATGTGGGGCAGACATAGACGCAGCTCCCGCAATCAATGCACCTCGTGGCCAGGGACTCCCAGAACGCTTCATCCGGCCCGTCCCCCTTCAACCGTTCAACGGCCTTGCTGAACCCCGGCCCGGCACCTTGTGATTCCAACGACTTTCTCTTGAACTCCACCAGTTCGACCGTGTCTCCGTCAGGGCTCTCTTTAAAGTGCGGATTCGCCATCAGGGACTCGCCCCGCCTGCTGCCCGGAACCGCGATGTAGTCATCCCCCACATCAAAAAGCTGCAGATCAAATCCCCCGTCCAGGTAAGGCTTCCGCTCTGCATCGACGCAGAAACACGATTCAGTGGGCGGTTCACGGCAGGCCACCACGATGAGCGTCAGGTTGTCTCTCCTGGCCGAATAGTGCGGGTCGCGAAATCCCCCCCGCGTCATGAACCGGTCCGTGAAGTGAATGCCCATCATGTCACATGGCCTGATACCGAAAACAAGGACCTTTTCGGTCGCCATTCTTTTTAAAATGCGATCTCCCATGAAGGCGATGATATCTTCTTTCTGGGGAAACAGCGCGCCTTTGGCTGAATTGGTGGTCTTGCCCACAGGCTCCTGCCGGCTACCTTCTGCCAGGGGCATCAGAATGGAGTCCCTGCCACCTATGGCACAGGGACAGAGGACGGCTTGGATTTCGTTCATTTCACGGAGAAAGGCAGACACACGTTCTTTGTTTAGCCTTTTCATCAGAGTCTCCTTATGCTCACCGCGCAATTCTTGTATTCCGGAATTTTTGATACGGGATCAATGGCTGCGATCGTCAGCTCATTAATATTGTTCTCGCCATAATGAAATGTGCTGAAGACAACGCCTTCCGGAACAACCGTTGTAATGGCCACCGGCATACGCAGCTCGCCACGTCTCGATTCCACAGCAACCATGTTTCCGTTTCTCAACCTCAGACGCCTGGCATCAGCAGGATTCATTTCCAGAACCGCCTCCGGGGCCTCTCTTTCCAGCAGGGGGATCCTTCGGGTCATGGTGCCGGTATGATAATGGAAACGTATTCTTCCGGTTGTCAGAACAAAAGGATACTCCTCATCAGGCATTTCCGCCGGCGGCACGAACTCCTTGGGTTCGAATCTCCCCAGCCCCCGTGCAAAACGGTCCTTGTGCAGGAAAGGCGTGCCTGGATGGTCCTCGTCCGGGCAGGGCCAGGAAAGTCCCCAACTATCCTTGATCCTGTTGTAGGTGATTCCCCCGTAGGAGGGAGTTAATTGATTGATTTCATGCAGGATATCGACAGGGCTATGGTAATCCATCGGATACCCGCACCTGCCCGACAGATCACTGATAATCTCCCAGTCAGGCCTCGTCCCTTCCAAAGGGACCATGGCCTGCCTTGAAAGCTGGACCCTTCTTTCAGTGTTCGTGAAGGTGCCCGTTTTTTCCGCAAAACCCGAGGCCGGAAGAATCACGGTCGCAAGTCTGGCCGTTTCCGTCATGAAGATGTCCTGCACCACGAGGAAATCCAGCTGTCTCAGCGCCCGGGCGGCGTGTTTGGCATCCGGGTCGCTGACGACCGGGTTTTCTCCCAGTACGTAGAGGGCCTTTATTTTCCCTGTTTCAGCACCATCCAGCATCTCGGTGACCGTCAGTCCCGGGGTTTCGTTCATCCCTTGAACATGCCAGTGCACCTCAAACTTTTCTCTTATGGCGGGATCCATCACGGACTGGTAACCGGAAAAAACATTCGGCAGGGCCCCCATGTCACAGGCGCCCTGGACATTGTTCTGGCCCCTGAGAGGGTTGACCCCGGTGGAAGCATATCCAACGTGGCCTGTCAACAGGGCCAGGTTGGCACAAGATTTGACATTGTCCGTTCCCGTAATGTGCTGGGTGATACCCATGGCGTAGACGAGCATGGCCCTCTCATGCCCGGCATAGATTCCGGCGGCCTTTTCCAGGTCCAACGGGTCCACACCGGTAATTTCAGCCACTTTTTCCGGGGGGTATTCCTCAACAAGAGATCGCAGTTGCTCAAAGTTTTCCGTCCGCTCACGGATATAGGCCCGGGCCTCCAGCCCCTCTTTCAAGATGATATGCATGAGCCCGTTCAGGAGGGCGACATCCGTCCCGACCCTGTGCCTTAAATGGATGGTCGCCATTTTTGCAAGCTCGATTTCACGGGGGTCTGCGACAATCAACCGGGCGCCCTTCTGTGCCACTGCGCTGATGATCTTTGAAGCAATCAGCGGGTGCTGTTCCGTCGTGTTGGAACCGATAACCAGGAAGGCTTCCGCATCCTCAAACTCGGCAATGGAATTGGTCATGGCTCCGCTGCCGAAACAGGCGGCAAGACCTGCCACCGTGGACGAGTGTCAGAGCCGGGCACAATGGTCGATGTTGTTCGTTTTAAAGACGGCCCTCGCCAGCTTCATAAAAACGAAGTTCTCTTCGTTTGTCAGCTTTGCAGAGGACAGGAAGGCCAGAGCGTCGGGCCCATGTTCCTCGCTGATACGTTTGAACCTCTCCGCCACCAGGTCCAGGGCCTCGTCCCAGGTGGCGTTTCTTACGATCCCCCGGTCACGGACCAGGGGTGTTCTCATCCTCTCCGGGTGGTTGACAAGCTCGTGGGCCCCCCATCCTTTGATGCACAGAGCCCCCCGG
>Ga0315540_10001296_pt1 | contig 14314 bp, 11 predicted proteins | sample SalMarSW160110MG_FD_203677 | JGI IMG/M metagenome (GOLD analysis project Ga0315540, IMG submission 203677) | Salt marsh sediment microbial communities from the Plum Island Ecosystem LTER, Massachusetts, United States - Salt Marsh Sediment SW1601-10 ... | reverse complement strand
TAGCCGACGGCTATGCCGCCGAGCAGCGCCTGCAGCGTGTTGTAGACATCGCTCTGCTCGACGCCGAAGAATTCCAGCCGATCCTGATCGATAGCGATGCGCAGGCGCGGGCGCGGCTTACCGATCGAGTCATCGATATCAACGATGTAGGGCACCTCTGCGAAGATCTTCTTCAACTCGTGGGCGACGGCACGGCGCGTCGCCGAATCCGGCCCATAGACTTCGGCGAGCAAGGTCGCCAGCACCGGCGGACCAGGCGGCACCTCGACCACTTTGGCGACGGCGCCCTGCGGCAGCTTGAGCGCCTTCATCCGCTGGCGCAGGTCGAGCGCAATCGCATGGCTCGAGCGCTCGCGCTCGGCGCGCGGGGCGAGATTGATCTGCAGCTCGCCCAGTTCCGGGGCGTTGCGCAGATAATAATGGCGCACCAGCCCGTTGAAGTTGAACGGCGCCGCGGTGCCGGCATAGCTCTGGATCGAGCGAATTTCCGGCAATTGCCGCGCGATCTCGGCCGCGGCGAACAGGGTGCGCTCGGTATCCTCGAGGGTTGCACCTTCAGCCAGGTCGACGACGACGGCAAGCTCGGACTTGTTGTCGAACGGCAGCAGCTTGACGGTGACGCTCTTGGTCACGAACAGCAGGCAGACGGCGATCGTGGCAAGGCCGACGCTGATGAGAAAGATCCAGGATGCCCGCCGCGTGCGCACGATCGGCGTCGCGAAGCGGCGATAGAATCGACCGAGCGCGCCTTCGCCATGCTGGTGCGCTTCGCTCTTCTGCCCGTCCTCGTACGACGGCTCTATTTCACCTCCCCCTGAAAGGGGGAGGCCGGCACCGTTAGGTTCCGGGAGAGGGTCGGCAGCGGCACGCGACCCCTCCCCGGACTGATGGTCCGACCCTTCCCTTTCAGGGGAGGGCGAGGCCGCGATTTCTCTGCCCTTGCGCGGCGCGAGCCTGAGCATCAGCCAGGGCGCAACCACCACCGCAACGAAGAAGGAGAACAGCATCGCCGCCGAGGCATTGGCCGGGATCGGCGCCATATAGGGGCCCATCAGACCCGAGACGAACAGCATCGGCAAGAGCGCTGCGACCACCGTCAGCGTTGCCACAACGGTTGGATTACCAACCTCGGCAACCGCCTCGATCGCCCCCTGCATGCGCGTGCGGCCGTCTTTCATCGCCCAATGGCGGGCGATGTTCTCCACCACCACGATCGCATCGTCGACCAGAATGCCGATGGCAAAAATCAGCGCAAACAGGCTGACGCGGTTGATGGTGTAACCCATCAGATTGGCGGCGAAGAGCGTGAGCAGGATCGTCGTCGGGATGACGATCAGCGTCACCACCGCCTCGCGCCAGCCGATCGCGACCGCGATCAGCACCACGATCGACACCGTGGCGAGCGCGAGGTGAAAGAGCAGCTCGTTCGCCTTTTCGTTGGCGGTCTCGCCATAGTCCCGGGTGACGGTGACAGTCACGTCCTCAGGGATCAGCCGGCCCTTCACGGTCTCGAGCCGCGCCAGCAAATCTTCCGCGACGACGACCGCATTGGCGCCCGCACGCTTGGCAAAAGCCACGCTCACGGCCGGAGTACGCGTCCACTTTGCGTGCGCGCCGGGCGCCTCGCTCCACACCCGGTGCTCCTGCGGGCTCGGCCCGATGACCACCGAGGCTACGTCACGCACATAGACCGGGCGATTGTCGCGCGTCGTGACGAGCAGGAGCCCTATATCGGGCACGCCCGAAAGCGTCTGGCCGGCGGCGACCGAACGCGCGCGACCGCCGTCGCGCACATTGCCGGCAAGGAAGGAGCGGTTCGCTTCCTTCACCTTGGCGACGAGCTGCTGCAAGGTGACGCCGTACAGCGCCAGTTTCTCCGGATCGGGCTCGACCCTGATCTGCTGCGGGTTGCCGCCAGAGATGTAGGTAAGGCCGACATTATTGACCTTCATCAGCTCGGCGCGCAGCTTTTCGGCAAGCTCGTAGAGATCCTTGTCAGTCCAGCGCGCCGCTGCTTCCGGCTTGGGCGCGAGCGTAAGCACGACGATTGCCACATCATTGATGCCGCGCCCGATAATCAGCGGCTCGGGAATGCCGACGGGAATGCGGTCGTAATTGGCACGGATTTTTTCGTGCACGCGCAGGATCGCATCGTCGGCCTTGGTGCCGACGAAGAACCGCGCCGTCACCATGACGCGATCGTCCTGGGTCTGGCTGTAGACGTGCTCGACGCCGTCAATGCCCTTGACGATTGCTTCCAGCGGCTTGGTGACGAGTTCGACGGCATCGGGCCCCTTGAGCCCGTCGGCATTGACCTGGATGTCGACCATCGGCACGCTGATCTGCGGCTCTTCCTCCCGCGGAATGGTCAGGAGCGCAATGAGGCCGACCGCGAGCGCGGCGATCAGGAACAAGGGCGTGAGCGGCGAGCGGATCGTTGCCGCAGTGAGCCGTCCGGACAGGCCAAGCTTCATGGTTGCACCAGCCGGTCGCCAGCCTTGAGCCCGGAGAGAATTTCAAGCCCGTCAGGCATGTCGGGACGCGGATGCGGGCGCCCGCGCTGCACCGGAACGTCGATGACGCTCTTGTCGTCGCGCAACAGCCGGACGTAATCGACGCCGAAGCGCGTCGTGACGAAGCGCGCCGGAACAATGATGGCCTCGCGCTCACCGCCCGACACCCAGACGCGGACCCGCTCGCCGACGAAATAGTCGCCGAGCCCCGCGACCGCGGCATCGGCAACAACGCGGCCGTCCTCGATCTGCGGATAGACGAGGCGAATGGTGCCGTTTGCCGGCGCGTCCTTGGCCAGCACCTCACCGTCGAGCCGCACCGGATCACCGGCCTTGAGGAAGCGGGCATGGCGCTCCGGCACGCGCAGGCGCAGCACGAAGTTTTGCTCCGCGATCATCGCGATCGGCTCGCCCGGCAACACGACTGAGCCCGGCGTGAGCGGAACTTTCAGCACGCGCCCGGAGGTTGGCGCCAGCACATTGCCTTCGGCGAGCTGCTGCTCGATCACCTCGCGCTCGGCGACGCGTGAGCGCCGGGTATTGGTTGCCACGTTGAAGGCGGTGCGGGCCTCATCGAGCCGCGCCCGCGCGATCGTGCCCTTGTCGAACAGGCTTTGCGCCCGCTCAAGGTCGGTCGTCGCCTGCACGAGCTGAGCTTCGAGCCCGGCGATCTGCGCTTCGACCGACTTCGCCCGCAGGACCAGCTTTTCGTCGCCGATCGTCGCCAAAGTCTGGCCGCGCTCGACATGGTCGCCATAGGTGACGGAAAGGTTTGCCACAGTGCCGCCAATCCGCGCCCGCGCCGGCACCACATTGGCGCTCTCGACGGTCGCGAAGACCGCCTTCTCGTCACTCACTTTGACCGGCTTGACGGTGAAGACATCGGCAGAAAAAGCGACGGCCGCTGCCAGCAAAACGAGCGCTGCCGCGATCGCGAGCCGAGGGAAGAGCAGGCTTCGACCAAGCCCGCCCACCAGAAATCGTCGTCGGATCATTGCCGGCCACCTTTCGCAGCGCTCTTGGGCAAACTCACCCGCTGCTTGATCGGCTGGTCGCAGACCGGCGGTTGCGGACAGTAGATGCCGTAAAGCGTCTCCAGGAGAGCCCGCGCCGGCGCGCTGGCCACCGAGTACCAGATGGTCTGACCATCACGCCGCGGCTCGACCAACCCGTCCTTGCGCAGCAGCGCCAGATGCTGAGAGACCGTCGAGTCACGCAGATTGAGCAGCACCGCCAACTCACCCACCGACCGCGCCCGCTCGAGCAATTGGCACACGATCATCAGCCGGTGCGGATGCGCGAGCGCTTTCAGAAGCTCGCTCGCCTCCGAAGCCGCCGCCTGCATTTCCGTTGCCTTTATATTCATATTTGCATATATACAGGATTATAGATATGTGTCAATCAGCGGCGGACAGCGCCGCTATCGTTTAGGAGCTGATCGGATGAATATCGATCGTGCGGTGATGGGATTTGCCGGACTGATGGTGCTGTTGAGCGCCGTCCTGGCCTGGCTGGTGAGTCCCTCTTGGCTGCTGCTCACCGCCTTTGTCGGCCTCAACCTGACGCAGGCGTCCATCACCGGGTTCTGTCCCGCCGCGGCGATCTTCGGCCGCCTTGGCCTGAAGGCGGGCTGCGCCTTCGATTCGACGCGATGACCCATCCTCCCCCGTAGAACGGGGGAGGATGAGTGGCCGCCGCTCGGGTCGGATCAGGTCGAGGCGATCGCCGTTGCGATCAGCCGCTCGGCCGCGGCGCGGGCTTCCGCGGTAATCTCGGCGCCCGCCAGCATGCGCGCGATCTCCTCGCGCCGGCGCTCGGCGTCGAGCCGCGCGACGCGGGTCGCGACCCGCTTGCCGCGGTCGCGCACCTCTTTGGTGATGAGGTAATGGTTTTGCGCGCGCGCCGCGACCTGCGGTGCGTGAGTCACGGCAATCACCTGCACCTTCGTGCCCAGACGGGCAAGCCGCACGCCGATGGCATCGGAGACCGCACCGCCGACGGCGGTATCGACTTCGTCGAACACCAACGTCGGCGCCGAGCCACGGTCGGCAATCACCACTTTGAGCGCGAGCAAAAAACGCGCGAGCTCACCGCCCGAAGCGACCTTCATCAACGGCCCCGGCTGCGTTCCCGGATTGGTGCGCACGAAGAGCTCAGCGCGGTCGATACCATGCGGCCCGGGTTGCGCGGGCTCGGTCGTGATCGCAGCAGAGAATTTCGCCTGGTCGAGCTTGAGCGGCTTGAGTTCGCGATTGACCGCGGCGTCGAGCGCGACGGCCGCAGCCTGGCGCTGCTCGGACAAGTGCACCGCCTTCCGCTCGAAATAAGCCGCGTGCGCCGCAGCCTCTTTTTCCAACGCCGCCAGCCGCGCGGCACCGGCATCGATCAATGCGAGGTCGTCGGCATAGCGCTGCGCCAGAGCCGCCAGCGCGTCGACGCCGACATTGTACTTGCGCGCGGCCGCCCGCAACGCAAACAGCCGCTCCTCGATTCGTTCCAGGAGATGCGGATCGGACTGTGCCGAAGTGAGCGCCGCCTCGATTTGCGCCCGCGCGTCCTCAAGCGCCGTCAGTGCGGCATCCATCGCCTTTACCGCGGGAGCAACGAGTTCGCCCGCTTGCGCCTGGCGCCGTTCGAGCCGGCGCAGCGCGGCGGCAATCAGCGGTGCCGGCGACTGGGCGCCGGCAACCGCGGCCTGCGCCTCGCGCAGATCATCCGCGACCTTCTCCGCCTGCATCATGGCCGTGCGGCGGTCGGCAAGTGCCGTCTCTTCTCCCGGCTCGGGCGCGAGCGCCTTGAGATCGTCGACGGCATGGCGCAGCCAATCGGCCTCGCGCGCGATGCGCGCCGCGTCCTCGCGCGCAGCCCCTACCGCTTCGCGCGCCGCGCGCAGTTGCGACCACGCCTGCGCCACGGCGGCAGCTTCCGCATCGAGGCCACCATAGGCGTCGAGCAGACCGCGATGGCTCGCCGGATCGACCAGCGCGCGCTCGTCATGCTGGCCGTGGATTTCAACGAGCTGGCTGCCGAGCGCCTTCAGCACCTGGACCGAGACCGGCTGGTCGTTGATGAAAGCGCGCGTGCGGCCGTCGCCGAGCTGGACGCGGCGCAGGATGAGCTGGTCTTCGCGGGCGATCTCGTTTGCCGCCAGCAGCGCCTCCGCCGGGTGACCGGCTTCCAGTTCGAAGACCGCCGTAACCTGGCCCTGCTCGGCCCCGGCACGCACCAGACCGGCATCGCCGCGGGCACCGAGCGCGAGCGCAAAGGCATCGAGCAGGATCGATTTTCCCGCGCCGGTCTCCCCCGTCAGCACCGAGAGGCCATGGGCGAACGCGATATCGAGCCGGTCGATCAACACGATGTCGCGGATCGCGAGCCGGATCAGCATGGGGGCGTCCATTTCGCTGCTGCCGCGCCCGCGCGCCGGCCGGGTCACGCTGCGCTCGTATCCTTCGGGATGGTCGCGGATTGCACGAGAATCAGGCTTTCCGTCTTCGCATCTTGAGAAATGCCCAAGGCCGGGACAAGCCCGGCCTTGCAAAATGCGTTGCGAAGAAAAACCGCAGGCCCGCAAAGGCGGCGCCGTCAACCCAAGCCGACACGCTTGAAAGCACGGCTGATCCACGAGCCGCTGTTCTCGGTCGGCTCAAAGCCGTTCGAGCGCACGAGTCGATAGGCGTCCTTGTACCAAGGGCTGTCCGGGAAATTGTGCCCGAGCACCGCGGCGGCCGTTTGCGCCTCTTGCACGATCCCCAGCGCTATATAGCACTCGGTCAGACGCATCAGCGCTTCCTCGACATGGCGGGTGGTCTGGTATTGCGTTACCACCACCTTGAACCGATTGATGGCACCGATGAAGTCCTTCCTTTTCTGGTAGTAGCGGGCAACATTCATTTCCTTGGCGGCAAGATGATCGCGGCCAATCTCGATCTTGTGCCGCGCTTGGGCGGCGTATTCTGAGTCCGGATACTTTCGGATCACCTCTTCCAGCGCCGCGATCGCCTTCTCCGTACCGCTCTGATCGCGGCTGGTATCCGGAATCTGATCGAAGTAGGAAGCCCCGATCAGGTATTGGGCGTAGGCGACGTCAGAACTTGCGGGGTGCAGCGCCACGTAGCGTTTGGCTGCGCCAATTGCGTCGTTATATTCGTGCGCTTCGTAATGCGCGTAGGCTGCGAGCAACAGCGACTTGCGCGCCCAGTCGGTGTAGGGATGCTGGCGATCGACCTCCTCGAACTTCTTGGCCGCCTCCTTGACCATCTTCTTTTCGTTGAGCAGGTAGACGCCCTCGTTATAAAGGCGGTCGGCGGGAACATCGGGCGGCAACTCGTCGCCTGTCCCGAAGATGTTTGGAAGACTGCTGCATGCGCCGAGAACAACCAGGAGCGGAAGCAGCGCCAACAGGCGAGAGCGGCTGCCGGACCGGCGGCGCCGTCGAGCCGAGCTGAATGGATTCCGTCGCGCCAACGCCGTCGCCCCTCCCTGACTGCGCATGATGCGGACTGCGGCCCCGTCGCTTGCGAATGCTGTATGGCCACCAAGCCTATCAACCGTGACAATCGGCCGTTAATGTGGCGAATGCCATACAGGAAGCTACGGAGATGCCGTCTGGCGCAATCAGACAGCATGATTTATTTGCGTGCAGCTTTATTGTCTGCCGTTATTTCGCTGATGGCTTAGGGGAAACTACGTGGTCAGTTGACCGCCGGCCCAAATACCGGCGCCGGATAGGCTGCGGGCAGATCGGCGTGACCGCGCACGGTCTGAGCATCGCCCGCCTCGACGACCGTCCAAGCCGACCGGTCTGCAATCAAGGTGGAGATCGTAGCGTGGTTGAGCTTATGACCACCACAAACGGAGCGATAGGCCCCGAGAAGCGGCAAGCCGACCAGAGAGAGGTCCCCGATGGCGTCGAGCGCCTTATGCCGTACGAACTCGTCGCCAAAACGCAGGCCTTCCGGATTGAGCACGCGATCCTCGGCCAGCACGACCGTATTCTCGAAGCTGGCGCCCAGCGCGTAGCCAGCACTCCACAGCCTGCTCACATCGCTCATGAAGCCGAAGGTTCGCGCCCGCGAAACATCCCGGCGGAAAGTCATCGGATCGAGATCGAAGGCGATGGTCTGACGGCCGATGTGCGGATGGGCAAATTCAATCTCGGTCTCGACACGGAAGCCGAAGCTGTAAGGGCGCAGCTCGCCACGCGCGCGGCCATTGGCAACGGCAATCGGCTTGAGGACCTTCAGATAGCGGCGCACGGCGGACGTAAACACGATGCCGGCGCGGTCGATGGCCTCGACATAGCCCTCGGCGCTCCCGTCCATGATCGGGACTTCCGGACCATCGATCTCGATCACCGCATTGTCGACCCCGAGGCCGAACAAAGCGGCAAGGACATGTTCCGCGGTCGCGCAAACCGGTCCATCACAGTCGCCGAGCACCGTCGCGAACTCCGTCGCACAAACGGAGCGCACATCAGCGCGCAGTTCCTTTTGCGGCGAGCCATCGGGACCGACGCGGACGAAAACAATGCCGGTGTTCGGCTCGGCCGGATAAAGCGCAATGGTAGCCGGCGCGCCAGAATGGACACCAATCCCGGAAAGCGTGGCAGAGTTGCGAAGCGTTGTTTGTCGGCCCGCCCTCATGATCACTGCCACCCTTTTTATTGCGGCATCGCATCAAAGCGGCAATGCCAGGACAGAAGGTTCAGGCAGGCCGGACCAAACACTCCCAGCGGGCTGGCAAACCTCCAAACCGCTGACGACGATAGCGCCGCGTTCTTGCCTGATTATTACCCCGTGTTGGGCAGAGAATACCTGTCACAGGCAACGCGGCCAACTCACGGTTTCTTACCGATTGTTACGGCTCCGCAAGATGTTGGCCGCCAAGAAAAAGCTTAACGACAGCCGTAATCGCGCTCCAAGGCGCGGATGCGGTTGACGCGGGCTCTCTCGCCCCGCGACAGCGGCACGTCGGCCTCGTCGTCATAGCGGCAGCCGGAATTACCGAAATAACGAATCGCCCGGCTGGTCTTGAAACAATACCCGGCATCTTTGTAGATCGAATTTCTCTCAACCCAAAGCTGCTGGCACGTGTCGCGCTGCGCCAGAGCAGGCGCCGCGGCGATGACAGGCAAGCTAGCCGCGACAACGGCCACGATGAATGACAGCATCGACTTCATGGACCACCTCCAAATGCGCTTGATCGCAAGCATTTCACTCGACGCGGATCACAAATGCCCTGCTCCGGGACAGCTTGCTGCGGTTCGGTGAAGCCGCCGAACAAGTGCTATCGGCAAAGCAAGCATTACGGAAGGAAGGCAGTCTGCCCCATGCCGGGGGGTCGCGGTCAAGCCCGGGCTTGGGCTACCGCGGCCCGGTACCGACCCGTCGGGGCGGGTCGCAAGCTCACTCAAAGCGGCAGGTTGTCGTGCTTCTTCGCCGGCATTTCCAACGTTTTCGTGCGCAGCATTGAGAATGCACGGGCGATCCGTTGGCGGGTCGAATGCGGCATGATCACTTCATCGATATAGCCACGCTCGGCCGCCTTGAACGGCGACATGAAGCTCGCCTCGTACTCCTTGGTGCGCACGGCGATCTTTCCCGGATCGTTCAGGTCGGCCCGGAAGATGATCTCGACGGCACCCTTAGCGCCCATCACCGCGATCTGCGCGGTCGGCCAGGCATAGTTGACGTCAGCCCCGATGTGCTTCGACGCCATGACGTCATAGGCGCCGCCATAGGCCTTGCGCGTGATCACGGTCACCAGCGGCACCGTGCACTGACTATAGGCAAACAGCAGCTTTGCCCCGTTCTTGATCAGGCCGCCCGACTCCTGCGCGGTACCGGGGAGGAAGCCCGGCACGTCGACAAAAGTCACGATCGGAATATCGAAGGCATTGCAGAAGCGCACGAAGCGCGCCGCCTTGCGGCTGGCGTCGGAGTCGAGCACGCCGGCGAGCACCATCGGCTGGTTGGCGACGAAGCCGACCGTCCGGCCGGCAATGCGGCCGAACCCGATGACGATGTTACGGGCGAACTGGGTGGACAGCTCGAAGAAGTCGTGCTCGTCGACGATTTTGAAGATGAGCTCCTTGATGTCGTAGGGCTTGTTCGGGTTTTCTGGAATCAACGTATCGAGCGAGGGCTCGATCCGTTCGACATCGTCGAAGCTCGGCCACTCCGGCACGCCGGCGCCCGAATGGGCCGGCAGAAAATCGATAAAGCGCCGCATCTGCAGCAGGCATTCGACGTCATTCTCGAAAGCACCGTCAGCAACCGCCGAGCGGGTCGCATGCACGCTCGCCCCGCCGAGCTCCTCCGCGGTGACGATCTCGTTGGTCACCGTTTTCACCACTTCCGGCCCGGTGACGAACATGTAGCTCGTGTCCCGCACCATAAAGATGAAGTCGGTCATAGCCGGGGAATAAACGTCGCCGCCGGCGCACGGGCCCATAATCACGGAAATCTGCGGGATCACGCCCGAAGCGAGCACGTTGCGCTTGAACACTTCGCCGTAACCACCGAGCGCGGCGACACCCTCCTGAATGCGAGCACCGCCGGCGTCGAACAGGCCGATGATCGGCGCCCGCGCCTTCACCGCCATATCCTGGATCTTGGTTATCTTCTGCGCGTGCGACTCAGAGAGCGAGCCGCCGAACACGGTGAAGTCCTTGGCGAAGACGAACACCACCCGGCCGTTCACGGTGCCCCAGCCGGTAACCACGCCGTCGCCCGGAATCTTGGTCTTGTCGGCGCCGAACTCGGTCGCTCGGTGCTCGACGAACATGTCGTATTCTTCGAACGACTGGTGATCCAACAGCAGAATAATGCGCTCGCGCGCCGTCAGCTTTCCGCGCTTATGCTGCGCCTCGATGCGCGGCGCTCCGCCGCCGAGCCGGGCGCCGCTGCGCCGCTCTTCCAGCCTTCCCAGAATGTCCTTCATGCCGACACACTCGCCCCAAGATCAGCGAATTCATCCAAATAAAGCGTAACTCAGAATTCGCTCCATGTTTTTGTCGAGAAGAAATTTTTCACGACGAGCCTGACCCCTTTTCGTGCCGTTGATGCGCGCCAAGAGATGTCATTGCGATGTCAATAGCACGGCTTCAGCGCGATCGCGAGGGCGCCGCAACAAAAAATGGGCAGTGCAACAAGCTGCGCTTTTGACCGGACATGGCGCAATTTTCCCCAGCAGCCAAAAAAATTGCCCGGCGCCGGCGCGCTAACGCAACCGGCCGGACAGCCGCAGGATGAAGGTCAACACCTGGGCGGTGGCCTTGTAGAGTTCGGGCGGGATTTCCTCGCCGAGCTCGACCTGGGAGAGCGCTCCGGCAAGCCCGGCATTCTCCTCGATCGGAACGCCATTGGCGCGCGCGGTTTCGATGATTTTTTCGCCGATCGTCCCGCGCCCCTTGGCGACGACCCGCGGCGCGCCGGGCTGCTCGTAATGCAGCGCGACCGCGAGCGGTGTTGTGGATGCCCGCTCGGTCATGAGGCGCAATCCAGGAAGCGGCCAGCCGACGCCGTGAGGGTCGCTCGCGGGCGCGGCGGCGACCCGGCGCGCACGACGACCTCCAGTGGCTCGAGATCGGCCGCACGCAGATCATCGGTAAGCGACTGTACACTGTTACGCATCAGCGCCGCGCTTTCGGCGCGCTCTGCCCACAGCGTCACCGCGGTCCGCTCGCCCATCACGGCGACCTGGGCGTGGATCGCTCCGAGCGGCTCGATGTCGACCGCGAAGCGCGCCCGCCAGATCGGCGCGATGCGATCCTGGCCGCGCCCCTGCGCATCCCGCGCGATTTCGAACTGCGCAATCGTCGGCCCCTGCGGCGTCGCGAACGGAATTTCGAAGGCCCAGCGCTGCACGCTCGCCTCGGGCCTGTGCGTGCCGGCCGCCGCGCTCCCCTGATCGGGCAGCGAGGCCGCCTGCAGCAAGGTCTGCCGCGCAAGGGCGCCGTCGGTCTCGGCCAGCAGGACTTGCATGATCTTGTCGGGAGGCTGCGTTGCCTCGATCGAAGGGCACGCCGGAGGTTGGGCAACCGGCAGCGCGCCGCGATAAGGCGGCGGTGGGGGGTTGTCGGCGAATGGCGGTGCCTGGCCCGCATCGGGCTTGCCGGTCGCGACCGCCGCGGCTGATGCAATGGCACGGCTGGCAGGCATCGCGCCGGTTTCGGCCACGGCCTGCAACAGCGCGCGATAGAGAGTTTGCGCATCGGTGATCGCCACACGGCCCGCCGCCGCCCCCAGCGTCGGCGCGAGCGCGCCGGAAAGCGCAGCGTCGGCCGTGCTTACCGCGCCCTGCCCCGCCGCTGGCGGCAGCCGCGCGCTTCCACTTGTCTGCGTGAGGGCGGCGCGCAGCGCCACCAGCGCTGCCTTGATATCGTCGGTAAGCGCAGGCGCCGCCGCGCTGGGTGAAGACCTCGCCGCAGCATCGAGATTGGCTTCGAGAAACAGGCCCGATCGTGCAAAGGCGCGGCGCAGCTGATCGGCCTCGACGGCCATATCGGATGGGAGCTGGAAAGCGAGCAGCTTCAGCACTGCTTGCCGCACCGGCTCAGGCAACCCGCCGAAACTCGCCGCAGCCGCGGCGTCGGCGAGCAGAGGCGCGAGCCCGCTCTGGGTCGCCGCAGCAGAGCGCACGGCAGCCGCGAGGACGGCGGCTGGCGCGGTGCTCGTTGCTGCCGGCACAGCCGGCGCGTCGCGGCTGACAGGCCCCTGGCCATCTATTGCCGTGGTCAACGCCGGCATGCGCGATGACGCCGGGGCCGCGGACGGCACTGTCGCCTCGCCCGCCGGAGTGGACTGGCCGAGGACAAGGCGCATTCCATCCGGCGTCGCCTTCACCGCAAGCCGCACCCGCGATCCGGCGACGAGAGGCACTTCGGTTTGGACGTCGATGAGCATCGCGCCGAGCGCGAGTTGGACATGCGCGGGGTCGATCACCCGCGCGACCAAAGCCTCGACGACCTGTCCCGGCTGCAACGCCTGCGCGTCGCCGCCTCCTTGTGGGTTCAGCCCCACCGCAACGGGTGGAATGACAAGGTCCATGGCGGCCCGCCGGATGCAGAGATTCGCGCGAGGCTAGCCGACCGCGATGAACCGACCGTTAACCTCTGGTAGGCCGCCATCATGAGTTACCAGCGGATGCGCTCAGCGATACCGCTTACCCTGCCACCCCACGCGCGCAGTTCAGCACCAGCGCGGCGGCGTCGAACTCGGCGCGGCGGGACGCACGCCGTGCCAGGGCGATTTCGTCATGTCCCCACAGGTCCTGGTTCCAGTCTTCATCGACATGCGCGGCGGTCCAGGCCGCATCCGGCGCGATCACCCCCTCCGTAATCGCAAGCGCGATCAGCGCCGAGCCGGTCAGCGTGGTGATCACATGCGCGGCGCCGAGGGGCCAAGCGCTCGCCGGAATGATTCGCCGCATGGCAGCGAGCGCGGCTTCGGGCTGTTCGACAAACACCACGCCCTGGGCGAGAATGAAGCGTGCGCCGTGCATCTCAAGCGCCCAGGCGAGGATCGGGTCCCATTGCGCTTGCTGGCGCTCGACCAGCCGCTCGGGTCCGTCGGCGCGGTAGAACAGAAGATCGGAGCCGAGGTATTTTGCGATGTCCGTGGCAACCTCGGCCTGGGCCTGCGCCACACCGTCGATGATGGTGTTGGCGAGGCGCGTGAGCGGAAGCCGGGCAGGATCGATGAACTCATCCAGCGCCTGCCATTCCGCAGCGGCTTTTTGTGCAAGCGCCAGAACCGGAAAGGCGAGCGCCCGGCGGGCCGGCGTATGGACAGGCTTGCCGTCAAGCTCGACCAGGAACGTACCCGCCGCCTCACGCGCCGATGCCGTCGTGTAGAATCGGCGCCGGAGCGCGCGCAAATTGCGCTGGGCCGCCTCGTTCGGGTCGGTCACACGCGCACTGAACATGTCTTTGAAAAGATCGGCCATGGCCTCGTCTTCGCCGCGCTCGACCCAGAACGCAATCGCTTCAGGTTTGATCGATCGCGATCTTTGTCTTCTTGTTTGGTCGCATGATCCGTTCCGAAAAGTCTGCGACGTCTCGAAATCATGCTCTAGCAAAACGGGCGCGCCGACAGAACTGCTTTGACGTTGCGTTGGCGGGGCGAAGGCTCGGCTTCGCCCCGCTCGTTCCGTCTCATGTTAATGCAGATAGATAGTCGAAGGGCCGCGAGACCACCGATAGCTGTACTGGATGCAGGGACCGGCGAACGTGCCGGGAGCGCTTGGCGCCCACTTGACACAGACCCGGACCAGATGCCCCCGGCGCGCCTGAGCGTGATCGGGGGTAGCGACGAGGATGGCACATGCGACGGCAGCAACCGCGCCCATGATGCCCAATACCTTGGCCGTCATGAGCGCCCCGCATGTGCTGCGGGCCGCCTCATTGGGATCGGTGACCCGCCCGTTGAAAACCTCATCGAATAGATTTGCTATGTCGTTGGCGGCCCTGCCGCGAAGCCCTGATTGTTATGACGACCATAAGTAAAACAAAAAGACGCGGTACAAGCCGCACTCTCTGGTTTTGACGACATAAATCGCCGTGACGGCACAGCTTGGACCGTCAGGACAGAGCATCCCGATAACCTGGAGCGCGCCCAAGCCGTCGAATCAGTGCCCTCGAATCAAACTTGGCCCGTCGATGCACTTGAGGGTGCGGCAAGACTTCCGATTCCGGCATCGAGCAAAGCCCAAGTCGAAAGGAAGATGACATGAACAATTCGGCCATATTGGTGGCAGCGGCTGCGGCGCTGATCGGCATTGCGGTTGCGGCCAGCCCC
>Ga0315540_10001295_pt1 | contig 14324 bp, 16 predicted proteins | sample SalMarSW160110MG_FD_203677 | JGI IMG/M metagenome (GOLD analysis project Ga0315540, IMG submission 203677) | Salt marsh sediment microbial communities from the Plum Island Ecosystem LTER, Massachusetts, United States - Salt Marsh Sediment SW1601-10 ... | reverse complement strand
GTAGCGGGCACCGGCGAGTCCGCCTGCGGGCCCGGACAGCAGCATGTGCACCGCCTGTTCGCCGGCCTGCCGCGCGGAGATGGTGCCGCCGGCGCTCTGCATTACCGCCAGCCGCGCGCGCGGCAGCGCGGCGCTGAGCCGCGCCAGATAGTGCTGTACCAGAGGGCCGACGGCGGCGTTGAGCCACGTGGTCATGCCGCGCTCATACTCGCGGTACTCCGGGAGCACCGATGAAGAGCAGGATACGAACAGATTTTCGGGCAGGCGCACCGCGATGGCCTGCTCCATGGCGGGGTCGATGAAGGAGAATAATAAATTGATGGCCACGGCCTCCGGCGCCAGGGCTTGCACCTGCTGGACCAGCGCATCCAGGTCAGCGTCGCTCAGTGGCTCGACGACGCTGCCGTCCGCGGCCAGTCGCCCGCCGGTCTCCAGGCACAATTCACGGGGTACCGGCGAAGGCAGGGGTTGCGGCTGCAGGTTGTACAGCTCGCGCCGCGCCTGTCGCCCGATGGTCAGCATGTCCCGCAGGCCGCGGTTGCAGATGAATGCCGTGCGTACGCCTTTTCCCTCCAACACCGCGTTGGTGGCCACGGTGGACCCGTGAACTATTCGCAGGTTATCGGTGTCAATATGTATTTCGGAAATACCCTGCAGGATGGCGCGCTCAGGCGCCGGGGGCGTGGACAGGCATTTGTAGGTGGACAGACCGTGTTCCGTCAATAATACGAAGTCGGTGAAGGTGCCGCCGGTGTCGATGCCAAGCGCATAGGTCATGATGGCAGTAGGTTACGTGTTTGCAACCTGCTGTGGAAGGCGTTCTCTATGAAATGGCGCGGGTGGTGCCCGGTGTGTGTCTTGATCGCGGCTACTCATGACGCGCCGGCATGCCTATAATGGGCCAGTTTTTTGCGCCGGGGCGTGGGATTAACCTAATGCACCACTGTGATGCGGTAACGGAAATGTCTGGACTTTGATATCCATGGAGCGTGACACTCTGGTCAGCGTCGAGCACCTGTCCCGTGACTACGGTGGGATGCGTGCCGTCGATGACGTGAGCTTCGAACTGGTCCGCGGCGAGATTCTTGGGTTTCTCGGCCCAAACGGCGCAGGAAAGACCACCACCATGCAGATCATCAGCGGCAACCTCGCACCCACAGCCGGCCGTGTGACGATCAATGGCATCGATATCCTCGACAGTCCCAAGGCGGCCAAGGCGCACATCGGCTATCTTCCGGAGCAACCGCCTCTGTACCGCGAACTCACCGTCGATGAATACCTGATGTACTGCGCCCGTCTCAATCGAATCCCCGCGGCCGATCGCCAGGCGGCGCTGACGGCGGCGAAACAGCGCTGCGGTCTGATAGAGGTGGGCCGGCGCCTCATCGATCACCTGTCCAAGGGGTTTCGCCAGCGGGTGGGCATCGCCCAGGCCATTATCCACGCACCGGCGGTGGTCATACTGGATGAACCCACCGTGGGGCTGGACCCCATTCAGATCCGCGAGATCCGCGGCCTGATCCGGGAGCTCGGTCGCGACCATAGCGTGATCTTGTCCACGCACATCCTGCCGGAGGTGCAGTCGCTGTGTAATCGGGTGCAGATCATCAATAAGGGGGTCATGGTCCTCAATGACACCATCGAAGGGCTGCGTCAGCGCATGCAGGCCTCGAGCATGGTGGTGGCCCTGCGCCGCGCACCCGCCATTGACCAATTGCGCGCCGTGAACGGCGTACTGGACGTCGAGCCCCTGGGGGACGGGCGTTTTCGCATGCACTACAAGCCCGAGGACGACCCCGCCGAGACATTGGCGGCACAGGCGGTGCAGCATGACTGGGGCCTGCATGAGCTGACCCCGGAGCGCATGAGCCTGGAAGAGATCTTTGTCGATATCACCCGCACGGAACAGCCGCCCGACGCGGCGGAAGAGGCGGCGTGATGATCCGAACCATCGCCGGACGCGAACTGCGCAGCCTGTTTTTGTCACCCTTGGCGTGGAGCATCCTCGCCGTAGTCCAGGTGATCATGGCGTATATCTTTCTCGCCCGCATGGAACTGTTTTTTCAGCTGCAGCCGCGCCTAGCCGGGACGTCCATCGGCGTCACGGATATCGTGGTGACCTATCTGTACAACAACGCCGCCGTGGTGATGATGCTTATCGTGCCGCTGCTCACCATGCGCCTGGTCAGTGAAGAACGGCGCAGCCGCACGCTCACCTTGTTGTTCAGCGCGCCGGTATCCATGACCGAGATCATCCTCGGCAAGTATCTGGGGATCATGGCGTTTCTGTTGGTGATGGCCGGCGTCATCAGTCTCATGCCGTTGTCGCTGCTGATCTGGGGCAACCTGGATATGGGCAAGTTCGCCGCCTGTGTGCTGGGGCTGACGCTGCTCCTGGCCAGTTTTGCGTCCCTGGGGTTGTTCATCTCCACCCTCACCGTCCAGCCCACCATCGCCGCGGTGGGGACCTTTGGAGCCTTGCTGCTGCTGTGGGTGCTGGACTGGAAGGGCGGCGACGGCAGTGACAGCGTCCTCGCCTATCTGTCGCTGCTGCGTCATTATGTCTCGCTGCTGCAGGGTGTGTTCAGCAGCCGTGATGTAATCTATTACCTGTTGTTCAGTCTCACTTTCATCGCACTGTCCATTAATCGCCTGGACGGCCAGCGTCTGCAGAATTGAGGCTGCAATGCACTATTGTCATGCACCCACCGCGGATGATTAAGCGACCATGCAGGTCAATCTGAATACGCGCCGCAAGCTGCGCCTGGAGGGCTTAGTCTTTATGGTGCTGTTCCTGGCGGTGATCGGCCTGCTGGCATGGTTGAGCACGCGCTTTACCGTGGACGTGGATTGGACCGCTGGACATCGCAACACCTTGTCCGCAGCCAGCCAGCAGTTGCTGGACCGCCTCCACGACCCTATCGTGATTACCGCTTACGTGAGCGAAAACCCGACTCTGCGTCAGGGCATCCGCTACATCGTCGGCCGCTATCTGCGTTACCGTCATGACATCCAATTGAAGTGGGTGGACCCGGCCAAGGCGCCCGATCAGGTGCGCAAGGCCAACGTGACCGGTGATGGGGACATGGTTATCAGCTATCAGGGACGGCAGGCAAATGTCCCCTTTCCGCCCTCGGAGGAACAGATCACCAACGCCCTGCAGCGCGTGGCCCGCGCCGGGGACAAGTGGGTGGTGTTTCTCGAGGGTCACGGAGAACGCAGCCCCCTCGGTCAGGCCAACTTCGACCTGGGAGACTGGGGCAAGCAGTTGCGCGCCAAGGGACTGAAAATCCGCTCCCTCAACCTCGCCGATCAGGGAGCTCTGCCGGACAATACCGCAGTGGTGGTCATCGCCGGTCCCCAGGTCAAGCTGCTGCCCCGCGAGGTGGATCTGCTGCAGGCCTATGTGCGCCGCGGCGGCAATCTGCTGTGGCTGGGCGACCCCGGCGAATTACACGGCCTCGCGCCACTGGCAACGCAGCTGGGGATCACCTTTCAGGCGGGGACGGTGGTGGATGCCACCGCCCAGCTGGTGGGAATCAACGATCCCTCGTTCGTGGTGGTGACCAGGTACGGCGACCACCCTATTACGCGGGGATTCAATCTGGTGACGGTCTTTCCCCAGGCCGCGCCGATTCACCTGGACCAGGCGGATCACTGGCACGGTACGCCGCTGCTTAAGACCGGGCCGCGCAGCTGGTCGGAGACCGGCAAACTGGCGGGGACGATTCAATACGACAAGGGCAGCGATATCATGGGGCCGTTGACCATTGCAGTGACCCTGACGCGGCATGTGGACGGAAACAAGACGGCGAATTCCGGCGGCGGGCGCGAGCAGCGCGTGGTGGTGACAGGCGACGGCGATTTCCTGGCCAACAGCTACCTCGGCAACGGCGGCAATCTTGAGTTGGGGATGAATATGATCAACTGGCTTACCAGTGATGACGCGTTCATTAATATCCCCGCCAAGACCGCGCCGGATGTCAGCCTCAGCCTGACCAAGTCCCAGGCCAGCCTTCTGGCCGTCGCCTTTCTGATAGTGCTGCCGGTGACGGCGTTCGGCGGCGGCCTGTGGATTTGGTGGCGTCGACGCCGGTGATGACGCCGGTTGCGTGGTAATCAAACCGTGCGCTCGCGGACGATACTGAATTGGGTGTTATTGTGCGCTGTGGTGATACTTGCCGCAGTGGTGTATTTCACGCCGGCGCAAAAAAACAAACCACCGCCACCATCGCTGATCGCGGGTATCACGCCCGGAAAAATCAATCATATACATATCACGCGCGCAGGCAAGCCTGACATCGATCTGGTGCGCAATCACCGTCACTGGCGCTTGACCGCGCCGCTGCGCACGGCGGCCAACGGGTTTCGCGCCGATGCCCTGGTGTCCGTGGTGGAGGCCGACAGCGATCGTCGCTTCAGCGCCGCCGGGCGGGACCTTGCCAAGTTCGGTCTTGACCCGCCGCAGGCGCGCCTGCAGCTGGATCACATCACCATCGTCTTCGGTGACCGCGAGCCGATCAGCGGCCGCCGCTATGTTCAGGTCGGTGATATGATTCATCTCATACCGGATTATTTTTTCCAGAGTGTCACCGCCGACACGCCCGACTTCGTCAGTCTGTCCCTGCTGCCAAAAGGCGCCGACCCCGTCAGTTTTATCCTGCCCGGCCTGGTCCTGCGGCGTGATGGAGGCGGCGATTGGGTGCGGGAACACAGGATGCGGCACACCGATGCCGGGGCCTTGAGCAAATTTGTCGATCGCTGGCGCCGGGCCGAGGCCCTCGAGGTGACCCGTTACACCCCCGCCGGTGCCCATGACACCGTCACGGTGGGCTATCACCGGGGGACGTCCGCGCTGGTGTTCGATATCATCTCCAGAAAGCCGGAACTGGTGTTGGGTCGGCGCGACCTCGGCATGGAATACCACTTGCCCGCCTCCCAGACAGCGAAACTCCTGACCATGTCACCCGTTGCGCAAAAAGACGGTGACAAAACGCAAACAGATCATTAAATTGGCGGGCCGGACAGTTGAGGCCGGCATTGTAACGGAGGAGAGTCATGCCCGAACTGCCCGAGGTGGAAACCACGCGCCGGGGGATCGCTCCCCATGTCGTGGGCAGACGGGTCACCCAGGTCACGGTGCGTAATCCGCGTCTGCGTTATCCGGTCCACCGCCGCTTGGCGAGTCTGCTGGCGGGGCGGGAGGTGAAGGCGGTGGAGCGGCGCGGCAAGTACCTGTGGCTAGCCTGCGCCAATGGGGCGCTGATCCTTCATCTGGGCATGTCCGGGAGCCTGTGCGTGGTACCGGCGACGCGCCCGCCGCGCAAGCACGACCATATAGATATTTGCTTCGACAATGGCCAGTGCTTGCGTCTTCACGACCCGCGCCGCTTCAGTATGGCGGTGTGGTCCAGTGCAGATCCGCTGCGCCACGCACTGCTCCGGGATATCGGTGTCGAGCCGCTGGGTGCGGGGTTTGATGGGGCGTATCTCCATCACCGTTCGCGGGGCCGGCGCGTGGCGGTGAAGCAGTTCATCATGGATGGGCATATCGTGGCGGGGGTGGGGAACATCTACGCCAATGAGGCGCTGTTTGCCGCCGGCATATCACCGCTACGCCAGGCGGGGCGCATCTCTCTGGCGCGCTACCAGCGTCTGAGTGAGGCCATCAAGGGTGTGTTGGGCGATGCCATCGCCCAGGGCGGTACGACACTGCGGGACTTTTTTCACGGCGACGGCCAGTCCGGGTATTTCCAGCAGCGCCTGAGTGTCTACCAGCGTCACGGCACGCCCTGTCAGCATTGCGGCCGCCCCATTCGCGTGCAGCGCCAGGGTCAGCGCTCCAGTTTTTATTGCGGCACATGCCAGCGCTGAAGGGGCTTTCCGCGCAAGAAGCAATTACCCATCAGCAACACAGCTGACGGCGACGATCTTCTTCACAGGGGAGCGGTGTAGGCTGGAGCGCGGTAAATGTGCTGCTTCATCGGCTTGAAACCTGGAATTGTGCCCACATTGTTGATCATTTCGGCGCCTGAGCAGGTCCCTCCGGTGCGGGGACTTTGGCCTCCGGCTGCGGGTGTATGCGCACGATGACGCCCGCGTGGGTGACCGCCACGGTCTCGGTGATGCCGCTCAGTTCGCCAATATTGTGCTCCAGCGGGCGGTTGGCGGGATTTTTGTGATCAAACACGAGATAGGAAATCCCGCGCATGTTCTTATACAACGTGGCGCCGTCCTGTGCGGCGGGGGGCAGAGGCAGGACGTAGCACTTGCACGCGATCATCGTGCGCCCCGGCCATTGGCTGGCCACACGCATGGGCTTATTCTCGTCGGTATGCATTCTTGCCAGGGACTGGAGTAGCCGGTCCTGTGGGGACAGCATGTGGTGATGGATGACGCGGGCATAGGTCTTGTCCGCCACCATGAATAGCGTCGCCGCCACCAACAGGAACGCCATGACGAGCCCCCGCTCGCCGAGGACGTGCGGGCGCGACACCTTTTCATTGATCAGGATGAGAAAGTACACATAACGATAAAGCAGCAGGCTGAGCACCACCAGCGCCCAGGCGCTGTCCGCCATGGGCAGCCCGGCCACCACTGCCAGCAACAGGGTGCGCCCCAATACGTCGTTGAACAGGAACCGGTAATCCACAGCCAATAACAAAATCAGCAGAAATGCCGGTATCAGCCCGATCAAACGCGGCGCCTGCACCATGTCCGTGGGCAGGCCGGAGAAGATGCTGCTCAAGGCGGGGAGGGGATCGATCAGCCACTGGGGGGAGACCCAGCCGACATGGAATATCAGGACGAACAGCGGCGCCATCACCAAGCCGATGTACTGATACTTCTGGTGGCGACGTTCCAGGGGGTCGCGGATCCAGCCCCATGCCAGGGCCAGTGGGTAGGCAAGTCCGGCGGGATGGAGGGACACGGAAAATGCCACCAATAGCATCTGCGAGAAATACCACCCTCCGAACAGTCGCCTGCTGGCACGGTAGCGTCGGTCGAGGACGGCGCTCAGGCCGAAGGCCAGGAGCAGAAACGGCCCCGTGCCGATGGCGTCGATTTGTTTCAGGGTCAACGGTGCAATGAGCAGCAGGGCGCTGGCGATGAGCGCCGTTTCGCGGCCGGCGGAGCGGCTGCTCCAGCGGTACAGCAAGGCAACACCGGCGAACGTATAGAGCAGGCTGAATATCTTGGCGGCGATCATGTTTCCCGGCCAGTAAACTGCGGCCGGGGCCAGCAGGAGCGTGCGCAGATCGGGCATGCCGGCGATGGGAATCGGCGTGGCGATACTCTGAATGAACGACCAGGTAAGAAGCAGCCCACGGGCACTGCTCTCGTCGAGGTGATAGGGGGAGTAACGGACCAGGCCCACACTGAGAATCACCGCCCCCCAGATGACTAGGGCAATGAGCCCCCAATAGCGTTGTAGATACTCTCTCAGTGTGCTGAATATTGCGTCCCGTTGCATCGCTAGGCACCTTGTCCGTTTCGCTGTGATATGGTCCGTATGGGCCTGCCCCGGCATTGCCGGGACACCCGCACGATGTCACATATCCATGTGAAAACATAAAATTATAGCAGCCATGGGGAGCCGCTGTCCGCTTACGGCGGGATCGGATCATATCCCGTTGGCATGACGGCGATGACCCGGTATGACGCTGTTCGCTGGTCCGTCTTGCGGAATGTCTTGTGATCCTCCCGCAGAGTCTGCTAAATTGCACTTCCCTGGAGGATCCCTTACGATCCATGGGGACAGGGCCTGCGCGGGAAAGGGCAACCTTTGCTGTCGCATAAAAATATAAGGCTGCCGTCTGTAGCTTCGTTGCGCGTGGTTACGGTTGATTTACGGTTTATGCCATGATATACACTTACTTTCTGTAAGGCGCCTTTTTGGGGAAGGCGTGACGGGTCAATAACTCCAAACGGGCAGATAACTCCAACACGAGGAGGGTGTTATGTTAGATACTCCACAGATCTCTTTGCTGTACTTTATTTGGTTTTGTGCAGCGTTTCTTTTGGCCGCCATTCTGCTGAAGATTAACTCGTAAGGCAGGGTCGGTTTTGTCGGCGGTGGCCTTGGACCGGCCGCATTCTCCGGATCGAGAGAGCGCAAGCGGTTCATGCTGCCGGACAACAGCGACGATGGATTTGTAATTTTGGCTGGTTTTTAGTGAGTTGGGAGGGCGCTTACCTATGCGATACGTTACATCACATCTGATTTCATGGTCAGTCATAATAACAATGGGACTGGCCTTGTCCGCCACTGCCAGCGCCGGTGAAAACTATCCGGATGGCCATGGCAACGCCGCTAACGGCGAAAAGATCTTCAAAGAGGGCAAGGGCGATAAAGTGCCCGCGTGTATTTCCTGCCACCAGGAAAATGCCGTCGGCAGCGACGACATAGGCGCGCCGCGTTTGGCGGGCCAGTTCTACCCCTTCCTGATCAAGCAGCTTCACGACTTTGCGACAAACCGCCGCAAGGACGACATCATGTTCACCATGAACATGGTGGCCTCAAACCTGTCCGATCAGGACAAGGTGGACGTGGCTACATATCTGTCACAGTTGCGGGTGAACTTCCCCGGCTCCGACGTGGCCGCCCTGGCCAAGGCCGGCACGATCGACAAGGCCGGCGACATCGCCAAGGGCAAGTCCCTGGTGAAGTGGGGCAATCCCAGAGTGCCTGCGTGCAAGTCATGCCACGGCTACAATGGCCGCGGCGCACCGCCGATCTTTCCCATGATCGGCCGCCAGCGCTACACCTACATCGTGAGCCAGTTGAAATCCTGGCGCAAAGGGGCGCAGGAATCCATACTCCCCAGTACGGCGTATGATGGCAAGATGGCGATGAAACATGGCGTGAACAAGCTCGGCTGGCTGTCGCCCGACCCCGAGACGGTGTGCAAAGAGGGTCGCTGCAACGACCCCATGGCTGCTATGCGCAAAGTCGCCGTCCTGCTGAGTGACGATGACATCGCGAACGCTGCGGCCTATCTGACCCAGGCGGATCCGTTTGCCGCGGGTGACTATATGGAGCCCTATCCGTATGTCGTCAAGTCAGTAAAGCTGAGTGACCGCCATGAGTATAACCCCGAGTTGAAATAGGGGTTCCTCCGACAGGTAAGCGCAGCCTGTGATTTAGTTATACACTGTAACACACGGATAAAAGAGGCGGTTATACCGCCTCTTTTATCTTTTCTCCCTGAAACCGGGGGAACAAATTCCTACACTCCAGGTCTTATTTTTAAGTAATTGTAGACTTGTCTTCCGGGGTGGGGCGGCGTATCACTCGAGATACCAGCCATTGGTTGAAATCGATCGGCCCCGTCTCGCGGGCTGTCGTATCCGATAACCTTGAGTTTTTAGTGCAATGACTGCTAAGCAACCATTAAAGTATGGCGAAAAGGTGCTGTTCAGTATCTTCGGCGCATTCATTCTGGTGGCATTGGCTGCTTTAATCGCCCTCGAGGCTTTCCGAGCCCAGTCGCCGAAACCCATATATCAGAACCTCACCAACTATACCCTCAGTCCGCTGGGCGAAAAGGGCTCGGCGATCTATCGCAAGGCGGACTGCAACAGCTGCCACAAAGCCATGCGTGAAGGTACCAACATGGGGCTGGACCTCGACGGCATCGGTTCGAGGCGCTCGCTGCAGTGGATAGAAAACTTCCTGCGCGACCCGGAAAAAACTTACGAAAAGACTTACAAAGCGGTGACATTTGACCACGGCCCGGCCCCCAAGGAGGCCGCGTACGTGGCTCAGATGTCGGATGAAGACCGACACGCCATGGCTGTGTTTCTGTCAGAATTGACGGCGCAGCGTGGTTCCGCCGATTCCCCGGAACCGCCCAAGGGCGACTCCAGTTTTATCAACGGCATGCTCAAGAATTTTGCTCCCAAGGGCTGGAGTCACGAATATACCGACGTACGGGATAAGGACGCGCAGGGTGGACAGCAGCAGCCAGCAAACGGCCCGGGCCAGTAATGGCGGTGCGCCCTGGGGGCGCGAGCAGGAATTAGATTACACGAAATATATCTTCTGGTTCGTGTATGCCTGTATCATCTACAGCATCATCGGATTTTCATGGGGCGCCATTATGGGCGGGATATCCGGCATTCGGCACTTTGTCGATCACCGCCTTCACGGGGACTTGATCGTACGCGCTCATACCCACATCAATCTGCTCGGGTGGGTGGAAATGGCCATCTTCGCCGCGGTCTACTACATCATACCGCGGCTGGCCAAGCGCACCATTTACAGCTTGAGGCTCGTCAAGGTCCACTTCTGGACCCACAATGTCGGCCTGCTAGGAATGGTTATACTGTTTACCGCCGCCGGCATCCTCGGCGGCAGGGCTAGCGTCACGATGCCGCCGGCCCAGGTGGAGCACATCGTCAGTCCGCTCCTGGCGGCGATGGGTATCTTTGGTTCGCTGGTGTTATTGGCCAATATCATTTGGGCCTATAACATTTTCCGCACATGTGCAGGGTGGGCGAAAAACCAATGAATACGACAACGCGAAATACGGCATTCCTTATGGTGCTCGTGCTTGGGCTTGCCGCTTGCAACTTAAACTTAGACCCGGGACTGCTGCAAGTGGGTGCCAAGGCGCCGGCGATCAAGACCAAGACGCTGTCCGACGTGGGTGGCGACCTGAGCAAGATCACCACTTACCGATACCCCGACAAGCGTATGTACCAGTTATCCCTCGCCGATGCGCTGAAGACGGGCAAACCGATTCTCCTGGAGTTCGCCACGCCGGCGCATTGTACACAGTGTGACAAGCAGTTGCAGACCATCAAGGCGCTGTTGGATAAGTACCAGTCCCGAGTGGTGTTTCTGCACATGGACCAGTATCAGAACACCGAGGCATACCGGCAGTTCGGAGTGCAGGGTGACCCGTGGACATTTATCATCGACCGCCACGGCGTGGTCAAATTCGATGAGGCGGGCCGTATGCTCTACTCTGAAATAGACCGTCAGATACAGAAGGTCATGCCCCCGTCGCGATCTAGTTAATCACATATGGGGGCCGAATCGCGTCGCTATGACCTGCAGCAGGATAAGCAGGGGATGATATGGGACCTGCTGCTGTATGTGCCTACCGTAGTGTTTCTGCTTTCCATCGGCCTGAAGCTCTGGTTTGGCCCGTACAAGCACTGGACCTACCTGCTGTTGTTCATGGCTACCTTTTTCTTCATTCAAGGTTTTATGCGGATAATGAAAACGCGCCTGATGCTGCTGCCCAGCGCGCCCGTTGCGCTGGAGATCGACAAGCAGCGTATCCGCTTGGCATTGCGCAACGGCGAGGGCGTGGAGTTGGTGCAGGAAGTGCGTTATTTCCCTGACATGGCCGGAAAGAGCGTCGCCATCAGTGGCATCGATATCAATGGGAAAAAGCAGCAATATGTGCTGCACCGCGGCCAGTTCGACAGTGAGAGTGCGTTCAAGGATGTACGCGGCTATCTGGAGGTGTACCGGTAACGGCCCGCAGGCCGTTTAACGCCGCCTATCGGGCGCGACGGCGGCGTACCACATCCCAGGCCAAGGCGCCGATAACGCACGCCCACAGGCCCGCTGCCACCGCCATGATGGTGTGTTCGGAGTGGTCGCTCACCAGCCCGCCCACGAACATGTGCACGGTGTACGAGATCATGAGCAGGGAACTGACCGCGACCAGGGTATAGATCAATACTTCCCTCATGCTCATAGCATCGTCACCTGCTAATGGAGACTACTAGACGTCGTTATAGTTTTCATGCCGTCGACCATGGGGCATAAACTAGCAAATACACGGAATCAGGACAAATTCCACAGCCACAATAATCACCCCGGAATTGTTTAAATACCCTTGACCGACGTATGGTATTGTGACACGATTCTGTTGTTCAAATTTTTGTATCCGGGGTAGTGGGTCAGGGTTGCATTTTGGGTTTGAGAGTGGTAATTCTACTCATCTCTGCTGGAGGTGGCGGCGAATACCATAAAATGAGCAGCCACACTGCCTGGGAAACTCTGTCGGGACGCGTTTAGCTGTATTGGGGAGGGCAAGATGAATAAGCTGACTTTTAGTAAAACCTTTTTCCCCTTGTTTGTCGGTGGTATCACCACGGGTATGGGGAACGGTAGCGTGTTCGGCGCCGCCGTGATGTGTGCGGTCGGCCGTGGGCCATATACGAGTTGGGGCGGGCTGCCGTTGCACAACGCCTACAACCCTTTTACCTTCGGTGGATTCGTCGACTGGATGATGATCCTGTTCGGTATCGCCTTCGCCATGATCTGGGGTCTGGCGATGAGAAAGCACGGCGAGATCGAATCTCAAAGAAACAACGTCGCGTGGTGATAAGAAGGAGGGTAACGATATGTTAGCGTCATTTGCCGGAGCATGCGGAATCCTGTTGGCCTTTTCCAGTATGTGGTTCTCGTGGTATTTGCTGAACAAGCAAAAGGAATGAGGGTGTGTATTCTAGACTAAAGGGCGAAGGGCAGGAGACTCTTCTTCTGAATTAGCTGCTCGGGAGGTTTGTACCTATGATTCTCAAATATCTTTTTGGAAAAAATGAAGACGTGCCACCTGGGTCGGCCACGATCTTCTTCGGATATTCTGCAATATTCTGGTTCGTCGTCGGTACCGGCCTCGGATCGTTCAATGCGGCCAAACTGGCGTTTCCCGACTGGGTGACTGGTTCGGAAATGTTCGCCTTTGGTCACATGCGCCAGGTGCACGTACTGGCGGTGATTCTTGGATGGATATCCGGCGCCTTCGCCATGACCATGATGTACATGACCCCGGCCCTGGGCAACACCAAGCTGTGGTCCGAAAAGCTCGGTTTATGGACGGCGATGAACTGGAACAGCGGTCTGGCACTGGGCCTGTTCCTGCTGTGGATGGGCATCACCTCCGGCCGTGAGTATTCAGACTTCATCTGGCCCATCGATCTGGCGTTCATGCTGTTGGCGCTGCTGCCGCTGGGCATCAACGTGTGGATGACCATCGCTCACCGGCGTACCCAGGGCATCTACATAACCAACTGGTTCTTCGGTGCATGTACGTTCATGATTCTGGTAGTGTTCTCCATCGGCCAGTCGCCGGAATTCTTCCACCTCACCGGCCTCACCGAGGCGTATATGACGTGGTGGAATGCGCATAACCTGTTAGGGTTGTGGATCACCCCGGTAGCGGCGGGTATCGCCTACTTCATGATCCCTAAGCTGACCGGTAATCCGCTGTACTCGCACCGCGTCGGTCACCTGCACTTCTGGTCCATCATCGCGTTCTACTCCACCCCGGCGGCCCATCACCTCATGTCCGCGCCGCTGCCGGAGTGGTTGAAGTCCTTCGCCTCGGTGGAAGGGGTGCTGATCCTGATCCCGGCGGTGGCCTTCGTGGCCAACATCCTGCTTACCATCAAGGGCAAGTGGAGTATGTTCGTCGAGAACCTGGAGATGAAGTTCGTCATCACCGGCGTGCTGCTGGCGGTGCCGCTGAACATGCAGGGCGGTTTTCAGCAGACGCGTTCCATCAACTGGTACATCCACGGTACCGGCTGGATCGTGGCCCACGCGCATCTGGCACTGCTGGGGTTCTCCTCGTTCATCGAGATGGCGGCGGTGTACTTCGGTCTGCAGCAGATGCTGCGGCGCAAGCTGTACTCTCTGGCGCTGGGTAACTTCCACTACTGGTTCGTGCTGATCGGTTTCTGCACCTACTGGATCACCATGACCATCGCCGGTCTGATCCAGGGCGCGGGCAAGATCTACGAAGTGCCGTACATCGAGGTGGTTATGGCCGAGCATCCGTACATGATCGGGCGCTGGGTTGGTGGCACCATGGTGTTCACGGGCAACTTGGTGTGGTTGTACAACATGTGGATGACGGCGCGTGAAGGCACCGTGGTGCCCGAGGGCCGGTACGCGCACGAGCTTGCTTACGAACGCTAAAAGCAACAAAAAATACACCGCAATGGGGCTGTTGTTCATTAAGTCTTAAGTCAGGGACATCCCCCCGGTCCGCACCGGGGGGATCGACTGGCAAAGTTTGGGAGGGTATGCAGTGGCAGGATTTAAACATTATCGGCTAGGCGCCGCAGGCGTAGGTCTAATGCTCGGATTCTCCATGCTGATCACGATCTTTCTGCCAACCTTCGATCTGCGCTCAGGCGTGACGACGGAAATGGGGCTGAGAAAGCAGTTGTCAGTGGGGTATGACGCCGGGTTCAGCTATAACGATCCCAATCTATTCGGTCCCGAGCACAAGCCGGTGACGGTTATTCTGAATAAGGATCCCTCAACCGGAGCCAAGATCGATCCGCCCATG
>Ga0315540_10001293_pt1 | contig 14335 bp, 11 predicted proteins | sample SalMarSW160110MG_FD_203677 | JGI IMG/M metagenome (GOLD analysis project Ga0315540, IMG submission 203677) | Salt marsh sediment microbial communities from the Plum Island Ecosystem LTER, Massachusetts, United States - Salt Marsh Sediment SW1601-10 ... | reverse complement strand
CACAGTCCAGCCACTTCCCACAACGTTCCCGCCCTGGGCTCCAGGGCGATGTACCCATCCGCACGCTCGTAGAGAACCCTCGTTCTCTCGAAGAGATCGGACGTCCAGATGCATTTCGACAGGTAAGGATTAGGTGCCCTTTCTGAAAAGGCCCTGCATACAACACCTTCGGATCGGCCGCCGGTCTGAGAGGCTCCCAAACTCGAGGCCTCCATGGCACCGCCGTAACCGCCGTTCAAAACGACGATACCGCTCTCGGCCAGCAGCCTGCCCACTTCTCTCGCCTGCTCGTAAAGAGGAGAGCCCTACTGGACATCGGAGCGGCAAAAAAACGGCGACTCTCCTCGATTGTAAGAATTCTGCAAATCGCGAGTCAATAGTCCGTGCCGGCCTCACCCAAGAACGGCCGGACGGAACGGGCCCTGTCTCCAAAGGCGATCCTGTCTGTTTGAAATGACCCCATGAGGTGCCGTGGCGCGAGACTTCTTGACCACATTTCCGGATGTTTCTAAGATGTATTCTATAGTTTCAGCCGGACGATCCGGACCTGCACCCGCCGGCGCGCATGGAATTTTCCCGGACTCTCGCGGGAAGTCCGCGCAAAGGGTAGGTGTTCTTGAGCCGGAGGCCGCTTTCGCGGCGCGCTGGGAGACGGCGAAGGCGACAGACCAAGTCCCATGCCGGGGGCGTTGCGGCCGGAGGGGTTCACAGAACGTCGGAACAGCACAGAAGCCTGGAGGGCTCATGCCTCGAATCGCAATTCTGCCCGGAGACGGTATCGGTCCCGAGATCACGGCCGAAGTCATCAAGATTCTGGAGGTCCTGCGTTCAGGGGGCGCGTCACTCGAGTGGCATACCTTCGATTATTCGGCCGATTCGTATTTGAAGACCGGGAAGGCCATGCCTGACGGGGCGTTCGAGGAACTGTCGTCCTTTGATGCCATCTTTCTGGGTGCGTTCGGCGATCCCAGAGTGCCCGACTCGGCCCACGCCAGGGACATCCTGCTGGGGCTCCGCTTCGGTCTTGACCTCTACGTCAATCTCAGGCCGGCCAAGCTCATGCTCGACTCCCTGACGCCGCTCAAGGGCATGACGCTCGGCGACATAGACCTGGTCGTCGTGCGGGAGAACACCGAGGGCGCTTACGTGGGAGCCGGAGGCTTTCTCCGTCGGAACACGCCGGAAGAGATCGCGATTCAGGAGGCCGTTGCGACCCGACGGGGCGTCGAGAGGATACTGCGCTACGCTTTCGAGTATGCGCGAACGCGCCGGCGCAAAAAACTGGCCATGGCGGACAAGCACAATGCGCTCCGATTCGTCTCGGACCTCTGGTACAGGCTCTTCCAACAGGTATCGGCCGAGTATCCGGACGTGGAAGCCCGTCACCTCTTCATCGACAATCTGTGCTACCAGCTGGTTCGCGATCCTTCTCAGTTCGACGTGGTCGTGACCGGCAACCTGTTCGGAGATATCCTGTCGGATCTCGGGGCTGCACTTGCCGGGGGTCTGGGGCTGGCACCGTCCGCCAACATCAACCCGGAGACGGGACGAGGGTTGTTCGAGCCCGTTCACGGCTCGGCGCCCGAGATCGCGGGCAGCGGCGAGGCCAACCCGGCCGCCGGCATTCTCTCGCTGGCAATGATGCTGGACTTTCTCGGGATGGCCGACGCCGCGGCAAGCGTCGAATCGGCCGTAAATTCGTGTATTCTGGCCGGGCAAGTCACCCGTGACCTGGGCGGGACCCTCGGCACGAGCGCAGCGGGCGACGCCGTCCGTCGCGCCATTCTGTACGGTGAGAGCTGATGGGACGAACCCTTTCGGAGATCATCCTCGGGCGCAATTCAGGTTCGGGCGACGCCAGGCCCGGCGACCTTCTCACGTGCCACGTGGACAAGATCATGGCCACGGATATTACCGCACCACTTTCCATCGACGTCTTCAACAAGATGGGCGCCGACAGGGTGGCCGATCCGGACGCCTGCATCCTCATCAACGACCACTTCGTTCCGGCGAAGGATATACGTTCTGCAGATTTTTCCAAAGCCATGCGGCTCTTCGCCCGCGCGCAGGGCATCAAAGCCTATTTCGAGGTGGGTCGCTCCGGCATCTGCCACGTGCTCGTTCCGGAAAAGGCACTGGTCGGCCCCGGAGAACTCATGGTAGGGGCCGACTCCCACACCTGCACGGCCGGTGCCCTCGGAGCCTTCGCCACGGGCGTCGGCAGCACCGATCTCGCAGCGGCCTGGGCTCTCGGCGAACTCTGGCTGCGGGTGCCGGAGACGATTCGCGTGGCGCTTTCGGGCGATCTCGCCCCCTACGTGACCAGCAAGGACGTCATCATGAAACTCATAGGCGAACTGGGCGTTGAAGGGGCTCGATACATGGCCATCGAGTTTCACGGGGACGCGCTCGGCCGGATGCCGATGCACGCCAGGCTGACCCTGTGCAACATGACGGTGGAAGCGGGCGCCAAGGCGGGTATGGTGCCATTCGACGAGATCACCGGATCCTACCTGAAGGCCAGGGGCGGCGACGTTTCCAGGGCGGTCGTTCCCGACGCGGACGCACGATACTTTCGCAGTCTTCGATTGGTCCTGGACAGACTGGAACCGCAGGTGGCGGAGCCCTTCATGCCGAGCCTCATCAAGCCCGTCAGGGAATTTCGGGACGTGCGCGTGGACCAGGTGTTCATAGGGTCCTGTACCAATGGGCACATCGAGGATCTTCGGATGGCCGCGGATATCCTGAGGGGGGGGACCGTGGCGGACAGCGTCCGCCTGATCGTCACTCCGGCCACGCAGGACATATACCTGCAGGCGGCGAGAGAGGGGCTTATCGCAGATCTTGCAGCGGCGGGCGCGGCCGTGACGACGCCTACGTGCGGAGCCTGTCTGGGCGGTCACATGGGCGTGCTGGGGCGGGACGAGGTCGCGCTTTCCACGACCAACAGGAACTTCCGCGGTCGCATGGGGGACATTTCATCCCGAGTCTACCTTTCGAATCCCGCGGTTGCCGCAGCGACCGCCCTTTCGGGACGCATAACGCACCCCGAGGACCTGCCATGAGTCGGAACGAAAGCATCGAAGGCAACGTCTGGACATTCGGAGACCACGTCGACACCGACGTCATCATACCGGTGAGGTTTTGCAACACCTACCTAGTTGAGGAACTGGGGCTCCACGCCATGGCGGGAACAGATCCCGACTTCGCCGGCAGGATATCGAAGGGAGACGTGATCGTGGCCGGCATGAACTTCGGGTGCGGAAGCAGCCGCGAGACCGCGCCACTCGCCCTCATGGGGGCCGGCGTAGCCGCGGTAATAGCCGCCTCGTTCGGACGCATTTTCTTCAGGAACTCGCTCAACGTGGGCCTGCCCATCTTCGAATCGCCCGAAGCAGCCCGCGGCTGTGCGGCCGGCGACCGCCTGCTGATATCCCCGCGCGAGGGCCGCATTCGAAACGCCACGCAGAAAACAGCCTACGCGTTTGCGCCGTATCCTGAAAAGCTGCTTGAAATCGTGGAATGCGGAGGCCTCGTGCCCTACGTGAGAAAACGCCTGGGACGGTGATCGGGGCCACTGCGGGCACTTCGCTCAATAGAGCGTGAAGCTCCCAGATTCGCTGCGCGTGATGTTCTTTTTGTCTACCCTGAAAACCACGCGCCAGTAAACGGTCAGGCCACCCTGCGCCTTCTTGAGGATCTTGCCCCAGGTGATATCGGTCGGCACGAACGAAGGGATATCGAACTGCCCGCCGTTGACCAAGCCCTTGATGATCTTCTTCTTCTTAAATCCCGGATCGATCGAAAACTCAACTTTGTAGGTGGCTCCGCTCTGGGGAATCCATGAGAAAAGAGGCCTTCCGGACTGGGACAGGACGCTCCCGTCGCAGGGTAGCAATAGAGAGCCGCCTGGGCACGTCTGTGTCGTCAGGCACCACAGGCCGCCCTCCTTGGCCGCGGCGACGCGCGCCCCGTTAGCGAGGACGACCGATGAAGAGCAATATCCCGGCGTCTCGAAGTAGGTGGTTTCGACAGGCCTCTCGGGATCCGCCAGGTCGAATTCCCTCAGACCGTAGCCGCCCGCGCTTAGGACCATCTCTCCATTTGCCATGGTAAGGTCCGCCCCTCCCTTGAGCTGGGACGAATACTTTACGAGGGTCGGCGCGTCGGGATTGGAAATGTCGGCGATCTCCAGCCCCAAGAACCCGGCTGCTTGGTAAAGGTAGTTTCCATACACCGCGATTCGTCCCACCGCGATGGCGCTCAGCACTGTTCCCGTCAAAAGCGTCGCATTTGCAGGATCCGAGACGTCCAACGCATAGAGGCCGTTGCCCTGCTGGCTGACCCACAAGGTCGTTGGAGACGCGAAGGCCACGCCGTTTGCGTAGCCGGAGTCGATGGGGTACGCCCCGACCTTGACGGGGTTCGATGGATTGACGACATTGGCGAAGACGACGCCGGTTACGCCTTCGCTGACCGCGAGCAGGTTCTGACTCAACGCGATCTGCGAGGCGGGGCTGTCGACGGCGAAGACCGATAGTTGCACCGGCGCGACGGGATTCGACACATCATAGATGGCGACGCCCGCCGACGAGCATGAGGCATACAACGTGTTGTCCTGAAGCAGGAGTTCACTCGCTGGCATCGGCGTGGCGATAGATCCAAGCAGCGCCGGGTGCGCGGGGTCGGAGAAATCCCACGTTTGTATCATGGAATCCGAGGCCGCGAACACCAGGTTCCCCTCTGCGGCCAGGGCGGCCATGGCCGGGGTTCCGGACATGACCTGACCGGTTTTCGGGGCGGACGTGTCTGAAGCATCCAGAGTCCACAGCCCCGCATCTCCGCAGAGCAGATAGGCCTCGCTTCCGGCAATGAGAGAAACGCCGTAGACAGGGGCCGGCTGGGACTCGTGAACTATCACGGACGGATCCAGCGGGTCCTGCGCATTCACGAGGCTGTAGCCACCGCCGCCCTCGGCGGTCACCACGATCGGGAGGCCATCGCCGAGAAACGCACATCCGAGGATCGGCGTCCGGGAGGTCAGTGTCCCCAGCATCTTGGGGTCCGTCCACTTGGTGAAGTCGATGAAGACCAGGCCGGCCTCCGTGTCCGCCGCCGCCATGAGCCGCCCCTGGAACGCGAACTGCACCGTCGCCTGGAGATCCTTGATCTGTTGGAGCTTTTTAGGGTGTTTCGGATTTTGGATACTGAAGACGTAGACGCCCTCCGGGCCTGCCGCCGCCACCAATGCCTTGTCCCGGACGGCGACCTGGGAGAGGACGGACTTGCCGATACTCTTTATTCTCACCACCTTAAGTTTTGACAAATCCTTGAGATTAATCACGTACAGGTTCTGCGTGCCTTCAACCAGGTAGCCATACTGGCCGGTGCCGTCGACCGCGAAAGACAAGGCGAGCTGGCTTGGATAGCGGCCGACGATCTCCGGGTTCGCCGGATCACTCGCGTTCACGATTAGAAGGCCGGCCGTTCCGTCGGCGACGTAAACGGTACTCCCAAAGGGGGTCATGCTGCGTATGCTGACGGGCAACGCGATCTTCGAAACCTCGACGGGATCGGCTGGGTCGGTCGCATCCAGAATCTTCAGATAGGGGCCGTCGGCCATGGCCAGGTAAGGAGACGAAAGGGCGACCGTGCTCTTGAAAGAATTCGCCTTCACTTCAGATTGGACAGCGTAGCCCTCGATGGTCAGTGGAAGGTTCTGAGCGGCGGCGGGCAGACTTCCAGCCAGCAACGCCATGAAAGCAACACCCAGACACCGATTGAAGCGGCGAATTGGAGTTCTCATCCCTAAACATCCTTTCTGAGCACGGACGGCGAGCCCACGTGATTATAGACTCCCGCCCCTGGGGGGTCAAGTCATTCCGCCCCAGCAGGGTACCCTATTTAGCGGTCGCGTAAGAGCGGCTGGATCGCTTGGTTCATGGACCCCGATCTTCGCTTGAACCGCCTTTCATTTCGCCCCTGACGTGTCGGAGTCGGAAGGAGCCGAAGACGAGGGATTTGTGGTTGCGAGTACGGGATACTCGTCTCTGAGCGTATCCAACATCTTGTGATTTGGAGCCAGGTCAAGTGCCTTCTCGTAGGCTTTAACTCCTTTGGCGGAATCGCCGGCCGCGAGGTATACCCTGGCCAGCCACGCATAGATGAAGGGATTGTGGGGCTGGAGTCTCAGAGCCTTATGGAATTGCTCGATCGCCGAGTCGAAGGCTCCCTGGTTGTAGTCGGTAACACCCTGATTGAAGAGAAAGAACGGGTCGTGCTGAGCCACCTTCCGGCCTACTTCCTGGTACTCCTTTGCGAGTTCCGGCTTATCGTCCCCGCGCGCCGCCAGGACGGCGTTCGTATAAAGAGACTGGAAACTCGGGAACATTGCGATTCCCTTCTGAAGCAGAACGAGTGCCTGATCGTAGCGTCCCTCTCGCATCCGGAGCACCGCCAGGTTGTTGTACAGCTCCCTGACCTGGGGCTGCTTTTCGAGTAGGAAGGAAAGAAGCTTGCCTGCATAGGATAAATCTCCGGTCATCATGTGGTCGACGGCGACGTTGTTATAGAAGAGCGCAAAGGCCGACTCATCGTCAACGGACTCGTAGATCCATAACCGCCAGTTTGAAACCTCCCTGGTGAAATCGACCACAACTGTGTAGGGACTCTGATCAGACCCAACGATCCCCCCACCGTACCCAACGGCCATGTGGGAGGACACGAAGAACATCCCGTCCTTTTCATAGTAGGCCCGGGCCTCGCTTACATGGATGAAATAGACAGGGACCCTGAGATAGCGGGCGATTCCGAGGAAGAGATTCGTATAGGAGAGGCAGTCGCCCTTCCTGGCATGGTAGGCCTCGATGGCGGTGAGGGACATGTTCGACTTGTACTTGAAGTTGATATATCCCCGGTCATTGAGGTACCTGATAAGACGGCGGATGCGCTTCACGGGCGTCCCGCTGAACCCAACCTCCGCCGCGACCTCGGACTTGATCTTGTCGTCGATCGCGAAGGGGTTCACGAGGGCCAACCCCCTCTCGTTCCCTTCCTGAATCATCTGATCGACCGTAGCCCGGGGCACATGCGGCCTGCGATAAGCGCACCCTGCGGCTAACATCAGAACCAGTCCAAAAAGCGCCAGAGTTGCCCTGTTTCCATTCATCAGCCACCCCTTCTTTCCTGCCTTCGCCCGCGAGGCGGGCACGCCGGGTTGTCCAAGGTCGCCCCGTACGACGAAGGCGTCCCCATACTGGATCTAACCCCTCCTGTGGGAAACGGCGGACATGGCCAATTCTCCTATCAGTAGAGATGCCGGACCAGGTCGGCTTGTTGCCGGCCTCCTCTTCCCTCGTGGCGATCTCTGTTGAAGCTACATTCGCTATACGTTGGATCATTGCGACATGTTTCCATGATACTACTCACACAGAAGCACAACCGACAGGACATGGAGGCGATCTTCCGGGGACGGGGATGGACACGTGGCCCGTCGGCGGGCCGCGCGACCGAGGCCGCCCTTGCTCAAGCGGGGATCGTCGTTGCGACGGCACCCACCGGCCGCATCCCCACCGGGAAGAGACCGCGATCGGGTTCTCTTTCCTGCCGCGCGGAGTTCGTCTCATCCACGTGTCCTGGCGATTCGCTCCGAGCCGGTATTTCTCTTGACTTTCACCCACCCAACGGCTAGAATCCTTCTCCTGCGCCGAAGTGGCGGAATTGGTAGACGCGCTGGGTTCAGGGTCCAGTACTCTTACGAGCGTGGGGGTTCGAGTCCCCCCTTCGGCACCACGGCATGGAACGCGGAGAGGAGCAATCCTCTCCGCTTTTGTCTTGGACGCTCCCGCAAAAACCTGACCGGAGTGCTTGCCGCCCCCTATCGTTACGATATCGCAACAAATCTGAAACAAGGCCGCAAATCGGCTCTGATACCATGAGAATCTTGAAGCGGTACAGGAAGCGGACGCTCCGTCTTCAGGGTCCGGACCGAAGGTCCCTGATACCAGCCGGCAGGGGAATTTATGCGATTTGAAACCCGCAGGACGACCGGAACCGCTGCCCTTTTCGTTCTGGCTTCTCTGGGGCTGGCCACCCTCATGCCGGCCGGTCCCGCACCGGCGGCGGAAGAGCCTGTCAAGGCCGTTCAGGGAGCCGGCGCCACCTTTCCCTACCCCCTTTACGCAGCGTGGTCCCACAGGTATAAATCCCTGAAGGGCGTCGCCTTCAACTACCAGTCCATCGGATCCGGCGGCGGCATCCGCCAGATCAAGTTCGGCACCACCGATTACGGCGCCTCGGAGGCACCCCTTTCCGAAAAGGACCTGCAAAGATCGGGGCTCATTCAATTCCCCATGGTGATAGGCGGTGTCGTTCCCGTCGTCAACCTCCAAGACGTCGCCCCGGACACGCTCCGCCTCACCGGGCCGGTTCTGGCCGACATTTTTCTGGGGGTCATCAAGACGTGGCGCGACCCGCGGATCATGGCGCTCAATCCGGGGCTCAGACTGCCGAGGCGTGACATATCGGTGGTGACGCGGGCGGATGGGTCGGGCACGACGTGGCTTTTCACACACTATCTCAGCCAGATCAGCAAGAAATGGGCGGACGACGTGGGCAGAGGAACGTCCGTCAAATGGCCCGTAGGCATGGGCGGAAAGGGCAACGAGGGCGTCGCCGCCTACATACGGCAGGTCAGGGGCAGCATCGGATACCTCGAACTGGTCTACGCCAGGCAGACCGGCCTCTCGACGGCGCTCTTGGAAAACCGCTCGGGGCGTTTCGTCCCGGCCGGCAGATCGAGTTTCTCGAGCGCCCTGGCAGAAGGGCGCTGGAACGCAAAGGACTTGACCATTTCCCTTACCGACAGGCCCGGAGACGCATCCTGGCCTATCACGGGTGCTTCATACATTCTCATGTACAGCAAGCAGGAAAACCCCGCCAAGGCCAGGGCGCTGCTTGACTTCTTCCACTGGTGTCTTACGGATGGAGCCCCCATGGCGGAAAAGATGGACTACGTTCCGCTTCCCCCCAGGCTGGTCGGGCTCATCGAAGCGACATGGAGGGAGGGGATCACCGCGGCGGGCCGCCCTGCCTGGCCCTCTCCGCGGTCGGGAACGGCGGGAAAGGAAGCTCCGGTTATGAAGGAGAAAGGCCATGACGCGCCGGGTTAGCGAACGAACCGGGCATGCCGCGGCGGCCTCGTCTCTTCCTCTGGGCGGCAAGAAGTCGGCCCACTGGGGCGACGGCTTTTTCAAGGGCACGACGCTGGTATTTGCGGGCATCGTCTTCCTCCTCATCTTCGCCATGGGCGTCGTCCTGTTTTATCAGGGGTATCCCGCCTTCGAGGCCTTCGGTCTGCATTTTCTCTGGTCGACGAACTGGAACCCCGTAACGGACAAGTTCGGAGCGCTGCCCTCGATCTGGGGCACGGTCGTGTCCTCCTTCCTCGCCATCGTCATCGCCACTCCCATCAGCCTTGGCATCGCGGTCTTTCTCACGGAAATGGCCCCCCCATGGCTCAAGAGGCCCGTCGGTCTGGGGGTGGAGATGCTCGCGGCCGTTCCGAGTATCATTTACGGAATGTGGGGGCTCTTCACCTTCGCCCCCTTGATGGCCAGGACCGTGCAGCCATGGCTGAAACACCACTTTGGGGACCTGCCTCTCTTCAAAGGACCTCCCATGGGCATCGGCATGATGACCGGCGCCATCATTCTGGCCATCATGATCATCCCCTTCATCGCGTCGGTCTGCCGGGACGTCTTCGAACTCGTACCCTCCTTGTCGAAGGAGTCCGCCTACGGTCTTGGCGCAACCACCTGGGAAGTGGTTCGTAATGTCGTCATACCCTACACGCGCTCGGGCATCGTCGGCGCCATCTTCCTGGGCCTGGGCAGGGCACTGGGAGAGACGATGGCCATCACTTTCGTTATCGGCAACGCCCACAATATCTCGCTTTCCCTGCTTCAACCCTCCAACACAATCTCCTCGACGCTGGCCAACGAGTTCACCGAAGCGACGAGCAAGCTCCACCTCGCGAGCCTCATCGCCCTGGGCCTCATCCTCTTTGTCCTGACGACCTTCATCCTGAGCCTGGCCAAGCTGATGTTGTGGCGGATCTCAAAGCAGGTCGTGGGAGGGGGCGAACGATGAGAAGTTCAGGGCTTCGGTTCGTTCGCAGGAAGTGGACAAACTGGAGCATGCTGGCCCTTTCGGCCGTCTCCGCCGCCTTCGGCCTGTTTTGGCTCCTGTGGATTCTCAAGGATCTCATCCACATGGGGCTTCCCGCCATCAACTGGGCCTTTTTCACGAAGCTGCCCACGCCTCCCGGCATGACCGGCGGCGGTCTCGCCAATGCCATCGCGGGGACTTTGATGCTGACCGTCCTTGCAACGGCCATCGGCGTGCCCGTGGGCGTTCTGGCGGGAACCTACCTGGCGGAGTATGGACAGAAGAACCTCTTTGCGTCGACCGTCCGTTTCATCAGTGACGTGCTCATGAGCGCACCGTCCATCGTGGTCGGCGTGTTCGTCTATGCGATTCTGGTCGCTCCGTTGAAGGGCTTCTCGGGCCTCGCGGGCGGCGTGGCCCTCGCCATCATCATGATCCCCGTCGTCACCCGTACCACCGAGGAGATGCTCAACCTCGTTCCCAATGCCCTGCGGGAGGCGGCCCTCGCGCTGGGCGCACCTTACTGGAAGGTCGTGCTGCGCATTTGTTACCGGCGCGTTCTCGCCGGAATGACCACGGGCATCATGCTGGCGGTGGCCCGGGTCAGCGGCGAAACCGCGCCCCTTCTCTTCACTTCGTTGAACAACCCCTACTGGAACTTCAATCTCCTCAAACCGACGGGTACGCTGAACGTGACCATCTTCAACTACGCAATGTCGCCCTACGACGATTGGCGCACCAAGGCGTGGGGAGCGGCCCTCCTCATCACCATGGGCGTTCTCCTCATGACAATCCTCGCAAGACTTGTGGTAAAAAGGACCGGGGAATGAACAGAATGACCGCGACCAAGTCGTTGATTCGGACCGAAGCGAAAGGCGCCGCGCCGAGCGATCCACGACCCTCTCCGGGCAGGAAGGCGATCATCGAGGTCAAAGACCTCAACTTCTACTACGGCACCAACCAGGCCCTCAAGGGCATAAGTCTCCCGATATACGGCAACGAGGTCACTGCATTCATAGGGCCTTCGGGCTGCGGCAAGTCGACGCTTCTCAGGACTTTCAACCGGATGTTCGACCTCTACCGCGGACACCGCGCCACCGGAGAGATCCTGCTTGACGGAAGGAACATTCTCGACAAGGACGTGGACGTCACCGCGCTCAGGGCCCGCGTCGGAATGGTATTTCAGAAGCCCACGCCCTTTCCCATGTCCATCTTCGAAAACATAGCTTTCGGGATACGCCTCTACGAAAAGCTCCCAAAGTCCGTCCTCAGGGAGCGCATCGAGATCGCCCTTCGCCAGGCAGCCCTCTGGGAGGAGGTCAAGGACAAGCTCCACCACAGCGGCAGAAGCCTCTCCGGAGGCCAGCAGCAGAGGCTGTGCATCGCCAGGGCCATCGCCGTCGAGCCCGAGGTCGTCCTCATGGACGAGCCGGCTTCAGCCCTGGATCCCATCGCAACGGCCAAGATCGAGGAATTGATTTACGACCTCAAGGAAAGATATACGATCGCCATCGTGACGCACAACATGCAGCAGGCCGCCCGCGTTTCCGCCTTCACGGCCTTTCTCTACCTGGGCGAGCTGGTCGAATACGACGAGACGGAGAAAATTTTCACGACCCCAAAGGAAACGAGAACCAGGGACTACCTGACGGGGCGGTTCGGCTAGAGCCGGACCCATTGAACGCGCGATGATCCACCGGCCGCGCCCACAGGCGGAGTGAACTCATGACTAAAGAACGCGACGAGATGCGCAACCTCATGGAAGCCATCGTGGAGATGGCCGACGAGGTCGGCCGCTTTCTGCGAACGACGGCAGAGGCCTTCGTGACGGGCAACACGACGATTCTCCCGGAGCTCTACCAGCGCGATCAGTCCATCGATAAGATGGAGAACGCCAACGACGCCCGGTGCCTTCGCATTCTCGCCCTCTACCAGCCGGCCGCCGACGACCTCCGTACCGTCTTCATGGCCCTCAAAATCAACAATGACCTCGAGCGCATAGGCGATCACGCGCTGAACATCGCCGAACGCGGCGCAGAATTGTCCTCGCCGCCCGTGCCCGCCCTCTGGGACCTTTTCAGCAGGATGAGCGACCTTGCGCTCGGTATGCTCGGCGACGCCATCACGGCTTTCGTTTCCCGGGATTCTGCGCTCGCCAAGAACGTCATCGAGCGCGACGACGAGGCGGACCGCATGCTCCATGAGATAATCCTGGAGGTTCTGACGCGAGAATGGCGCGACCGCCCCGAACGAGAATCGGCCATCGCGATGGTCTTCGCGGCCAAGGAGTTCGAGCGGGTCGCCGACCTTTGCACCAACCTGGCGGAGGACGTCGTCTTCATGGCCGAAGGCACGATCCTCAAGCACGAAGGGCATACCTGAGAGGCAGCCCGGACTGCCCGCCTTGAAGCGTCGGATTCAAACCTGTTCTGAATCAGGCCCGGCGCGACAGTCTGAAGCCGCTGCCTGCCTTGGCGGGACATCGCCCAAGGCAGCCCCTCCGGCCAGACGTCCACCCTAAGCCAGTTTATCGAGCGCCTGTTTCAGGTCCGCCAGAAGATCCTCGCCGGCCTCGCACCCGACCGAGAGGCGCACCAGTCCGTCGGTGATGCCCGCCGCGAGCCTGTCTTCCCTCTTCAGACCGGCGTGGGTCATGGAGGCGGGATGCTGGATGAGCGTCTCGACGCCGCCGAGGGACACGGCGAGCGTGGCGATCTCCAGGCTCGTCAGCAGGCGCTTGCCCGCGTCGACGCCGCCTTTTAGTTCAAAGCTGATGAGCGAACCCGGGCCTTCCATCTGCTTTGCGACGAGATCGGCCTGTTCGTGACCGGGGAGTCCGGGATAGCGGACCTCGGCAACCGCCGGATGGTCCGCGAGGAGCTTTGCGCACGATTGGGCATTGGCCTGTGCCGCCCTGACCCTCAGCGCGAGCGTTTTTACGCCCCGCAGGACCAGCCAGGACTGGTGGGGATCCATCGTCCCGCCGAGGTAGAAGAGGGCCGGACGCACCCTCTTTATGAGCTGCTCGTCCTTGAAAACGAGGATTCCCCCTACCACGTCCGAGTGGCCGTTGATGAATTTAGTCACCGAATGGAGCACGATGTCCGCCCCGAACCGGAAGGGTTTCTGCAATATCGGACTCATGAAGGTGTTGTCCACCACCAGCAGAGCCCCGTGTTCGTGGGCGATTTCAGCCGCGAGGCCGATATCGGTCACGGCCAGCGTAGGATTCCCGGGCGACTCTATGTACACCAGTTTGGTCCTGGGCGTCATGGCCGCGCGGAGATTGTCGATATGGCTCGTATCCACGAAGCTGGTCTCCACGCCGAACCGGCTGAAGTCCCTCTCCAGGATGCCCCTGCTGGGACCGTAGACCCCATCCGTACATACCACGTGGTCCCCGCTGGACAGGAGAGCGAAAAACACCGTGGAGACGGCGGCCATGCCCGTGGCGGTCGCCAGGGCGAAACTGCCCCCCTCCAGGGCGGCGACGTTGTCCTCCAGCATTCTGACCGTGGGATTTCCCATGCGGGTGTAGATGTACCCCTTATCCCGACCGGCGAAACGATCCGCGCCCTGATCGGGCGTCCTAAACGCGAAAGTAGACGTCTGGTAGATGGGCGGAGCTACGGCGCCGAACTCGGGATCGGGTGCCTGGCCCGCGTGAATACACTGCGTTTCGGTCGCATAGTTATCCGTGGAATCGTGTCGACTCATTGTCCCCTCCTGCTCTATGGCTGCATATATTCGTTCGATCGCCGGCATCCGGGCCGTCCGAAATGGAGGCCTTCGTTCCGGGGGCGTCGCCCCTCGGACCGTTGATTGTAACGCCAAGCGCCGCGGGGCGCCAATCCCTCCCGTTTCAGCCCGCTCCCGGACGCCCACAGCCGTCGCAAGGGCGGCATCGTCCAGGCGCGACGTCGAACATTCGGAGTGGTGGCGCTGGAAACGCGGCCTGCAAGAGTTTTCAGTGGCCCGCCAGAACCTCGTCCACAAAGAGGCCTACCGACTCTCTGGCTCCCGGCGTCACGAGCATCCCGCCGTCGTTGTGCCCCCCGCGGAGGTGGACGAACGCCCTCGGCTCAGCCGCCGCTTCAAAGAGCGCGCGTCCGATACCGTAGGGCACGATGTCGTCGTCGTGGCTATGCATGAAGAGTTTCGGACAACG
>Ga0315540_10001292_pt1 | contig 14345 bp, 13 predicted proteins | sample SalMarSW160110MG_FD_203677 | JGI IMG/M metagenome (GOLD analysis project Ga0315540, IMG submission 203677) | Salt marsh sediment microbial communities from the Plum Island Ecosystem LTER, Massachusetts, United States - Salt Marsh Sediment SW1601-10 ... | reverse complement strand
CAGGGCAGCAAGGCGTTTTTCGAACACCCGTACCGTGGGGTTGGTGAAGCGCGAATAGATGTTACCGGGCTTTTCACCGGCGAAGCGTGCCGCTGCCTCGGCGGCGCTGGTGAACGTAAAGCTGGACGATGTAAATATCGGCTCCGATTGCTCACCCTCGTTGGTGGTAAGATGACCCACGTGGATGGCCTCGGTGTCAAAGCCCGGCTTGTGGTTATGCGAATCGGACATCCCGCTTCCCCCTTGGACTAGGTTGTGGCTCACGTACCCGGCGGGCGGCAGGCATAAAAAAACCCGCGTTTGCCAAAGCGGGTTACGTCGCTTTAGCGAAATTTATTACGCGCCCGCAAGCTGAGCTCAAATCGGCGCGGTTTAACTTATCAACCGCAAGATTAGGAAATATCGCCCGGCTTGTCAATCGCCACGGGCGGCGTGGAATGACGCACGACGGGAGGATCAGGATACCTGATAGAGGCTGGAGGCCGTATCTGGGTCATCGCGTTGCTGTTTTGCCGCGTCATTGCGATTTTCTTCCAGTTGCGCCAGATAATCCGGGCTTACATCGCCGGTGACGTACTTACCGTCAAAAACCGAGGTATCGAATTGGCGAATCTTGGGGTTACCCTTGCGTACCGCACGGATCAGCGAATCCAGATCCTGGTATATCAATTTATCCGCGCCGATGGCGGCGGCAACCTCATCCTCGTCTTTGTTATGGGCAATCAGCTCGCTGGCGGCGGGCATATCGATACCATAAACGTTCGGGTAGCGCACCGGCGGTGCGGCGGAAGCGAAATACACCTTGTTGGCGCCCGCATCCCGGGCCATTTGTATGATCTGATGGGAAGTGGTCCCGCGCACCACCGAGTCATCCACCAGCAGCACGTTCTTGCGCTTGAACTCCAGATCGATCACATTCAACTTCTGATGCACGGATTTCTTGCGCTGCTGCTGGCCGGGCATGATGAAGGTACGGCCGATGTACCGGTTTTTGATGAACCCTTCCCGGTATTTCAAGCCCAGTTGATACGACAGCTGCAGGGCGGCGGTGCGACTTGTATCGGGAATGGGGATGACCACGTCGATGTCGCGACTGGCCCACTCCCGCTCGATCTTGTTGGCCAACTCCACACCCATTCGCAGGCGCGCCTTATAGACGGAAATATCGTCAATGATCGAATCCGGGCGGGCCAGATACACATACTCGAAGATACACGGGGAACTGATCGGATTCGGGGCGCACTGCTTGGTATGCAATTCACCGTCCAGGGTAATAATCACCGCCTCACCGGGAGCCACGTCCCGGATCACTTCGAACCCGAGGACATCCAGGGCCACGCTCTCCGAGGCAACCAGATACTCCGTCCCCTTGTCCGTGTCCCGCTTGCCGAAGACAATGGGGCGTATCCCGTAGGGATCACGAAAAGCGACCACGCCGTACCCGGTAATCAGTGCCACCGCCGCATAGCCGCCGCGGCAGCGCTTATGCACTCCCGCCACGGCATCAAAGACATCGTTCTCATTGATACGCAGCTTGCCGAAGCGATGCAGTTCATGGGCGAAAACATTCAGCAGGATCTCTGAATCGGATTCGGTATTGATATGCCGCAGATCTTCAATAAACAAGTCCCGCTTCAAGTCCTCCGCATTGGTAAGGTTGCCGTTGTGGGCCAATGCGATTCCATAGGGGGAATTGACGTAAAACGGCTGGGCTTCGGCCGAGGTACTGCACCCCGCCGTCGGGTAGCGCACATGACCGATGCCCAGATTGCCGCGCAGATCGATCATATTGCGGGTCTTGAACACATCGCGGACCAGTCCGTTGTCCTTGCGCAAATAAACCTTGCCTTCTTCGCACGTCATGATGCCGGCGGCATCCTGGCCGCGATGCTGTAACACCGTTAAGCCGTCATAAAGCGATTGATTGACATCGCCTTTACCTACCATACCGATAATACCGCACATGACTTATAACCCTTGGTAACGATTAAAAAGTATCAGCGACCGCCAAGACTCCCAACTGCATCCTGTATCTCGGCCTGAGGCACCCGTTTCATGAGCCAATGCGTCGCGCCAAGAAAGTAAGGCAGCAGTACTGACTCCTTCCACCATGGCTCATCACGTACCGGCATGGCGGATATCACCACGGTCAACAGAGACACTACCAGCACTCCGCGGGCCAATCCGAATACCATTCCCCACAGACGATCGCCCAGCCCCATTCCCGAAGTCTTGACCACCATGCTGAGAAAACGGCTGAACATGGAGGCCAACAACAGCGTGGCAAGCAGGATGATGAGAAAACTCGCCACATAACGCAGCCATGCCACATGCAGATACGCGGAAAACATCTTCGCCACGCCGTTGGCATAATACCAGGCGACGCCGAAGGCCACGACCCACGCCGCCAGGGACAGCACCTCCTTGACGATTCCACGCACCAGGCTGACCAGCGTCGATGCGGCCAGCACCGCGATCATGGCGAAATCAAGCCACGTCACACACTACCCGCCCATACCGGTCATCGGACCTATTGAACTCAGCCATTGTAGATCATGCGCCTCAATGGCTGACCACGATCCCCGACAGCTTGGCCTCCTGCTTCAGCCTGCGCTGGGTCTTTTCCGCATCGGAGCGCAGCAGCTGCGGACCGACACGAACACGATAACTGCTCTTTCCAGAATCCAGAGTGACCTTCTCCACATAGGCCGTAAAATGCTTCGCGCGCAGATGGTCACGTAATGCCGCGGCATGCCCCTCATTGGAGAAACTCCCCACCTGTACGGCCCAGGCCGCGGGACCGGATACGGGAGGGACACCCGCTACGGCAGTGTCGTGCTGAGACGGGGCCTGCTTGGGCACGGTGTCCGCCGGCGGTGGTGAAGTCGACTGCGGTGCCTGATCCTGGGACAGGGGCACCTCCGGAGTGGCCGGTGCCTGGACTGGGGGTACTTCAGGCGTATTCTCGGCGCTTGTGGGAGGCGTCTCGTCCGGCTTGTCCGGATGAATCAGCGGCAGCACCTGAACGGTCACATCCTTGGGCTTGGGCGGAATATCCGCGGACTTCTCCAGCACTCCATCGTCCTTACGGAAATCCAGCACGATGGGCACGACAATAACGGCTAATGCAATGAGTACGAGGGCTCCGACAATACGCTGTTTCACGGGGACAGCTCCGGCTCAGGGCTGACGATACGAATCGATGAATGGCTATTATCTCATACCTGCACGGCACTTGTATTGGCCATTGGCGGTTGATTTTCCAGTGCCAATACCGCCGCGACGGTGTAGAAGGAACCGAACACGACAATACGATCGCCGGTGCCGCAGGCATGCCGCGCCGCGGTATACGCGGTTTGCGGATCGGGATATTCATGCACCAACGTGTCAGCCCCGCACGCCTGCAGGCAATCAGCCAGATCCCCGCTGCCGGCACCGCGTCCCACCGTCAGAGAGGCCGCATGCCAGACATCGACGACACATGACATTTCCCGCGCGACGCCGGCAATGTCCTTGTCCTTGAGCATGGCGAACACGGCATGGGTCTGGCCGTGACACGGCATGGATGCCAAGGCCTTGGCCAGTACGGCGCCGGCATGGGGATTATGGGCCACATCCAGGATGCGCGTCGGCGTGCCGGCAAGTACCTGGAACCGCCCCCCCAGAGACACTGACAACAATCCATCCCTGATCTGCCCCTGGGTCACCGGCAGGTCGGCGGACAGACACTCCAGCACCATCATCACACCCGCCGCGTTCTGCAGCTGGATGTCACCCCGCAGGGCCGGCCACGGCAAGGCCGTGCGCCGGCGGGCCGCGCACCACCAAGACCAGGTGTTTCCCTGTGCGGCGTACCCGTAATCTCGCCCGAGACAGGCCAGCGGCACCCCCAGATCAGCGGCATGGCTCAACAGGCTGCGGGGCGGGGCGGGATCGCTGCATACCGCGGGCCGGCCATGGCGCATGATGCCGGCCTTCTCGTAACCGACGCACTCCCGGTCGTCCCCCAGCCACTCCCGGTGATCCAGGCCAATCCCGGCGATTAACGCCACATCACAGTCCATGACGTTTACCGCGTCCAAGCGCCCGCCCAAGCCGACCTCCAGCACCACCGCATCGAGACCGGCGGCGAAAAAGATGCGCAGTGCGGCCAGGGTACCGAATTCAAAATATGTCAGCGGCGTGCGCCCGCGGGCCGTCTCCACGTCGTCAAATGCGCGGCACAAGACCTCATCGGAGACCTCCATGCCGCCGACCCGAACGCGCTCGTTATAGCGAATCAGGTGCGGTGAAAAATACGCCCCGGTGCGGTAACCGGCGGCAAGCAGAATGGACTCCAGCATGGCCGCGCTGGAACCCTTGCCGTTGGTCCCGGCGACGGTGATTACCTTGAACGGCGTCTCCCCCAGCCCCATGGCATCCAGCACGCGGACGACACGCTCGAGCCCCAAATCAATCTCGGCGCTGTGCAGGCGCTCCTGCCAGGCGAGCCATTCGTTAAGAGAGGAAAATCTCATCGATTTGTGAGCTGGGCAAACAGATCGGCATCACCACCGACACTGTCACAACCGGCGCTATGCGATTGACCTGTGCATCAGCATGGAGAGCATGCGCGCGATACGCTCGCGCATCTCGCGCCGATCGATGATCATGTCCACGGCGCCGTGCTCGAGCAGGAATTCACTGCGCTGAAAGCCCTCCGGCAGTTTTTCCCGCACGGTCTGCTCGATCACGCGGGGGCCGGCGAATCCGATCAGTGCATTGGGCTCGGCGATATTGACGTCACCCAACATGGCGAGACTGGCCGAGACACCACCCATCGTCGGGTCGGTCAGTACGGAAATAAAGGGGATACCCTCTTTTCGCAGCCTGCCCAGGGCCGCACTGGTCTTGGCCATCTGCATCAAGGACATCAAGGCCTCCTGCATGCGCGCACCCCCACTGGCTGAGAAACATACCAGCGGTGCGCCCGCGTCAAGGCAATGGTTAACACCACGCACAAAACGCTCACCCACCACGGATCCCATGGACCCGCCCATGAATTTGAATTCAAAGGCGGCGGCCACGACGGGAATTTTCTTCAATTCACCGCGCACAACAATGAGCGCATCCTTTTCCCCCGTGCTTTTCTGGGCCTGGACCAGGCGGTCCCGGTACTTCTTGCTGTCCCTGAACTTGAGCACATCCACGGGCTCCAGCTTGTCACCGATCTCCTCCAGCTCACCTTCATCCAAAAACAGGCTCAGCCTGCGGCGGGCATCGATGCGCCGATGATGTCCACACTTGGGGCAAACCTCCATGTTACGCTCGAGATCGGCCTTGTAGAGAATGGCATTGCACTCATCACACTTGGTCCACAACCCTTCGGGAATGGATTTTTTCTTCGCATTGTCAGTGCGGATTTTGGAGGGAAGCAACTTCTCAAACCAGTTCATAGGCCTATCCTATTCAAAAATGAACTCCGTCGATGGCGCTGAGACATATACCGGGCGTGGGGGACTTGTGTCATCAGGTCTTGAAATTCAACTTTTAAATCTTTACAGCACTTCCCATCAACCATGATCGATGGCGTGGCGCACCTGGGACAGAAACGTGCCCACTTCTCTATTGATGCCCGCCACCTTATCGGTCATCGCAGCGATTCTGCTGACAATCGCGCTGCCGATCACCACGGCGTCCGCCAGCGTGGCAACCCGCGCCGCCGTAGCCGCGTCCTTGATGCCGAAACCCACCCCCACGGGCAAGTCGGTAGCGGCACGGATCTCAGCCAGCTTTGACGCCACGCTCTCCACGTCCAGGCTTGCGGCACCAGTCACACCCTTGAGCGACACGTAGTAGACGAACCCGCTGGCCGCGGCGCAGATACGCTTGATGCGCTCCCCGGTGCTGGTTGGCGCCAGCAGAAAGACCGGGTCGATGCCGCGGTTGCGCAGCACGCCGGCGAGTTCATCCGCCTCCTCCGGCGGCAAATCCACCGTCAACACACCGTCCACCCCGGCGGACTTTGCGGCGTCGGCGAACGCCTCATAACCCATGACCTCCATGGGGTTGAGATACCCCATCAACACCACCGGCGTGTCCCGGTCCTGTGTGCGAAACTGCTGCACCATGGCCAACACGTCACGCAGGGACACGTGATGGACCAGCGCCCGTTCGCATGCCGCCTGGATCACCGGTCCGTCGGCCATGGGATCGGAAAACGGCACGCCGAGTTCCAGGATGTCGGCCCCCGACTCCACCATGGCGTGCATCAGCGGCACCGTCACCTGGGGCTGCGGATCGCCGGCGGTGACATAGGGAATGAGCGCCTTGCGCTTGTCCTGCCTGAGGCGCCTGAAACACTCGCTGATGCGGCTCATAAGGAGATGCCCTCGCGGGCGGCCACGGTGTGGATGTCCTTGTCGCCGCGTCCGGAAAGATTGACGATCATGATCTTGTCGCGACCCAGGCGCGGCGCGAGCTTCGCAGCATAGGCCAGGGCATGGCTGGACTCCAGGGCCGGCATGATGCCCTCACGGCGGGTCAGGTCGTGAAAGGCTGCCAGGGCCTCGTCGTCGTTGACGGCGTCATAGGTGACGCGCCCGGCGTCCTTCAGCCAGGCGTGCTCCGGACCCACCCCCGGATAATCCAGTCCGGCCGCCACGGAGTGGGTCTCGATGATCTGCCCGTCCTTGTCCTCCATGATGTAGGTGCGGTTGCCGTGCAGTACACCCGGCGTGCCAGCGGACAAAGGCGCGGCGTGACGTCCGGTGGCCAAACCGTCGCCACCGGCCTCGACACCGTAGATAGCCACGTCCCTGTCGTCGATGAACGGATAAAACAGCCCCATGGCATTGGACCCACCGCCGACACAGGCCACCAGGGCATCGGGCAGGCGTCCGGCCTGTTCGAGGATCTGCTGGCGTGCCTCGCGGCCGATCACCGCCTGAAAGTCCCTTACCATCATGGGATAGGGATGCGGTCCGGCCACTGTGCCGATGATATAGAAGGTATTGTCCACGTTGGCCACCCAGTCGCGCATGGCCTCGTTGAGGGCGTCCTTAAGGGTCTTGGAACCCGACGTCACCGGGACCACCCTGGCGCCCAGCAGGCGCATGCGGTAGACGTTGATGGCCTGGCGCTGGATATCCTCGGAGCCCATATACACCACGCACTCCAGTCCCAGGCGCGCCGCCACTGTAGCCGTGGCCACGCCGTGCTGGCCGGCGCCGGTCTCGGCGATGATGCGGGTCTTGCCCATGCGCCGCGCCAGCAGCGCCTGGCCGATGGTGTTGTTGATCTTGTGGGCCCCGGTGTGGTTGAGGTCCTCACGCTTCAGGTAGATGTGCGCACCACCCAGGTGCTCGCTCCAGCGCGCGGCGTAATACAGCGGCGAGGGCCGCCCGACGTAATATTTGAAATCGCTGTCCAGCTCTTCGAGGAAGCCGACCTCGCCGCGGTAGTACGCGTAGGCCTTGGCCAGGTCCTCCAGGGGCTGCATCAGGGTCTCTGAGACAAAACAGCCCCCGTAGCGCCCGAAGTGGCCGTGGGCGTCGGGCAGCGGCTGGCCGTTGGCTTGCTTCTCTTTAACCGGCGTGGACATCGTTCACACTCCTGATGAAAGCGGCTATTTTAGCGCGATCTTTTATACCCTTGCTGGTCTCGACGCCGCTGCTCACATCCACGCCATAGGGATGCACCGCGTTGACGGCATCGGCCACATTGTCCGGCGTGAGACCGCCGGCGAGGATGACCGGGATACCCAGTCCCTGGGGCACGCGGGACCAGTCAAACGACTTTCCCGTGCCGCCGGCGAGACCCTCCACATAGTGATCCAGCAGCAGTGCCTGCGCCCCGGCGTAGCGCACAGCACTGGCGTGCAGATCCACCCCGTCCCGTATGCGCACCGCCTTGATCCACGGCCGCGGGAATGCGCTGCAGAACTCCGGGCGCTCGTCACCATGGAACTGCAGCACGTCAATAGGCACTTCACTGAGCACCTGCCGGACAGTATCGGCACCGGCATCGAAAAACAGGCCCACCACCGTGGTAAACGGCGGCAGTGCGGCGACGATGGCCCGCGCCTGGGCCGGCGTCACGTGACGCGGACTCGGCGCATAGAACACGAGGCCGATGGCATCGGCCCCCAGGTAAGCCGCGTCGCGGGCATCCTCGGCGCGGGTGACGCCGCAAATCTTGACACGGGTGCGCCCTGAGGCGGCGGTAGAAGACATCTACGGTGAACCCTTAATGCGTGAATGGGGCCACGTACGCCGACAACGCATGCCTGTGGCTTTGAGGCGTCTCCACCAGTGATGGCGAGGTGTGTGCAAACATGCGGCCCGGACAGTAGCGCGCCCAATAGGTCATTGAGTTATAAGTATATTATGGAACCGCTCCGGTGACCAGCGGTATGCGGCCATTATACGCTGTAAACAGGCGCCATCTCCAGCAGAGCCCGTTCGAAGACACGGCCTTTGGCCTTCACAGCCAATCTATTCCCGACCCTGGAATATGGAAGTGTTCCGGATACCTGACTGTCATCAGAAACAGTCCCTGGGGCGGCGCTGTCACGCCGCCAAGGGTGCGGTCGCGATATCCCAGGATTTCTTCTGCCCACTGGGGGGACTTTTCCCCCGCGCCAATTGTCATGAGGACACCGGCGATATTGCGCACCATATGGTGCAGAAAGGCATTGGCCTCGATATCGATAAACAGATAGTCGCCGTGACGCGCCACGTCGAGCCGGTTCACGGTACGCACCGGGCTCTTGGCCTGGCAGCCCAGTGCGCGGTAAGAGGAAAAATCGTGCTCGCCTATCAGGCAAGCGGCCGCTTCAACCATGCGGTCCCGGTCCAGGGACCGGTGATACCAACAGGCCCGGCGGCGATAAAGCGCGCTCCTTGCCATGGCGTTGAAGATCACATAGCGATAGGATCGACGCCGCGCTGTGAAGCGGGCATGAAAATCCTCAGCGACGGGCTGAGCCCACCGCACCGCCACATCGGGCGGCAGATTGGAATTGGTCCCCAGCAACCACGAGCGTGGCGAGCGCGGCGCGTCACTGTCGAAGTGAATCACCTGTCCCAGGGCATGAACACCGGTGTCGGTGCGCCCGGCGCACTGTACGCGCACCGAGTGGTCCGCCACACCCGCGATGGCCGACTCCAGGCAACCCTGAACCGTGCGGGCGTCCGTCTGAACCTGCCAACCGGCAAAATCCGTCCCGTCGTATTCAATACCCATGGCGATGCGCATGGGGCAATAATAACCGCTCCGAGGCTGTGGCTTCTATCTACTTACAGCGAGCGTCGCAGGTCGGCAAACCGTTCCGAGTTTCAGGTTTCGAGTTCCGCGTTGGGAGGCTCATCCACCAACCACAAACCGTGCCGCTTGGCTTTTTCCCCGACTTGGGACCTGCGACTTGTGACTTTTATCTAATCTCCCCCGCCACCCAAGCAGAATGATCACCAGCGGCAGCACCAACCATAATGTATCCGGCAGCCGCATCGACACCGGCGTCCCCGGCGACGTGGCGGCGGCGAAATTGATTTTTCCCGGCGTTCCCAGGTCGCCGTCACCAAATGGCGTTGTGCTGGTAGTCCAATTGGCACCCACATTGTTGTCCAGTGTGGGGTCCAACAACGCCATAGATGCGCCGCTGGGATCGGGAAATGTGGGACCGCCGTCCCACTCCACCCGGTCGATCTCCACGTTCGCGGCATCGAACAGCAGCAGCTCATCCGCGCCGTTGCCCAGGGAGATGTCGCTGCCGTAGGCGTAGTCCACGGCCACGCCGCCATTAGCGCCGGTGCTGCGCCCCAACACCGCGTAGCCGTCTGCCGGGATGATCAGGTGACTAGCGATGACATGGGAGTTCGAGCCCAGGTCGGCGATGCGCCACTGGTACAGATCCACCGCCAGTGCATCGGGATTGAACAGTTCGAACCACTCACCGCTGGTATCGGAAACGGCTGAGGGATTCTGCATGATCTCATCGATGATCACGCCGGCCCGGGATGGAGCACAGGCGAACGTCAGGATGAATGCGGATAGAACGTATATGAAAAAGGGATTGCCGCAGGCAACCCTTGCCTGGAAACGTGCCATGACCTTAACCTCCTTGTTAAGTGCATTGTCGTTCCCAACCAGTTGTAACCCAGGCGCCGCCGGGAATCAACCCGTGGCCGACGAACGGTCATTGGTCATCTGGTCGACGGGTTTTGTAGTGATTGATGAGGCCGTTGGTTGAAACGTCGTGGCTGCTAACGGACTGATCGCCTTCCAATTCGGGCAGGATAGCCTTGGCCAGCTGCTTGCCCAGCTCGACCCCCCACTGATCGAAGGAGTTGATGCGCCAGATGATGCCCTGGACAAAGATCTTGTGCTCATACAGCGCAATCAATGATCCAAGGTTATAGGGCGTGAGCTTTTGGAACAGCAGGCTGTTGGTGGGCCGGTTGCCCTCGAAGCACTTGTGGGGCAGCAGCTTCTCCAGTGCCTCGCCCGACATGCCACCTGCCTGCAGCTCGGCGCGGGCCTCCTGTTCGGTCTTGCCGCGCATCAACGCCTCGGTCTGGGCGAAGAAGTTGGACAACAGGATGGCGTGGTGTTTGCCCACGGGATTGTGGGTCTCCACCGGGGCGAGAAAATCGGCGGGGATAAGCTTGGTGCCCTGGTGGATCAGCTGATAAAAAGCATGCTGGCCGTTGGTCCCCGGCTCGCCCCAGATCACCGGGCCGGTGGAATAGTCCGTGACCTCGTCATCGCGGGTAATATGCTTGCCGTTACTCTCCATGTCACCCTGCTGAAAATAAGCAGGGAAGCGATGCAGGTACTGGTCATAGGGCAGGATGGCGTGGGTCTGGGCGGCGAAGAAATTGTTGTACCACACTCCCAGCAACCCCATGACCACCGGCATGTTTTTCTCCAGCGGCGCGGTGCGGAAGTGCTGATCCATGGCGTGGGCGCCGCTCAACAGTGCCTCGAAATTATCCATGCCGATATAAACGGCGATGGACAGGCCGATGGCGCTCCACAGGGAATACCGCCCGCCGACCCAGTCCCAGAACTCGAACATGTTCTGGGTATCGATGCCGAAGCGCGCCACCTCGTTGGCGTTGGTGGACAGCGCCACGAAGTGTTTGGCGACGGCGGCCTTGTCCCGCGCCGCCTGCAGCAGCCAGTCCTTGGCGGTATGAGCGTTGGTCAGGGTCTCCTGGGTGGTGAACGTCTTGGAGGCGATGATAAACAGCGTGGTCTCGGGATTGAGCGGTTTCAAGGTCTCCACGATATGCGTGCCGTCGATGTTGGAGACGAAGTGCGCGTTCAGTCCGGGCTTGCCGTAGGGCTTGAGCGCCTCGGTCACCATCACCGGACCCAGGTCCGACCCGCCGATACCAATATTCACCACATCAGTGATGGCCTTGCCGCTGTAACCCCTCCAGTCGCCGTTGCGCAGCGACTCACTGAAGGTGCGCATGCGCGCCAGGACGCGATTTACCTGGGGCATGACATCCTCGCCGTCCACGCATATCGGCGAGTTGCTGCGGTTGCGCAGGGCGACGTGCAGTACCGCCCGGTGCTCTGTGAAGTTGATCTTTTCCCCGGTGAACATGCGCTCAATCCAGTCATTGAGCTGCGCCTTGCGTGCCAGACTAATCAGCAGCGAGAGCGTCTCGTCGGTGATGCGATTCTTCGAATAGTCGAGCAGGATGTCCTCGAACTGCAGTGAGTATTTTTCATAGCGCTGCGCGTCCTGAGCGAACAGCTCGCGCATGTGTACGCTGTCGATCTTGCGGTGATGGTCCTGCAGTGCCCGCCAGGCAGCGGACCGGCTCAGTTTGGTCATGTCAGTAGGCCTCGGAACTGACATCAGTGCCCTCGAGCATCAATGAGTGACGCCAGAACTGATCCTCACGGTCGAACAGCCGGTAAGTACCGCGCGGCCCCCACGAGGCGGCCGGATAGGTATTGATGAAGTCGCGTTCCATGGACCACACTTTAACGATCGGATCAACCACCCGCCAAGCCCATTCGATCTCGTCGTAGCGCAGAAACAGGGTATGGTCGCCTTCGATCACTTCGATGATCAGCTCTTCATACGCATCACCCTCCTTCTCGCCCCCCTTGCGGTAGCTGGCATCCAGGCTGACCATGCGCGTACGCATCTCCGGCCCCGGCACCTTGACCTCCAGTTCCATCTTCAGACATTCAACGGGCTGGATGCCCAGCAGGATCCAATTGGGGTTGAGTCGCGCCAAGTGTGTATTGCGAAACAGATGATGGGGCGGTTCCTTGAAGCGGATACAGATCGCCGACGCGTTCTCGGCCATGCGCTTGCCGGTGCGCAGGTAAAACGGCACACCGCGCCAGCGCCAGTTATCGATGTAGAGCTTGAGGGCGGCATAGGTCTCTGTGGTACTGTTCTCCGCCACACTCTCTTCTTCCTGGTAACCCACTACCGGCCGGCCGTTGACCAGGCCGCGACTGTACTGGCCGCGAAAGGCATGGGCGTGAACGGCGTTCTGGGGAATGGGCCGCACTGACTTGAGCACCTTGACCTTTTCATCCCGCAGCGACTCCGGATCCATGAGCGGCGGCGGCTCCATGGCCACCAGGGTAAGCAGCTGCAGCAGGTGACTCTGGATCATGTCGCGCAGGGCACCGGCGCCTTCGAAATAATCGGCGCGATCCTTTATGCCCTGAGTTTCGGAATGGGTAATCTGCACATGATCGATGTAGTTGCGGTTCCACAGGGGCTCGATCAACAGGTTGGCAAACCGGAACGCCAGGATGTTCTGCACCGTTCCCTTGCCCAGGTAGTGATCGATACGGTAGATCTGGTCCTCACGAAGATGTTTGTGCAGACTCTGCTGCAGGATCTGGGCGCTGAGCAGGTCATAACCGAACGGTTTTTCGATGACCAGTCGGCGCCAGCCGAATTCTTCCTTGAACAGATCGGCGGCGGTCAGGTGATCGATCACCGGGGTGAAGTCCGCAGGCCGGATGGACATGTAAAATACGGCATTGGGCGGAAAAGTCTCGTCGTGGTCGAGCTTGTCCCGCAGGCCCTTATAGACGTCTTCGTTATTGAGGTCGCCCTCGTGATAGTGAAGGCGCTGACTGAAGCGGGCGAATACTTCCTGATCGATGCCATCGGAAAATTTTTCCCGCAGCATGCCGGCGACCTCGTCGATCCATTGCTCCCGGCTCCACGGCCGCCTGGCAAAGGCCAGGATGGCCATGTGCTCGGGCAGGCGTCCGTCCCGCTCCAGGGCGAACAGGCCCGGCATCAGCTTTTGGCGCGACAGATTCCCGGTCGCACCGAAGATCACCAGCGTACAGGGGTCGAGCATCACTTTTCCCCTGTGTGTTTGATATTGTGACCGCCAAAGGCGTTGCGCATCATTGACAGCAAACGGAATGGGTATCCCCGTTCGTCCTGACTGATGAAACGCGCGTACAGTGACGTTGTCATGATCGGCGCCGCCACCCCTTGGTCGATGGACTCGATGGCCGTCCAGCGCCCTTCTCCGGAATCGGGGACATAGGGGGCGATATCGTCCAGGGCTTGATCCTTTTTCAGCGCCTCGGCCGTCAGATCCAACAGCCAACTGCGCACCACGGAGCTGTGACGCCACACTTCCGCCACCTGAGCCAGGTCCAGGGAAAACTCAGACTTGCCGCGCAGCAGCGCGAATCCTTCCGCCATGGCCTGCATCATTCCGTATTCAATGCCGTTATGCACCATCTTGGTGAAGTGTCCGGCCCCCATAGGTCCCACATGGGCCCAGCCATGCTCCGGCGACGGCGCAAGCGCCTTTAGCGCGGGCTCTATCACCTTGATGGTCTCCGGCGTACCGCCCACCATCAGGCAATAGCCGTTGTCCAGCCCCCAGATACCGCCCGAGGTCCCGGCATCTGCAAATCCAATGCCGTGCTCCGCCAGCCACGCGCCGTGGCGCTCGCTGTCGTGGTAATTGGAATTCCCACCATCGACGACGATATCACCTTTGTCCAGCATCCCGGCGGCCTTTTTCAATGTCTGTTCCGTGACATCGCCGCTGGGCAGCATGAGCCACACCACCCGTGGCGGTGCAAGCTTGGCGACGGCCTCCTCCAGAGAGGCGGCAGGGATAACGCCTTCTTGATCGGCCAGTTCCTGCACAATGGTCTGGGATCGGTTATATCCCACGACTTCAATGCCGGCGCGGGATAAACGACGCGCCATGTTGGCGCCCATCTTACCAAGTCCTATGATTGCGATTCTCATGAGCGGTATCCTTCCTGAAATTCCTGTCGTATGAGACAGGGCGGTGTGTTTTAATATCGACGGCGGTGGTTCCCTCTTTAACGAACAATTT
>Ga0315540_10001291_pt1 | contig 14345 bp, 11 predicted proteins | sample SalMarSW160110MG_FD_203677 | JGI IMG/M metagenome (GOLD analysis project Ga0315540, IMG submission 203677) | Salt marsh sediment microbial communities from the Plum Island Ecosystem LTER, Massachusetts, United States - Salt Marsh Sediment SW1601-10 ... | reverse complement strand
TCGGCATTACCGTCACTCAACGGCCATGCATATGCTGCAATCCGGCGTCGCTTTCAGCGTCATTGCACTTTGGCTGGGCCACGAGAGCGCCACGACCACACATCGATACGTGGAAGCAGACCTGACAATGAAGGAACAGGCGCTCGCGCGACTCGAGGAACCGCACCCAACGAGCCCCCGCTATCGCCCGCCGGACACGCTGCGCGCATTTCTTGAAGCCCTGTAACTATGTAAAGCAGCCGCTGGCTCCGACGCCTGGCACCGTAGGAGCCAGCAGGCAAACTTTACATAGCTGGCAACTTTACATAGGGGTCGCAAGCAGCCATATCGGCAGTCTCAGAGAATACCGCGTGACGATCCGGTGCGGACCCGCATATGCACCAGCTCACCCTATTTACAAATCTCGGGCTCGACGTTCGCGAGCCGGCGCAAGACAGGACCCGATGGTGTGGGCTGCGCCACCACTTTATCTTAGGCGGGCGTTTAGGCGGGTTTCCAAGAAGAGCAGTGAGCGAATCCTTGAAAATACGGGATGAATGGCGGAGAGGGTGGGATTCGAACCCACGGAGGGCGTAAGCCCTCACTTGATTTCGAGTCCCATTACCTATCAGTATCTTCAATTCCTCTAGGCTGATATTTCGTTACAGGTGACACTACAGGTGACAGTGCGCAGAAAAATACATTAGTATTTAACTACGCGACGCTGCGCTAAACAAGGCAAAAACGAAACCCCACCGGGATGCAGCCCGACGGGGTTTCAAGTCACCACCTGCTGAGGAAAGCAGCCGATGGCAACCATCGAAAAGCTACACCACGCAAGCGGTACCGTCTACAAGGCGAAGGTCCGCCGAAAAGGCCACCGGACAGTCACCAAGACTTTCAAGTACAACTCCGACGCCGAGAAATGGGCGCGCAAGTACGAGGCGGAACTGGATAGGGATAACGCCGGGCTAGTCGCACTCGGTCGAAGGCACGCTCTACATTCGGTTATCACCCGTTATCGTAACGAGCGGCTTCCCGAACTAGCACCGGGCACACAGGTGGCCTACGACATCCATCTGCGGTTCTGGGAGGAGCACCTCGGTCACCTGAAGCTGTCTGAGCTGCGCCCGGAGAAGATCGCCAAGCTCCGGGACAGCCTTCGAGAGCAAGGTAAGAAGCCCGCAGGGGTGAACCGGTATCTGGCCGCCCTGGCCGCTGTGCTGACCCGTTGCGTGAAGCACTGGCACATTCTCGAATCGAATCCGGTGCAGCGCGTGGCCAAGCTGGTGGAGAACAACGCCCGCCAGCGGTTCTTGACCGAGGCAGAGCTGGCCCGATTGCTTCAAGCCTGCCGCGATTCCGAATCCCCCGACCTGTATATGGCCGTACTCTTGGCTATAACGACGGGTGCGCGAAAGGCTGAGATCATGAGCCTGCGCTGGTCGCAGGTTGATCTGCAGGCCGCAGTCATCAAGCTGGAGCGGACTAAGAATGGTGACAGGCGCACCTTGGCCATTGCGTCTCAAGTACAGCCGTTGCTCAAGGCCCGCAAAGCTGGCCAGCAGCGAGGTAACGTTACAGAGTTGCAAGCGGACGGGCTGGTGTTTCCGAGCAGGACCAGCCAGAGAAAGCCCGTCACACTGCGAGAGTCATTCGCGAAAGCGGTGGAGCGGGCTGGAATGCGGGATTTCCATTGGCATGACCTACGCCACTCCTGTGCCTCCTTCCTGGCCGAAGGTGGGGCGAGCTTGCGTCAGATCGGGGAGGTTCTCGGACACCGCTCCGTGGAGGCCACCCGCCGCTATTCCCACCTGACGGAGCAAAATGCGCACCAGTTGGTGCGGGGCTTGGCTGACAAGCGCCTGGGGAGCTGACCAGTGCCCGAGCTGTCTCGCTTCTTTGGCATCGTCATCTACATGAATTGGCGCGACCACAATCCGCCGCACCTCCATGCGCTGTATGCCGAGCATGAGGCCCTGATCAGTCTCGACGGCGCGGTAATCGCAGGCAAGCTTCCCCGACGCGCCTTGTCGATGGTCCATGAGTGGCTGGCGATCCACCGCTCCGAGTTGATGACGAACTGGCAACGGGCACAGAACCGGCAACCCCTGATGCCTATCGAGCCCTTGGAGTAACCTATGATCCTGCACACAACCGAAGTTACACCGCTCCCCGGCTATCGCCTGGAGTTGCGCTTCAACAACGGCGAGGCCGGCATCGTAGACCTTTCCGATGAGTTGGACGGCGAGGTGTTCGAGCCCCTGAAGAATCCGGCGCTGTTCGCCACCGCCCACCCGGAATTCCTAATCGATTTGTTGCACCAACAAGCGGCGAAGTCGGCTTAGAGTGCGGCTGGTACGGTGAAACATAAAATCGACCATCTAGCGTGAGCGGTTGGAAGCGTTGGGCGAGGTTTGGCATTTGTCAAAAGACGGGCGTGCTATTGCATGCCCGGAGCTATCGGATAGCCAAGTGGAGAAACTCAAAGAGAGGTTCGGTTTTCCTTCCGGCTATCAGACCAGCTTCCTACGCGGTCAAATCGAGGACGCCGCCCACTTGTTGTTCTACCCCTACCAGCCAATACTTACAGCCAAACAGAAGCTTCTACGCGTCAGGCGTATCCATAAATTGGCGAATAGCCTTTTGGCACAACTTGGGCGTGACGGTGTGGATTTTCCAATGATCGAACCGCCGGGATTGCGGCGATTGCTGTTCGAGCTTCGAGACGCCGCCGATCAACACGCTAAAAACTTGGAGCAGAAGAAGCCCGAACGCGGCAGAAAACGCGAGTCGGGTATCAGAAGTTGGGCTCTACAACTGCAACACGCTTTTCATTTGGGCACCGAGCGAATAGGCGAATGTTGGTGGAGCGACGAGCATGGCAAATATTGTGGAGAACTAATCGAATTCTTGGAAGCGGTTGCTGAGTTGTCGGAGATTTCAGTGTCAAATGGCTCGATTGGGACCGCGATTAAGGAAATGAGGGAAGAGAAGGTTCTATACGGACAAGAATCCGGGGTGTGAAATCGTCACCGATGCATTGAATTCCCACCTTAGTACAGGCTCTCTGAATTCCCGATAATCTGCTTCAAGTGAACCAGCGCGTCGCTACGCGCTATTCAACGCTTGGAGCAGCATGATGGCTACCGCTAAAGTTGATCGCATCTGGCGATCTGTCCCCGCCCTGGCCGAATCGTTGAATGCGGGGGTATCCCACCCAACGTTCACGACCCACGCCATCCGTCATTACGTTCGCTTCGCCGAACGCAACGGACTCGCGCCGCACGTGCGGCGCATAGGCCGCAAGATCCTGATCGATGAGAACGGATTCCTCGAATGGATCGCGAGCCAGGACCACGCGTCGTGAACGACACAGCCCCAGAGGGATATACGGTACCAAGCGCTCGCCTTATCGCGCGCCTGGATGGCGTCATTGACCGCGGCGACAGCAAATGGTATGCCCGCTGTCCGGCCCACGAGGACCGTTCCCCGAGCTTGTCCATTCACGATACCGGCGAGCGAATTCTGATCCACTGTTTCGCCGGCTGCGCTACAGAGGACGTACTGGCCGCCGTTGGTCTGACCTTCCGTGATCTCTACTCTGATCCATGGCGCGCGTCCTACGCGGCGGCTACAGCCAACCCTGGCCGCAAGTCTACCGACCGGATGTTGCGCAACGCGGACCCCCTCGACATCGAGCGCATGGTCCTGCAGATCGCCGCCGTGGATCTTCGGGCGGGCAAAACCCTGTCGACCGAGGACCGCGCGCGTGTTGAGCTGGCGCGACAACGGCTCGAAACGGCGGGGAGCGTAGCGGCATGAGCAGTGTCCGACCCCTGCCCAGTCCGGAAGACCTGGAGCGGTTGGCAGAGCCTGCCGACGGCACCGAATGGCCGAACATGGATGACATGGCTTATCGTGGGCTGGCCGGAGATATCGCCCGAGCAGCGACGAAGCACTCCGAGGCCGATCCGGTTGCGGTGTTGCTGACCTTGTTGGCTGTCGTTGGCATTGCTGCGGGACGGGCAAAGTATCTGCGGGTGGGTGATAGCGTTCACCATGCGCGGCTGTTCGTCGCTCTGGTGGGCGATACCTCCCGTGCGCGAAAAGGCACATCGCGCGAGCCCGTGGTCCGCATTGTACGTGCAGCTCACAAGGCCGTGACCGAACGCAGTACCGCGCCCTACCCACTCGGGTTGCCGCTGAACATCAGCGACGGCCCACTATCGAGTGGAGAGGGCCTCGTGTGGGCGATCCGTGATCCTTCTGAGACGATCAACAAGGAGGGTGAGTCCGTCGATCCGGGCGTACATGACAAGCGCCTCATGGTGATCGAGGGCGAGTTCGGCGGCGCGCTTCGGGCCGCCGGGCGCGAAGGATCGAGTTTGTCTGCCATATTGCGAAGTGCCTGGGATGGCGTGCGTCTTCGTCCGTTGGTTTCAGGACGATCCCGCGCCATCGTCAGCGCCACCGACCCACATGTCGGCATCGTCGGGCACGTCACTGCTACCGAGCTAGAGCGTGTGCTATCCGAATGCGATATCTTCAACGGGTTGGCCAATCGCTTTCTCTGGGCCTGCGTCCGTCGTCCAAAAACCGTCCCATTCCCGCAACCGATGCCTGAAGATGTTGTTGCCAGTCTTGGCATGCGCCTGGCCGATGTCCTTACGCATGCCGCCGTCGCAGGCGAGGTGGGCATGTCCGACGCAGCTATCGACGCATGGACCACCGTCTACCCCGAGCTTACCCGCGATCTGCCAGGCGCACTCGGAGGCGTCACGGCGCGCGCTGAGGCGCAGGCACTCCGGCTCGCGCAGTCGTATGCGCTGCTCGATCGCGCTGACGAGATAGATCTCCCGCACTTACAGAGCGCGATAGCGGCATGGGAATATTGCTTGGCAAGTGCCACTCGTCTATTCGGTGGCATAGCCGAAGATCCCTTAGCCAACCGCGTGCTCGAACTAATCCGAAAGTCTGGACCAGATGGGATGGCGCGCACCAGCATTCGCGACGCATTAGGCAGGCATGTTCCGGCGAAGCGACTCGATGGTGTGCTGGACGAGCTTGCGGCGAAAAGAGTGATCCGCTCTGAGACCATCGGCACCCCTGGGCGTTCTAAGACAGTGTGGAGGGCTACTTGATGGGCGCGCTACTCGATTTGGTTTCCCAGCCATTGCACAGCGCGAAAAGCGCTGAAAGCGCGGAAAGCCATCTATGTGTCCCCCTTACCGCGCGTTCCGCGCATAACGCGCATGCGCATGCATACAGAGCTGTGCCGCCTCCCGACCTATCCTCCGCCGACGAGGAAGCCATCGCCGAAGCTATTGAGGAACGAGCAGCCATCCGGGAGTTTGAAGGCGGAGAATCCAGTGAGACCGCCAAGTGCGAGGCCCGAGTCGCGATGTGTGCCTTCCGTTATCGACTCACCGATGAGCCGAGTACCTGGATTACCATGATTGCTCCGGGGTGCGAGCTGGAAGAAGCCCGGCGCACCCTGGACCTGAGATTTGGGAAGCGACTATTGGATGTGGTAAGGCATCAGTTTCGGAGGTGGATGGCATAAACCGAGGTGATTAGCTCGATTGTTCAGCTGGCTTTGCTGTTGCTCCACAGGATCCCGCAGCGACCGGGATTTCGGCGGCGTGGCGGGTGATGTGGTAACAAAACCCGCTTGTTTCGGACTGTAGATCTCCACTGCCGAGTCTCAGCTGAGGAATCGAGCTAATCACCTAAACCGAAGACTGAAGCACATTATGGTCTTCAGTGCCCACTTCGTATTTTTTTTAGAAAGGCCGGCTAAATCGCGCGAGAAAACGAGGAAAGTACAGTAACTGCCGAGACCAAAGAGATTGTTGGCGTATTCATCCGAAGGTCGAGCCCGGGCTGGCGAAGGACAGCAACCAGCCAGGAAGTGACATTGACAGGGCGGCTCACTGTGTTCGATTGTTGCAGGTAGGCTACAAGCACCTAAGATTCTCTCCCATGCCAGCCTTCCTCCCTTCTGATCCAAAAAGCCAGTACGATGCGCTTCGGCCGCCCGCGACATTGCAGCGGGTGTTCACCGGGACCCGCTGAATGCCGCAGTTCGTCCGTAATGGCCCCGACATTCCGGAGCGCTTGTTGCAGGCGCACGAGGATGGACGCGTGGTGCTCTTCTGCGGCGCGGGCATCTCCTACCCGGCGCGTCTGCCGGGCTTCTCGGGGCTGGTGGAGAAACTTTATGCAGCCTTGGCCGTTACGCCCAATGCAGTGCAGCAGGCGGCCATCAAGGCCGGGCAGTTCGATACCGCCATAGGGTTGCTGGAAGGAGACATCGTCGGCGGCCGCGAGACTGTGCGTCAGGAACTGTCGGGCATCCTGACACCCGACCTCAGCGCTCCGAGCTCGACCGCGACTCACGAAGCCTTGCTGACGCTGGGCAAGACCCGCGAGGGTCCCACGCGGCTCATCACCACGAACTTCGATCGCTTGTTCGAGGAGGTAATTGCGGCGAAGTCGCTGACCATCGAGCGTTTTAAGGCCCCGCTGCTGCCGGTGCCGAAAAACCGCTGGGACGGCTTGGTGTATCTGCATGGGCTGCTCACCGCCGCGCCGACATCGAGCGAACTGGATCGGCTGGTCGTCTCCAGCGGTGATTTTGGTCTGGCTTACCTCACGGAGCGCTGGGCGGCACGTTTCGTCAGCGAGCTGTTTCGCAACTACACCGTGTGTTTCGTCGGCTACAGCATCAACGACCCGGTGCTGCGCTACATGATGGACGCGCTGGCCGCCGACCGGCTGCTCGGCGAGTCGCCGCCGGAGATGTTCGCGTTCGGCAGCTACTCCAAAGGCAAGGACGAGGAGAGCGGTAACGAATGGCGGGCCAAGAACGTCACGCCCATCCTCTACCCTGAATACAAGCGCCACGCCTACCTGCACAAGACGTTGCGGACCTGGGCCGCCACCTACCGCGACGGTGTACGCGGAAAGGAACGCATCGTGGTTGAGTACGCCATGGCCCGCCCCTTGGCGAGTACACGGCAGGATGATTTCGTCGGCCGTTTGCTTTGGGCGCTGAGCGATCCGGAAGGCCTGCCTGCCAAACGCTTCGCTGACCTGGACCCGGTGCCATCGCTGGATTGGCTGGAGCCCTTGAGCGAAGAGCGCTACCGGCACGCCGACCTGGACCGCTTCGACGTCCCGCCCAGAGCGACCGTGGATGACAAGCTCGCCTTCAGCCTGATCCGAAGGCCATCGCCTTATCCCTTGGCACCGTGGATGTGTATTGCCGATGCGGGCGCGCGTCGCAGCCGCTGGGACAAAGTGATGCCGGAATTGGCGCGCTGGCTGATTCGTCATCTCGACGACCCGGCCCTGTTGTTGTGGCTGGTCAAACGCGGCGGTCAGCTGCACGACGATCTGGTCTGGTGGATTGAACACCGCCTGGACGAGTTGGCCAAGCTCGAACGCGAGGGCAACACTACCGAGTTGGCACACATTCGCGCCAACGCACCCAACGCGATCCCCGGCCCGCTAATGCGTACACTGTGGCACCTGCTGCTGACCGGGCGCGTCAAATCCTGGCTACGCGACTTCGACGTGTATCGCTGGCGCGGCCGTTTCAAGCGCGACGGACTCACCGCCACCTTGCGCCTGGAACTGCGGAAGACACTGACACCGCGCGTATCGCTGCGCGAGCCGTTCCACTGGCCAGCCGAGGAAGTAGAAAGGCGCGAGCCAGAGCGCATGGAAGATCTGGTCGAATGGGAGATCGTGCTATCAACGGATCACGTTCATACCGGCCTGCGCGATATGCCCAAGGATGAGCGCTGGACCGCAGCGTTGCCGGAGCTGCTAACCGACTTCAGCGCCTTATTGCGCGACGCACTTGATCTCATGCGTGAGCTCGGCAGAGCCGAGGACAGGAGCGATCTGTCCTACACGCATCAGCCCTCGATCAGTGAGCACCCACAGAACCGGGCTTTCCACGACTGGACGGCATTGATCGACCTGACCCGCGACGCCTGGCTCGCCACGGCTGTGCAATCGCCGGAGCGGGCAGCGCTCGTGGCGGAGTCCTGGTGGCACACGCCTTATCCGCTGTTCCGACGTCTCGCGTTCTTCGCGGCGTCACAGGAGAGAGTGATACCCCATCGCCGAGCACTCGACTGGCTGCTGGCGGATGACCAGTGGTGGCTGTGGTCGGTGGAAACCGAACGGGAAGCCATGCGCTTGCTGGTTGCGCTGGCACCGCAACTCGATGAAGCGAGGCTCCGGGAACTGGAGCAGGCCGTTCTCGCCGGGCCTCCCCGCGAAATGTTCAAGGACGACATCGAGCCCGAGCGCTGGACTCGGATCATGGACCGCGAAATCCAGCTGCGGCTGGCAAAGATTGCTGAGACCGGCGCAGTCTTGGGTACGGCCGGCAAGGAACGGCTGGAGGCGCTTTTGGCCCGGTATCCGGAGCGGAAGCTGGCGGCGGATCAGCGTGAAGAGTTTCCTACCTGGATGGGCGATGGCAACGAGTTGCGCAAGTTCGTCGCCACACCACGTCGTCGCCGTGAGCTGATCGAGCGGCTAAGGCAACCACCCAGCACAGATCACTGGCAGGAGGACGACTGGCGGCAGCGCTGCAGCGATAACTTTGCCACTACCGCTTGTGCCCTGTGCGCCTTGACCAAGGAAGATGTCTGGCCGACTGATCGCTGGAGAGAGGCCCTACAGGCTTGGTCCGAGGAAAAACTCATCAAGCGCTCCTGGCGCTACATGGCCCCGTTCTTGACCGAGGCACCGAGAGAGGTACTGGAAGCCCTCTCCCACAGTGTCAGTTGGTGGCTGCAAGCCATCGCCAAGACCTTTGAAGGCCATGAAGCATGCTTTTTCGCCCTCGCTCGCCGCATCCTTGCACTGGATTATCAGGACGATGGTGATACCGACGACCCCGTCTTTCTTGCCATCAATCATCCAGTAGGCCATGTCACGGAGGCGCTGCTGCGCTGGTGGTATCGACGCTCGCTGGAGGACGGACAAGGCTTGCCCGAGGAGCTCGAGCCCGCCTTCACCGAGCTTTGCGATACCCGGATCGACAAGTTTCGGCATGGCCGCGTGCTGCTCGCGGCCCATGTCATCACGTTGTTCCGCGTAGACCATGAATGGACGACACAACATCTGTTGCCGCTCTTCGACTGGCGGCGCTCTCAAGCCGAAGCACGAGTAGTTTGGGAGAGCTTCTTGTATTCTCCCCGCCTATATCGACCCCTAATGGAAGTGCTCAAGACTTCCTTCCTTGACACCGCTCGTCAATATGCGTTGCTGGGGAAGCTCCAAGGGCAGTATGCATCGCTGCTGACATTCGCCGCCCTCGACCCGGGTGACACGTTCACCATTTCCGAGCTGGCGGCAGCCACCCGTTTACTGCCACAGGACGGCTTGCACGACTCAGCGCAAGCATTGGTGAGAGCGCTCGAGGGAGCGGGCGAACAGCGTGCCGACTACTGGACCAATCGGGTTACCCCGTATCTCCACGCCATCTGGCCCAAGACCCGAGACAACATTTCACCTGGCATTGCTGAAAGCTTTGGCCGCCTGTGCGTGGCGGCACAAGATGCGTTCCCCGAAGCATTGGCGCTACTGCGCGCCTGGCTGTTACCAGCAGCCCACCCCGGCTATCTGGTGCATCGGCTTCATGAGGCTAGTCTCTGCGGCAGGTTTCCCGAACAGGCCCTGGATTTTCTGAGTTTGGTGATCGGCGATCAGACGCAATGGCCACCCAGTGACCTTGCCGCATGTCTGGAAGCGATGCGGACAGATGCGCCAGAGCTGGAGACTGACGGGAGATTTCAACAGCTTCTGGCGTATCTGCGCTGACACGGGCGCGGATGAGTATTGGTAGTGCGGGCCAGAATAGGTTCCTGACACCTTTTCTGCTCTCGTCGAAAAGGCCCCACCGCATCGCAGCGGGAAAGATGCCGGATTGCACATAGCCAGAATCCTCGACGATGCGCTGCAACAACTGTTTGAGCACAAAGCAAAACGGCGACAGCCGATCGTCCCCATCGGGGCGATCGACCGCTTGCAGTAACCGCCTTGCCTCCGGCTCACCGATGACGTGGCCTCGGGTGTCAAAGAGGAAGCCATGGATTGCCGCGTCACGCAGATCAGTGAGCGCTTTGTGATCCAAGCCAATCTGGCAAATTGTTTCGACGGCCGCTTCATCGTCGGCGAATCTGGCGGCGATCTTCCCCGACCAGGAAAATTTGAAGCGGCGCTCGCAGGAATCGTCCAACGGGGATACGAATCGAGCCGGGTCCCACCAACCACCCTTTACTGGGGCTCCATACCCATAGGAGACATCCCCGCCATCGGCTGGAAAGCAGGCGACGAGGTTACGATAGTCCAGGTCTTCGCTGACATCGCAGCTGGATTGCGGCTTCAGGTGCTCGACATGGGATGATTCCTCGCTGACTTGGAGGCCGGTGTAGGCACAGAGCCAACCCTGCTCCTTCAGCAGGTGCCTCTTCAACGTACCCTTCACCTCGCCGGGCAAGGCATCGTAGCAATAGCTCGGGGTTCCCCGGTTCTCGTTGATCCAACTCCGATATTCCGGCGGCGGATGGGTCTTACGAATCTTTCTCATCGGCCAGCAGGATCTCCAATCGATCCACCATCGATCTGGCGCCTTGGAGCTCCGGGAACAGGCCGACTGTTCGCTCCAGGTCTCGAATCCACTCCTTGGCAAGCCGAAAATTCTCGTCATCTATCGCCGCGAAGATCTCGGCAAGCCTGGACTGCGTTCCCGACTCCCGGTCCGGCGTGTTCATGATTTGCTCCAGTATCCAGTTGCTGTCCATGCCGAGGGACTGGGGCACCGCGACTGCCCGGATCTTTCCCTCCGATTCCCGAGCCAGCACTTGCACGGACCGGGACGGCAAGTGACCGATCACCTGCGGGGAGTGAGTCGTCGCAATGAATTGAACCGAAGGAAACAGCCCGCGAAGCGTCTTCACGATCTCGCGCTGCCAACTCGGATGCAGATGCAGCTCCAACTCGTCGATCAGTACGACACCGGGAGTTATATCCAGGACTTCGGCGCCGAGATGTGGGTTCAGCTGTGCAGCACGCCAGGCAAGATCACCGATCATCGCGATCATGTTGCGTTGGCCGTGGCTCAGTGCGCCGAAAGGCAGACGCCCCTGACGCTCGATCTCCAGCAAGAGTCCCAAGCGCAGGTGATAGTGGACGCCCAAGCATCCCGGAATGGAGCCGTTGATTGCCTGTTTGACGACCTGAAACTGGTGGGACTCGGCGCGCTCCTGAACGGCGAGCTGCTGCTCGAGCTTCAACCACGACAACAGGTCTTGCGGGTTGCAGTAAGGATCGATACCGCGTCGATATCCCGCCAGCGCCGAGGCGAATTTTTGCTCCAGGCCCTGGTCTTCGGGCTCGGTGCCGATGTCAGTATCGGTCGGCGAAGCCGCTTCTTCGCCACCACCAATCGGCTTTCCTTTGATGGAGATTCCTCTCAACCTGAATCCCTCAGCGATCTGTGGCTCCTGGCCAATCCTACGCAAGAACGGCGTACGAGGCTCCTGCCATGAACGCCCGGTACCGTAGTACACGACCAGCGGCAAGACCTCTGGGTCACCCCGACGCTTCGCCGTCACTGCCTTCTCGGCGAGCAACTGGATCGTCTTCGCACCCATGCGATCCGTTTGGTCCCATTTTCGGGTCCTTCGCCACTCGAGCGACTGACCGAGCACCGTTCCCTGCGCGACGACAACAGTGGGCAGCTGCGGCTCGACGCGTTGCGTGTCCCGATAGTCGATGACCTTGAGCCGAACATCCTCCGACCGGATTGTGCGACTCTCGGTATCCGGGACGCCGAGGAGCCAGGCCCCGGCAGCGACCGCAAGGGCGTCCAATGCCGAGGTCTTGCCACTGGCATTAGGGCCGATCAACAGGTGAAACGAGCCGCTGACACCGGAAGCCTCGTTGGCCTCTGGAAACTCCAGCCTGAGCTCTTCGAACCCCTTGAAGTTGGTAACAGCAATCTTGTCGATACGCATGACGGTCAGCCAATCAGGAATGGACGACTTCGATCGACCACTGAAAAAGGAGCGCCGGAAGAGATCCGGCATCGATCCCACGCGGATTCGGCGCAACCGCCGCAGCGCATCGAAATCGCGACCGCCCGATCCGCGCGGCAACAAGAGACCGAAGCACCTCGTGACTTAACTGCAACCGCACCACGGGACGGCGTGGTCAGGTCTTGATTCGTGCGTGTCAAGACTCAAGCCGGAATCAAAGACTGTTCGCGCCCCGGATACTGCTTCAGGGGCACAATACCTTTTGCTACGGTACGTCTGTGATAATTTGACATTGTATCCCCTGATTTCCCGACCGACTCAACCGGACTCACACCCTCGCCCTGGCACGTGCCTGGAGCCGGGCGCGAATCTGCGTATAAAGTCGAGCTTCTTCATTTTCAGGATCCCGCAATGCTACCACCAGAGCATAGTGTTCCTCGGCGGAACTGTGGTTCTCCCCCCAGGGAAAATCGTTGCGCGTGACAACCACAAACAATCGTTTTTGGCGAAGTACGGATTTCGAATTGAACTGCCGGAATCGCCAGGTTGCACTCTGTACCGTGCCCTTCCCCCGCTGCTGCCCGCCAATACCCCTTCCCAATAACTCCGGGATCCGTTGATAAGCCTCTTTGGTCGTTGCCTTGTTGAACATAGTCGACACGTAGTCCAGGTCTATAGCCGTTACGACCTTGAAGTCGATCCGGCTGGCCTTGTAGTCGATACGGGTAGAACGAACGTAAGGTGTGTAGGCCAACGCGACAGTCAGGTCCCGTTGACGCCTGCCTGTACTCAGGAAGTCTTCGGGAAGGGGCACCTCGTAGAAATGGTGCCTCTTGTTAGCAATCTGCGCCTCCGCGATCACGGAGACGTGGTTTTCCAACGACCTGAACAATGCGGCAGGATCGACTTTGCCATAGCCGCAAACCTCGGTGGCCGCATCGGAGCCAAGCAAGTCAAGGGATTCTCCAGGGATCTTTGCATGGGCCACCAACAGGGCGCGCATGAGATCGGCGCCAGCCTCGGGAACCTCGTAGTGCAGCATCGAGGCGAGATAGGCCACATGGGGCGCCGAAAAGCTGGTACCGCTGTCATCGCTGAATAGTCGTCCCTCTGCCGCGTAACGCCAGTGTGTAGAAAGTTCTCCAAGTCCGCTGTTCGGTACTATCACATTCGGCTCTACGCGCGTATTCAAAGCCCAGTTCCCGCCGTAAGCTACCAACTCGGGCTTGATTGCCCCTCCGATTGACGGGCCGTGCCGGGTGAAAGGGGAAGGCTGATTAAATCGCGAGATCGGCACCTCGGACGGATCACCGGAGAAACGCTGGCTGTTCGTCGTTTGGTCATGCCGCGCCAAGCTGCCCACGGTCAGGGCGTTGAGCGCAGGAGCCGGATCGCAGATGGTCCAGGGGGCCTCACGGAGGTATTCGGGGTAGCGGGCACGCCATTCCGAGCCAAGCAACTGGGATCCGGTTACATTTCCCGCTGATACGACGAACAGAACACCCAACTCTCGTGACAAGGAGTCCAGCACGAAGGCCAGGCCCCTCACGTGACCGCCGCGGTAGGGCTTGTTGCGATCCCCGAAAGAGAGATTGAAGACACGGCAGCCGTATTGGCTGCGAAAATAGCGCACCGCCTCATCAATGTGGTTTTCGACGAAACCCGTTTCGTTCTCGTTGTTCCTGTCCAGGATTCGTCCGCTGAATAGCCGTAGCGAAGGGACGAACCGTCCATCTCTGAGACGGGTTTCTACGTCGCCGTAAAGAGCGAGTCCGCCGATCAGCGTGCCGTGGCCGTTTTCGTCCGACTCATCCTCTCCAGGTAGGAATCTCGCCGCCTCACCGATCGCGGGCGCCAGGAGTGGGTGGCCGGTGGCCATTCCGCTGTCGAGGACCGTGACGGCGGGGGCGTTCTCCGGGGGACCGGGGATATCGCCTAGGTCTTGGATGTCGGTGACACGCAGGTGGAGCTCGATACCGTAGCGAGGCGGCAGATCGACCGTGCGCACGTCACGGTGGTGCAACAGGCTCTCTGCTTGCTTACGGTCGCAACGGACGCGGAACAGAGTGAGGCCCGGTTGCTTGACGCTGTCCAGCTTGGCGATGTCCTTTTCGGCAAGCCATTCTTCGAACGCGCGCCAGAGCGCCTCGCGCTCGGGCGGGTTGTCTTCCAGCGGCCACAGCTCGATGTCCAGGTTGAACGTCTCCTGCTCCGGAAAGCCCTCCGTTCGCAACGCCCAGCCCATGCGATCCTGCGGACGCCAACCATCGATGCCGCGAAGCGCGAAAAAGACCTGCT
>Ga0315540_10001290_pt1 | contig 14347 bp, 10 predicted proteins | sample SalMarSW160110MG_FD_203677 | JGI IMG/M metagenome (GOLD analysis project Ga0315540, IMG submission 203677) | Salt marsh sediment microbial communities from the Plum Island Ecosystem LTER, Massachusetts, United States - Salt Marsh Sediment SW1601-10 ... | reverse complement strand
CACGCGGCACGCGCACGGCGAGCCGCTCGGCGCCGAGGAGCTGGCCGGGGCGAAGCGCGCGCTCGGATGGCCGGAGTCGCCCTCCTTCCTCGTGCCCGACGGCGTGCGCGAGCGCTTCGCGGCGCGTGCGGCCGAGCTGCGCCCGGCCTACGACGCGTGGAAGTCCGGATTCGCGGCCTGGCGGGCCGCGAATCCGGCGAAGGCGGAGCTCTGGGACGCGATCGAGGGGCGCACCGTGCCCGCCGGTCTCCTCGAGCGCCTGTGCGCCGACGCGCCCGCCGGCGCGGGCGCGACGCGCGCGCATGGCAACGCGGTGCTGCAGAAGGCGGCCGCCCTCCTGCCCGGGCTCGTCGGCGGGAGCGCCGACCTCGAGCCGAGCACGAAGACGTTCATCAAGGGCTCGCCGGGCGTGAAGCGCGGCGACTTCTCGGGCCGCAACTTCCACTTCGGGATCCGCGAGCACGGCATGGGCGCGATGATGAACGGCCTCGCGCTCGCCGCCGGCTGGATCCCGTACGCCTCGTCGTTCCTTGTCTTCACCGACTACGCGCGGCCGAGCCTGCGGCTCGCGGCGCTCATGAAGCTGCCGAACATCTGGATCTTCACGCACGACAGCATCCTGCTCGGCGAGGACGGGCCGACGCACCAGCCCGTCGAGCACCTCGCCGCGCTGCGCGCGATCCCGAACCTGCTCGTCGTCCGGCCGGCCGACGGGCTCGAGACGGCGGCGGCCTGGGGCATCGCGATCGAGCGGCGCGACGGGCCGACCTTGATCGCGCTGACGCGCCAGTCCACGCCCGCGCTGTCGCGCCCCGCGGGATTCTCTCCCGGCGACCTGCGCCGCGGGGGCTACGTGCTGCGCGAGGCGCAGGCGCGTGACGCGATCACGATCATCGCCACCGGCTCCGAGGTCGGGGTCGCGGTGGACGCGGCGGAGCGGCTGGGCACGTCGGGCGTCGCCGTGCGCGTCGTGAGCATGCCCGCGCCGCAGCGCTTCCTCGAGCAGGACTCCGCGTGGCGCGACCGGGTGCTGCCCCCCGGCGGCCGCCGCGTCAGCCTCGAGGCCGGCGTCACGTGGTACTGGCGGCCCTTCGTCGGCGAGTCGGGCCTCGCGATCGGGCTCGACCGCTTCGGAGAGTCGGCCCCCGCGGCGGCGCTCGCCGCGCATTTCGGCCTCACGGGCGAGGCGGTCGCGCAGCGCGTGCTGGAGTGGGCGCGCCGCTGAAGCGCGGGCGGGGCGGCCCGCCCGCGCTTCAGCGCAGCCGCTTCCCGAGCCACTCCACGATCGCGTCCAGGACCGGCTGCGCGAGCGTGCTCGTGCGGAGGTGCGCGTAGCCGGCGGGGTCCCCGTCGGGATCCTCGAGGAACAGGTGGTCCACCGCCGGGAACTCGCGCAGCGTCACGTCGCGGTTGCCGGCCGCACGAAGGGCCTCGACGAGCTCCGGAGCCTGCTCCGCCGGTACCTGCCGGTCCGTCTCCCCCTGCAGCACGAGCACGGGCACCTTCACCCCGCGGATCGTCGCGAGCGGGTCGTGGTCGAGGAAGTACGCGAGCCACGCGTCGCGCTTCGCGAGGCTGTCCACGCCGGCCGCCGCGGCGCGACGCGCGGAGTCGCGCCCGGCCGCCGCCACGTGGTGGTCGATCGCCCAGGCGTTCTGGTACTCGAGGATGCGCCGGCCCGTCCACGCGGGCGCCGCAAGGAGCACGATGCCACGGAGCCGCGAGTCGTGCGCGGCGACCATGGGCGCAATGATCCCGCCCTCGCTGTGCCCGAGGAGCGCGAGGCGCCGGCCGTCGATGTCCGGGCGCTTCCGCAGCCACGCCAGCGCGTCCTCGATGTCCTGCGCGAAGTCCTCCGTCGTCGCGCCGCGCACGGGCCCCCCCGAGCCGCCGACGCCGCGGTCGTCGAGCCGCAGGACGGCGATGCCGTGCCGGCCGAGCGCATCGGCGATCTCGCGGAAGGGCCGGTAGCCGTGGACGAACGCGATGGACTCGTCGCGGTCCTGCTGCCCCGAGCCGGTGATCGTCACGACGCACGGGGCGCGCCGCACGCCGGCCGGCCGCGTCAGCGTGCCCGCGAGCGTGAACCCGCCGCGCGTCGGAACCGTAACCTCCTCGGCCGTGTACGGCGCGCCCGCGGGGGCCGAGTAGTCCGCGTGCGGCAGCGAGAGCAGGTCGTCCGGCAGCGAGTCCACGCGGGCGATCGCCAGGTTCTGCTCGGGCACGCGCCCGCGCACGACGTCCCCGTCCGCGTCGAGCCCGAAGCAGAACGACACGCCCCCGAATGCGACGACGACGCTGTCGGCCGCGGGCCGCGTGATCCTCGCCTCGACGGTGCGCCCGCCCGCGAGCAGGAAGAGCGCGCCCGTGGCGGTCCCGCCCGGCGGCGGCATCGTGTGCACCGCGAGGTCGGCGACGAGCGCCACGGAGGGATTCACGAACGGCCTCGCCCCCGCCTCGGTCCCGAAGCGCTGCGTGCCGCCGGGGGTGACCTGGGCGATCGCGCTGTCGCCCCGGAACTCGACGACGACCGCCTGCTTCGGCGGTGCGCCGGGCGGATCGGCGGCGGCCGCGAACTCGGCCTCGAAGCGCGCGACGCGTCCGCCGGGAAGCTCGCTCGTGCGCCAGGTCGTGCGCGTGCCGGTGAGGCGGAACAGCAGCGTGCCGCGCAGCCCGCCGCCCGAGCGCTCGAAGCGCTCGATCGCGAGCGTGTCGCCGCCGGCGGTGAGCACGAAGGCGCCCGAGGGCTCCGCGGCGCGGGTCGCGCCGGGCGCGAACGGGGCGCAGGCGAGCAGGGCGAAGCAGGCCGCGAATCGAACGGCGCGCATGGAAACCTCCGGAAGGGATGCGGCCCGGCACCACCGGGCCGTCCCCCACGATAACCCGGCGGGCCGGGCGGCGCCTTGAGCCGGGACGGGAGTTCGCCGCAGAATGCGCCCCCTCCGACCTCCCACCCGACGAGGCCCGCGATGCGCTTTCCACGTTCCAGCGGTGTCCTGCTGCACCCGACGTCCCTGCCCGGCCCCTGGGGCATCGGGGACGCGGGCCCCGAGGCGTTCCGGTTCGTGGACTGGCTCGCCTCGGCCGGCCAGTCCCTGTGGCAGCTGCTGCCGCTCGGACCGACCGGCTACGGCGACTCGCCGTACCAGTGCTTCTCGGCGTTCGCGGGCAACCCGCTTCTGACGAGCCCCGAGGCGCTCGTCGCCGACGGGCTCCTCGAGCCCGCCGATCTCGAGTCGCGGCCGGACTTCCCGGCCGGCCACGTGGACTACGGGGCGGTGATCGCCTGGAAGCGCGGCCTGCTCGCGCGCGCGGCGGACCGTTTCGAGCGCGGCCGGTCCCACGCGGGCCGGCTGCACGGGGCGTTCGACGAGTGGCGCTCGCAGGCCTCGTCGTGGCTCGGCTCGTACGCGCTGTTCATGGCGCTCAAGGACGCCGCCGGGGGTGCGCCGTGGGCGGAGTGGCCCGCGCCGCTGCGCCGCCGCGAGGCCGCGGCGCTCGGGAACGCGCGTGCGGAACACGGTCGCGGGGTGTTCCTCCACGAGTTCATGCAGTGGACGTTCGCCCGGCAGTGGGCCGCCCTGCGCGCGCACGCCGCCGCGCGCGGCGTCGCCATCGTGGGCGACGCCCCCATCTTCGCCGCGCACGACAGCGCCGACGTGTGGGCCGAGCCGGGGCTCTTCCAGCTGGACGACGACGGTCAGCCCACGGCGGTCGCGGGCGTGCCGCCCGACTACTTCAGCGAGACGGGCCAGCTCTGGGGCAACCCGCTCTACCGGTGGGACGTGATGGCGGCCGACGGCTACGCGTGGTGGCTCGCGCGCCTGCGCTCGATCTTCACCCAGTTCGACCGCGTGCGGCTCGACCACTTCATCGGGTTCGAGCGCTGCTGGTCCATCCCGGCCGGGGCCGAAGACGCGCGCTCGGGCCACTTCGAGCCCGGGCCGGCCCACGCGCTCTTCCACGCGCTCGAGGCCGCGCTGGGCCCGCTGCCCATCCTCGCGGAGGACCTGGGGCTGCTGACGCCAGAAGTCGAGGAGCTCCGCGACGCGTTCGAGTTCCCGGGCATGAAGGTGCTGCACTTCGCGTTCGACTCGGGGCCGGACAACATCTTCCTGCCGCATCGCTACGTGCCGAACACGGTCGTCTACACGGGCACGCACGACAACGACACCACGGCCGGCTGGTGGGCGACGGCCCGCGAGGCGGATCGCGACCACGCGCGCCGCTACCTCGGCCGCGACGTGAGCGAGCCCGGCTGGGACTTCCTGCGCGCCGGCATGGGCTCGGTCGCCGACACGTGCGTCGTCCCCGCCCAGGACCTCCTCGGGCTCGGCAGCGAGGCGCGCATGAACTTCCCGGGCCGTCCGTCGGGGAACTGGACCTGGCGGCTCGCGCCCGGCGCGCTCGACGGGCGGGTGGCGGAGCGCCTCGGGGAGCTGGCCGTCACCTACGGCCGCGTGGCGCGCTGAGGGCTTGCGCCCCGTCGCGGCCCGGGGCATCTTCGCGGGGAAAGGCGCGGCGCGGGCAGGTTTCCCGCGATCCGCCGGTCCCGACCGAATCCACTGGACCCTCCCCGCCGGACGCGTTTCGCCGGGCCGCGCACGCCACCCCACGTTTCCCGCTCAAGGAGCCTCCAGCATGTCCAGTCGCGCGCAGCAGTTGCTCACGCTCGGCCAGAGCGTGTGGCTCGACTTCATCCGCCGCGGCCACCTCCTCTCCGGCGAGTTCGACGCCCTGGTGAAGGATGCCGGCGTCGTCGGCGTGACCTCGAACCCGACGATCTTCCAGCACGCGATCGGCAAGAGCGACGACTACGACACGGCCATCGCTGCCGGCGTCGCGGCCGGCCTCTCCGGCGAGCCCCTGTTCGAATCCCTCGCGATCGAGGACATCCGCGGCGCCTGCGACCGGCTGCGCGGGGTGTTCGAGTCCTCGCGGGGGCTCGACGGGCGCGTGAGCATCGAGGTGAACCCGCACCTCGCGCACGACGGTCCCGGGACCGTCGCCGCGGCGAAGCGGCTCGCCGGCGCCGTGGATCGGCCGAACCTCATGGTGAAGATCCCGGCGACGAAGGAGGGCCTGCCGGCGATCACGTCGTCCATCGCGGCCGGGCTCAGCATCAACGTCACGCTCATCTTCTCGCTCGCGCGCTACCGCGAGGTGATGGACGCCTACCTCGCCGGCCTCGAGCAGCTCGTGGCCGCGGGCGGCGACGCCTCCAGGGTGCGGTCGGTCGCCTCGTTCTTCGTCTCGCGAGTGGACACGAAGGTGGACGGCGCGATCGAGCAGCGGCTCGCCTCGCTTCCCGCCGGCGCGACCGGGCGCTCGAAGCTCGAATCGCTCCGCGGGAAGGCGGCCGTCGCGAACGCCCGGCTGGCCTATGCCGAGTTCGAGCGCGTCTTCGGCGGCCAGCGCTTCGCGGCGCTGCAGGCGAAGGGCGCGAACGTGCAGCGGCCGCTCTGGGCCTCGACGAGCACGAAGAACCCCGCGTACCGCGACGTGCTCTACGTCGAGGAGCTGATCGGCCCGAACACGGTGAACACGCTGCCGCCCGCGACGCTCGACGCGTTCAACGACCACGGCGTCGTCGAGAGCCGCATCCACCACGGCCTGGACGAAGCGCGCGCGCTGTTCGGCCGGCTGGCCGCGCTGGGCGTTCCCGCCGAGGAGCTGATCGGGCAGCTCGAGGAGGAGGGCGTGAAGGCGTTCGCGAAGTCCTACGACGACCTGCTCGCAACCCTCGAGTCGCGCCGCCGCGAGATGGTCGCGCAGCGCGGAGCCGGTTCCTGAGCCGGGCCCCCGGTCTGGGACGCGCCGCGGCGGCCGCGGCGCTGGTCCTGCTGGCCGTCGCGCCGGCGGACGCCGCCACGAAGGGCGACGCGCGCGCCTTCGTGGACTCGGTCGCGGCCGGCTACGGCCGGCTCGCCCGCTACCACTTCGAGGGCCTGATCCGGATGGAGGCCACCGGCGCCCGGCTCCAGCGTCCGCAGTTGCTCGAGGTGCCGTTCCGCTACGCCGCGGTGCGCCCCGGGAAGCTGCTCAACGAGACGCAGAACCCGTTCATGCCCACGACCGTCCTGGCCGACGGAGGGTCGCTCTGGGTCTCGGCGCCGTCGCTGCAGCAGTACGTCGTCCAGAAGGCGCCCGTCCTGCGCTTCGGCGCGGAGGCGGATTCGGTCTCCCGGGCCCTCGATCCCGTGCTCGCACTGGCCGCGAACCTGACCACGGGACTCGAGAAGGCCCGCTGGCTCGGCGACGACACGGTGCGGACCGCCACCGGTCCCGTGCGCTGCCGGCGCGTCGAGGCGACCTACGTGTTCGGCGACTCGACGGCCGAGCGCGTGCTGCCGCGCGTGCTGTGGATCGACGCGGCCCGGCGCGCGCTCCTGCGCGACTCGAGCACGGTCGAGATCCTGCACCCGCGGTACGGGCAGGTGCGCCAGGTCCAGGAAGTGCGCTACGTCGTCGCGGACCTGCGCTCCGCCGGGCCCGACTCGCAGTTCCGTTTCGAGCCGCCCCCGGGCTCTCGCCGCGTGCGGCGCCTCGCCCCGACGATGGCGAACGACCGGAACGACACCGGCAAGCCGGCGCCCGACTTCACGCTGGCGGTGCTCGACGGCGGCGGACGCAAGGTCCGGCTCTCGGACCTCCGTGGCAAGGTCGTCGTGCTCGACTTCTGGGCCACGTGGTGCGGGCCGTGCCGCCGGTGGATGCCCATCGTCGCGAAGCTCGAGAAGGAGGCGGCCGGACCCGGCGTCGTGTTCTACGCGGTGAACGCGCACGAGCCCGAGCCCCGGGTGCGCAAGTACGTCCAGGAGCAGAACGTCCAGGTCCCGGTGCTGCTTGACGCCGAGGGCGCGGCGAGCACCGCGTACGGCGCGAGTTCCATCCCCCTCACGGTGGTCGTCGGGCGCGACGGGCGCATCGTCCGCTCGCTGGTCGGCCTGCACCCCGAGGAGGACCTGCGCGACGCGCTCGCCGAGGCGGGCGTCCCGGGGATGTAGCCCGCCGGCCTCAGGCGCGCATCGCGGCGATCACGGCCTCCAGGTCGGCGTTGCCGCCCGAGATCACGACGCCGACGCGGCGGCCGGCCGCCTCGACGCGGCCCGCCGCGGCGGCCGCGAAGCCCAGCGCCCCCGTCGGCTCGACGACGAGCTTGAGCCGCTCCCAGAGCGGGCGCAGGGCGGCGAGCAGCTCGGTGTCGGAGACCGTGACGACGTCGTGCGCGTAGCGGCGCACGAGCCCCAGCGTCAGCTCGCTCAGGCTCGGAGTGCGGGCCCCGTCGGCGATCGTCGCGCCCGGGTTCGCGGCCCGCTCGAGGCGGCCGCTGCGGAACGAGCGCGCTCCGTCGTCCCCGGCCTCCGGCTCGACACCGACGACGCGGCAGCCGGGCGCGAGCAGGTTCGCCGCGAGCGAGCAGCCCGAGAGCAGCCCGCCGCCGCCGAGCGGCACGAGCAGCAGGTCGAGCGGCCCGGCGTCCTCGAGCAGCTCGGCGGCGGCCGTGCCCTGGCCCAGCACGATGTCGGGATGGTCGAACGGCGGCACGAGCACGAGGCCGCGCTCGCCCGAGAGCCGAGCCGCGAGATCCTCGCGCGTCTCGCCGAGCCGGTCGTAGTGCACGATCTCGGCCCCGTAGCCGCGCACGGCCTCGAGCTTCACCCGCGGCGCCGTGCTGGGCATGACGATCACGGCCGGAATCCCGAACTCGCGCGCGACGAGCGCCACCGCCTGCGCGTGGTTGCCCGAGGAGTAGGCGACGAGGCCTCGCGCCCGCGCCCCTTCCGGCAGCTGCGCGACGAGGTTCCAGGCGCCGCGGAACTTGAAGGCGCCCATGCGCTGCAGGTTCTCGCACTTGAAGAAGAAGCGCGCGCCGAACCGGTGGTCCAGCGAGCGCGAGGTGGCGACCGGCGTGCGATGGGCCGCCTCGGCGACGCGGCCGCGCGCCTCGGAGAAGCGTGCGGCGAGCGTCTCGTGCGCCGGCAGCCCGTGCGCGGCGACCCAGGACGTCACGGGACTCAGCCTCCGGCCCCGCCCCCCGCTTCGAACCCCGGCTTCGTCTGCCGCGTGGGGTCGAGCGCGGCGTCGATCTCCGCGGGCGCGAGCGACGTCATCTCGCGCGCGAGCTCGCGAACGGGGCGGCGCTCCTTGAACGAGCGCTTCGCGATCTCGGCCGCCTTGTCGTAGCCGATCAGCGGGTTCAGCGCCGTCGCCATGCTCGGCGAGATCTCGATGTAGCCCGCGCAGGTCTCCGCGTTCGCGACGAGGCCGCGCAGGCCCTTGTCGGCGAACACCCGCGAGACCGCCGCGAGCAGGTGGATGCTCTCCAGCAGGTTGCGCGCGATGAGCGGGAGCATGACGTTCAGGTCGAGCTGGCCCCACTGCGCGCCGACCGTGATCGCGAGGTGGTTGCCCATCACCTGCGCGCCCACCTGCACGACGGACTCGCAGAGGACCGGGTTCACCTTGCCGGGCATGATGCTCGAGCCCGGCTGGATCGCGGGCAGCGAGACCTCGCCGAGGCCGCAGCGCGGGCCGCTGTTCATGAGGCGCACGTCGTTCGCGATCTTCATCAGGCTCGCCGCGACCGAGTTCAGCGCGCCGCTCGCCCAGCAGGCCCCGTCCTGGGCCCCCTGGGCCTCGAAGTGGTTCGGGGCCTCGACGAACCGCTGGCCGGTGAGCTTCGAGAGCTCAGCCGCCACCTGGCGCCCGAACTCCGGATGCGTGTTGAGCCCCGTGCCGACGGCCGTACCGCCGATCGCGAGCTCGAGCAGGTCGGGCAGCGTGGCCTTGACGCGGGCGATGCCGTGCTGGACCTGCGAGGCGTAGCCCGAGAACTCCTGGCCGAGACGGATGGGCGTCGCGTCCATGAGGTGCGTGCGGCCCGTCTTCAGTACGTCGTGGAACTCCTTCGCCTTGGCGTCGAGCACCTGCCACAGGCCCGCGAGCGCCGGCAGCAGCTCACGCTCGATCTCGAGCACGGCCGAGACGTGCAGCGCGGTCGGGATCACGTCGTTGCTGCTCTGGCCGAAGTTCACGTGGTCGTTCGGGTGCACCCTGCGCCCGAGGATCTCGCTCGCGCGGTGCGCCACGACCTCGTTGGCGTTCATGTTCGACGACGTGCCGCTCCCGGTCTGGAAGACGTCGATCGGGAACTCGGCGTCCCACTTCCCGCCCGCGACCTCGAGCGCGGCCTCCTCGATCGCCTTCGTGACGTCGGGCGCGACCGTGCCGAGCCGGGCGTTGACGCGCGCGGCGGCCACCTTGATGAGTCCGAGCGTGTGGATGAACGCCGGCGGCATCGGCCGGCCCGACACGGGGAAGTTCTCGACGGCCCGCTGCGTCTGCGGGCCGTAGCGCGCCGCGGCGGGCACCTTCATCTCGCCGAGGCTGTCCTTTTCGGTTCGATATTCGGGCATGACAGGCTCCTGGAAGGCGCGCGTCGCGCGCCGGGACTTTCGCGCGAAAGGTCGAAGCCGGGCGTCGCGGGGACGCCCGGCCGGATGCTACACAAGTCGGCCCGGGCGGGCACGGACACCCCTCAGGCCTCGATCACCTCGCAGCGCTCCGTGACGGGCATGGCCGGGTCGAGCGTGTGCCGGACCGAGCAGTACTTCTCCGCGCTCTTGCGTACGGCGTGCTCGACGGCGTCCAGCGGCACGTTCCGGCCCGTGACGCGGTGCACGAGGGTCACCGAGGTGTAGCGCTTCGGGTGCGTCTCGGCCCGCTCGCCTTCCATCGCGACCTCGTAGCCCGTGACCTCGAGGCGCTTCTTGCGCAGGATGCTGATGACGTCCATCGCGCCGCAAGCGGCGATCGCGGTGAGCAGGTTTACCATCGGGCCGGGCGCGACGGCGTCGGGGCCGCTGTCCACGGTGAAGCTGAATTTGGGAAAACGGGCCTCGAAGCGGAGGCCCGTTCCCTCGACCGACTGCAGGTGGAGTGTTCCCTCGGTTCTCATGGTGTCCGGTTCTTCGTGGCCGGGGTCGCCGCGAGTCCCGGAGCAGCTTCACCCAGGGCGCGGACCTTGTTGAAGCCGTCGAGCGCGGCCACCTTGTAGCACTCGGCGAGCGTCGGGTAGTTGAAGACCGTGTTGAGGAAGTAGTCGAGCGTGCCCTCGAGCGACATGACCGCCTGGCCGATGTGCACGAGCTCCGTCGCCTGCGTCCCGAGGCACCATACGCCGAGGATCTTCCGGGTGTCGATGTGGAAGATCAGCTTCAACATGCCGTCCGGGTCCCCGAGGATCTGTCCTCGGGCGATCTCGCGGTAGCGCGCGACGCCGGTCTCGTACGGCACGCCGCGCTTCGTGAGGTCCGCCTCGGTCGCGCCGACCCAGCCGATCTCGGGAATGCCGTAGATGCCGAACGGGAAGAGCGCGGAGACGTCGCGCGTCTCGACGCCGAACATGTGGCAGGCCGCGTGGCGGCCCTGCTCGGAGCTCGTCGAGGCGAGCGCCGGGTAGCCGATGACGTCCCCGACCGCGTAGACGTGCGGCGCCTTCGTCCGGAAATGCCCGTCCACCGCGAGGCGGCCGCGCGCGTCCGCTTCGAGCCCGGCCTTCTCGAGCCCGAGGTCCGCGGTCGCCCCCTGCCGGCCCGCGGAGACCAGCACGGTCTCGGCGACGGTCCTCTTGCCGCTCTTCATCGTCACCACCGCCTGGCCGTTCGCGCCGGGCTCGATGCGCTCGACCTCCTCGCCAAGGCGGAACGTGAGCCCCATCTCGCGGGCGTGGTAGGAGAACGCCTCCACGATCTCGCGGTCCACCATCTCGAGCAGCTCCGTGCGCATGTCCACCAGGGTGACCTCGACCCCGAGCGCGCCGAGCATGCTGCCGTACTCGAGCCCGATGATGCCGGCGCCGACGACCATCATCTGGCGGGGGAGCGCCGGCAGCGACAGCAGGTCGTCGCTCGTCAGCACGGTCCGGTGGTCCACCTGGATGCCCTTCGGGAGACCCGGCACGGTGCCCACCGCGATGGCGACGAAGGCCGCCTCCATCGTCACGCTCTCGTCGTCGTCCTCGGCGACCACGGTGTGCGGCGCCGTGAACCGCCCGTGGCCCGCGACGAGGCGGATGCCGTTGCGCTCGAGCTGCGCGCGGATGACCTCGCGCTCGGCCGTCATCACCTGGTGGGCCCGCGCCAGCACGTCCCCGGCGGTCGCGCGGCGCCGCGGGGCGAACTCCTCGCCGTAGAGCCGGCGCTGGCGCATGCCGGAGAGGTCGAGGACCGCCTCGCGGATCGTCTTGCTCGGGATCGTCCCGGTGTTGATGCAGACGCCGCCCATCGAGCGCTCGCGCTCGACGACCGCGACCTTCCGGCCCAGCTTCGCGGCCTGCACCGCGCAGCGCTGTCCGCCCGGGCCGCTTCCGATGACGACGAGATCGTAGGATTCCATGAGGTGCGTTCGTTCTCCCTGGTGCGGGGCGCCGGTCGCGCGAGCGGCCCCGCGCCCGCCGGTCCCCGCCGCGATCAGTCCTTCGCGACGGCGGCGGGCCGCCGGGGCCCCGGCTCCGCCCCGTCGGTCGCCCCGTCGGTCCCGCCCCCCGCGAGCGTCAGGTTCAGCTCGTCGTCGGTCAGCACCGCGCGGCGCGCGAGGATCTGCGACGTGTCGTGCTGGAAGAAGAGGTGCGTGAGGTGGTCCAGCCCCACCTCGATCTGCTTGCGCAGGCCCACCATCTTGACGAGGTAGGCGGCCGCCCAGGCGAGCCAGGCCAGGCGACCGGAGAGCGGCACCCCGAACAGCTCGAGCACGGAACTGTGCTGGCCGAGCGAGATGATGTACCCCGCGTCCTGGAAACGGAAGGGCTTCGCCGGAAGGCCGCGCGCCGCGCGCACGAGCGTCTCGCCGGTGTGCGTGCCCATCGCGATCGCGGTCTGGGAGAGCTGCGGCTGCATTCCGCCCCCGGGCTTCTCGGCCGCCGCGCAGTCGCCGATCACGAACAGGTCGTCGCGGACGGCCCCGTCCTCGCCGCGCGGGTGGAGGTGCTCGTCCACCAGCAGCCGGCCGTCCCGGTGCTTCGCCAGCGGCAGGTCGGTGACGAGCGCGGGCGGCCGGACGCCGGCCGTCCAGACCAGCGTGAACCCCTCGAACGTGCGCCCGTCGGCGAGGTGCACGCGGCGCGGCTCCACGCGGACCACGCGCGCATTCGTCTCCACGCCGACGCCGCGCGTCTCGAGGTGGCGCCGCACGTACGCGGAGTGCGCCGGTCTCGCGGCGGGCACGACGCGGTCGGCGCCCTCGACGATCGTGACCGAAAGATGCGAGACCGACAGGCTCGGGTAGCGCGGCAGCAGCGTCTCGCGGGTCATGTCGAGCAGCTCGGCCGCGACCTCGACGCCCGTCACGCCGCCGCCCACGATCACGAACGCGAGCAGGCGCCGCTTCTGCGCGTCCTCGCGCGCCTGCTCGGCCATCTCGAACTGCTCGACGACGCGGGCCCGCAGCGTCATCGCGTCCACGATGGTCTTGAACGGGCGCGCGTGCTCCTCGGCGCCGGGAACGCCGTACCAGTTCGTCATGCTGCCCACGGCGACGACGAGCGTGTCCCAGTGCTCCTCGATCCCGTTGTGCAGCGTCACGATCCTGCGGTCGAGATCGATTCTCTCGGCCTTGTTCTTCTGGAAGCGGATGCGGCGGTGACGGGCCATCTGGCGGAGCGGCCAGACGATGTGCCGCGTCTCGACCGCGCCCACGGCGACGGCGGGCAGGAGCGGGTTGAACTGGAAGAAGTTCTCCTTGTCCACGAGCAGCGTGTCCCAGTACCCCCGCGCCTCGCGCGACCGACCGATCGCACGGGCCACGTCGAGGCCGCCGAAGCCGCCGCCCAGGATGAGGAGCCGCCGTCCCGCCATGGGCCCAGCATACGGGCGGCGCGAAGGGCCCGGCCACTCTGATAGCCTGCTCGCATGCCTGCCCTGTCCGTGCTGATGCCGGTCCGCAACGCCCTGCCCTGGCTCGACAGCGCGCTTCGATCCCTCTGGCGGCAGACGTTCCGGGACTTCGAGGTGATCGCGGTGGACGACGGGTCCACCGACGGATCGGGCGAGCGGCTCGAGCGGGCGGCCGACCGCGAGCCGCGCCTGGGCGTGCTCCACACGCCGCCGCTCGGACTGCCGGCGGCGCTCAACGCCGCGCTCGCGCGCGCGCGTGCGCCGCTCGTGGCGCGCCACGACGCCGACGACGTCTCCCACCGCGACCGCCTCGCGCTGCAGGTCGCCTGGCTGCGCGAGCACCCGGGGACCGACGTGGCCGGCTCGCGCGTCCGCCTCTTCCCCGCGGGCGGCTACGGCGCGGGCATGCGGCGGTGGGCGGCCTGGCACAACGCCCTGCTCACGCACGAGGCCATGCGGAACGAGTGCCTGATCGACAGTCCGCTGGCGCACGGCACCGCCGTGCTCCGCCGAGCGCCGCTCGAGGCGGTCGGCGGCTGGCACGAGCGCGGCTGGGCGGAGGACCTCGACCTCTGGCTGCGGCTGTTCGAATCGGGCGCCCGCTTCGCGAAGCTGCCGCGCGCGCTCTACGGCTGGCGGCAGCACGCGCGCAGCTCCACCCGCACCGACCGGCGTTACGCGCGCGAGCGGTTCGTCGCGCTCAAGGCGGACGCGCTCGAACGCGGCCTGCTCGCGCACGGGCGCCGGGCGACGTTGCTGGGGGTCGGATCGAGCCTCGATCTCTGGCGGGAGACGCTCGGAGACCGGGTCGTCGCCGCGGTGGTGGCCCGCCGGCCGGCACCCGAGGCGTTCGCGCGCCATGCGGCACCCTTCGTTCTCGCGTTCGTGGCCCCTGAGGCGCGTGCCCGCTGGCGGCGCTGTGCGGATGAAACAGGCCTGAAGGAGGGCAAGCATTTCGTATTCGTCGCCTGACAGGTCAATGTGGTGACAACCCCATTGACCTGCGCGCGTAAATATGCGCCTCTGTCGTCGCGTCTTGAGTGACAGGCGCTGAAACCCCATCGCCCCCCCGATGCCGGACGACTCAACCCCGAGGAGGATGTCATGGCAAAGCGAGAGCGCAAGGCCTACACGGAGGCGCAGCGGAAGCAGATCCTGTCCGCAGCTATCAACCAGAAGCTCACGGCCGAGCAAGTGCAGAAAAAATTCGGCGTGAAGCCGGTCACCTATTACTCGTGGCGGAAGAAGGCCGGCATCAAGGGCCCGCGCGGACGCAAGCCGGCCGCGTTCAAGGCCGCCGCCGGGGCCGCCACGGGCGGCGCCCTGACCGCCCAGGTGCGAGCGGGCGTTCAGGCGAAGGTCCGCGAGATACTGCCCGGCATCGTGCGTGACGAGGTCACGAGCTACCTCGACGCGCTCTTGGGCCCGGCCGGCCGCGGGCCGCGCCGCGC
>Ga0315540_10001286_pt1 | contig 14359 bp, 12 predicted proteins | sample SalMarSW160110MG_FD_203677 | JGI IMG/M metagenome (GOLD analysis project Ga0315540, IMG submission 203677) | Salt marsh sediment microbial communities from the Plum Island Ecosystem LTER, Massachusetts, United States - Salt Marsh Sediment SW1601-10 ... | reverse complement strand
TGACAAATTCAATCAGATCACGGCCGTGCCGGGTACGACCGCGACGGTCGGACCAGGCAACTCGTTGCCGTTCACGCCGAGTTGGAAAGCGCACTTGGCGGCGGCCTATACGTTGCGGCCGTTCGGTGATGATTTCGAGCTGACACCACGTGTGACCTATTCCTATACGTCGAGCCAGTTCTTCGACGCCGCCAACACCGTCGAAGTGGCCCAGACCAAAGGTGTCAATCTCGTCGATCTTTCCGTCAGGTTCGACGACACCAAGAGGCAATGGAGCCTGACATTCGGCATCGACAACCTGACCAACAAAAGTTACCCGGTCGCCGGAAACTCGTCGTTATCGACGGCGGCCGGCTATGCCGAAATTGTCTACTCGAGGCGGAGACAATGGTTCCTCCAGTTGACGAAATCATTGTAATCGCCGACGCATAAGTCGGACTCGAACAGGCCCGGAAGGACCACTTCCGGGCCTGATTTTTTTGCCGTGATGACACCGGCCGGTGAGGGGCACCTCGCCCGCTGGCCGCGACCGGCACTTGGCCGTTACTTCGTCGCCGGCGCCGCCGTCTTGCCGAGATACTCGTCTTCGGTGACGGGTCTGAGCAGGTTGCCGCCGCTGCCATTCTCGAACTCCCAAATGGCGAGGTGGCTCATGGCGGCCTTCGTCGTCGCGCCGTGCCAGTGATAGACCCCGGGCGGCGTCCAGACGACGTCGCCCGCCTTGACCTCGCGTCTCGGTCCGCCCATCTCCTGGACCCAGCCGACGCCCGACGTGATGATCAGATACTGTCCCTTCGGATGATTGTGCCACGCGGTATGCGCGCTGGGAGAGAACGTGACCTGCACGCCCTCCAAGGGGTTTTGATCGCTCGCGGCGAACAGCACCTCCGCGACGGCGTGTCCTGTATAGGCCTGCTCCGGCCCGATCATGGTGGTGTGCGTGCCGTTGGGCGTGATCTCCAGATGCTGGCTGTGGGCGGATCCGACGGAGAGGGCCGATAGAGCGAGAGCGACGGGAAGGAGTTTCATTTTCTACCTTTTGGCCCCGCCGCTCGTCTTGTTGTCGGCGCGAGGGGGGCGGGCGCGCCCCCGCTCAATCCTTGGAGGTCGGAGCGGGTTTGAGGGCCGGGTTCCAGTGTTCGGCGATGCGGCCGTCCGCGATACGGAACATATCGAACCACGTGGTCGTATAGGTCTTGCCGGGACGGCTTGGATGGGGATGCTCTTGCATGGTCACCACCGCCACGAGGTCACCCTCCGCGACGATCGAGACCACCGAGGCTCGGAGCGACGTTTCGATCGGGCGGTCCCCTTGCATGGCGATGCGAGCCTTAAGTGCCTCACGCCCGGTCGCCGCCGTCGGGTCGTGCTCGATATAGTCCTTGCCGACATATAGATCGGTCAGGTCTTCACGGCCGGCGTCGATCAAATCGCGCCACATATCGAAGACGAGACGCTTGTTGGCGACCAGCTTCGGATCCGAGGCCTGCAGCAGCGTGAGCTGCGCCGCTCCGGTAACGCCTTTCACCGGTTGGGGGCCGCCCCGCTCAGGTGGGAGAACGTCGGGCCCGGGCGGCGTTTGCACCGAATGCCAATGCTCCGCCAATCGGCCGTTCTCGACGCGGAACATGTTGAAATGGGTCGTCGTGTATTTGCCGGACCCATCGGGTTCCGGAACGCTTTCGGCAAGGGTCATCACCACGCGGTCGCCCTCGGCAATAATGTTGATGAGGGGCGGCTGGACCAGTTCGGGAATCTTGTCGAGCCTCGGCACGGCGGAGAAGATCTTCTTGAATGCCGCGCGGCCGGTCGGCAGGACCGGACTATGCTGAATATAGCCTTCCGCGAGGAGGTCGTCCGCGAGCTCGGTATGACCGGCGTTTACGATGCCGCGCCAGACATCGAATACCAGGCGCTTATTGGCGGCGAGCGTCGAATCATCGTCGCGAAGGAGCGAAAGCGGATCGGCGGCACCGACGACCGGCGCCGACTTGCCCTCGCTTATCGATTCCACCTTGGACGTGTTGTCCGTGCCGGCGTTTGCCGTGACCATGGTTTTGCTCCCGAAGCCCCAGAGCGCCAGCGTTGCCGCGGCGATAAGCGTCAAACGTCTCATCGGCGTTTCCCCAAGACATGCTTTCGACACCCCTCCGGCGCGCCGTCCAATTCTGACAACGAACGGAGGCCTCCCTCTAGTTTCGCCCGGAAAGCATCGGCTCGACAATCCGGCGCATGATGGCGAAGCCGTCGCGGTTGGGATGGACGCCATCGTTGCTTAGGGCCGGGCGGAATTCGCCCGATTTGCCGACCAGCGCAGAGAAGTAATCGACATATTGGATATGCATCCGTTTCGCGTAGTCGCGAAGCCAGCCGTTCAGCATCGCGACCCACGGCACGGGGTTGACGTTCGGCTGCCAGGAGAAATGCGCCGTCGGTGGAATGCCGCCGAGCAGAACCGTGATGTTGTTGGCCTTGGCGATCTCGACCATCGCCATGATGTTGTTCTTGAAGTCCTGCGGGCTCTCCGGTCCCGTGTTTCCGGCAATATCATTGGTGCCGGCAAGGATGTGGACGATCTTCGGCTTGAGCGCCACGACGTCCGCGCGGAACCGCACCAGCATTTGTGCACTTGTCTGGCCGCTGATGCCGCGATCGAGGATTCCGTTGGTGAAAAAGTTCGGGTCGGCGAGGCCCCAGTTCTGAGTGATCGAATCGCCCATGAACACGACCCGCGGCGCGACCGGCGCCGCGAGCGCTTTCGCATTGGCCGCGTGATAGGTGCAGAGTCCGGCCCAATCCATTCGAGCGCGCTGCGCATTCTTCTTGGTGAACTCCACCATCCGCGGATCCTTGATCACCCGATCGGTATCCGCGGGGGTCAATTTCCGCGGCTTGACGAAGACGTCGATGAAGACGTCCTCGATGCCGGCGGGCAACGCGAGCGGTGGAGGGCAGGGCTGATCGACCATGCCGACCCTTGGCGGCGTCTGAGCGAAGGCCCCGGCGGCGGGTATCAGGAACCAAGCGAGAGCGCCGAGAATGGCGGGCCGCCTGAACCAATCATTGGTCATCGCGTGAATCTCCCGAAAGGTCCTTTGGTTCAGTGAGCTGAGCCGGTGCTGATCAAGCGCATGTGCCAAGCATGGAACAGGTCGATCCACTGAGCGGAGGGCGTGTTCGGGCGGCCGACGCCGAAGGCATGGTGTCCTTCCTGGAAGAAATGCGCTTCGACCGGACGTTTCGCCTTTCTCAGCGCCTCCATCATGTGAATGCTGTTTTCGACCGGTACGTCGGTATCGTCCATGGCGTGAGCCAGGAATGTCGGCGGCGTGTCGGCAGTGACCTGCCGCTCGGCCGAACGGTGCGCGACCTCGGCGTCGGTAGGATGGTCGCCGAGCAACATGCGGCGCGACAGGTCGTGCGTCCACGGCTTCTCCATGGTGACGACGGGATAGATCAATCCGGCTGCGAAGGGTTTCGCGCTCAAGCTGTCGGCCGCATCCACGGCGGTATAGACCTTCTCGGCGTGTTGCGTGGCAAGGCAGGCCGCGAGATTTCCGCCGGCGGAGAAACCGATCGCGCTGAGCGTATCCGGCGAGATCCTGTATTTCGCCGCTTGAGCGCGGATCAGGCGCATGGCGCGCTGGGCATCCTGCAGCGGCACGTCCGCCCTCGGCGTCCAGCCCTCGTTCGGCAGGCGATAGGTCAGGACGAAGACCGTGGTGCCGAGCGCGTTCATGCGCTTGGCGACGTCGACACCCTCATTGCCGATCGACACGAACAGATAGGCCCCGCCGGGCATGACCAGTAGCGCGTGGCCGTTGGACTTGGACGGCCGGAAGACATGCAGTTCCGGCCGGGCGATATTGCGAATCCAGGTCGGGTTCATGTTGGCGGGGAGCTTCTGTGGCCTGTAACCCGCGCCGCCGGGCGGCTCGCCGGGCCATAACGGAATTGTCGGGGCCTTGGTCCAGGCTTTGGGCAATGCCTTGGGAACGGGCGGGGCAGCGGGAGAGCTCGACTCTGCGGCAACCGCCTGGGTAAGGCCCGTTGCCTGAGCAAGGAGCAAGGAACCGCCGAGCGCCAGAAAGTCGCGACGTTCAAGTCTGTCCATTCGATGTTCCCCTTTTCGAGCGATCCCCTCGACGGCCGTTGCAGTACGCGCAAATACGAGCACGCGCTCCCCCAGAGCGTATGCGATGTCTGTCGACTTTAGTTAGCTATACAATCGATTGCAACATCTCGCCGCCGGTCCTAGACTTCGTTTTGATCAAATACGAATTCGGCACCCGCCAACCGATCCGGGGGGATCAATGTTCCAGATATCGAAACGACTTACGCATGCCCTGGCCACCGGCTGTGCACTGATTGCCTTGGCCGCTCTCCTGCCCGCCGCTTGGGCGCAAGTGGGACCCAACGCGCTGAAGGTCGACGACGACGGCACCGTCCATGTGCCGGCGATGGCCGTTCCCGTGTCCGAGTTTCTCAGCCCCGAAGGCAAGGCCTATCTCACGGAGCATCTCAAGCAGGTCCAGAAGCCGGCGATGCTGGTGCAAAAGAATGGCGTTCCGCCGCTTCTGGCGGGTTATCTGAAACGCCAGAAGGAACGCTACCCTGTGGAACGCGAGGACACCACGGTCGGCGGCGTTCACGCCTATGTCTATACGCCGAAGGCGGGTATCTCGGACAAGAACAAGACGCGCGTGTTGATCGATCTGCACGGTGGCGGTTTTTCCGGCTGCTGGCCCGGTTGCGCCGAGCTCGAGTCGATTCCGGTGGCAGCCATGGGGCGCATCAAGGTCGTCAGCCTCGATTACCGCGAGGGACCCAAATACCACTTCCCGGCGGCGAGCGAGGATGTTGCGGCCGCCTATAAGGAACTTCTCAAGACCTATCGCCCGGAGAACATCGGCATCTACGGCTGCTCGGCCGGCGGGATGTTGACCGGCATGGCGGTGGCCTGGTTCCAGAAACATGACCTGCCGAGGCCGGGTGCCATCGGCCTGTTCTGCTCGGGACTGACGGTCGCCAAGCAGGGTTTCGGCGGTGACGCCAACTACACGGCGGCGCCCGCCGGCGAAGCGCGGATGATGTTCGCGCCGCCGAAAAAGGGTGCCGACGACAAGGCTCCGGGCGGAAGCCAGATGGGTTATCTCTCCAATGTGGACTTGAAGGATCCGCTGGTGGCGCCCGCGAACTCGCTCGACGTGCTGGCTAAGTTTCCGCCGACCCTAATCATAACCGGCACGCGCGGCTTCGAGCTCAGCTCGGCGGTTTATTCCCATTCGCTGCTCGTGAAGGAGGGCGTCGACGCCGAACTCCATGTGTGGGAGGGCATGTTCCACGGCTTCTTCTACAACACCGACGTTCCCGAATCGCGCGATTGCTTCGATGTGATCGTCAAGTTCTTCGACAAACATCTTGGAAAGTAGCGCCGATGACGATTTCTAATGTGAGACTTTCCGTCGTTCTGGCGGCTCTCGTCGCGCTCGGCGCGGGTTTCGTTCCCGTGACGACTGCTTTGGCTGCGCCGGATCAGGCCGCCTGCGAAGCTCTGGCCGCGAATGCGCATTCGTGGCCCGACAAGACCCTTCGCATTCTAAGCGCCAAATGGCTGCCAGCGGGGACCACGGCCAATCTGGGTTTCGGAAACTTGAAGAGCCCACCGCTGCCGGCCCATTGCGACATCATGGGCATCATGCACGAGCGGACGGGCCAGGATGGGGATCATTATGCCATCCGGTTCCACCTCCGGCTTCCCGAGAAATGGAACGGCCGCTTCCTGTTCGAAGGCGGTGGCGGCTCGGACGGCAATATCGGGAGCGCGCTCGGCAATGTCGGTGGCGGCGCGCCGCCGGCGATCGCTTCCGGCTATGCCGTGGTCAGCGACGATTCCGGCCATAACAACCAGATCAACAACGATCCTGCGGTAGGAGGCACCGTTTCGTTCGGGCGCGACGAACAGGCGCGCGCCGACTACGGTCATTCGGGCCAGGAGGCCACTTATGACGCGGCCCAGGCCATCATCGCGCAGTACTACGATAAGTCGCCGGATCATTCCTATTTCGTCGGCTGCTCGAAAGGCGGGCAGGAGGGACTGTCCTTCGCTGAACGTCGTCCCGATGCGTTTGACGGAATCCTGGCGGGATCGCCCGGTATGTCGTTGCCGCGGGCGGCCCTTGGCCATCCCTGGGTCGTTCAGGCCTTCGCGGCCGTCTTGAGCGGCGGCAAGACGTCCGACATGTCGGTCTCCAAGCTGGCCGAAAGCGCCTCGAACGCGGACTTGGCGCTCGCTCGAAAAGCGATACTGGCCGCTTGTGACGCTGACGACGGGGTGAAGGACGGCCTTGTCGGCGACTTCGAGCAGTGCACTAGCAAGAAGGTCATGCCTCAGCTTCGCAAGGTCGAGTGTAAGGGAGAGAAAACCGATAGCTGCCTAAGTGCAACGCAGATCTCCGCCATCGAGAAGTTCTATGAAGGACCCCACAACAGCAAGGGTGAAGCGCTCTATGTGACCTTTCCCTGGGATGCCGGATTAGCCGATCCAGGATGGCGTGCATGGACGATCGGATCGACATCGAAGGGTGGCAATGCCGGCCGTCCCGGCGGCGGTCTCTCTATCGGCGTCAGCTTGGGTGCGGGCTCGCTGGCCGAAGTCTTTTCGACGCCGCCGAGGATTCTGCCGCCGGGCCCGCAACCGGCGTTCGATTATCTGCTGCATTACGACTTCGACAAGGACGCGCCTCTCATGTACGCGACGAATGCGGATTTCCCGCGCTCGGCCTGGCAGGACATCAACGCGCGCTCCCCCGACATCGACGGCTTCAAGAAGCACGGCGGCAAGCTGATCATCTATCAGGGCGTTTCCGACCCGATCTTTTCGATCAACGACACGATCGCCTGGCTATCGGAAGTCAATAGCCGCATGAAGGGGGATGCCGACGACGTCGTCCGGCTCTTCCCTGTTCCGGGCATGGGGCATTGCCGGGGTGGCCCGGCGACGGATCAGTTTGATGGGTTCGGCGCCTTGGTCAATTGGGTCGAGAAGGGGCAGGCGCCGAACAGCATCGAAGCCAGCGCCGGGCGCGGCTCGCCCTGGCCGGGCCGGACGCGACCGCTTTGCCCTTATCCCAAAATCGCTAAATACACCGGCAAGGGGAACATCGAGCAGGCGGCGAGTTTCGTCTGCGCGAAACCGGGCGCGAAATAGGGGCAAATCATGGCAATAGGACGGCGCGATGTTCTGAAAGGGACGGCTCTGGTCGTCGGAGCCGGCACTGTCGGCGCAGGTCCGTCCGTGGCGATGGCCGCGGAGAAATCGTGCGCCCCGCGCGATACGAAGGTGGTCGCCCGCTCCGATACGGCAATCGTCGAGATCGCGACCGGCAAGATTGCCGGCTATATCGGCCGGGGGATCTATGCCTTTAAGGGCATTCCCTATGCGGCAACGACCGCGGGCGAGAATCGCTTCCTACCGCCGCAAAAACCCGCATCCTGGACCGGCGTGCGGAGCTCGCGCCAATACGGGCTTGTCTGCCCGCAGGATAAGGGTATGGGCCGCCTGCACGACGAGGAGGCCTTCATTTTCCATTGGAACGACAGCGTCGAGGGCGACGATTGCTTACGGGTCAATGTCTGGACGCCGGGCATCAACGACAACAAGAAGCGCCCGGTCATGGTCTGGCTGCACGGTGGCGGCTTCTCGGCGGGCTCGGGCAACGATATTCCGGCCTTCGACGGCGAGAATCTGGCGCGGAAGGGCGACGTGGTCGTCGTCACTCTGAACCACCGGCTCAATCTCCTGGGCTATATGGACCTCTCCAAATATGGCGAGAAATACGCGCAGTCGGGCAATGTCGGGATGTTGGACATCGTCGCGGCGCTCGAGTGGGTGCGCGACAACATTGCCGCATTCGGCGGCGATCCGGGGCGGGTCCTGATCTTCGGTCAATCGGGTGGCGGCGCGAAAGTCGGCACCTTGATGGGGATGCCGTCGGCCAAAGGCCTGTTCCATCGGGCCGTCGTGGAAAGCGGCTCGTTCTCGTTCTTCAACACGCCGGACAGGTCGCAGAAGCTGGGCGATCTCATGGTGGAGGAGCTGGGCCTCACACCGTCGACCGTCGATCGGCTTCAAACCATTCCCTATGCCACACTGCAGGCCGCGAGCGTATCGGTCCTGCGTAAGGCGAATGCCGCGCCGGCCAACGTCCTGAATATGCGCAGCATGGCGAGCCGGCTGGATTTTACCCCGGTCGTCGACGGGACGGTCCTGCCTTCCGCGCCGTTTGGTCCAAAAGCGCCCGAGATCACCGCAGACGTGCCGATGATCATCGGCACGACCCTGAACGAGTTCGCCAACGGCATCAACGATCCGAATTTCGATCTCATGACCGAGGCCCAGCTCAAGTCCCGGGTCGAGACCTTGCATCCCGGCCACGCGGACGACGTCATCGCCGCGTTCCGCGCGCGGACGCTGAAGGCCATGCCTGCGGATCTCTATTCGCGGATCGCCAGCGCGCCGGTCCGTCGGGCGGCCATCAATCAAGCCAGGTCGAAAGCGGCGCTGAACAAGGCACCGGCCTATCTCTATTGGTTCACCTGGCAAACGCCGATCTTCGACGGTAGGCCGCGCGCCTTCCATTGCGCGGAAATTCCCTTCGTCTTCGGCAACACGGACAGTTGCGCCCATATGACGGGCGGCGGGGACGATGCCCGTTCTCTCAGCGACAAGATGCTGTCGGCCTGGGTTCAGTTCGCCAAGACCGGCGATCCGAACCATCCCGGCATTCCGCATTGGCAGCCATATTCGTCGAAGGCCGCGCCAACCATGGTCTTCGATGATCCCGTAAAGGCCGCGCTCAATCCCGACGGCGGGGAACAAGCGGCCATCGCGGCCGGCTGAGTCTTGTTGAACGCGTTGGTCAGGTAGGCGACCAAGGTGTAGTGATTGCGGGTGTAGGTGAGCCGGAAGTTCCAGATGTCGCGTCCAGCCAGGTAGTCCTGCGGGAAGTTTTCCAGCATCGTGGTCCATTGGCTCCCTTGATACGAGAAATCGACGCGCGGCGTCAGCGTGGCGTCCTGACGCTGGAAGTCGTATTCGACGCCGGCGCTGAACGGCCATGTCGGGGCATAGGGAGTGCTGCGGCCCGAGACCGACTCATAGTAAGGCGTGTAATCGAAGCACAACGGCGCTGGAGGGGCACCCGGCGTGCCGCACTGGACGCCGAGGTTGATCGCACCGCCACCGGGAAGCGCGCGCGTGTTCACGAGCGTGACGGCGCCGATCGACGAATGCACCCAGGCGCCGGCGGATAGGCGGTCCAGGTAGGGAGCTTCGCTTGCCGACGGGGTCACGCTACATTTGCGGCTGCCGAGAAGACCTGTACCATGGACAAGACCAGGGGCTAGTGGGGCGATGGCGGAAAAGACGCGACATAATCAGCCTCCGCGCATGTCGGATATCGCGCGTCTTGCGGGCGTGCATACGTCGACGGTGTCGCGGGCGCTGGCGGGGAGTCCGCTCGTCGAGAAGAGCGTGCGGGAGAAGATCGTCAAGATTGCCCGCAGCCACGGCTACAAGGTAAATCCGACCGCGCGCAGCCTCCGCCTCGGGCGGACTCAGAGCGTGAGCGTGGTCATTCCCTTGGGCCACGAGGTGACCCAGCCGTTGTCCGACCCGTTCTTCGTCCAGATGCTCGGTTATCTCGCTGACGACATCACCCAGCGCGGATACGGTCTGTTCCTCCAGAAGGTCCTGCCGCCGATGCAGGATTGGCTCACAGACCTGATCGGCTCGAAGCGCTCCGACGGAATCATCGTCATCGGCCAAAGCACGGAGCATAAGGCGCTCGAAGCCGTCGCGAACCAATACAAGCCGCTGGTGGTTTGGGGCGGTCAAATCGATCACCAGTCCTATTGCACGGTGGGCACGGACAATATCGGCGGCGCCCGTCTTGCCACCGATCATTTGCTGGGCCTTGGCCGCCGTAAGATCGTGTTCCTGGGCGATACCAAAGTTCCCGAGATTCGGCTGAGATACCGTGGCTACACCCAGGCGCTGGACCACGCGCCTAAAGGCGCGAAGAAGCGGAACATCCGGACCCACATGACCGCCGACCTGGCCTTCGACGCCATGCGCAAGCTGATTTCCGAAGGCGGTGATTTCGACGCCGTTGTGGCAGGCACCGACGTCATCGCGGTCAGCGCGATCCGGGCCATTACCGCGACCGGGCTAAAGGTGCCGGAGGACGTGGCCGTGGTCGGCTATGACGATATCGGCCTCGCCGCCCACTCCAACCCGCCGCTCACCACCGTGCGCCAGGATCTCGAGAAGGGCGCGAAGCATCTGGTCGATCTCTTGTTTCGCCGGATGGAAGGCGAGGAGACCGAGTCCGTGAACATGGCGCCGGAGCTGATCATCCGCGAATCCTGCGGGGCGCATTTGCACCGACGCTAGGACGGCTGCCCGGCGTAATCGAGTTTGTCCAGGGCCCGCAGCCGCTTGTCCGCGGGATCGAAGATCAAATTGACCAAAAGGCCCAACGCCAGCAGCAATGCGAAGCCGGCCGCCAGCATGAAGCCGTACCTGATGCCGCCGAAGCTGTCGCTGACAGCGCCCATCGCCAGCGGGCCAAGAGCTGCGGCGGCGGCGGTGAAGAACAGAATGACCCCGGCGGCGGCGCCGTGCTCTGACTTCCTGAAGCAACTGATGCCCTTGGAGTTCAAGGTCGGATAGATCACCGACATGAACAGTCCGGAAAGCGGTAAGAGGTAGACGCCCAAATCCGCGCCGCCAAGCAGCGAGCCGAAAACGCACAGGCAGATCGCGACACCGAATAGCGCCAGGACCCATGTCCATGCGAAACGGTTTACCAGCCAGGCCCCCACGAAACGGCCGAAGGCTCTGAGAACGAAGAAGATCGTGAGAGCATAAAGGGGAAGCCAGGCGAGCTCGCCTCGATAGGCCTCGAGGAAGGTCGGCATCCAGACATAGACGGCCGATTCAACAGCCACATACAGCATCACCATTGTCGAGAAAGCCAGGGCAAACGGGTCCTTGAGCATGCGCAAGGTGTGCCTGAAATCGGGATGCTCTTCGGCGCTTGCCTTGCGGGTCTCCGGATACTGGATCGAAAGCGCCAGGATAATGAGCAAGGCGCAAATCCCGGCCGCGATCACGTAGAGCCATCGCCACGAAAGATTGGCGGCAAGCAAAGTCGCAACGATGGCGGGGCCGATGATGGCGCCGATGCCGAAGAATCCTTCCAGCGTGTTCATGAAGGAGGAGTGGTCGGTCGTCGATTTCGTAATGTCGCCGATCAGCGCCAGAGCGCCCGTCTTGAACACGCTGATCCCGATGCCGGCAGCTGCCAGCAACGCGACGAAATACGAAAAGACGCTGCCGAACGCGAACAGCACGGAACTCAATCCGTAGAGAATCAGCCCGACGATGATCGTGCGTTTGCGGCCGATTTTGTCAGCGAGGAATCCAAAGACGATCGCGCCGAGCGCGATGGAGGCCATTGGAACATAATGAAAGGCGCTTACCGCCGTATCCGACAACTGGAATTCTTTGACGAGAGTGGGGATGATGCTGCCCACGGCGTCCGTCGTCATCGCGAACATCGTGAACATGAGGTAGGTCAGTGACTTTATCAGGAACAAGTCACGCGCAGCATAAGCGCCGGACCGGTCGTTCATGCAGCATCCCCCCAAAATCTAACTTGCATTTCTTACAATCGATTGCATTGTAGGAACGATGAAGAACAAAGTCCAGCTTATCACATATGCAAACCGCTTTGGCGGGAATACGTTAGCGGATTTGAACGATCTCTTGATCGGCCCGCTCAAGGGCATGTTCGGCGGCGTTCACATCCTGCCGTTCTTCCTGCCGATCGATGGGGCGGATGCTGGGTTCGATCCGGTCGATCACACGGTAGTGGATCCCAAGGCCGGCGACTGGGCGGACATCAAGGCCATCGCGCGGCATTGCGACGTGATGGCGGATGTAATCGTCAATCACATGTCGACCGACTCTCCGCAATTCCGCGACTATTCGAGACGTGGCGACGCGTCCGTCTATCGGGGCATGTTCATCGCGCGGGACGATGTCTTTCCGAATGGTCCTAGCGAGGCGGAACTGGCGGCGATCTATCGGCCTCGACCCGGCCCGCCTTTCACCAAGATCCGGCTGGAGAACGGCGACGAGCGCATGATGTGGACCACCTTCACGCCGCAGCAAGTCGATATCAACGTGGATGATCCCCAGTCGATCGCCTATCACAACACGGTTCTGCGGCAACTCCATGATAGCGGCGTTGCGGCGATCAGGCTGGATGCGGTCGGTTACGCAATCAAGAAGGCGGGCAGCTCGTGCTTCATGCTGCCCGAGACCTTCGCCTTCATCGATCGGTTCAGCAAGCGGGCGCGGGGTTTCGGGTTGGAAGTGCTGGTCGAGATCCATTGCTATTATCGTCGGCAGATCGAAATCGCGAGACAGGTCGACCGCGTCTATGACTTCGCGCTGCCTCCGCTGGTCCTCCATGCTTTCGCCTTCAAGACCGCGCGCTATCTCTGGGAGTGGATGCAGATCCGCCCTCATAACGCCGTGACCGTGCTTGACACTCATGACGGCATCGGCATCCACGACGTCGGTCCCGACGTCGAGGACCGGGAAGGCCGACCCGGCCTCGTTCCCGCCGAAGACGTTGATCGGCTCGTCGAGCTCATCCACCAGCGGACGCACGGCGAAAGCCGGCAGGCTACGGGCGCTGCGGCCTCGAACCTCGATCTCTATCAGGTCAACAGCACGTTCTTCGACGCCATGGGCCGTGATGAAGACCAATATTTCCTGGCGCGCGCCATTCAATTCTTCCTGCCGGGCATCCCGCAGGTCTATTACGTCGGCCTGCTGGCCGGCGGCAACGACATGGAGCTTCTGTCCCATACGGGCGTCGGGCGGGACATCAATCGGCACTTTTATGCAAGGGATGAGGTCTTGCGTGAACTGTCGCGCCCCGTCGTGCGCCGACTGCTGCATTTGATCCAGCTCCGTAACGGCCATCCGGCCTTCGATGGCGAGTTCACCTGCGAAAAGCCGTCCGACGATGTCATATTGTTCAGATGGTTGAAGGACCCATATCTGGCGGAGCTCTCGGTCGATTTCGCAACCGGCCGGGGTGAGCTGCGGCATACGACCGATCTGGAAATGACGACTCTGCGGTTTGGGAGTGATGACGTCGGGGAGGCGACGGCTTACAATTTCTCTCATCGCGAAGTGAAGGTCTAAGACCGAACCATCAACAGGGCGCTGGTCATGACGAAACCGCGATTCGGCGCGATCGAGGCGGGCGGTAGCAAGTTCCTTTGCGCCAGCGGAACTGGACCGGATGATCTGTCCGATGTTGTGCGGATCCCGACGACGGGTCCGGATCAAACGCTTGGCAAAGTCATCGACCATTTTCGACAGATCGCCGGACTAGCTGCCGTCGGGGTTGCCTCCTTTGGTCCCGTGGAGGTGGACAAGGCTTCGCCGCAATGGGGCTCGATTCTCGCTACGCCCAAACCTGGTTGGAGCTACTGCGATATTGCGGGCCGACTCTCGAAAGCCCTCGCTGTGCCGGTCGGCTTCGATACGGACGTAAATGGCGCGGTGCTCGCCGAGCAGCGCTGGGGGGCGGCCATGGGCTCAAATACGGCAGCCTATGTGACGGTCGGCACAGGGATAGGCGGCGGTTTCATCCTGCGGGGCGAGACATTGCATGGTGCCCGCCATCCCGAAGTCGGCCATATCGTTCCGCGCCGGCATCCGCGAGACCCGGCGTTTCCGGGAACATGTCCGTTCCACGGAGACTGCCTCGAAGGGCTCGCAAGCGGCCGCGCCATCGAAGCCCGTTGGGGCGCGACGCTTGCCGACTTGCCGCCCACGCACGAGGCCCATGAAATCGTTGCCTGGTACTTGGCGCAATTGGTCGTGGCCATCGAGGCCTTCGTTGCACCGGATCGGCTCATCCTCGGCGGCGGCGTCATGCAGACCCCTGGGTTGCATGCCTTAGTGCGGACGCTGACCCATGACTTTGCCGCGGGCTATTTCGGTGTTGGCGCGACGGATGTGAACTACGACGATCTCATACGTGCACCCGGCTTGGCTGAACAATCCGGTCTGTTGGGCGCAATTTGTCTGGCGAATGATGCTTGGATCAAGTCGGCATCACCCTTAGGTCCGGCTTGATATGTCGGATCCGCGTCACCAGCTTGGATAAGAACCTTCCAATCGATCGATTTTCCAAGGAAACGGAGGACAAGTAAGAGTAGTCTCTGAGGATATCCACTCGCATATCCAAGGCTACCTGCGGCGACA
>Ga0315540_10001285_pt1 | contig 14362 bp, 15 predicted proteins | sample SalMarSW160110MG_FD_203677 | JGI IMG/M metagenome (GOLD analysis project Ga0315540, IMG submission 203677) | Salt marsh sediment microbial communities from the Plum Island Ecosystem LTER, Massachusetts, United States - Salt Marsh Sediment SW1601-10 ... | reverse complement strand
CATTGCATTGCATTGCGTTGCGTTGTCGGCCTGTCGGCGCCAGCTGCGATGCGCCTGGCGACCAACCCGTTCAACCTGCCGCCCGCCGTGCGGGCCTGCCAGGGACTGGCCGGTCCTCGATCGGCACGGCGGGCGCTGTCGATTCGCCAGACTGCGGCTGTGAATGTGCCGTAACCGGCTCCGGCCTGCGGGCAGGTTAGCGTCTGATACAATGCAACACAACCTCACGAACCATCAGGACTCAGTGCGCATGGCAGACAGGAAAACCAACCTCATCTGGATCGACCTCGAAATGACCGGCCTCAATACGTTCGAGGACCAGATTATCGAAATCGCCACCATTGTCACGGACTCGCAGCTCAACCTGGTTGCCGAAGGCCCGGAGCTCGCCATCCACCAGCCCGATAGCGTGCTGGAAGCGATGGACGAATGGAACACCCGCCAGCATGGCCAGTCGGGCCTGACCCGGCGGGTGCGCGAGAGCTCGCTGACGGCCAGAGATGCGGAGGTCATGACGCTTGCGTTTTTGGCGCAGCATGTCGACGCCAAGGTCTCGCCCATGTGTGGCAACTCGATCTGCCAGGACCGGCGCTTCATGGCCCGCCTGATGCCCGAGCTGGAGGCTTTTTTCCACTACCGTAACCTGGATGTGAGTACGCTCAAGGAGCTCGGCACGCGCTGGGCACCGGCAGTGATGGGCGGCTTCAAGAAGGAATCCAGTCACCTCGCCATGGACGATATCCGCGACTCCATCAACGAACTGCGTTACTACCGCGAGCACCTGTTCAAACCGTTCGATGCATGAGTACCGATAACCCGGTACGCGGCGCACTGCTGGTCAGCGGTGCGGCGCTGATGTTTGCCTCCATGGGGGGCTTGATCCGCGTGGCGTCGGCGCAAATGCCCAATGAACAGGTGGTGTTCTTTCGTAACCTGTTCGGGCTGCTGGTGCTGGTCCCGATCCTCTGGCAGCGCGGTGGCCGCATCGAACTGAAAACAGCGCACCCCGGTTTGCACCTGGTGCGCAGTCTGTTCGGCCTGGCGGCCATGTACTGTTTTTTCCATGCCCTCAGCGTCCTGCCGCTGGCTGATGCGGTGCTGCTGAATTTTACCGCGCCGCTGTTTATCCCCTTTGTCGCCATGCTGTGGCTCGGGGAAGGCGTCAGCGGGCGTCTCTGGGCGGCAATTGTTATCGGTTTTTCCGGCGTGTTGCTGATTCTCAAGCCCGGCAGCGGCTTGTACGGTGGCGCCGCGCTGATCGGACTGGCTTCCGGCGCCTTTGCGGCTGTGGCCATGGTGAGCCTGCGCAAGCTCTCGGCTACCGAGCCGCCCTTGAGGGTGGTGGTGTACTACGGTGTTATCTGCACCCTCGTGTCATGCGTGCCGATGTTGCTGAGCTGGCAGGCCTTCGAGCCGCGGCTGTTGCTGATGCTCGCGGCGGCCGGCGGTTTCGCTACGATGGGGCAGTACCTGCTGTCGCGCGGTTACGGCTGTGCTCCGGCCGCGCAGATCGCCCCTTTCACCTATACCTCGGTGGTATTCGCGGCGGTCTATGGCTGGCTTTTCTGGCAGGAGTTGCCCGGCTGGACGAGCGTGGCGGGAACCCTGCTGGTGGTCGTTGCCGGCGTACTGGCGATGCGGCGCCAGCGCCTAGGCGCTTGAGGCCAGCAGTTCCAGCCAGTGTCTGACCGGGACGGCGGCTTCAGCCTGCAGGTGCAGCAGGCAGCCGATGTTGGCGGTGGCGATGGCTTCGGGGTGTTTGTCCTGCAGTGCGTCGAGCTTGCGCGCGCGCAACTCATTGGACAACGTCGGCTGGAAAATCGAATAGGTACCGGCCGAGCCGCAACACAGGTGCGGGTCTCGGACCGGCACCAGCGAGTAACCCAGCCGCGTCAACAGGCTCTCGACCACGCCGTTGAGCTGCTGTGCGTGTTGCAGGGAGCAGGGTGAGTGAAAAGCGACGCGTTGCGGCGTCTTTGCCTTGAAGGCGGACAGGTCTTCTTGCTCGAGCACTTCGCTGACGTCCCTGGCGAGTGCGCTGATGCGCGCCGCGCGCGCTGCGTAAACCGGGTCGGCGGCCAGCAGCTCACCGTACTCCTTGATCATGGGGGCGCAGCCGCTGGCCGTGATGACGATGGCCTCGCTACCTTGTTCGACCGCCGGCCACCAGGCGTCGATATTGGCCCTGGCCTTGTCGAGCCCGGCGTCGGTGGCGCCCAGGTGATGGTGCAGGGTGCCGCAGCAGCCCGCCTGCGCGACGGTTTGCAGCTCGATGCCTAGGCGGTTGAACAGCGCGCGCGCGGCGTCGTTGATCTGGGGTGCGGCAGCCGGTTGCACACAACCGTCCAGCAACAGCATGCGGCGCGAGGCATTGATTCTCTGCTGGTGCGCCGGGCGGCCCGCGAGCGGAATTCTGCGACGCAGTTTTGCCGGCAGCAGCGGGCGCACCAGGCGGGCGGTGGCGAACAACAGGCGGGCCCGGTAGGTTTCTCCGAAGGTAAACAGGATGAGGCGGCGCAGCAGGCGCTGTGGACGCGAGCGCGGCACCGTTGCCTCGACCAGTTCGCGCCCGATATCCAGCAGTTTGTGGTATTCGACGCCAGACGGACAGGTGGTTTCGCAGGCCCGGCAGGTGAGGCAGCGGTCCAGATGGGTCTGCAGCACGGGCGTTGCGGGCCTGCCTTCGAGCACCTCTTTGATCTGGTAGATACGCCCGCGCGGGCCGTCGAGTTCGTCACCGAGCAATTGGTAGGTTGGACAGGTGGCATTGCAGAATCCGCAGTGGACACAGCTGCGCAGGATGCTGTCGGCGCGTTGCCCGGTAGCGCTGCTCTTGAACTCGGCGGTCAGTTCGGTTTTCACGATCAGAAGTCTTTGTAAAGGCGGCCGGGGTTGAGAACACCGGCCGGGTCGAGCGCGGCTTTCAGACGTTTGTGCAGGGCGAACAGGCCGGCGGGCAGCGGTTGAAAAATGTCTGCATCAGTGTCGGCGTTGCGAAACAGGGTGGCGTGTCCGCCGAGTTCGGCTGCGAGCTTGCGGATGTGGCCGGCATCGGCGTCGCTGAACAGCCAGCGCTGTGCGCCCGCCCAGTCGATCAGCCAGTGTCCGGGCAGCGCCAGTGGCGGTGTTGCCGGCGGCAGGGACAAACGCCACAGCGGCCTGTCCCGACGGAAAAATGCGTGGGTATGGTCACGCAGTGACGCCCAGAATTCCGGCTGTTGCTCCAGCAGGTTGTCGCCCAGGCGGTGCTGGGCCTGGCGCACGGCGGATTCGCTGCCGGACAGGCGCAGGTGCAGGTGATCGTCATACCAGCAGGCGGCCGACAGTGGCAGTGGCTTGCCCAGCCACTCGGCGAACCGGGTAATGGCTTCGGCCTGGGAACAAACCTGTGTCAGGGTGTATTCGACCTCCGGTTTCGGCAGTACCTTGAGCGATACATCGAGTAACACACCCAGCGTGCCCAGCGCGCCCGCCATCAGGCGCGACAGGTCGTACCCGGCAACATTCTTCATCACCTGTCCGCCGAAGTTGAGCGCTTCTCCCTTACCGTTGATCAGCCCGGTACCCAGCACAAAATCGCGCGCCGCGCCCGCAAACGGACGGCGGGGTCCTGACAGCCCGGCGGCGACTACGCCGCCCAGCGTACTCTCGGCGGCGAAACGGGGTGGTTCAAACGCCAGCATCTGCCGGTTGTCGTGCAGCAACTGCTCGACCTCGGCGAGGCGCGTGCCGGCGCGCGCTCGAATCACCAGCTCGGAGGGCGCGTAACTGAGTATGCCGCTGTGGCCGCTGACCGCGAGCGGTTCACCGCCGCAAGGCTGCCCGTAAAAACCTTTGCTGCCGCTGCCCTGTATGTCCAGCGGCGTGTGCGTCGCGCAGGCCTGTGTGACCTGTTCGCACAGGGTGGTGGTCATATCCCGGTCGGCCATGCTCAAAAGCGCTCCAGCTCCGGGAACGGTACCTCACCGTGGTGGACGTGCATGCGGCCGAACTCCGCGCAACGCGCCAGTGTCGGGACGGCTTTGCCGGGGTTAAGCAGGCCGCGAGGATCGAAGGCGTGTTTTATGGCGTGAAACTGGGTGAGTTCCGCGGCATTGAACTGTACGCACATCTGGTTGATTTTTTCCACGCCGACGCCGTGCTCGCCGGTGATGGTGCCACCCACCGAGACCGATAATTCCAGAATGCGCCCGCCGAAGGTCTCGGCGCGCTCCAGCTCGCCGGGTTTGTTGGCGTCGTAGAGAATCAGCGGGTGCAGGTTGCCGTCGCCGGCATGAAAGACGTTGGCCACCGGCAGCTGGTACTCCTCGGACCAGGCCCTGATGGTCGCCAGCACTTTACCCAGGTGTTTGCGCGGTATCGTACCGTCCATGCAGTAGTAGTCCGGCGAAATACGTCCAACCGCGGGGAAGGCGGCCTTGCGTCCGGCCCAGAAGCGCTGCCGCTCGCTGTCGTCTTTGGCGGTGCGCACTTCGCTGGCGCCCTCGCTCTTGAGCAGTTCGCGCACCCGGGCGATCTGCGTCGATACTTCTTCGTTGGTGCCGTCCAGTTCACACAGCACAATAGCAGCGGCGTCGACCGGATAGCCGGCGTGGACAAAATCCTCGGCGGCCCGGATCGCCAGGTTGTCCATCATCTCCAGGCCGGCGGGGAGAATGCCCGCGGAAATAATCGCGGCGACGGCTTCTCCGGCGGTTTCCACCGAGTCGAAGGCCGCCAATACCACCTGGGCACGTTCGGGCACCGGCAGCAGGCGAACCGTGACTTCGACGATAACGCCAAGCAAACCCTCGGATCCGGTCATCAGCGCGAGCAGATCATAGCCGGGTGAATCCAGCGCCGATGAGCCTATGGTCAGGCGTTCGCCGTCAATGGTGACGACTTCGAGCCGGGCGATGTTGTGGGTGGTGAGGCCGTATTTCAGGCAGTGCACCCCGCCGGCGTTTTCCGCGACATTGCCGCCGATGGAGCAGGCGATCTGCGAGGAGGGGTCGGGTGCGTAATACAGGCCGAGCTCCGCGACCGCCTGCGAAATTGCCAGATTGCGCACACCGGGTTGTACCCGCGCGAGGCGGTTGGCTGTGTCGACTTCGAGGATCCGGTTGAACCTGGCCAGGCTCAGGAGAACACCGTTGTCCAGCGGCAGGGCGCCGCCCGACAGGCCGGTGCCCGCGCCGCGCGCCACCACCGCCACGCCCTGTGCGCTGCAGTAGCGCAGTATGAACTGCACCTGTTCGACCGTTTCCGGTAACAGCACAAGCCACGGTTTGACCCGGTAGGCCGACAGCCCGTCGCACTCGTAGGGACGTAACTCGTCGTCGTCGTCGAGGACGCAGTGGTCGGGCAGGCTTGCGAGGCCCGCAACAAAAGTCCCGCGGTCAATCACTTCGGTAATCGCGCTCATCAGGTGATGACAGTCGGAGCCTGTCTGCCGGTGTGGTGCTTGATCCCGGCCACTTCCTCGGCAATACGGATAAGTTCGGACAGGGCGTCCTGGGCATCCAGACCCTGCTTGTCGGGGTCGGCTTCATAGCGCTCCAGGTAGACGCGCAGGGTTGCGCCCTCGGTGCCGGTACCCGACAGGCGGAACACGATGCGCGAGCCGTCGGTGAACCCGACGCGTATGCCCTGGTGTTCGCTGATCGAGCCGTCGACCGGATCGGTATAGGCGAAGTCATCACTGAACGCCACCTCGTAGTCCGCATAGCGTTTGCCGGTGAGATTGCCATTGAGCTTGCGCAACGCGTCCACCAGTTGGCCCGCGCCGTCGGCATCCACTCCCTCGTAGTCATGACGGGAGTAATAGTTGCGGCCATAGGCGTGCCAGTGGCTGGTTACGATGTCCTGCACCGACTCGCGGCGGACCGCCAGCAGGTTCAGCCAGAACAGCACGGCCCACAAACCGTCTTTTTCGCGCACATGGTTGGAGCCGGTGCCGAAACTTTCCTCTCCGCAAATCGTGGCTTTACCGGCGTCCAGCAGATTGCCGAAGAACTTCCAGCCGGTCGGCGTCTCGTACAACTCGATGCCGAGCCTGTTGGCGACGCGATCGGCAGCCTGTGAGGTCGGCATGGAGCGCGCGATTCCGGCGAGGCCCAGGCGATAACCGGGTGTCAGGTGTGCATTGGCGGCCAGTACCGCGAGGCTGTCGCTGGGCGTGACGAAGAATTTGCGACCGAGAATCATGTTGCGGTCGCCGTCACCGTCCGAGGCCGCGCCGAAATCCGGCGCGTTGGCGCCGAACATCACCTCGACCAGTTCCCTGGCGTAGACCAGGTTGGGATCGGGGTGGCCACCGCCGAAGTCTTCTTTCGGCTCGGCGTTCATCAGCGTGTCGGGGGTTGCGCCAAGCCGGGTTTCGAATATTTCGGCGGCATAGGGACCGGTGATGGCGTGCATGCCGTCAAAACGCATGCTGAAGATGCCGGAATTGATCAGCGCGTGGATCCGGTCGAAGTCGAACAGCGACTGCATCAGGTCGGCGTAGTCGCTTACCGGATCGATGACCTCGACCTGCATATCACCAAGCTGCAGGGTAGCGATGCTGTCGAGGTCGACGTCGGGCGTATCGAGTGTCAGGTAACGCGAAATCTTTTTGCTCTCGGCATACATGGCCTCGGTGATTTTCTCCGGCGCGGGGCCACCGTTGCCGATATTGTACTTGATGCCGAAGTCACCGTTCTCGCCGGCCGGGTTATGGCTTGCAGAGAGTATGATTCCGCCGAATGTCGCGTATTTGCGGATCACGCAGGATGCCGCCGGTGTGGACAGCAGACCGCCGCGACCCACCATGACTTTGCCGAAGCCGTTGGCGGCTGCCATGCGCAGTATTACCTGCACGGCGTGACGATTGTAATAGCGGCCATCGCCACCGACCACCAGGGTCGCGCCCTGCAAACCTTCAAGGCTGTTGAAGATCGACTGAACAAAGTTTTCCAGGTAGTTGGCCTGTTGAAAAACGCGGACTCTCTTGCGCAATCCCGAGGTTCCCGGCTTCTGGTCAGGGTAGGGCTGTGTACTGACTTCTAGTCTGGTCACGAAAAATCCCGCCTTCTTTCTTATAAATTACAGTTTGTCAAGCGTTAAGCTTGTTTGCCAGTAGCCGATAGCATGGCTGAACTGACAAAGCTGATGGTTTGAACGAAACTTCATTTTACTATGATAAGATCGGTCTATGCGCTATTCGGGCAAATACAAAGTTCATCCAGGCGTACGTGCACGCGACCTGCCGGCGCTGATGGAACTCTATGAGCTGAATTATATTCAGCTGCGCCGGTTGGTGCCCGATATAAACGCGATTCAGGATGACAGCGTCTCCCGCGTACACGGAGCACTGAACCTCTATCTCACGGTTTCTGAGCGCAGCAAGTACACCACAACATTTCACCTGAGTTATCAGTTTAACGACAAAGACGGCGATTTTCCCGCTCCGGATCTGGTGGTGCGTATGTATCACGACGCCCAGGTCGCTGAAGTGATTTCCCGCGGCCGCCGGCGTGGCCGGCGCGAAGCCGAGTACGATCGTTTCCAGCACCGCTACGACATAGACACCAAGTGGCAGGTCAATCGTTTTCTGCACAAATGGCTGGGTTATTGCCTGCACCAGGGACACGCTTTCTCGCCCGCCCGCGAACAGCTGGCCGAAGTTCTGCGATCGATAGAGGACGAGCAGGCGCTGAGCCTGGAATCCTGATCGCCCGCCCGCGGCGAATACTTGACTATATTACTATGTTAATTTACTGTGAGGAAGCGATTATCGATCGCTGATGCACAGGGTATCCAAATGAGGCTCTCCACCAAAGGCCGTTACGCCGTCACTGCGATGATGGATCTCGCCATTCACGCGCCCAAAGGGCCGGTGACCCTGGCGGACATTTCCCGCTGTCAGGGTATTTCACTCTCTTATCTCGAACAGTTGTTTGCGCGGTTGCGCCGCGAAAATCTGGTGCGTGGCGTGCGCGGTCCCGGGGGCGGTTATCAGCTTGCCCGCTCGGCGGCCGACATCACGGTTGCGGCTATCATCGCCGCCGTGGACGAAAAGGTCGACGCCACCTGTGGCGGTGAAGTGGACTGCGGGGAGGAATCCACCTGCCTCACCCACGACCTGTGGTGCGGGCTGTCAAAGCGCATTTACGAGTTTCTCGACAGCATCTCGCTGGAAGAATTTCTCAGCCGGCCCTCGGTGCAGGAAGTGATCCGCAGTCAGGACGTAACCAACAAACGTTCCGGCATCAATACCGTCACCATCAGCTGAGCAAAACCTGGATTTGTGAAAGGCGTCAACATCACGGAGTGAGCGCTTCACAGAAATCCTGATCCGCAGACTGCATACTGGCAGCGTCAAATAGCGTTGTGTTTAACGGATCAGGAGCTCGAAAGATGGTACAGTATCTATTAATCGGACTGGCAGCACTGGCAGTGGTCAACGGCCCGTCGCTGGAATCAATGGCCTCGTCAGGTGCGAGCATGGACTATCTCGTGGCTGTTGTGGTTGCCTTGATGCTCAAGCCCTGGTTGCAGGGTCATCTTGAATAGGCGATCGTGCCGGCGGCAACCGCATCAGCTGTGTTTTGACCACACCAGCGTGCGGTTGTTAGCCGGCATCTCGTAGTCTTCCTTCAGCTTCATCCCCGCCTTTTCGGCCAGTTCCTGCAGTGCCTCGAAATCCCTTATGCCGCTGTGCGGATCGCGCGCCTTCAACCAGGCATCGAAGCGGGCATTGCTTTCACTCGTATATGCGCCCGCGTAGTTGAACGGGCCGTACAGGCAGAATACGCCACCCGGTTGTAATACCCGGCCGATGCCGGCAAACAGGCATTCCACCGATTGCCAGTCCATGATGTGCACGGTGTTGGCGCTGAACACGGCGTCGTAGCTGGTTGCCGGCCAGCTGTCGCGGTATACATCGAGCGTCAGCGGCGGCAGGATATTGCTGCACCCCTGCTCGGCCAGCCAGGCGTGTATACCGGCGTGCATGTCCGCCATGTCGCTGGTTTGCCACAACAGCCCCGGGAACTCGGGTGCGAAGTAGACCGCATGCTGGCCGGTACCGCTGCCGATTTCCAGCAGGCGCTCGCGGTCGGCAAGCTCGATGCGCAGAACTTCGAGAATGGGTGCGCGGTTCTGGTCGCAGGATTCCGAGTAGGGTTTCATATCAGGCGCACGGACAACGTTGCTGCAGGATGGTGCCGATTTCGGCGTCTGTCAATACGACCGGGTTGGTCTTCATGCTACTGCCGCGCGAGTGCGCGACGATATGCGCGAAGTCGGCCGCGCGGACACCGTAGTGGTCGAGTGTCGGCAGATCCAGTCGTTGCGTCCAGTCGTCGAGCAGACCGGTGAGCGCCTCCCAGGCCTGTTCGCGGGTCGCGAATTCGCGCCGGCACAGCAGTTCGGCGACCCCGGCATACTTGTCCAGCGCAGGGTTGTCGGTTTCGCGCGCCAGCATGGCATCGATATTCATCCGCGTGGCGGCACCCACCAGGGTACCGCACACCACGCCGTGCGGAATGGGGAAAAACGCGCCCAGGGGCGATGCCAGGCCGTGCACCGAACCGAGCCCGGTCTGCGCCAGGCAGACACCCGAGAGCAGCGCCGCACGGGCCATGCCGCTGCGTGCCTGGTTCTGGTCACCGCGGCGTTCATACCAGGGTAACAGGCTGTCGCGCGCCGCCTGCATGCCGCTCCAGGCGAGCGCGTCGGTGACAGGATTGGAGCGGGTCGAGACATAGGACTCGAGCAACTGTGTCAGCGCGTCCATGCCATCGGCGGCGATCAGTCGGGGGGGGCAGGTCGCCAGCAGGTCGGGGTCGACCAGCGCGTATTCCGGCACCAGTTGTTCGGCACGGAAGGATTTCTTGAAACCCGTGGTGCCGGCGACGCTCAGCACTGCGTTCTTGGTGGCTTCGCTGCCGGTTCCGGCCGTCGTCGGCACGGCGATAAAGGGGGTCGCCGGTCCGCGGTAGGGCAGTTCCGGCCCGACGCCCTCGAGATAATCCATGACTGAGTCGGTGACGCGCAGCAGGCCCGCAATCGCCTTGGCGGCGTCCAGCACACTGCCGCCGCCGATCCCGACGACCACGTCGATGTGGCGATCCCGGTAGGCGAGCGCGATGTCATCGACCGTCTGCGGCGAAGGTTCGCCACTGATCGATTCCGCTTGCCAGGCAATGCCTGCGGCGTGCAGCCCGCTTTCGAGCGCCGGCCAGGCCGGTGAGCGGCGCAGTGACGCGGCGCCGGTAATCAGCAATGCGCTCTTGCCGTAATGCCCGGTGAGTGCCGGCAACCTGGCGAGTGCCCCCGCGCCGAATTCAATGCGCGGCAGGCGGGAAATGGAAAAGCCGCCCGACATATCAATCGATGACCGGATACAGCCCTTTCATGGGAACGCCCTGGCGGGGCTCGGCCATCCAGCCAGCGACAGTATCGCGCCAGCTCTGGTAGTGGGCTGTCTGTTTGTGGGCGGCCGCGTCTTCGGGACTGCGGTAGGCCTCGTAGAACACGAAGCGGTTCGGGTCTTCCGGGGACTGCAGTATATCGAAGCGCAGATTGCCGGGCTCCTGCACGGAAGCCTCGTGGTTGACGCGCGATGCGTCGATGAAGGCGTCCCGGCATTCGGGAATGACGTGTACATGGACCAGGGTGACGTGCATGCGACTCTCCTGTGACATGGTGCAACGGCGCGGCGCCGGATCGGGCTGCGGGACTTAATCTCCGCTCTGATCTGCCGAAAGCCTACTGATAGAACTACCACTTGCCAAGGGAAAATATGAACACAGGGTCGGGCGCCGAAAACAGGGAAGAAGGCCAGCCGGACGTGAGCGGGCGCGCCCCCGGGGGTCTGACTGCCTGGGTGCTGAAGCTCGGCGACTCGGGCATGCCGGTGTTTGCGCACACCGCGCGTGATATCGCACGGGTATCCGACAGCCGCCAGAGCAGTGCCTCGGAGCTGTCGCGGGTGGTGCTGCAGGATGCGGCCATGACCGCCAAGCTGCTGCGTGTGGCCAACAGTCCTGTGTTCAATCCCATGGGCAAGACAATCAGCACGGTCAGCCGCGCCGTCGTGGTGTTGGGGTTTCAGGAAGTGCGCAGTATCTGCCTGTCGATCGCGGTGGTTGAATCGATGCTCAAGGGCAGGCAGAAGCAGCGTGTCATCGCGGAAATGGCCCGTTCCTTCCATGCCGCCGTTCAGGCGCGCTCCTTTGCCAAAAAGCGCAAGGACAGCTCACCCGAAGAGGTCTTTATCGCCACGCTGCTCTGCCACCTTGGTGACATGGCGTTCTGGGCATTTGCCGGCGAGTCGGCCGAAGAGATGGACCGGGCCCTCGAACAGCGGCCGGGAGAAGCGCCCGAGCGGGTACAGCGGGATGTGCTGGGTTTCACCCTGCGCGATCTTACCCTCGGGTTGAGCAAGGAGTGGAAACTCGGTGCCCTCCTGGATCAGTCTTTGGAGGGCGAGACCGGCAAGAACCCGCGTGCCGGCAACGTGGTGCTCGGTTATGAACTTGCCGTCGCCGCGGAAAAGGGCTGGCACACACCCGAAGTGAAACATCTGCTGGAACGCATCGCTGAGAATCTTTACCTGCCGGTGGAGGAGGTCAGCGCACTGGTCAAGGCCAACGCCGAAAAGGCCGCCGACACGGCAGGTTTTTACGGCGCGGCCAGCGCCGGCGATCTGATACCGGTACCGGGCACCAGGCACGAACGTCAGGACGAGCCGCTCGAGGACGCGCAGCCGCCGGTGTTTCTCGAGCCGGATCCCATGCTGCAGCTGACCATTCTGCGCGAGCTGTCAACACTCATGGAAAGCAAGCCCAATATCAACAACGTCCTGGAGATGGTGCTCGAGGGAATGTATCGCGGCATCGGTATGGACCGCACACTGTTCGCACTGCGCTCGCCGGATCACCGTTTTCTCATGGGGCGCTATGCGCTTGGCATGGAGAATGAGAAGTTGCGCCGGGTATTCCAGTTTGAGACGGTCGCAGGAAAGGCCGATCTGTTTGGCCAGGTTATCGACAGCAGGCGGGCTCTGTGGCTGAACGGGGAAGGCGATAACGGACTGGACCGGGTGCTGACAACCCAGGTGCTGCAGGTCACCCGGGGTGCCGATTTTTTCGTTGCCCCCATCGAAATACGCCGCAAGGTGATCGGCGTGTACTACGCCGATCGCCAGCCCAGCGGGCGAGCTTTGGACGAAGAGAGTTTCACCAGCTTCAAGCATTTCGCTCACCAGGGTAATCTTGCACTGGCCTATCTGAGCGGGGGCTGAGGGTCAGCGGCGCGGTATTTCCAGCCAGGTCGCCCACTGATCGAATATGTCCGGATTCAGCGCCGCTGCCGCCGAACGCGGTGCCAGGCTGGCCGCGAAGACGCCCTGCCCATCAAGGGTCGCTGATCGACCCCCGGCCTCGTGCAGAATCAGGCAACCCGCGGCATAGTCCCAGAGCTTCTGTTGGCCGTGCAGGTAAACGTGGCAGCGGCCCGCCGCCAGCCAGCACCAGTCCAGTGCCACTGCGCCAAAGCTGCGTTGCGACTTGTAAGGCGGTGCGGCTGCCAGTCGCGCGGTCAGGGCGCGCGTCAGACGCTTCAAATCAATCAACGCGACGCCTTGCGCCAGGGGTGTATCCGGCGAGCACTGTTCCAGGCGCTGGTCGTTCAGCCAGGCACCCTGTCCGCGGATAGCCGCGAAACACTCCCTGCGACTCGGGTCGTAGACGACGGCCATCTCCGGCGTGTCGTTTTTCACCAGGGCTACCGAAACCGCATAGTAGGGCATCCCGACGGCAAAGTTGCTGGTGCCGTCCAGAGGGTCGATACACCACACACCCGAGGACGACTTTTGCAGCGCCGCCTGTTGCTCGGCCTCGGTCATTTCTTCACCGAGCACGGCGAAATCCGGCCAGTGCGCCTGTAAGGCTGTAGCGAGTTGCCGCTGCATCACCAGGTCGGCCTCGGTCACCAGGCTGCCGTCGGCCTTGTGTTGCCCGCCACCGCAATGGAAGCGCGGCGGAAGTTCCCGGTCGGCGATTTCCATAATCAGGCTGGAAAGCTGTTGTAGGGGTTGCGGAAACATTGAATGCCGGACCGTACTTGGTATGATCGGTGCTCCGCTCCATTGTCGCACAAAGGCCTTGAATGAACATAAAGAAAACCCGGCACAAAATGTCCGGAAAAACCACCCCGAAACAGAAAGCCAAAAAACCGCGCAAGGCCGACACCGCCGACAAACACGCCCTTTACGAACAGTCGGTGCAGTCCACCGAGTTCGAATACGAGTTCATCGACGACAACTTCAAGCGTATTCGCGGACGCAAGGCGCGCCGGCTGCGTGAGGATTTCTGCGGTACCGCGCAGATGTGTTGTGAGTGGGTGCGCGGCCGCAAGAGCAATCACGCTGTCGGTGTCGACCTGGACCCGGAGGTGCTGCAGTGGGCTCGCGAGCACAATGTCGCCGCGTTGAAGCCCGAGGAGCAGGCGCGTGTGACCCTGCTGCAGGAAGATGTCCTGGCGGTAAAAACCGATCCCGTGGATATCGTGCTGGCGATGAATTTCAGCTGGCAGATATTCGAGGAGCGCGCTGTGCTGCGCAACTATTTTGCGTCGGTACGCGACAGCCTCGGCGACGACGGCATCCTGTTCATGGACAGTTTCGGCGGCTACGACGCTTACCGGGAAATCGAGGAAAAGACCCGGCACAAGGGTTTTACCTATGTCTGGGAGCAGGCCAGTTTCGATCCCATGTCGGGCCACATGGTGTGTCACATCCATTTCCACTTCAACGACGGCTCCAAGCTGAAAAAGGCCTTTACCTACGAGTGGCGTCTGTACAGCCTGCCGGAGATCCGCGAACTCCTGCTCGAGGCGGGATTTGCCAACGTGACCTTCTACTGGCAGGGCTGGGACGAAGACGACGAACCCGATGGCAATTTCCTGCCCGCGACCAAGGGCGAGGCGGATCCTGGCTGGATCTGCATGATCAGCGCCGAAAAATAGCCAGTATCAGATAAATTCTGGAAATCAACAGCTAAGCTTCCGCCTGGGTGAACTGATCGCCCAGAAAGGCGTGCCTGTCGTCAATGCTACGGTTGCCGCGCTGGCTTTCCAGGGCATGATCCGCGTAGCGCTTTATGCGAAGTGCATCTGCAGGTCGCCGCGGTATCGCGACATTGAACTTCCCGAGCTGTGCGATCAGTTGGTCAGCCTGTTCCTGGCCGCCGTCGGTTACACCGGGTAAGCGCTGCGCAGCAGCCGGTCAGCGCGCTGCATCTGCTATCCGGTATTCGCCTGCCGGCGTGTCACCGAGCGACCAGTTGCCCACCCGGTGACGGATCAGGCGCAGCGTGGGATAACCGATGTGCGC
>Ga0315540_10001283_pt1 | contig 14367 bp, 12 predicted proteins | sample SalMarSW160110MG_FD_203677 | JGI IMG/M metagenome (GOLD analysis project Ga0315540, IMG submission 203677) | Salt marsh sediment microbial communities from the Plum Island Ecosystem LTER, Massachusetts, United States - Salt Marsh Sediment SW1601-10 ... | reverse complement strand
GCCGAAATTTTTATCACACCCGCCTGCTTTATCCTCGACGAATACAAGATTGACAAGGATGATCCGGCCATGTGGCTGATCCAGGTGGGTGCCAAGATCGACATGGCGAAGGCCATGTACCTCAAGGTTGCCGGTACCTATTATGATTTTGCCAACGTGACTGGAAACTCATTCGATCATAGTGCTGGGACGAACAGCGTGGATGCTGCAGGAAACCTTACCCAGGATTATGATTCCCTGGCGGCGGATGCCGAACTGGGGGTCACTCTCTCCGGGCCGGTTCCCATGGTGGTGGCATTCGGTCAGTATGTGAAATCAGACGCGGACGACGAAAGCAAAGGCTGGCTGGTGGGAGTCAAATTCGGCCATAAGAAAGCAAATGATCTGGGACAGTGGCAGATCAAGTATAACTATCGAAAACTGGATAAGGACGCCTGGCCTGATTTCCTGCCGGATAGTGACTTCTACGGGGGCGCCACGAATGTGAAGGGCAGCGAAGTAGAATTCACACTCGGACTGGCCAAGCATGTGGCATTCGGGATTGACTATTACTTTGATGTCAAACCCATCAATGGCGATACGGACAGAAAGCAGAAAGTGCTGCAGGCAGACCTCGTCCTCAAGTGGTAGATAGTTGGTGAATGAAGAGGGGCAACCGCGTGGCATGAGATTTTTTTGCCACGCCTGTCCCTTACCCATCAATTCATCCTTGACATATCGGGAAAATATGCAAACATTGGTAACGGGCAATTCCACTCATTTCCATCGCTTTGCCGCGTGCTCGCCCGTGTTCCCACCATTCCATTTTGGGGAGGCCAATGGGTATCACCATCGATTTTTCCAAGTCCTCAAGCTACCGGGCACGCTATCCTGATGTTCCTTTCGGACTGACCCTGATCACGGGCTGTACCAACCATCTGAATCCCCCTGGGTTCGATCAATACAAAAGAAAATACCTCCGAAAGATGAGGAAACGTGAAACGCTCTCGGAAATCAAGGACCGCATAGGCATCTATGACCGGTTTTTCGCGGCCTTCGGCCAGGAATGCCCACTTCCGGCGCACCTGAAGAGGACAGTCAACAGCGGCTTCCCCCGGTATGACCTCATGGTTGACGCACATTTCATGGCGGAAATGTGCGCCGGAATCCTGGTGGCCGTGACCGACTATCGCCGGTTCGACGGGAGCCTGAAACTGGATCTGGCAAGGGACAACGAACTCTGCCGGGGCATGGGCGGCCGGGGAATGCGAACCGTGGAAGGGGAAATTGTTTTCAGGGATGAAAAGGAGATCGTGTGCGTGCTCTGCCAGGGCGCGGATGAAAAGACAAGGGTGACGGAAACCACCCAAGACGTCCTCTTTTATGCCTACGGTGTTCCCGGCATCCAGGGCCGCTTTCTGGAAAAGGGATTGACCATAGCCGCTGAAACCATGACTGAATTTGGAGGCGGAACCTTGCAGGCTTTGGAGATTTTTTGAAAAAAATGCTCACAGTGAGCAAAAAAGAAGGAGATTGCACCATGAAAAAGTGGATACTGATCGGAGCAGGAGTAGTCGTCGCTGTCATCATTGTGGCAGTAATCATCATCGCGACGAACATTGGACCCATGATAAAAAAGGCAGTGAATACGTATGGTCCCGGCATCACCAAAACAGATGTGCGTCTGGGAGATGTGGATATTTCCCTCTTTTCCGCGAAAGCGAAACTGAAAGATCTTTTCCTAGGAAACCCGAAGGGCTTCAAATCTCCGTATGCGATGAAAGTTGGTTCCATTAGAGTCGATATTGACAAAAAATCAATTACCGGGGATACCATTGTCATAGACCGGATAGAAGTTTTATCCCCTGACATCAGTTATGAAAAAATCAAGGGCGGTGACAACTTTCAGGCCATTATGAAAAACGTGCAATCATCTGTCGGATCAGAAGAGCAGGCCCCCAAGAAGCAAGAGGGGAAAAAGGAGGCGGGAAAGAAGCTCCTCATCAGGGACTTTGTCGTAAAGGGAGGGAAAGTCAACCTTACCATGTCCCTTCTGGGCGGGAAGTCAATCAGCGCTACCCTTCCTGATATTCACCTGAAGGATATAGGCAAGAAAAAAGGCGGTGCCTCTCCCGCCGAAGCATTCAAAGAAATATTTCAATCCCTTTACGCAAAAATCACATCCCCTGCTGTAACCGACACCTTGAACAAAGGGCTCAAGTCCCTGGGCGCCAACCTGAATGCCCTGGGCTCCGGCTCAACTGAGCAACTGAAATCGACCCAGGAAAGCGCCAAGAAAGCAGCAGAAGGATTGAAAGGAAAATTAAAGGGCCTGCTGGGCCAGTAAAGAAATAGGGGACGTTCTTCACTTTTTACACTAATTCTGAACTTTCACCTTGACACCCCGGTTTGTGTAATTAGTGAAGAACGTCCCCTAAACGGATGGTAAAGGTGCTGCCTTTTCCGGGAGTGCTTTCAACCGAGACTTCCCCACCGTGGGCCTGGGCGATGTGTTTCACGATGGCAAGGCCGAGACCGGTTCCGCCCGCAGCCCTGCTCCTGCCCCTGTCCACCCGGTAGAACCGCTCAAAGATTCTCTTGATATGGTCAGATGCAATACCGCATCCCTGATCAATAACACTTATTCTCGTTTCCCTCTCTTCCTCCAACGCGCGAACGAGGATGCCGCTTTCTTTGGGGCTATACTCAATTGCGTTGTCCAGGAGATTCACGACCGCCTGCTCCATCAGTTGGGCATTTCCCCTTATCAGAAGCATCTCAGGACAGTCCAGGGAAACCGTAACCCCTTTGGCCTCTGCCTTTGCCTTGCAAAGCTGGATCGCGGAATGCAGGACAGTTCTCAAATTGAATTCTTCGAAAGCCGTTCTGGCAAGCTCTCCTTCCTGCTCAATCCTCGACAGGCTGAGCAGGTCTTCCACCATGGCCTCTAGTCTCCTGGTGTGCTTCTCGATGATGCCTAAGAAACGCCGAGCATCGCCGGGACTTTCCAGAGCGCCGTCGAGAAGGGTTTCAACAAAACCTTTTACAGCCGTTATTGGTGTCTTGATCTCGTGGGACACGTTCGCCACGAAGTCCCGGCGCATGTTTTCCAGTTCCCTGACGCGGGTAACATCAGCAATGACCAGAAGCGTTCCAATACGTTCCCCTTTAGAGTCCAGTAATGAGGTAGAGCGAAGGTTGACAATTCGATCCCCGCCTCCCACCCGTATGGACATATCCTCCTCAAAGGTATCATGCTCGCGCAATGCACGCCCGACAAAACCCGCGAGACGGGGGTTTCTGGAAAGTTCCTCGACGGTCATCCCCGCAGCCTTCGCCGGATCAATATTGAAAAGGCGACCAGCCCTCCCATTGATGTTCAGGATCCTCCCCCCAAGGTCAACGGCTATCACCCCCTCAATCATACTGCCCAGGATCGTATTCAGCTCGTTTCGCTGTCGGGTGATCATCCCGATCCTCTCTTGTATCCCCTCCACCATCTCTTTCATGGCCCCTGCTATTTCATCCAGTTCACGCACATTGAAAGAGGGAAGCCTGGCTCCAAAATCCCCCTTGGAATAGGCTTTCGCCGCCCGGAGGATTTCCTCGAGAGGCCTGCTCATGCGGCGGGCAATAAAAAGGCTCAAGGCAGCCGAAATGAGCGCAATAAAAAGCCCGGCCACTGCAATCCTACCCTGGATGGTGTGCAACACGGCGTCCACCCTGTCCACCGGAATAGAGGTCCGAACCACCACAGCAACCGCTCCATCTTTATGCACACCAATTCCCCTGTACATTAGTTTCCGGTGCAGGGTCCTGCTGAATCGAATGGACCTACCTGTTCCCTCCTGCAAGGCCGTCCTGACCTCGGGCCGGGAACCGTGGTTGTCCATGGTCAAGGGATCATGATGAGAATCACCATACACTCTGCCGTCAGAACCGATTACCGTGATACGGGTTTCAGCCCTCTTTCCCATACTCTTGCATATCTCATCGATTCTTTTCTCGTTCAGGGGTTCCAGGAGGGGGAGAATGCGGTCCTCCACCAGACGGGCCCGTGCTTCCAGATCGCGGGACGTTTGGTCCAGATCGAACTTCTTCAGGGTACTCCCCGCATACCAGGTCACGGAAACAATAGACAGGAGTGCGATAAACAGGAAGGCAGGATAGAGCTGCCAGAGCAAACGCCTTTTTTTCATCATCAATTACCCCTTGAACCGGTATCCCACACCGCGGACCGTCTCCACATACTTTCCGTATGGACCAAGTTTCCTGCGTAGCCCCGCTATCTGTACATCCACTGAACGTTCCGTAACATTGTATTCCTCCCCATGAACGGCGTCCACAATCTGGTACCGGGTAAATACCCATCCCGGCCGCTGGGCCAGACACTGCAAAATAGCAAATTCGGTGAAGGTGAGAGGAAGGGGTTTTCCTCCAACAAGAACCTCGTGACGACCGGGATGGATTTCCAGCTCATGGATCTTCAATGGAGATTCCTTCTTAAGGGAAGCTACCCCAATTTTCCTGCGCAAGACCGTCTTTACCCGGGCCGTCAGCACGCGAGGGCTGAAGGGCTTGGTGATATAATCGTCAGCGCCCAATTCCAGCCCGGTAACAACATCCGCCTCCTCACCCTTGGCCGTCAGCATGATGATGGGGATATCCTCCGTAGAGGGATCTCTCTTGAGTCTCTTTGCCGCCTCCAGGCCATCCATCCCCGGCAGCATAAGATCCAGGATAATGAGGTGGGGGGTCTTCTTTCTCACCGACTCAAGGGCCTCTTCCGCGGAAGACGCACATTGGACCACATACCCTTCCCTGGTGAGATTGAAGGTAACCAGCTCCCGGATGTCTTCCTCGTCATCCACTACCAGGATTTCTTTTTTCCCCATTCTTGCCTCCCGGAATGTACACTTGAACATCTAACCCGCCGGAGGCGGGCAAACTTAAAAGGTGCTCATTATTTATTCCCTCATGTTTATCTTTTGTGAGATTTTCGTGAGATTTCTGTTAGCGAAATGCAAAGGCCTTGTATAAATTTACAGGCTAAAGCAGGAGGCCAAAGCCGTCAAGAAAATTGAACATACAGGCAACCGCACAACGGAACGGTCTCGCTTTTTTGATTGACAAGTCAATCAAGCCCTGTTCTATTACGAGGCATGGCAAGCCAGCGGGAAACCACAAGGAAAGTCAAGGAAGAGGCCATCTTCAGCGCCGCCCTGAAATCCATCAAGGAAAAGGGGTTTCACAGGGCCAGAATGTCCGATATTGCCGCGCGTGCAGGTATTTCCTACGGCCTGGTCTATCATTATTTCGCGAGCAAGGAAGACCTGTTTGATGCCCTCCTCAATCGCTGGTGGGAAGGTCTCTTTGGGCTGCTGTCCCGCGTCCGGGAAAACCGCCAACCCATCAAGGAAAAACTGGGCAGGATCATCTACTATTTCCTGGATACGTATCAGAGGGAACCCGAACTGGTGAACATTTTCATTACGGAAATATCTCGTTCCACCACCAATCTGACCCCTGAGCGGTTGGAACATTTCAAGGCATTTATGTCCATCACGGAAAAGGTCATGCAGGAAGGACAGGATCAGGGAGCACTCCGGGCGGATTTCAAGGCCCGGTATCTCACGTATATTTTTCTCGGAGCGCTTGAAACCTTTGTTTCCACCATGGTGCTGGCCAATCAGCACATCAAAGGAAACGCCCAGAAGCAGAGGATTGCCGAGAGCATCCTGGAGGTTTTTCTGAACGGAGCCAAAAAATAAGTAGTCGACAGGATTACAGGATGGACACATGCCAATCATGTTACTCCTGTTAAGAGATAGCTGAAATTTCACAATAGAGGAGCCATTTTTAAAAGGAGGTGTTTTGAAACTGGCTCAGGGGAGCGTATGGAATTTTCATTCACCCCGGAACAACTGATGTTCAAAGAGCAGTTGATCCGATTCGCAAAGAAAGAGATCGTGCCCAGGGTTTCAGAGCATGACCTTCAGAGCAAATTCGATTTTGATTCTTTCCGGAAGCTCGGGGAATTCGGGGTGCTTGGTCTCCATTTCCCTGAAGAGCTGGGCGGTAGCGGAGCGGATGTGGTGACCACGGTGCTGGCCGGTGAGGCCCTTGGTGAGGCAGGCGTGGACGGAGGATTGTCCCTCGCGTACGGAGCGCACACCTTTCTCTGCGCTGACACCATCCTTTGCCACGGATCGGAAGAACAGAAAAAGAGATACATCCCCAAGCTTGCCTCCGGCGAATGGATCGGATGCATGGGGTTGACCGAGCCGGGCGCCGGGTCGGATGTCGCGTCCCTGAGTACCAGGGCCAAAAAAGCGGGCAATACATACATCCTGAACGGGAGCAAGATGTTCATCACCAACGGCTCTATCGCGGATGTGGCTGTTATCTATGCCAAGACGGACAAAGGGCAAAAACATGCCGGCATTTCGGCATTTATTGTTGAAAAAGGGACTCCGGGCTTTTCAGCCGGGAGGGACCTGATCAAGATGGGAGTGCGAACCTCCCACACATCTGAGCTGGTTTTTGAAGACTGTGAAATCCCCGCAAAGAATCTTATCGGCCAGGAAGGAGCCGGATTCCTTATGGCCATGCAGACCGTGGAGTGGGATCGAAGCGCGCTCCTGGCGCCCTTTATCGGCGGCATGACCTACGTGCTCCAGAAATGTGCACGATACGCAAAAGAAAGGCATCAATTCGGAAGGCCTATCGCCTATTTCCAGGCCACAAAGCACAAGCTCGCGGATATCAAAATATTTATCGAAGCGGCCCGGTCCCTCTGCTATCGCATTGCCTGGTGCAAGGACCAGGGAAGGCCCCTGAACCACCTGGAGGCCGCAGTGGCCAAACTCTTTGTGGGTGATTGGAGCCTGAAACCGGCAAACGATGCTATGCTGCTGCACGGCGGCTACGGGTACTGTCACGAATATGAAGTGGAGCGGTATTTCAGAGACAGCCGCCTTGCCCCCATCGGCGGCGGCACTTCCGATATCCAGAAAAAGATCATCTCCAAGTTGATGTAAGGGTGGTTGAGCCCGTTGGCCCGTTAACCGTATGAGGAATACATGAATTTTGATTTTGATGAAAAGGAATTGGATCTGGCGACCAGGCTGAAAAAAGCCATTGACCAGGATGCGGAAAAAAGGGTGAAAAGCCTCAGGACAGGCGATCCCCTTGAATGCCTCAATCTTTTTATGGACTACCTTGGCCGGCTTGCGGATATCGGCTACCTTGGTCTGGGTGTAAAAGACGGGAACCACTCCAGTGCGCTTGTAGCAGCCCAGGAGGCCCTGGCCACCCTATCCCCTTCCCTGTTTCTCGCTGTTGAATCCAGCACCCGTCTCTTTGGGAGGTTGGTGGCCTTGTACGGGACATCTCACCAAAAAGAGGAGATCCTTCCCCTCTTGGAGCAGGGACGCTACGTGGGATGCGTAGCCCTTACCGAGAGTGGAATGAGCGTGGAGAACCAACCATTCGAGACGACTGCATCCTCATCGGGTAAAGATTTTACAGTCACGGGGACCAAGGATCACGTGATCAACGGTCCCATGGCGGACCGGATAGCCGTGATCACCCAGGCCGATGAAAAGCTTCTCATCGCCCTGGTAAGAATCGAATCACCAGGTGTCATTGTGGGAGAACGTTATGCATTCATCGGATACGAGGGAACCCCGGTCGCACCGGTGCAACTTGACCGTGTAACCGTCTCTGCAAAAGAGGTGATGGGGCCCTTTGATCCCCCGGATATTCTCGGCAACCTCCGACGCTGGGAAGACCAGGTGCTCACCTCTGCGAGCCTAGGGCTTATGAACCGGTCATTTCAAACCGCCCTGGACCATGCAAGAATGCACAGGAGCGGGGGAAAGCCCGTCATTGCCTACCAGGAAGTAGCTTTCAAACTGGCTGAAATGCTGACCCTCCGGCAAACGGCACAGCTGCTCGCCTACCGAGCCGCCTGGATGGATGAATCAGGTGACCGGGAACGGGACATCCTGGTCAATTGTGCAAAGACCTTCTGCGCTGAATCAGCGGAACAGGTGGCAAGCCAGGCGCTCCAGGTCCTTGGTGCGAACGGCCTCCCAAAGGGAAACCCGGCAGAAGAGAGTTATGGTTCCGCAAAGTATCTCCAGGTTGCGGGTACCTCTTCCGAGATATCAAGAATCAAGATTGGCGACCGCATACTCGAAAGGGCCTGATCATGGAAGTCATTGAGTCCCGGATCGACACCGGCAGCGAAGAATTTCAGAAAAATGCAAAGCATATGAAGGCGCTGGTAGCTGATCTTCGGCAGGAATTGGAAAGGGCCCGGACCGAACGATCTGAGAAGGCCGAGGCCCGCTTGAAAGAGCAAAATAAGCTTTCAGTCCGTCAAAGGATAGACCGACTCCTCGACAGGAACACACCATTCCTGGAGATCGCTCCGCTTGCGGCCCGCGGGCTGTATGACAAAAAGGTCCACGGGGCCGGGATCGTCAGCGGCATCGGGGTCGTTGAAGGACACGAGGTCATTATCCACGCCAATGATTCCATGATCAAGGGCGGCACCATCTATCCCATGGGAGTCAAGAAGGGTCTCAGGACCCAGACCATTGCCATGGAAAACCATCTCCCCATGATTTACCTGGTGGATTCGGGCGGGGCCTACCTCCCACTCCAGTCTGAAATATTCCCTGATGCGGACGATGGTGGACGTATATTCTACAACCAGGCTGTTCTGTCCAAGATGGGAATTCCCCAGATCTGCGGCGTTATGGGCCTGTGCACCGCAGGTGCCGCTTATATCCCCGCCATGAGCGATGAAGTGGTCCACGTAAAGGGGACCGGCGCTATATTTCTCGGCGGTCCTCCCTTGGTGCGCGCGGCCACGGGTGAAGAAGTAACCGCGGATGAACTTGGTGGAGCAGACGTGCACTGCCGGCAATCCGGCGTTTCTGATTATTTTGCCGAAGACGACGAGCATTGCATTGAGATTATCCGGCAGATCGTCAAGGCGCTTCCCACCACCACAAAGGCAGAGATTCCTAGGCGGGAAGCAAGAGCGCCCCTCTATGACCAGAACCAAATCTACGGGATTGTGTCCGGGAACTTGAGCACCCCCTATGACGTCCGTGAGGTGATCGCCAGGATGGTGGACGGCAGCGAATTCCTGGAGTTCAAGGCCCGGTACGGGCCCACCCTTATCTGCGGGTGGGCATATATTCACGGGTATGAGGTAGGCATCCTCGGAAACAACGGGATCCTGTTTTCCGACAGTTCTCTCAAGGCAACCCAGTTTATCCAGCTCTGTGACAAACGCGGCATCCCGCTCATTTTTCTCCAGAACATCAACGGTTACATTATCGGCAAAGACTACGAGCGCGAGGGCATCACGAAAGACGGCCACAAGATGGTCAACGCAGTCGCCACGGCCACTGTTCCCAAGTTTACGGTCATCATCGGGGCCTCTTTCGGCGCAGGAAACTATGGCATGTGCGGCCGCGGGTATTCGCCCCGGTTTCTCTGGATGTGGCCCAACGCCCAGATAGGGGTGATGGGCGGTGAACAGGCTGCACAGGTGATGATTACCGTCAAGAACGATCAACTCGCGAGGCAGGGAAGCCCTCCCCTCCCGGATGAAATGATGAAACAGATCAAGGGACCCATCATTGCCTCGGCGGAGCGGGAAGGAAGTGCCTATTATTCAACGGCTCAGATGTGGGATGACGGCATCCTGGATCCAGCCAGGACCAGGGATGTGCTGGGGCTTGCCATCTCCGCGGCTCTGAACGCGCCGCTCCGAGATGATACTTACGGGTATGGCACTTTCAGGATGTGATGACGCTTCCGTAAAGGCCTCATCTACCGCGTTGCGCTGCCTCTTGATAGGGGAAAGACGAAAGCGAGAATTTCCTCCCACTGACCGGGAGGCATGAGGTGGTTCTGTGAGGCTGCTCGTGAGGGAAGCCATTTCTTTCGTTCCGAGGCTCCGGGCTGGTCTTTTCAGAGACTTATCAGCGTGGGATAGCTACCCCCTCCGCATTCTCGACTTCGTCGAGCTGCGGGTTCCCCCCCTGATAAGTCACGAAAAGACGGCGCCCTCTCACCGGTCACTTCAGAAAAGGCTTCCCTCACGAGCATCGCGCTTTTCTGGACCACTGATCGGGAAAGATTATCAGGGTCCGGCTCAAGAGGTCATGGGCTTAGTCAAAACCGGTGGGAAAGTATAAAGGCAGGTCATTGTGTTTAAGAAGATATTGATTGCAAACAGGGGTGAGATAGCAGTCCGGATCATGCGTACGTGCAGGGAGATGGGGATCCGCACGGTGGCGGTGTATTCCGACGCCGACACCACCGCTCTCCACGTGCTTGAGGCGGATGAGGCAATCCATATCGGCCCCTCTGAACCGTCTGCGAGCTACCTGAACATGGAACAAATTATTCATGCTGCTCAGGAATCGGGTGCTGAGGCAATTCATCCCGGCTATGGCTTCCTCGCAGAGAATCCCGCCTTCGCAGCCCTTGTTGAATCTACAGGCCTCAGCTTCATTGGACCACCTTCCCCTGTCATCAGGGACTTGGGCGACAAGACGAAAGCCCGGAAAATCATGCAGGCGGCAGGCGTCCCCGTTATTCCCGGAACCATGCAGGCTACCACGGATACAGATGCCATCTGCGGTGAAGCGGATCACATGGAATTTCCGCTCCTGATCAAGGCAGCGGCAGGCGGAGGCGGAAAAGGGATGCGCACGGTAAAAGGCCCAAAGGACATGCAGGAGGCCTGCGTTTCCGCCATAAGCGAAGCAGACAAGGCCTTTGGAAACGGCGCCGTGTACCTGGAAAAGTTTCTCCAGAATCCCAGGCACATAGAGTTTCAGATCCTTGCCGACCAACAGGGACACGTAGTGCATCTTTTCGAAAGGGAATGCTCCATCCAGCGTCGTCACCAGAAAATCATCGAAGAAACCCCCTCGCCTGTTCTGACGCCCGCACTTCGAGAGAAAATGGCGCAATCGGCAATATCGGCGGCAACGGCCGCCCGGTATGTCAATGCCGGTACCGTGGAATTCCTTTTCGAACCACCTGACCGGTTCTACTTCCTCGAGGTAAACACCCGGTTACAGGTGGAGCACCCCATCACGGAAATGATAACAGGGCTTGACCTGGTCAGGCACCAAATCGAGATCGCGGCCGGCAATCCCCTACCTTTTGAGCAGACGGATGTATCAAGCAGGGGGCATGCCATGGAATGCCGGATCTATGCGGAGGACCCGGCGGCCCAATTTTTCCCCTGCCCCGGCCCCGTGTTGTTCTACCAGGAGCCCCAGGGACCGGGAATCCGAGTAGACGGAGGAATTTACCAGGGATTCCAGGTACCGGTGGAATACGATCCCATCCTCAGCAAGCTTGTTGTCTGGGCGGAAGACCGAGAAGCGGCCATGAACCGTATGATCAGGGCGCTTGAAAAATATCCCATCCTGGGCATTCAGACCACTGTTCCTTTTCTCCTGGATCTGATACAGTCGGAGCCGTTTAAACAAGGCGAAACGCACACCGATTTTATTGACAAGCACTTCCAACAATGGGCGCCCGGTGAACAAAGGCAGGACCTGGCCGCAATCGCCTATGTGGTGGACACGTTGACCCGTCGTCTCGTCTCCCGCGACTCCCGGGAACCAAGGGGGATTCCTTCTCCCTGGGAAACCCTGGGTGAATGGGAGTTGTGACGAATAAAATGAAATACCGCCTCATCATTAATGATCAAACACGCTCCCTTGATGTTTCTCCGGGGGAAGGCGACAGCCTCGAGATCGCCTGGACTGGCGAGGACCCAAAAGAGGTGCTGTTTCATTCCATTGGTGAGGGGAGGTTGTTCCTTGTGGTGGATGGAAAGGCGGTCGAGGCCTTTGTGGCAGATGGATCCGACGGCAAACACATTTTTGTGAATGGAAAAACTTTTCTGGTAAGGGATGCAGATAAACAGCCCAGACGGAAACGAAGCGGTTCAAAGGTTGAAATTCCCGAGCAGGTGACGCCGCCCATGCCCTCTGTCGTGGTGAGAATACTCGTGGAGGTAGGCGACCGGGTGAAAAGAGGGAAGGGGCTGGTAGTGGTGAGCGCCATGAAGATGGAAACCACCCTGGTTGCACCGTATGATGGGACAGTTACCAGGATCAATACCGACCTCGACGCCAAGGTTGCTCCCGGAGATATCCTGGTGGACCTGGAGAAGGAGGGTCCAGCAGATGAGTGAAGATCTCCTTTACACGGTTGAGGGACAGACGGCGTTTCTCACCATCAACCGGGAATCCCGTCGAAATGCCATCAGCCAGGAAATGATCACAACCCTCCTCGTACACCTTGATCATATTGATCAAGACCAAGAGATACGGGCCGTCTGCATCACCGGCACCGGTGACAAGGCGTTTTGCTCAGGAGCGGACCTGGTCGTCACCCTGACCAAGGAAGAAGACCGCATCCAGGGAGCAAAGAACTACGCAACACTCCTCAAAAAGATGTCACATTTCGGCAAACCCCTCGTAGCGAGGGTAAACGGTCCCTGCCTCGCAGGAGGCCTCGGGCTGATGCTCTCCTGCGACATCGTGATTGCCCGGGATGATGCCTATTTTTGCACACCCGAAGTAAATGTAGGCATCTTCCCCATGATGGTCGGCGTCCTGCTCTTCCGAAATGTCAGCAGAAAAAAGGCCGTTGAAATGGTCCTCACCGGCAGAAAGGTACCGGCGCGGGAAGCAGAGGCCATGGGTCTGATCACGCGGGCCGTGGATCCGGTGGCCCTGGACCAGGTGATCAGGGAGACCCTTAAGCTCCTCACGAACAAGAGTCCCATCGGGACACGCATCGGCAAGGAGGCCTTCAGGGCCATGATGGATATGGATTTTGACCACGCCGTCGATTACCTATGCCAAGCCCTTGGAAAAGTTATATCCACGGAGGATGCCATGGAAGGGATGCGGGCGTTCATGGAAAAACGGAAACCCTGTTTTCAGGGAAAATAAAATGGAATTTGAGCTTGGGAAAACATACGATCAACTGGAAATAGGTGACGAGGCCAGTTTTACCAAGACCATCACCGAGACGGACGTGTATCTCTTCGCCGGCATCAGTGGGGATTTTAATCCCATGCACGTGAACGAAGCCTTCGCGAAACAGACACCGTTCAAAACCCGCATCGCCCACGGTGCCCTCCCCCAGAGCCTGATAGCTCCGGTCCTGGGCATGAAGCTCCCGGGCCTGGGTACCATCCTGGTGGAGATCTCATGCAGGTTCAAGGCTCCGACCCTCTTCGGAGATACCATAACCGCAACCGCGCGGGTCTCTGAAAAACTGGCGGAAAAAAAATGGATTCGTATGGCACTTGTCTGGAAAAACCAGGAGGGAAAACTTATTGCGGAAGGGGAAACGGTCGTCATCCCTCCCCCTTCTGATGTCAAAGAATTATTGTCAAAGCAACACAAACCGGCTCACGAGGAGCCAAAAACAAAGAAGGAGGAAAAGATCATGGCAATCGCGAGCGTAAAAGAGGTTTTTGACGGAATGCCCGAGGCTTTCAACGCAACAGCAGCCCAGGGCCTGAATGTGGTGTTCCAGTTTGAGATCACCGGTGACGGCGGCGGAAACTGGAGTGTCACCATAAAAGACGGCACTTGTGAAGTCACGGAAGGATCGCATGATGCTCCCACGACCACCCTTACCATGTCGGGAGAAACCTGGCTGGCCATGGTGAACCGGGAGCTGGACGGCATGCAGGCATTCATGAGCGGACAGCTCAAGGTCAGCGGCGACATCATGCTTGCCAACAGGATCTCGGAACTGTTCCCGTCCTAATATTGACTCCCGGTTTGCCGGCTGGCCTGTTGGCCCGTTTGCCGGTTGCGCCGGTAAATCGAAAAAACAGCGAGAGTCCACTTGACTGCTCGTCCAGTCCAGTGAATCTCTTCCCGCAGAGCAGGAGGCATCATGAAGCCCCCACTGAGGGGGGCTCAGAGAGGAAGCCATTTCTTTCGTTCCGAGGCTCCGGGCTGGTCTTTTCTGTGACTTATCAGCGTGGGATAGCTACCCCCTCCGCATTCTCGACTCCGTCGAGCTGCGGGTTCCCCCACTGATAAGTCACGAAAAGAACGGCACCCTCTCACCAGTCACATCAGAAAAGGCTTCCTCCCTGAGCAGCATGCTCTTCCAGACCCCGGATCGGTATAACCTATCCGGGTCCTCCACCAGAGGTGGAGGGTTTCGTCAAAACTAACTAAAGAGATTTGCTATGGCGGAGTACCAGCAATATTTCGGGGAAACCCATCGTATGGTCCGCGAGACCGTGCGAAAATTTGTCGAACGAGAAATCAAACCATACGTGGAAGAGTGGGAGGAGCAGGG
>Ga0315540_10001281_pt1 | contig 14370 bp, 16 predicted proteins | sample SalMarSW160110MG_FD_203677 | JGI IMG/M metagenome (GOLD analysis project Ga0315540, IMG submission 203677) | Salt marsh sediment microbial communities from the Plum Island Ecosystem LTER, Massachusetts, United States - Salt Marsh Sediment SW1601-10 ... | reverse complement strand
TCGCGTATGCAGGGACGTCCTTCTCTTACCATCGCTACCTCGATTTCCGAGAAAGAAAGGCCGTCGAAAAGTTGTTCAGCCGCTACGTGTCGCCCAACATCGCGCGAGTTCTTCTCGCCAGGCCCGACCTGGTCCACCTGGGCGGAAGGCGGAAGGTCCTTTCCATCCTCTTCGCGGACATAAGGGGGTTCACCAGCCTCTCGGAGCGCCTCCCGCCCGAGGTCGTCAGCGCCCTGCTCAACGAGTACTTTACGGAAATGACGGACGTGCTGTTCGAATTCGACGGGACCCTGGACAAGTTCATCGGCGATGCGGTTCTGGCGTTTTTCGGCGACCCCGTCGACCAGGAGGATCACCCGGCGCGCGCGATGGCGTGCGCGGTCGCCATGCAGAAGAGAGCGGCGGCTCTTCGCGACAGGTTCGAGTCGGATGGCAAACCCGCCATCCATGTCGGCATTGCCGTCCACACGGGCCCCGTGGTCGTCGGAAACAACGGTTCGGCCGACAACTTCGACTACACGGTCATCGGAGACGCCGTGAACCTCGCCTCGCGGCTCCAGGCCCTGGCCACGGCAGACGACGTTATAACGACGATCCGGACCATCGAGAATATTTACGAGTTCAAAACGCGTTATGCTTATGAAGAGATGCCACCTGTACAGGTGAGGGGGAAAAGCGAGCCCATAGCCATCGCAAGGGTTCTGGGGACAGTCCAATAGGGAGGTTGACCATGCGAAGACACCCCGTTTTGCTCGGCGTGATCCTGATCATGCTGTTCGGGCTTGCGCCCATGGCGCAAACCACGGTCACGGTCACGGGAACCGCCGCCATTCTTAACAAGGATGCGGCCCAGGCCCGGGATCGGGCCATCGAGAACGCGCTGAGAACTGCCGTTGAGAGAGTCGTGGGAACAATGGTCGATTCGGACAGCATGGTCAAGAACAACGACCTTCTCTCGGACAAGATCTACACCCAGACTACGGGCTACATATCGAACTACAAGGTCCTCTCCGAGAACCGCGACACCGATTCGAACATCTACAGCGTGAAGGTCGAGGCCTCGGTCAAAGAGGGTAACCTCTCCGACGATCTCAAGTCCCTCGGCGTCCTGATGCACAGGATGAACATGCCCCGCGTTGCCGTGGCGCTCCAGGAACAGGACGAGACGGCATCCGACCAGCTCTTGAGAATGCTGAAGAACAAGGGTTTCCTCGTCGTCGATACGGGGCAGAAGCCTCAGTCGCAGGGATTCTGGGACATGAACCAGGGACAGCAGGCGGACCTGCTGAAGCAGTACGGCGCCGAAGTCGTGATTCTCGGGACCGCGAAGGGCGAAGGAGGATCCAGCATCGGCGGCTCGAGCCTCAAGTCATATCAGGCCAACGTCAGCCTCAAGGCGCTCAAGACAGACTCCCACGAAGTACTCGGGACCGCCACTGGCAGCGGAACGGCCGTTCACGTTGGGGAGGCGGGCCTGACACAGGCGACGAGACAGGCGGTCACCGTCGCGGGCAACGACCTCCTGAGGCAGATTACCTCTCAGTGGGCTAAAGAGACATCATCCACGCGTATCATCGCGCTGGAAGTCCTTTCCGCGGATGCGTCTAAAGCCGGGGACATAGCCAGAAAACTCAAGCAGCAGGGACGTGGGATACAGGATGCCATCGTCCGCGAAGCCCAAGGGGGACGGGCGACTCTGAACGTCTCCATGCAGGGAGACGCCTCGGCGCTGGCACAGGAAATCAGGAAGCTCTACCCGGGGGCGCGAATCGTCTCCCAGTCCGCAAACCGTTTGACAGTGTCTTTTTGAAGCGATTATTCTACCCATAAGGGAGGACACGGCCATGAAACGGACTCTCGTTTCCATTTTCATTGCACTCTGCGTGATGACCTCGCTGGCGGCTCTGGCCCAGAAGCCGAGAATCGCGGTTCTTAAGATCAGAAACGACCAGCCCTACGGCGGCGCCCGCCTCGGCCCGGCCGTCGGAGACTGGCTCGTCGAGAAGCTCGTCCAATCGGGGCAGTATCGCGTCATGGAACGCCGCGAGATCAACTCGGTCCTACAGGAACAGGGATTTTCCCTCAGCGGAGCCGTCGACGATAAGACCGCCATCCAAGCCGGTAAACTCCTCGGATGCCAGCTCGTCGTCCTGGGAGCGGTCACCGACTTTTCCCGCCACAAGTCCGGCGCCCACGGCGCATTCGGCATCGCCTTCAACGTCGGGAAGGTAACGGCCGAGGGAAAGCTCAATATAAGGCTTGTCAACACCACAACCGGCGAGATCGTGTACACGGGGAGCGCCTCCGGCACACACTCCTTTTCCAAGGTGGACGTGGCCGGTTTCGGGGGCGGCGTGGATTGGGATGAATCCCAGGCCAGGCAGATCTTCGAACCCGCCGTGACCCAACTGGTGAACAAGATTGTGGCCAGGACCGCCGCGATCAAGGACAGTCTCGGATCCGTCGCCGAATTATCCGGCAAGGTCGCGAAAGTCGATGCCGGGAAGCTCTTTCTCAACATTGGCAGTACCGACGGCGTGAAGCAGGGCGACAAGTTCTCGCTCTATCACGTGGGTGATACGATCACCGATCCCGACACCGGAAAGGTCCTGGGGCAGGAAAAGACTAGAATCGGGACCGTGACGGTCACCAAGATCATGGCCGATCACCTCTCGGTGGGCGTCCTCGACGGCGGCGGCCACGCGGAAGTCGGCGACGCCGTTCAGAAGCAGTAGGAGTGAGAGTGGATGGGCACCATGGCCGTTGAGGCTCAGCGATGACCATACCCAATGTGCTGACGGTTTTCCGGATGGTGCTCATCCCCTTCTTTCTCATGGCCGTCATCTACGGTCATCCCAGGCTTGCGCTTTGGATCTTCGTGGGCGCCGGACTCACCGATGGCCTGGACGGGTTCATCGCCCGCTTCTTTAACCAGAAGTCGACCTTGGGGGCTTTTCTCGACCCGATGGCCGACAAGCTTATTCTCACCAGCGCCTACATCGCCCTCGCCCTGCCTGAAACCGGCATGACGCATACCATTCCCATCTGGATCGTCGCACTGACCATTGCGCGCGACGTCGTCATCGTCATGCTCGCCCTGATACTCAACCTCAGTCACGCCATCAGGAGTTTTCCACCGTCCATCCCCGGAAAGTTCACGACCTTCTTTCAGATCGCCTTCGCGGTGGCGGTCCTGCTTCAAAACGGTTATTATTTCCCGGATTGGATCGTGGCCATTCTGCTGTGGTCCGTGGCGTTCTTCACCGTCTTTTCCGGCCTTCACTACCTGTGGCGCATGAAGACAATGATCAAGGACTCGCCGTGAAAAACTACTACATTCTCCTCGGATTGCTCCTCCTCGCTGTCTCGATCATCGCGTGCCGGACGGCCACTCCCACGAAGCCCCACTCGCCTCCCGACAGTTCGGATTCCGCTCCGCAACATTCCCCTGCCGTGGTTTTCCCCGACGGCTTCTCGGTACACGTGAGTCTTGCCCTGACACCCGAGGAACAGGCCCGCGGGCTGATGTTCGTCAAGGATCTGCCCTCCGACAAGGGGATGCTCTTCCTTTTCAAGACGGATGAGCAGCGGGCCTTCTGGATGAAGAACTGTTTCGTTTCGCTGGATCTTATCTGGCTGGACGAGGATTTCCAGGTTGTCGACATAACGCACGACGCACCACCGTGCCAGGCCGACCCCTGTCCCAACTATTACCCGAGCCGCGCCATAAGGAACGTCCTCGAGGTTCTCGGAGGAACGGCCGACAAGCATCATCTCCAGATCGGAGAGCGCCTTGTCGTAGTCGACCTGCCCAAGAACCTCTGACCGCGTCCCGGCCGCCTTCATCGATTATTCGGTCCCGACGAAGCTCAAAGCGAGGCGTGCACCACCTAACAGGACAGGCCCTTCTTTGTCCGTGCATCACACGTGAATCGGCGGATGCCGCCCGCCGCCATCACGGAGCACCGGGCGTCGCCCATGCTGGCTCGGCACCCTCACGGTACCCTTGCTGAAAAGCCCGATAATTCATTGACAGGGAACCATTTGAGGGGTATACTCCCTTAGATTCAACTCTACGGAGCGGAATCAAAATCCAAACTCAGGAGGTAGTAGTTACATGAGCATGACCGAAGGAAAGGACCACCAAGGCGATTCTGCGCCCTTCGAGGTGCCCGCGGAATGGCTCAATCTCAGCTCGGACAACATCGGCGAGGAGCCGGAAATCGACATGGGTGCCCTTCTCAAGGCGAAGGTCGCCGATCACAGCGAGCGCCAGCTCATCAAGGGGCGAGTGGTGGCCATAACCCCCACGGACATACTTATCGACGTGGGGCTTAAGAGCGAGGGGATCGTTCCACGAGAGGAGTTCACGAGCCCCAGGGGCGAACTCATCGTCGAACCCGGCGAGGAGGTGGAGGTCTTCCTCGAGCGAATGGAAGACGCCAACGGGCACGTCGTCCTCAGCAAGATCAAGGCCCAGAAGATGAAGGCCTGGGAAGAGGTCGAACAAGCCTACAAGGAAGACCGTCCGATCAAGGGCGTAATCCTCGACCGCGTCAAGGGCGGACTCGCTGTTGACGTGGGCGTCCGCGCCTTCCTTCCCGGTTCCCTGGTGGACCTGCAGCCCATCCGCAACCTGAGGGCCCTCAAGGGACAGGAAGTCGAGATGAAAGTCATCAAGGTCAACCGCAAGCGCGGGAACATCGTGCTCTCGCGGAAGGCCTTCCTCGAAGAAAAGGTGTCGGTCCAGAAGGAGAGAATTCTCGAGGCCGTGGAAGCGGGCCAGCCTCTCAGCGGCGTCATTAAGAACCTGACCAATTTCGGCGCTTTTGTGGATCTCGGAGGCATTGATGGTCTGTTGCACGTGACCGATATGTCCTGGAAGCGCATCAATCACCCGTCCGAGATGTTCCAGGTGGGTGATGAGATCGAAGTACTCGTCCTGAACTTCGACGAAGAAAACGCCAAGCTGCAGCTCGGATTCAAGCAACTCGAGCCCTCACCTTGGACGGACGTCACCGACCGCTACCCGATCGGCACAAAGGTCAAGGGCAAGGTCATATCTTTGACCAATTACGGCGCCTTCGTCGAGCTCGAGCCCGGCATCGAGGGCATGATCCACGTCTCCGAGATGTCGTGGACGAAGAAGGTCAAGCATCCTTCCGCAGTCCTCAACGTGGGTGACATGGTCGAGGTCGTGGTACTCGACGTGGATGCCGAGGCCCAGCGCATCTCCCTGGGGCTCAAACAGGCCGAACCCAACCCCTGGGACATCATCACCGAGACCTTCAGCGAGGGCGACCGCGTCACTGGGAAGGTCCGCAACATCACCGACTTCGGCGTCTTCGTCGAAGTCCTTGAGGGCGTCGACGGCCTGGTCCACATTTCCGACCTTTCATGGAAACGCATCAACCATCCCAGCGAAGTGGTCAAGAAGGGCGACGAAGTCGAGGCCATCATCACCAACATCGACGCCGTCAACCAGCGTCTGTCCCTCAGCATGAAGGCCCTCATGCCCGATATATGGGACAAGTTCTTTCAGAACCACTACGTCGGTGACGTCGTTCCCGGAACCGTGACCAAGATCGTCGACTTCGGCGCATTCGTCGACCTGGGCGACGGCGTGGAAGGGCTCGTGCACATATCAGAGCTTTCCGACCAGCACATCAGCAGTTGCGCCGAAGTCGTGGACGTTGGGCAATCCTATCCCTTCAAGATCATCCGCCTTGAGCCGAACGAGAAACGGATCGGGCTTTCGCTGAAGGAAGGCCACCGCAGGGAACGCCAGCAGCGGGAGCGCGAAGACGAGAGCCACTATCGCCCCGTCGCGGATGGCAGCGTGAGCCTCGGCGACGTTCTTGATTTCAGCGGCTTTCAGAAGAACGATGATGAGGAGCAGGAGTAGACCATGACTAAGGCCGATTTGATCGAGCTGGTCTCAAAAAAGTCGAACCTTCCCAAGAAGCCGGCTGAAATCATCGTGAACACGATATTCAAATCCATAACCGAAGCTCTTGACGCCGGTGAGAAGGTTGAACTGCGAGGCTTCGGCTCGTTCCGCATGAAGGTGAGAGAGGCGCGAACCGCCCGCAATCCGAAAACGGGCGAAAAGGTGCACGTCGACAGGAAGAAAGTTCCTCACTTCCGCGCGGGGAAAGAGCTCAAAGAATCGGTCAATCGCTAGAGCGACAAAGCCGGCGGTCCGGTGTTTTCCCGCCAGACCGCCGGTTTTTTCTTTACCCGGGTTGATTCCGATGGATATCGTGTTTTCTCCATGGCGCCTGCAATACGTGCAATCTCCCGACAAGGATTCGTCCGAGTGCGTATTCTGCCGAGCCTTCACGGAAGAGCCGTCCCTCGAAAACCTGGTTGTCTACCGCGACGACAAGACGGCCGTCATGCTCAACCGGTATCCTTACACGAACGGCCATCTCCTGGTCATTCCCAGAAAGCACGTCGACACCCTGACCGGTCTGGACGCCGAAACACGGGCATCTCTCCTCGAGATCATAACGTACAGCGAGTCCTTGCTCCGCAAGGTGTACAACCCGCATGGTTTCAACGTGGGCCTCAACCTTGGTGAGGCGGCCGGTGCCGGGATTATCACGCACCTGCACTTCCACATCGTCCCCCGCTGGTCCGGCGACACCAACTTTACGACGCTCTTTGGAAACCTGCGCGTTATCCCGGAAGACCTGGCAGGGGTCTTCGAGCGGCTACGCGCCGAATACCCCGAATCCATAAGCTGAATATATCATCCGGAGCGCTCGTGACCCCGTTCGACACGGCTCACGTCAACCGTCACCTGGCCTCCTACGAAGCCTCTCGGGCTAAACTCACCGCCGCAAAGGCCCGGGGCGATCTCGAAGAAGAGAGATCCGCGGCTTTCGAGGCCGCCCGCGAATCCCTGAAGGCCGCCGCCGCGCGCTTCGGCATCCCTCACGACGGTCGCGGAGGACTGCTGGACCTTTCAGAGAAGCTTTCGGGAACGATAGGGGCAGGCTGCCTCCCGTCTCGGCTCGCGTCCGTCCTTTTTCTCGATCCGGCCGTGAAAGACCTGCAGATCCCCCCGGCGAGGCTGGCCAAGGCGCTGGCCAAGGCCGAGGAGATCGCCATCAACCTCGCCCGGGTGGCAAAGGAGGGCCCGGCGGACGGTCAGTGAGGTGCCAATTTCGCCGCACTCGCCGGCGGTGTGAATCCCGGCCTTGCTTCCGGAAGCCTGATCCGGCCCCCGAGCTCGGCAGTCCAGCCCATGAGCACCACCACTACGAAAGTCAGCACGAGACATAGCGTCACAAACCATGTAGGCAGGGCGGGCAGTTTTCTGTACACGTAGAGTCCGATCAGTGCGATCGCACCTACGATCCCCATGGCCCATGCGGACACGAGCGCGGCGTCGGCGTGCTGCCCTATGCGGGCCGGGTTCACCCCCGGTATGTTGCGGATGAAGTGGGCAGCTTTACCGCCCGTGTAGAACACAACCGGAGTGAAGAGGGCCAGGACCACGAGGATGCCGAGGCTGACGCGCTTCACGTCCTCGCTCCGGCGGAACATGGCCCAGGCAAGCAGAAAGAAATCGAAAAGGATACCGATGACGGGAATGTGATTGATGATGAGATGAACGTGCGCCCAATTCATATTACGTGTCCTCCGTCGGCGGACGTCGCTACCCGGGATCACCCCGGGAACGCGTGCCTGGACCTACATAACACCTCGGAGGATATCAAAATTCTCCGCATGGACCGCGCACGGCGATCCCGCCCGCAAACGCCACGGGGTACTCACCCTTCATGACTCGAATGCGTTCCATGTTGGTCGCTCGTTGTCTCGCCAGCCAAAGCGCTGCGGCTTCAATGCCGTCGGGAGATTGCGGTATTGGAATGGCATCAAGGTTGGTCAGCTGCTTGGGCATGAGCCCGTAGAACCCGCCGCCGAGTGCCTCCTGCCGCGCCTGAAAGTCCGCTATGTCCAGGATTCTCGTTGGAGGCCGGATATCCGCAAGCTGTTGCACGAGGAATGCCTTGTCGCTTTCGCTTATCAGCCGGTCAAGCCCCGCTTCGGGCCTGTTGTTCGCCGCCTCCCCTACGACGGTCGCACCGGTTCCGAATGCTGCGATGAAGGCCAGGCCGAGAACAGCGCCGAGATGGAATGTAGGGCTTTTCACCATGAAACCTCCCCGAGGTTATACGCGTATCTCTCGATTCCGTTTCATCCTTCCGCTGCAGGATCCGGATTGTCCGTTGATAGCCCGTGCCTGCGAGTCTATAATTGGTTATTGGTTCTGCAATTTGTGACTGGATATCATCACGAGGAGGCTTTCGCAATGACGAAGACCCATAAGGTAGCTTTGGTTTTTTCGGGTGGCCCCGCCCCCGCCGCCAACGCCGTTATCTCGTCCGCCGCCCTGAGTTTTCTGGACAACGACATACCCGTACTCGGGATTCTCGATGGATTCACCAGGATCCAGGAGTTCACGCCGGGCACCTCCCAAGATCTTCAGGAAGGACGTGACTTCATCGCCATCGACAAGACGATCTCGTCCATCCGAAACCAGAGCGGCATATTCATACGGTCGGCCCGCGCGAATCCAGGCAAGCCCATCGGCGACAAGGGCGATTTGCGCGACCCGGGGAAGACCGAGAAGTTGAAGAATGTGATCGCCGCCATGGAACATCTGGGCGTCACCGCCCTCGTGACCATGGGCGGAGACGATACCTTGAAAACCGCCAATTTTCTTCATATGCTCGGTCTTCCGGTTATCCATATCCCCAAGACCATCGACAACGACTACTTCGGAATTCCCTGGACCTTCGGCTACTGGACCGCCGTTGATGTTGCCCAGAAGATCCTCCTCAACCTGAAATCCGACGCCGACTCGACAAATGCGTACTTCATGGTTGAGCTCATGGGCCGCAAGGCCGGCTGGATAACATACGCAGCCGGCATCGCAGGCGAAGCCGCAGACATGCTCGCGGCCGAGGAGATCGAAGGGGAGCTCGACCCCGAGGCGCTGGCGGGGCATTTCGCGGACCTTATCCAGGCACGGGAGGCGGAGGGCCGCACGGCGGGCATCATCTGCATCGCCGAGGGTCTTGCGGACAAACTGCCGGACAGCCTCAGGCCCCAGGAGGTGGACCAACACGGGAACGTCTACTACGGAAGGGCGGAACTCTGCAAGACTCTCGCCGAGAAGACCGCCGCGGTTTACAAAGAGCGCACGGGAAAGACCAAGAAGATCACCCCCAGGCAAATCGGTTACGAAACTCGAACCGCACGCCCCATCTCCTACGACGTCGTTCTCGGGAGTGCCTTGGGGCACGGCGCCTACCGCCTCTTCAGCCGCAACCTCTTCGGCCATATGGTCAGCGTGGAAGATAACATGGATATCAAGGCCATCCCCTTCTCCGACCTTGTCGACGCTGAGACACTCGTCACGAAGGTGCGTCTCGTTCCCAAGAGCGGCGATCTCTACAAAGTGAAACAGGCCCTTTCTTTTCCCTTGGGTTCGAAAGACTCCCCCCCCGAGGAAGGATGAAGACGCGGACCTCCGGAACCCGATCGCGCAGAGGGGATCCGTCAGGACGTACCGACCTGAACCGCCAGCCCGGACCGCGCTGGACTCGGTCCTCGAAGCCGTGGTTCATGCGCCATCCGCCGGAACTCTCAAGGCATAACGCATAAGGATCGTCAGGGACGCCGACGCCGAGAAAGCCCCCGGCGGGCTTCTGATCCAGCCTATTGCTTAAGAACCCGCGTGGGACGCGCGCAAGAGGTTTGCGAGTCAGATGCTAAACGCGGCTCGAAAGGCAATGCCCATCCGTCGTCTTGGCCGCGCAACAAAGCGGGTGGCCCCAATTCCGTGCGTCCAAGGGCTTGCCACCGGCACGGCCCCGACTTCTGTATTGTCGCGTTTCGACGATGCGCCCCGGCATCGACGGCGGCGCGACGTCGTGCATTCGGAACAGTGACGCCGGCAACACGACCTGCGACAGTTTTTCAGCCGCCTGCTGGTCCAGACCCGCTTTCGGGCCGTAACGCCTTGTGATAAAATGCTATTTTCAAGTGGGAGGAAGGGGCATGTCCGGTCACAACAAATGGGCTAACATCAAGGCGCGCAAGGGTTCCCAGGACGCCAAGCGCGGTAAGGTTTTCACCAAACTCGCAAAGGAGATCATCATCTCGGCGAGGCTCGGCGGAGGCGATCCCGACGGAAATGCGCGGCTTCGCAACGCTATCCAGGCGGCGCGCGCCATAAACATGCCGAACGACAACATCAAGCGCGCGATTCAGCGGGGCACGGGCGAGCTCGGCGGCGACGCCATCGAAGAGGTCATTTACGAAGGCTACGGGCCGGCAGGGATCGCCATCCTGGTAGAAGCCGCGACCGACAACAGGAACCGAACGACCGGCGAGATACGCCACGTATTCAGCAAGTACGGCGGCAATCTCGGCGTTCCGGGTTGCGTTGCCCGGCTCTTCAACAGGCAAGGCCAGATTACCGTCCCGGGTGAGGGGTTGACCGAGGAAGCGGTCTTCGAAGCGGCCCTTGAAGCCGGCGCCGATGACGTGCAGAGCGATGAAGGAAACTTCCTTTTATTCACGAAATTCGAGGACATGAACACGGTGAGCGACGCAATCGAGAAAGCGGGCCTGCCCGTGAATGCCGTTCAAGGCGTCTACACGCCCATATCTACGACGCTAATCGCCGGCGACAACGCCAAGGGCCTGCTGAAGCTTCTGGATGGGCTCGAGGACAACGACGACGTCTCCAACGTCTGGTCCAACTTCGACATAGCGGACAGCGACCTGGAAGCCATCGAAGACTGATGATCGTTCTCGGCATCGACTCAGGATCCTTGTGCACCGGCTTCGGTATAGTCGAAGGTACGGGAAACCGGCAGCGGGCCCTGACCTACGGGGCCATCAGGAACCGGGCAAGCACAGGCCATGCCGAACGCCTTACGGTCATACACGACAAGCTAAAGGCGGTCATCCAGCAGTACCATCCCGAAGTGCTCGCTCTCGAGGGGGTGTTCATGGCGAAAAACGCCCAGAGTGCACTGAAGCTGGGGCAGGTACGTGGAGCCGTCATGATCACCGCCTTTGCCGAAGGCCTCCGCCTCATGGAGTTCTCTCCCGCAGAAGTCAAAGCCGCCGTCACCGGCTACGGGCGCGCCGAGAAAGCCCAGGTCCAGCACATGGTAAAGTCCATCCTCGGACTTTCGGAAATCCCCGAGCCCCATGATGCCGCGGACGCCCTTGCGCTGGCGATTTGCGCGCTGGCAAGCGGTTCGTGGTCCAGACGCGTGGGTGAGAGATGATCGCACGCTTGCGCGGACGCTTGCTTGAAAAGGAACCCTCGGGCCTGGTCGTTGAGGCGGGCGGCGTGGGCTACTCGGTCGCGGTGCCTCTTTCCACCTTCACGAGGCTCGACGGCGAGGAGATCGACCTGTTCATCCACACCGTCGTCCGGGCAGACGCTATTCTGCTATTCGGGTTCCTCAGCCGCCGGGAAAGAGGACTCTTCAGGAAGCTGATCGCCGTGCAGGGCGTGGGCCCCATGACGGCGCTGGCCATTCTCTCCGGGCTGTCTTTCGAGGAGCTGGTTTCGGCCATCCATTCGGGGGACAGCAAGCGATTGAACGGCATTCCGAGGGTCGGAAAGAAAACCGCCGAGAGGGTCTGCCTTGAGCTCAAGGAACGGCTCGGCGACCTGGGAAGCGACTTCGCGCCTGCCCTCGGTCCGGATGCGGGATTGCCGCACGAACTTTCAGATGCTCTGGTTGCGCTTGAAAACCTCGGTTACAAGACGAGTCAGGCGAAGGACGCGCTACTGAAAGCTCGTGCATCCGCCCCGCAGGGTCCCCTCGAGGTCTGGATCAGGCTCGCGCTTAGGGACCTCTCCCGCTGAACGGCCGACGCGCCGAATCGCATCTTTCCTTTTGGGGTGTTGTCTACCTTCCGGGAAGCCGTTCGCCGCGGCGGTCTTTCGGCTTACGAGCGGTTGTGACGGCACCCGTCCCTGGCCACACTTCGTTTGGCGGACTCGGGAAGTCCGGTCTTCTCGCCAGGGGACGGTAACCCTGGATCAGCTTACGCCCTTTTCTTGAGCTGTTCCTCGACGAACTTGTTCAGGCGCTCGCGCTCGGAGTCGGTCATCTCTACGAAGTGCACCCCGTAGGCGTTCAGACGTGACGACACTTCCCGGGCCTCTCTGACCACCACTCCTGTCACTTTCACCTTCTCCCTTTCCAGCGGAAGGGTGACCTGGAGTTGCACTCTGTCTCCGAGCTTCAGCCGCCTCGCCGTGAGGAGAAGGATCCCGGAGGCACTGAGGTTAATGGAGTTGCACAGGAAGAGATTGGACTGGAGGTACCCTTGGACCTGCACGTACACCAGGAGCCGGGCATCTCTCCGCACGGCAATGGCCAGGAGCTTTTCACACGCTATCCCGAAGTCCTCTCCGACGACGGGCTTTCTCAAGACGGTGTTGACTCCTTCGGGTGGCTCGTCGTCGTATTTATTGCTGACCAGGATCACGGCGGTCTGGCGGCACTCCGGGATCTCCCTCAGTTTCAAAGCGAGATCGGACCCAGCCATGTCGGACAGCTTGTCGTCTATGACGATGAGCTCCGGCTGCAGATCGCCTATTTTCGCAAGCGCTTCCTCGCCTGCTGACGCGCGATGAAGCTCGTGCTCTTTTCGGAGAAGCAGACTCTGCTCGAAAGGAACGACGGGAATTCCGCTTTCAACGACCAGGATCCGCTTCCCCATATCCTGTACCCCTTAAGAAATCTCTTCCTGCGGCCGTGCCGGGCGTTCTCTTCAGCTCGGCGGCGACAGTACATCGATACAGCCCAAAATCGCACCCGGCCCTGAAACTTGGCGATACCACCTTTGAGGGTTGTGTGAACCCTCTCCCTCTCGGGGTTCTCACTGCCCGCATGCCGGCCCCGGGGCCGGCACAACACGCGTGCTCCATCCCTATGGTGACATTCTAGTGTTGCGCATTGGTGATTTTCAAGGTTGAACCGCTTTTGTCGAGGAGCCCGCGCTGCACGAGACATTTTGAAGCGGGCTTTTATGAATCGGCACGGAGCGGTTCCTCGTACGGGAACAACGGGGTCGACAGGTATCGCTCTCCACTGTCGCACGCTACGCTGACCACGCGCTTTCCCGGGCCCAGTTCGCGCGCAATCTCGAGGGCGGCATGGAGGATCGCTCCCGACGATATGCCTGCAAGTATGCCCTCCTCGCGGGCCAGGCTACGCGCCGCCTCGAGGGCGTCTTCGTACGCCACCTGCACCACCCTGTCTACCACGGATGGATCGTAGTTCTCCGGGATGAAGCCCGCGCCGATTCCCTGGATTTTGTGCGGACCCGGGTCCCCTCCTGAAAGGACCGGCGAACCGGCGGGTTCCACCGCCGCAACCAGAACATCCTTCCCCATCGCTGTCTTCAGCATCCGCCCCACGCCGGTCACCGTTCCGCCCGTGCCGACGCCGGCCACGAAGGCATCGAGCTTCCCGCCCGTGTCCCTTATGACTTCCATCGCGGTCGTGTTCATGTGGATCCGGGGATTGGCAGGGTTATCGAACTGGGAAGGCATAAACGCCCCCGGCGTTTTCTCAAGAATTCTCCGGGCCTCGCTTATGGCTCCCTTCATGCCCTTGGCGCCCGGCGTCAGGATGAGAGTGGCGCCGTAGGCCTGCAGGAGTCGCCGTCGTTCATCGCTCATGGTGTCGGGCATGACCAGAACCAGTGGATACCCTTTCTGGGCGGCCACCATCGCCAGTCCAATTCCCGTATTTCCGGAGGTGGGCTCCACGATGCTCTGTCCCGGCTTGAGACGCCCATCCCTTTCCGCGGCCTCAAGCATGGAATGGGCGATCCGGTCTTTCACGCTGGCGCCCGGGTTGAAGAACTCCAGCTTCACGCAGACCTCCGCCATGTTCCTTCCCGGGATGCGGTTCAATCGCACCAACGGCGTATCGCCGATGGTCTCCGATATGGTCCTGTAAATGCGTCCACTCATTATTCTCTCCCTAGACCCCTGCACGGGGACAAAGCTTTTCCACACCGCATTTGTCGCACTTCGGTCTCCTCGCCACGCAGACGCGCCGTCCGTGCTGGATCAGGGCGTGGGCAAGGAATGTCCAGTCCTGCTTTGGAAAGAGCCCCATGAGGTCTTCTTCGACCTTTTCCGGACTGCCGGCGCCGGACAGGCCCATCCTCCCCGCCAGACGCCGGACGTGCGTGTCGACGACGACGCCTTCGTTCCTGCCGTAGGCGCTTCCGAGGACCACGTTGGCCGTTTTGCGGGCCACACCGGGAAGGCGGATGAGGTCCTCCATGCTTTCGGGCACCCGG
>Ga0315540_10001277_pt1 | contig 14390 bp, 13 predicted proteins | sample SalMarSW160110MG_FD_203677 | JGI IMG/M metagenome (GOLD analysis project Ga0315540, IMG submission 203677) | Salt marsh sediment microbial communities from the Plum Island Ecosystem LTER, Massachusetts, United States - Salt Marsh Sediment SW1601-10 ... | reverse complement strand
CCCGGTCGACGTCGCCGCCATCGGCTGCGACTTCTACGCGTTCAGCGGTCACAAGATGCTGGCGCCCACCGGATCGGGTGCGCTGTGGGGACGGCGTGAGCTGCTCGAGGCCATGCCGCCGTTCCTGGCGGGTGGCGAGATGATCCGGGAGGTCCACCTCCGTCGATCGGAGTGGAACGACATCCCGTGGAAGTTCGAGGCGGGCACGCCCGATATCTCCGCCGCCGTGGGGCTGGGTGCGGCCGCCGAGTACCTGATGGGACTGGGCATGGATCGTGTCCAGGCGCACGAGCAGGACCTGGTCGCCTATGCGCTGGACCTGCTCCCGCGCGAGGTGCCCGGCATCGAGATCTACGGCCCGTCCGCCGAGCAGCGGGGCGGCGTCGTGTCGTTCAACCTGACGGGGGTCCATCCGCACGATGTGGCCCAGGTGCTGGACCGGTTCGGGATCGCGGTCCGGGCGGGACACCATTGCACGATGCCGCTCCACGAGCGCCTGGACCTGGCGGCCACGGCGCGCGCGAGCTTCGGGGTGTACACGACGAAGGCCGACCTCGATGCGCTCGCCGCGGGGCTGCGCCAGGTCGTCGAGCTGTTCGGGACCCAGCGTCCGCTATCCTGAGCGATCCGATGGACGATCTGTACCGCGACTACATCCTCGAGCACTACCGGCGGCCCCACAACTTCGGCGTCATCGAAGAGCCGTCCGCATCCTACGAAGGGTCGAACCCGCTGTGCGGCGACCGGATCACGATGCAGCTGGCGGTCAGGGACGGGGTCGTGGAGCAGATCGGCTTCACCGGCCGCGGCTGCGCGATCAGCCAGGCGTCGGCCTCGCTGCTGACCGACGAGATCAAGGGCAAGCCGATCGAGACCGTGGTCGACTTCGGTGCCGCAGACCTGCTCGACCTGCTGGGCATCGAGATCAGCCCCGCGCGGCTCAAGTGCGCGATGCTCAGCTTCGACTCGCTCCAGCACCTGCTGGACGAGATCGGGGCCAAGCCGCTCCCCGCGAAGGAGCCGAGCTGATGCGCCGCTGCTCGTGTCGCCGGCCGGCCTGAGCCGGCGCCCGACCCTCTCCGCCCGCGGATCCCTGTGATGACCGCGCCGGAACCCTCTCCCTTTTCGTCCCCACCTCGCCGCCTCCTCGGCGGCCCGTCGTCCACCGGGAGCACCCTGTCATCATGCCGAAAACCTATCCTGAGCTCCTCCGGGAGGCCCGGACCGAGGTCCGGGAAGTCGCACCAGCCGAGGCGGATGCTCTCCGCCACCGGGGCGGGATCGCCCTGATCGACGTTCGCGAGGCGTCGGAGTGGGACCAGGGGTACATCCCGGGGGCCACGAACGTGTCGCGGAGCTACCTCGAGCAGCAGATCGAGGGCGCCGTCCCGGACCGTGATACGCCGGTCGTTCTGTACTGCGCCGGGGGCGTCCGGTCGCTGTTCGCCGGCCAAGCGCTGCGCGCGATGGGCTACACCGACGTGGCGTCGATGAGCGGCGGGTTCCAGGCCTGGAAGAGCCAGGGTCTCGAGTGGACCCAGCCCGCCTACCTGTCCGACCAGCAGAAGCAGCGCTACAGCCGCCACCTGCTGATCCCCGAGGTCGGCTCCGAAGGGCAGGCCAGGCTGCTCGATTCGAAGGTGCTGCTGATCGGCGCGGGGGGCCTGGGCTCGCCGGCTGCGCTGTACCTGGCCGCGGCCGGCGTAGGCACGATCGGTATCGTCGACTTCGACGTCGTCGACCTCTCGAACCTCCAGCGCCAGGTGATCCACACCAGCGACCGGGTGGGTGAGAAGAAGACCGACTCCGCGCGCCGGACGCTGACCGCGCTCAACCCCGACGTCACGGTGGTGGCCCACGAGGAGATGCTGGTCGCCGACAACGTGGAGCGGCTGATCGCGGGCTACGAGGTGATCCTCGACGGGACCGACACGTTCGAGACCCGCTACATCCTCAACGATGCGGCGGTCGCAGCCGGGATCCCGGTGGTCCATGCGTCCGTGTTCCGATTCGAGGGCCAGCTCACGACGTTCGTGCCCTACGAGGGCCCGTGCTACCGCTGCCTGTACCCGACCCCGCCCCCGCCGGAGCTTGCCCCCGGCTGCTCGGTCGCCGGCGTACTGGGCGTGGTGCCCGGGATCATGGGCCTGCTCCAGGCCAACGAGGTGCTCAAGCTGCTGCTCGGGATCGGCGACTCGCTTGCTGGGCGGCTGCTGCTGTTCGACGCCCTGGCCACCGAGTTCACCGAGCTGCGGCTCCGCCGCGATCCCGCGTGCCCTGTGTGCTCGGACGAGGCGCGGGCGGCCCGCGAGGCCGGGACGCCGCTCCCGGTGGCCGCGGCCAGCGACGGCGTGTTCACGCTGGGGGCCGCGCGATGAGCACGGTCAAGTTTCCAGCGGTCCTGCGCGCCAACGTGGGCGGGGCGCGCGAGGTCGAGGTGACTGGGTCCACCATCGGCGAGGTGCTGGACGGGCTGGTCGGGACCTACCCGGCCCTGCGCGAGCAGCTGTTCACCGAGGATGGCGAGCTCAACCGGTTCATCAACGTCTACGTCAACGGACAGGACGTGCGCTATCTCGACGGGCGGGCGACCGCGGTCGCCGAGACGGATGAGGTCCGGCTGCTGCCCGCAATGGCCGGCGGTGCCGGGTGGGGCTGGGAGGACGGTATCGTGGGCCTGGCCGGCGGTGTCGGCGGATCGGGATGACCGAGGCCGCCAGCCTCCACGCGCTGGCGCACGACGCCGACGAGCGCCACGGCGGGCGGTACGAGTCGATCCTCGATGCCGTCGGCCACACGCCGCTGGTCGCGATCCCGCGGATGATCCCCAACCCCGCCGTCCGGCTATACGCGAAGCTCGAGATGTACAACCCGACGGGTTCGGTCAAGGACCGCGTCGCGAAGTACCTGGTCGAGGATCTCGAGCGGCGTCACCTGCTCACGCCCGATTCGATCATCCTTGAGCCCACGTCGGGCAACACGGGGATCGCGCTGGCCATGATTGGCCGGCGGAAGGGGTATCGGGTCGCGTTGGTCATGCCCGACAACGTCACCTCGGAGCGCCGCCAGGTCGCCGCCCTGTTCGGCGCCGAGATCATCGACTCGCCGGGGAGCAAGGGCTCGAACGGCGCGATCGCGCTGGCCAAGGAGCTGGCGGCTCGCGACCCGCGGTTCGTGATGCCCTACCAGTACGGGAACCCGGCCAACCCGCTGGCGCACTACGAGACGACCGGCCCCGAGATCCTGGCCGACTGCCCGGAGATCGACGTGTTCGTGGCGGGTCTGGGCACCTCGGGGACGCTGATGGGCACCGGCCGCTACCTGCGGGAGCACAAGCCCGGGGTGCGGATCGTGGCCGCCGAGCCGCTCCCCGGGGAGAACGTCCAGGGTCTGCGATCGCTCGAGGAGGGCTTCGTGCCCGAGATCCTCGATCCCTCGATGCTCGACGCGAAGTACCTGGTGTCGAACCGCGACGCGGTGGCGGCGTTGCGAGACCTGCTGTTCCGGGAGGGCGTGTTCGCCGGGCCGTCCTGCGGCGCGGTGCTGGTGGCCGCCGCCCGCGAGGCACGCCGGATGACGAGCGGGACGATCGTGGCGCTGCTCCCCGATGGCGGCTGGAAGTACCTCTCCGCGGGCACGTTCGAGCGCGACCTGGACGAGATGGAGGAAGACTTCGAAGGCCGGGTGAACTGGTGGTGAGCGAACCGGCCGCGGTGCAGCATCCGGGACCCGCGAGCGTCCGGCTGCCACGCGCGATGGCGGAGGCGATCGTCGCCCAGGCAACGGCCGAGTACCCCAATGAGGCGTGCGGGATCGTGATCGGGAGCGGCCCGGCCGCGGAGGGCGGCGAGGCGCTCCGATACGTTGCCTGCCGCAACACGTCCGCCTCCCCTTACCGCTACACGATCGACAGCCAGGAGGCACTGCGACTCTCGATCGAGGCCGATGATGCGGGCCAGGAGTTCTGGGCGATCGTGCACTCGCACGTGCGGTCGCCGGCGGTGCCCTCGCCCACGGACGTCGGGCTCGCGTTCTGGCCGGACGCCCTGTACGTGCTCGTCTCGCTGGCCGACGAGCACGCCGCGCCGAACGGGGGACGCTCGCTTCGCGCATGGCGGATCCGGGATGGCGCGTCGTTCGAGGTCGCCCTCGAGGTCACGTGACGGCCAGGACGGGCAGGATCGATCGTGGCCGGATCGCCTGGCTGGTGACAGGCGCGCTCGCGGTTGCCGGCGGGACGCTGCTCGGCTGGAACGCGGCGCTGCTCGATGCGATCGCCGGCCCGCCCGCCATCGTCCGTGCGGCGCTGGTCGGGATCAGCGCGCTCGTTGGCCTCGCGCTGCTGAGCGAGGCCGTCCGGCGCCTCGCGGCCGGTCGCCGGGTGGCCGCGGCCGAGCTGACGGGTCGCGACGTCGCGCTGCTGATCCGGGCGGTCCGCCTGGTGTTCCTCTCGGTGGCGGCGTTCGCCGCGGCGGCAGGCTGGCTGCTCGGCCACCCGCTGCCATTCATCGTCGCGCTCGTGATCGCGGGCATCGACATCCTCGAGACATCGCTGTTGCTGCTGGTGGTGGCGCTGCGGCACGAGGGTTGACCCGGCGGGCGCCGGCCACCGGCGCCGGCCACCGCATTCAGCCCCTCGGTTGGCATGGGGCACGCGAGCTCGGGCCGGCGTCGCCCTGCCACGCCGGCCGCCGTGGCCCGCCGGCAGGCGTAGGCTTGGTCACGGATCGACCCGCGCCGTGGAGTTCCGACATGACACTTCCCCAACCGGTCACCACCGACCAGCTCCCAACCAACCCGCTGTCGCCCGAGGAGCTGCGCCAGATCGACGCCTACTGGCGAGCGGCCAACTACCTGTCCGTCGGCCAGATCTACCTGCTCGACAACCCGCTCCTTCGGGGCCCGCTGGAAGCCGACCAGGTGAAGCCGCGTCTGCTCGGCCACTGGGGCACCACGCCCGGTCTCAACCTCATCTACGCGCACATGAACCGGGTGATCCGGAGCTGGGACCTCAACGCCATCTACGTCATCGGGCCCGGTCACGGTGGCCCGGCCATCGTTGCCAACGCGTACCTCGAGGGCACCTACAGCGAGATCTACACGAGCATCACTCGTGACGAAGAGGGCATGCGTCGGCTGTTCCGGCAGTTCTCGTTCCCGGGCGGCATCCCCAGCCACGTCGCGCCCGAGACGCCCGGCTCGATCCACGAGGGCGGCGAGCTGGGCTACGCGCTCTCGCATGCTTACGGGGCCGCCTTCGACAACCCGGACCTCGTCGTGTGCGCGGTTGTGGGCGACGGCGAGGCGGAGACCGGGCCGCTGGCCACGAGCTGGCACTCCAACAAGTTCATCGATCCGGCCCACGACGGGGCCGTGCTGCCGATCCTGCATCTCAACGGCTACAAGATCGCGAACCCGGCCGTGCTGGCCAGGATCCCCACCGCCGAGCTGGCCGCGCTGTTGGAGGGCTACGGCCATCGGCCGTACTTCGTCGAGGGCGACGATCCGGCCCAGGTGCATCAGCAGATGGCCGCCACCATGGATGCCGTGGTGGCCGAAATCCAGTCGATCCAGAAGGCCGCACGGGAGGGCGGCGTCACTGAGCGACCGCGGTGGCCGATGATCGTGCTCCGGACACCCAAGGGCTGGACCGGTCCCAAGGAGATCGACGGCAAGCCGGTCGAGGGCACCTGGCGAGCGCACCAGGTTCCGATGGGCGAGGTGCGGACGAACGCCGGGCACCGCTCGATCCTCGAGGCCTGGATGCGCAGCTACCGGCCGGAGGAGCTGTTCGACGAGCACGGCTCGCTGGTCCCGGAGCTGGCGGCGCTGCCGCCCAAGGAGTACCGGCGCATGAGCGCCAACCCGGTCGCGAACGGGGGTCTGCTGCTCCGCGACCTCGTGCTGCCCGACTTCCGGGACTATGCGGTGGACGTGCCAGCGCCCGGAGCCACGCTCGCTGAGGCGACCCGCGTGCTGGGCACGTACCTGCGCGACGTCGTCGATCGCAACCGCGAGACGTTTCGCCTGTTCGGGCCCGACGAGACGCTGTCCAACCGGCTCGGTGCGGTGTTCGAGGTCGCGAACCGCCAGTTCGATGCCGAGATCCTCGCGACGGACGAGTTCCAGGCGCCGTCAGGCAGGGTCATGGAGGTGCTGTCCGAGCACCAGTGCCAAGGGTGGCTGGAAGGCTATCTGCTCACCGGGCGCCACGGCCTGTTCAACTGCTACGAGGCATTCATCCACATCATCGACTCGATGTTCAATCAGCATGCGAAATGGCTCAAGGTGACCGGTGACCTGCCATGGCGGCGCCCGATCGCGTCGCTCAACTACGTCCTCAGCTCGCTCGTCTGGCGCCAGGACCACAACGGCTTCAGCCATCAGGACCCGGGGTTCATCGACCACGTGGTCAACAAGAAGGCCGACGTCATCCGGGTCTACCTGCCGCCCGACGCGAACACGCTGCTCTCGGTTGGCGACCATTGTCTTCGCAGCCGCCACTACGTGAACGTGATCGTGGCGGGCAAGCAGCCCGCCCCGAACTGGCTGTCGATGGACCAGGCGATCCTGCACTGCACCCGGGGCATCGGGATCTGGGACTGGGCCAGCAACGACGAGGGCGGCGAGCCCGACGTCGTGCTCGCATGCGCCGGTGACATCCCCACCCTCGAGGCCCTCGCCGCCGTGGACCTCATCCGGCAGCACCTGCCCGAGCTCAAGGTCCGCTTCATCAACGTGGTCGACCTGATGCGGCTCCAGGACGAGCAGGAGCACCCGCACGGAATGTCGAACGCGGAGTTCGACGCACTGTTCACGACCGACAAGCCCGTCGTGTTCGCCTACCACGGCTATCCGTGGCTCATCCATCGCCTGACGTACCGACGGACGAACCACGCCAACCTGCACGTGCGGGGCTACAAGGAGGAGGGAACCACCACCACGCCGTTCGACATGGTGATGCTCAACGACCTCGACCGGTACCACCTCGTGATCGACGTCATCGACCGTGTGCCGGGTCTGGGGCCCAGGGCCGGGCACGTCCGCCAGCTCATGGTCGACAAGCGACTGCAGGCGCGCGCCTACACGCGGCGCGAGGGCGAGGACGCGCCCGAGGTCGCCGACTGGGCCTGGCCGGCCGCCACCGCGGAATGACCGCATCCCGTCCGTCGAGCGTCGCTGATCCTGCCCGATCAGGACCCATGGTCGAGCGGATCCTCGTGGTCAACGCGGGATCGAGCTCACTCAAGCTGCGCGTTCTCGACACGGCCGACGCGGTGGTCGCGTCGGCCGACCTGGGCGCTGTCCGCAACGCCGCCGATACGGCCGAGGTGGCCGACGCGGTGGCGGGTTTCGGACGCGTCGACGCGGTGGGCCACCGGATCGTCCACGGCGGGACGGCGTTCCGGCAGCCGGTTCGAGTGGATCGCGCAGTCATCGACCGGATCACGGCGCTGACCGACCTGGCACCGCTCCACCAGCCCAAGTCACTGGCCGCACTGGGGGCGGTGAGCGCCGTCCTGCCGGACGTGCCGGCCGTCGCCTGCTTCGACACCGCGTTCCACGCCACCCTCCCGCCGGCCGCCGCGACCTACGCGCTCCCGTCGCAGTGGCGCAGCCGCTGGGACCTCCGCCGATACGGGTTCCACGGGCTTTCGCACGCGTACGCCGCCCGCCGCGCGGCCGAGCTGCTGGGGCGATCCGGGCGCGGCCTGCGGCTGGTGACCTGCCACCTGGGGGCCGGCGCGTCGCTGGCGGCGGTGCTCGACGGACGGTCGGTGGACACGACGATGGGCTTCACGCCGCTCGAGGGGCTGGTGATGGCCACGCGATCGGGCAGCGTCGACCCGGGCCTGGTGCTGTGGCTCGCCGACCACGTGGGCACGCCACCGGCCGAGGTGGCGGCAACGCTCGAGCACCGCTCGGGTCTGCTGGGTCTGGCCGGCACGGCCGACATGCGGGTGATCCTGGAGCGGGCCTCGGCCGATGACGCGGAGGCGATCCTCGCGCTCGAGGTCTACCTCCACCGGCTGCGGGCATCGATCGCGGCGATGACGGCCGCGCTGGGCGGCCTCGACGCGATCGTGTTCACCGGTGGTGTCGGCGAGCGCTCCTCGGCGATCCGGGCTGCCGCCGCGGACGGCCTCGGCTACCTGGGAATCGAGCTCGACGCCGCGCGGAACGCGGCTGACGGGGATTCGACCGACCGGGAGATCGGCGCCGACGATGCGAGGGTCCGAACGCTGGTCATCGAGGCCCGCGAGGATCTGGAGATCGCCCGTGAGGTGCGCCAGGTGCTGGGGACGGCGGCGGGCTGACCGAAGCGCGGCGGGCCAGCCGAAGGCCGGCGAACTGACCAGCGGCGGGCGAGGCCAGGGACGGTTCAGTGGAGGTTGCGGACCACCAGCACCGAGCACGGCGCGTGGACGAGGACGTTGCGCGCGACGCTGCCCAGTAGCAGGCGCGCGATGCCTGTATGCCCGCGCGTCCCCATCACGATCGTGCCGATCTGCCGTTCCTTGGCGAACCGCACCAGCTCGGCTGCCGGGTCGCCCTCCAGCGCGATCGGGTCCGCGATCAGGCCCGCCACCGCGAGCCGACCCGCCGCCGTGCTCGCCTCCTGGCGGACCTCCTCGCGCGCCTCGTCGACCGACCGGGCGTAGGAGTCGAGGACCTGGTCGTACAGGCCGGGGGTGAAGCCGGCGGCGACCGGGACGGCCGTCTCGGCGACGGTGACCACGCTGACGCGGTGGCCCTTGAAGATCGGCCACTGCGCGAGCACCGTCTCCGCGCCGCGGGCCGGATGCGACCCATCGTCGGCGAAGGCGATCGCGCCCAGCGATTCGCCGCGCGCCACGAGGACCGGGCACGGAGCGTGGTCGACGACCTCGGCCGCCGTGCTGCCCAGCACCATCGTCGCGATCGTGCCGTGGCCACGGCTCCCCAGCACGATCAGGTCCGCCTCCATGGCGCCGGCCTCGTCGACGATCGCGCTGGCCGGGCGGCCCCGCACCAGGAACCCTTCGACCTTGCGTCCCGCACCGGCCAGCAGGCGCTCGGAGCGCTCGACAGCCTGTCGCCGATTGCGGGCATCGATCTCTTCCTCGGTCTCAAGCTCGCGGCCGCCCTCGCCACCCGTGGCCCAGGCCAGCGACAGGACGTCGAGATACGGCTGCTGGGCGGCGACGATCCGCAGCACCGAGCCGTCCGGCAGCTGGAGGGTGGAAACGAGCCGCGTGGCACGGTCGCTGCAGGCCGAGCCGTCGACCGCGAGCAGGATGCGCATCGGGGACCTCCGATCCCTGTCATCGTCAACCCGCGGGCCGCCCGCAGGATCGGCCGAACGTCCCGATCGCGGCAGCCGTTGCGCCCGCCGGCTGACGCTCGCGCAGCTGACGCTCGGCTTCGGGTCCCGGGTCACGTCGCGGCGGGTCCCACGCGTCCCGCGGCGAGCGACCCGATGCGGTCCACGAGCCGCTCCAGAAACGCGGCGGCGTCCACGTCGGTCGCCACGTCGGCGTTGGGGTCGCGGCCGGTCAGCCCGCGCCAGTCGGCGATCGTCTGGCCATCCCCCGGTCCGCCGTTGGCGTCGACCTCGACCGCCACGGCTCGGGTGCGGACGAGCGACGGGTCCAGGGCCGCGGCGACGACGACCGGGTCGTGGACGAACGCGCCGTAGAAGCCGTCGGCCCGAGCGTGGAACTCGAAATAGAAGCGCAGGGCATCGGCCAGCATCCGGATCATCGGGTTGCTGGCCACGGACCGCCGCTCCGGGTCGCCGGCCAAACGATCGGGATCGAGCGAGTCGTCGGGCCGGCTGCCGGCACGGCGGGCGAGTGCCACGACGTGATCGGTGGTGAGCCGGGCCTGCTCGGTCACGTCGAGGCCCATCAGCAGCGCCCGCGGCGTCGCCGGATCGGCGTCCACGGCGCGCTGCCAGGCCGCGAGCGCGATCCGCGCCGCCTCGGGGTCGCAGTGGACGTTCCATTCGCTGATCGGCGTGGTGTTGCCCGGGACGGCGTACGCGCCTCCCATGCAGACCCAGCGGCGCAGCAGGCGGGGGAGCGCGGGCTCTGCGAGGACCGCGATCGCAAGGCTGGTCAGCGGTCCGAGGGTGAGCAGCGTCAGCTCCCCGGGCCGGCGACGGACCTGCTCGACAAGCAGATCCGGGCCGAACCGGGTGGTGGCGGCCGCGCTGGGTTCGGGAAGCTCCGCATAGCCGAGGCCGTGCGGGCCGTGGGTTTCCGGCGTGATCTCGAGCGGCCGGACGAGCGGCACCGGCCGCCCGGCCGCCACCTCGACGTCGCCACGCCCGGCGATCTCCAGGACGGCTCGCGTGTTGCGCAGCGTGTCGTCGAGCGTGGCATTGCCGGCGCTGCAAGTTACCGCGGTGAGCTCCGCCTCGGGGCTGGCGCACGCGTACAGCAGGGCCAGCGCGTCGTCGATGCCGGTATCGACGTCGAGGATCAGCGGGACGCGTGCGGGTTGGTCCATGCCGTGATGCTACCGGTGGGCCGGGCTGCGACGAGGGTCGCGGCCGCGATGGCGCCAACGCGAGCATGATCGGGTCGATGACCGTCACCCGCGCCGCGAGGGATAGGTGCAAGCCCACGATCCGGCGCGCCGTGCTCGCGCTGCACAGGTGCCGCCGTTGGCCGGAGTGCAGCGTTTGGCGGCGGTCCAGCGTCATGGATACGTGGCGACGGTGAGGGATGCGCGGGCTCTGGGCGATGACGGCGCGCGACCGAGCGTCACCGGGCACATCGTCGAGGACGTGCATGATCGTCACGGGCAGCAGCTTTGGGGGTTCGTGCGCCGCCTCGGCCTTGACGATGACGAGGCTGCGGACGTGGTCCAGGAGGCGCTCCTGCGACTGCTGCGCGCGTCGCGCGATGGGCCGCCGATCGAGCGGCCTGTTGCATGGGCGTTCAGGGCGGCCTACCGGCTGGCCATGGACCGGCACCGGTTTCGGCGCCGATGGCAGGCATTCCTCGATCGTGTCGCGGGACAGGGTGAGGAGGCATCGGCCGACGCCGACGCGCTCATCGCCGTCTGGACCGAGGTCGACCGGCTTCCCGAGCGGCAACGAGCGGTGTTCTACCTCCGCTATCGGGCGGACCTTGCGTTCGACGACATCGGCGAGATCCTGGGCATCGACGCCTCGTCGGCCCGCGGCAACGCGTCGCGCGGGCTCGCGACCCTTCGCAGCCGGTTGGCCGGGAGGGACGACTAGATGAGGCCCGAGCGGATCGAGGAGCTGCTCAAAGCGAAGCCACCCGACGAGGGCGTCTACCGTGGCGAGCTCGTGCTGGACACGCCCACCGCACGTGCCACCACCGCGGTCACTCGCGCGCGCCCGTCCCTCGCCAGCGCGGCGGCCGCCGTGGGCACGGTCGCCCTCGTGAGCCTGGTTCTCGTCGCGCTGGTGCTCGGCCCGCTTGCGGGACCGTCGCCGTCCCCTTCGCCCGCACCACCATCAGCGAGTCCTTCACCGCAGCCGTCCCCGGGACGCTCTCCGCAGGCAGCGAATCCGGGTGTCATCCCGTGGATCGACGCCACGCCCGTACCGTCGGAGACCCCGGAGACGACCGCAGACCCCCACGCGCTCCCCGCCTGCACCTCCGAGGATCTGGCACTCTCGGCCGAGGGCTGGGGCGGCGCCACCGGATCGCTGGCCGGTGGCGCCACGGTCGTCAACGTCTCGTCCGCCACCTGCGCGGTGGCTGGCCGTCCTGCGTCGGTGTTGCTCGACGCCCGGGGCAAGGTGATCGCCCGTCAGGCCAGCGGACCCGCTTCGAGCTCGGATGTCGTCGCGCTGCCCCCCGGTGGCGTGGCCGGCGTGACCACGGTCTGGCAGAACTGGTGCGGCACGCCACCTCGACGTCCGTTGAGCCTTCGCCTGTCGCTGCCCGCGGGTGGCGGCGATCTCTCGGCCGTGCTGCGGCCGGGTCGGGGTACCTTGGACGGGGTTCCTCGGTGCGACGCGCCCGGTGCCGGTTCGACCGTCGGCGTGCCGGTGCCATTCTCTGCGCCCGCTCCTTCGGACGGCGGCTATCAACCCGACACGTGCACGCCGGATGCGCTCGCTGCCTACCTGGGCCGCTGGGGCGCCGCTGCCGGAACGTCCTACGCGTCGATCGTCGTCCTCAATGCCAGCAGCTTCGACTGTCTGCTCGCTCCGTCCCCGACGCTCGAACTTCGCGATGCTGGCGGGCGGCTAATGGCGACCGCACCACTGCCGTCGCCCGCGGCGTCCGCGCCGATCCTGGTGCCCTCGGGCCGGGCCGCCGCCGCCATGCTCGGGTTCGCCGACTGGTGCCTCTCACCGCCGGCGATGCCACTCCGGCTCGATCTGCGCGTCGATGGTGGGGCGGTCAAGGTCGACGCCAGGTCCGGGATCCCGGTGCCCGGCTGCATGAGCGCGCCACAGACCCCGCCGCCGATGATGTTCCTCGACTCGCCGCTCAGCGTTCCCGGCAACCCGATCGCGCCACCACCGAACCCGGTCGATTCCCTGCCGCTGCGGGTGACCATCTCGGCACCCGCCACGGCGGCGCCGGGCAGCGAGCTCGACTACACGGTGACCATCAGCAACCAGTCGACCGACGGAACCGCCTACGACCTCGCCGCGCTGTGTCCCGAGTACTCGGAACGCCTGTTCCTGCCGGGGGCCAAGGCGGCGACCGTCACCCGTCACATGCTGAACTGCCGGCCGGCCGGTGTGCTCGAGGCCGGGCTCAGCCTCACGTTCGCCATGCGTCTCTCGATCCCCCCGGATGCGCCGACCGGCAGGGCAGCGCTCGTGTGGATGCTGGGCGACCTCGGTCCGAGCGCAAAGGCGGTGTTCCAGATCGAACCTTGAGGTCGGAGTTGGTCAGCCAGCAGCGAATCACGGCGAGCCGGTGAGCCAGCGCCAGGCGCGGTCGATCGCCTCGAGCGCGGTGATCCCGTCGAACAGGCGCGCGTAGTGGAGCGCCCACTCCTGGACCTCCTTGACCGCGAGCAGCCCGGCCATCGACCCGACCAGCGACGCCCGCGTCCAGGGCACGGGATCCCAGCGATGGTGGAGCAGCGCGACCAGCAGGAACCACGGCTCGAACACGTTGGGGAACACGACCAGCAGGGCACGCTCGCCGCTCAGCTCGAAGGCCGCGAACCCGATCATCCGCCACCCGAACAGCGCCACGCTCACCCACCGGTCGGGCCCGGTCCAGCGGAGTGCCACGATCAGGAACGTTGCCATGTAGGCGAGATCGAGGACCTTGTCCAGCCGCTGGTAGTCGGGCACGCCGCCCAGGTCGAGGACGTTCATCAGCAGCAGATCCGAGAGGTCGACCAGGATCGCGAGGATCCCGCCTGCCAGCGGCCACCGGAGCACCGGCAGCGAGCCGGCGATCCTGACCAGCGCGATGACCAGGACCTCGAGGGTCATGCGCCATTGCTCTCCGGGCTCGACCTCGCGATCAGGCGACCGTGGCCATCACCGCGCGCTCGGCGAGCCCCAGTGGCAGCGCCCCCGAGGAGGTGATCGTGTCGTGGAACCCGCGCAGCACCTCGACCGGCACATCGGCGGGAGGCACATCGGCGAGCCCGCGCGCCGCCAGGTACCGCTCGCGGATCGCGAGGATCTCCAGGCAGCCGGTCAGGTACGAGGAGGCCTGTGTGGGCCACCAGCAATAGCGGCCGACCTCCACCCTGGCCACCGGCTCGGGCATCGCCGCCCGGTCGTGCATGAAGTCGACCGCCTCGTCGAACGACATCTCGCCCAGGTGAAGCGAGGTGTCGACGATGATCCTGGCCGCCCGGAACAGGCTCGCGTTGAGATGGTGGAGCTCGTGGATCGGGTTCTCGAAGAACCCGCGCTCGCGCATCACGCGCTCCGCGTAGAGCGCCCAACCCTCGCTGAAGTACGGCGTCGAGTACACGCGCCGGACCTCGGACGCATGGGCCTTGCGCATGACGAGGTGCCAGTGGTGGCCCGGATAGGTCTCGTGGACCGTCGTGGACGGGATCGATCCGTATGAGTTGCTCGCCAGCCGTGACTGGACCTCGGTCTCCGACGCCCCGTCCGGTGCGAACGGGACGAAGAAATGCCCCTTCCAGCGATCCGAGAAGGACGGCGGTGCCGTGTACGAGGCCACGCCCAACACGGGTCGCTGGAACACGGGCGAGGGCACGACCGTGCAGGTCTCGCCGGCCGGCAGCGTGACCAGCCCCGTCTCGACCAGGAAGGCCCGCGCCCGCGCGGTCCACTCGGCGTAGCTGTCGAGCATCGCCTGCTCGGTGGGCGGGTGATGCTCGTCGTCGTCGCGCAGGACATCCACGTAGTCCGGGTTGCCGGTCGCGTCGCGGGCGAGCGCGGTCATCTGGGTGTCGAGGCGTTCGAGCTC
>Ga0315540_10001276_pt1 | contig 14422 bp, 11 predicted proteins | sample SalMarSW160110MG_FD_203677 | JGI IMG/M metagenome (GOLD analysis project Ga0315540, IMG submission 203677) | Salt marsh sediment microbial communities from the Plum Island Ecosystem LTER, Massachusetts, United States - Salt Marsh Sediment SW1601-10 ... | reverse complement strand
GCCGCAGATCCGGACATTCCCAGCACGTAGTTGATACTTCCGACTCCGACCAAAAGCGTACATTAGGTTACTGATGTTTAGTGACTTCTTGATGACACTTCCCATCGAAAGCCTTACTTTTTCGGCAATGCGACTGGCCAAGTGTCGATGTTCGAAGCATACTTAGCACTTAGCCAGGCGCGCGCAATACCGCTGTGCTCGGTCGATGGATACACGGTTGGCCATGAGTCAGGACTTTTACCACTTGCATTCGGATCCGTTTCGATCGATCCCTGATCCCGCCTGTTACTTTCCCAGTGTGTGTTGTTCCACGGCACTAACCGCGATGCGGAATGCGTTGCAGCAGGGGGAAAGTTTTGTCACGGTGACGGGCTTGCCGGGCACTGGCAAAACCACCTTGATCGAGCAGTTTCAATCCGAACTCGATTGCGAAAGCGTCTGTATCGCCAAGCTGAATAGCACCCGCATGCGAGTCGAAGACCTGTTGCGCACGATCTGTTTGTCGCTGGCCGTGGACGTCGATGGCCAGGACAAGGGCGGTATGCTCTACCGACTCCGGAAGTTTTTGCTGCGGTGGGCAGAAATGGGTCGCTGCACCTTGCTTTTGGTCGATGAAGCGCAGGACTTGTCGCCACAGGCGCTGGAGGAGCTGCGCCTGTTGGGAAATCTACAGCGAAATGGGCAGCCTGTGCTGCAGATCATTCTGGTCGGCCAGGAACCGTTGTTGGAAACGCTTCAGTTATCGGAATTGAAGCCGCTGTTTCAGCGCCTGGGTGCCGCTTGCCATCTCATGCCATTGCGGCTGCAGGAAGTGCGCGCTTATATCGAACATCGTTTGCATTGTGCCGGCTGGGAGGGTAATCCTGTCTTCACCGAACACGCCTATCGCATGATCCATTGCTTTAGTGAAGGATTTCCACGAGAGATTAACAGGTTGTGCTCGCGCCTTTTGCGACGTGGATACGCCGAGAAAAAACATACGCTTTATAGTTTCGATGCCCTCATCGTGCTCAGAGACTTGCTCGAAGAACTACCCGGCTCTAGCCGTGAACAATCGTTTGCGGCATGTGTGGATATATTGAATGAGTCGCGGCGGGCGTCCGGAGACAGCCAAGATGTTACCCGCGTAGAAGCTGACGCGCGGGCGCGGTTTTTGGAAGCTGAGCGTGAGTGGGTAAGGGCTTGGACGGCGAAAAACCGAACAGGGGATGATCGCCAAGGCCCGCTGGCGTCACTGCAAGGCAGCAAAGACTCGCCAGATTCAGCAGAAGGAGTGGCCAATCCCGTCTGTGCGTCACCGCCGCCGGTGTCCGCGCCTTCTGGGAAGCAGGTGAGCGATCTCGAAGACGCCAATGCGGTGAGCGAACGCTCGGAAGGCATTCCGATGACCGCCGGGGCAAACAACATTGCATCGGAAATCCAGTGCCAAAGCGCAAACCGAATCGAGCAGCCGGTGGTCCACAATGAAACTTCATCCATGGCATCGCATGCGCTCTCTCTGCGGTCCGCGCTTACTTGGGGTGCCCGGCTACTGCAGAAACAGCGAACGCGGCTCGTCTCAGTGGTACGAAACAGCGGCGGCTCACGGCAAGCGCTCAAATCCTTTGTTCCCTCGCCAGACTATGCGGCCTTCCTATTCAGCGCGGGGGGCGCGGTAGCCGCGACCCTGCTGGTATTACTGCTTTTTGTGGGAGGGAACAATGAGGAGACGCAGGAGTCATTGCCGCCGGTGGGGGAAAAACCACCAGCCCCAGAGCAGGTACTTGCCGAACAAAGCGTCGCGCTACCAAGCACAAAAGGCAATCCGGATGCGGCCGTTGTTTTCGATGATACTTTGGTGTGGGACAAGGCGATTCAGTATGGCGATACCCTGTCAACGGGATCCGACGACCAGCTGTCCACACCCCGAGCGACGCACGACCTAACGCAAGAAAGCGACGACATGGAAGCCGCCTTGTCTGGCACCGCCTTCACTGCACCCCAGTCGGAACGCCTCTCGATCACGGAACTGGATGAGGCAGTGGAGGATACGGAACACGGGGCGAGTCCGGAACAGCGGTCAGAATCGGATGTGGTTGCGGCAACGCAATCGATTCCGGCCGCCCCGGCACCGGAACCCGCACTCAGCGACGAGCAGGCGTTTGTGGCGGAGCCGATTGCGCCGGCTGATCCGGTGCCCTCTGAATACGTCACAAAACAGAAACAGGTAAGCAAATTGATGGCGCTGGCCGAGCAGGCGATTGAAGACAACCGCTTGACCGTTCCGGTGGACAACAATGCATTGCATTATTATCGCCAAGTGATCGAGCTGGCGCCGGACCATGGCGAAGCGCAGGCCGGCATGCACCGCATTGCGCAGCGCTATGTCAAGCTGGTCGGACCTATGTTAGAGACAAAACAGCTCGATAGGGCCAAGACCTTTGTTGCCAGGGGCTTGATGGTCGCGCCGCACAATCAAGAGCTATTAGCGCTGAGAAATCGCATCGCAGCACTCGAAGCCTCACTGGCGGCGCAGGCGGAAATGGCCACGATGGAGGCAGAAAGGCCGAGCCCGCCAATGGAGGAACCAGCGCAAGAAGAGGCACCGAGGCGTTTTTGGGACAAATTCAAAAGGTTTTTCCAAAACCCCGAACCGGCCGAGGCGCCTTGAGGTTTAGGCAGAAGTAACGCCCTTTTCATCACTCGTCAACGGATCGTCCACGGTTAATGAGAACGGCCCCATCAGGGGCCGTTGCTGTTGATAAGATAAGTCGATTTCGTTTGCTTGCGTTTTGCAATTCCAACCAATCCGACCAGACCAGAACCCAATAACCATAACGCCGCTGGGACTGATACAGCTGTTACCGCGAAGCCTATAGTTCCGGTTCAGCAGTTTTCTGCGTCCCATTGGTCAGAGCAGTTGTGCGTCAATTCTTGCGTTACAATTTTCATCAATACAAGTCTTCGCGATGGAAAAGCACCGTACACTATTACTGCCGCCAGCAGTAGCACTGCCCATGCAATCGCCAGAGGCAGCAAGAGGAGGACCATAAGCAGGAGCGACATGCTCGCTGTAGGTACTATGGTAATCATTGGCGTAATCATTCTCAATATCTCTCTAGTCGTCGATGGATGCCTACGCGTCACCACTTCAAACGTCCTGACTTGTACAAGAGTTTTGCACAAGATCTGGTATCCTGTTTCTGCGTATTTATAATACTATACAAAAATTATACATTGTCAATATTAAATATGATAAATGTATAAGTCTTGTACATTTATGGTTTTCGGGAAAGATTTCGGTCGGGCGTTCAGATTCCGGGGATGACGGGCCATGTTCGGAACGATGTTTCCGGGTCCTCCTGATCCGGGGACACCAACACGGCGTGAGCATGCGCCGCATTGAGCCCGGCAAGCCCAGCCAGAACGCCTACATCGAGTCGTTCAACGGACGGCTACGCGATGAATGCCTGAACAAGCATGGTGTTCCTGAATCTCGCCTATGCCCGGGCCGTGATCGAAGCCTGGCGGCGGGAATACAACGAGGAGCGAGTAAAAAAGGCATTGGGTGGTGGTCGAACCGCAACCGTCCGCTGTATGTCTGCTTACAGTACGTTCCGGACATCGAGGCTGAAATTCGTTACTTCTGCTTAGGGTCGAACCCGGAAGTTTAGCGTTTTATTAATTAGAAAATGCTAACAGGCGTATTCCGGCCAAAGTGTGCCGTTCAACAGTCGAGGGTCGCTATGATCTGGTGTTACTCCGCGGCCGCGCGCACGGCAATAACATAGAGCACCATCTCGACTTAATCGAATCCTTGTACCAGGAGACGATAGCGTGCCTGGGGCCAGGATTCGCCCCGAGGCATCCAGAACAAATCAGGAATGCGTGTAACCCACCACCAACAGCAACAGCGCGGTCATGGCCATGACCGCGTGGAGGCTGACGACAAACATCGGCGGTGGCGTGCGATGTTCGCGCTTGCTCATGCGCAGGGCCAGAAGGACCAACCCCCCGAACAGGGTCAGAACAAACAGCAACGCCGCATTGTTGTATAACATATGAACGGGACCGCCGAAGATCTGCCACCCCAGCAGGCCCAGGCCCAGCAGGGCGACGCCGGCGTGCCCCGCCGCCAGAGCCAGGGAACCCCGCCGATAGCGCACGCCCAGAACCACGAGCCACAGGCCAAGCACCGCCGCGAGACAAAACAGAACTATTGCGACAAGGATCATGAATTTTCCCGGATCGTGGATAGCGATACAACGTTGGGCAGCATCATCACGGCGCCACATGTACGGGAGCCAGCGGATGCGTCAGCGAACATTATATCAGTTGACGGGGCCGACGGCCGGGTTGACACCAGCGGGCACTCCCCCGTCAGGTATTACCAGGATAGCACCTGGCAGGTTGCTATTTACTAACTGACAAAGAACAGCGGCCGCCAATACAGGACATGGCATCGTGAAAAGAGAAAGGCCCGATTCAATCCGACCTTTCTCCGACTGTCGACCTGGTCTGACGATGAATCCCGGCACAGGATATTCATTTTCGAGACTGGGTGCGAATCGGAAAATGTCGGTGGCAATGTGCACACACACCTGCCACCGACTGCCGTATTGAGCGAGGCGTTTTAGCGGTCTACCTCACTTCCCCTTCGAGCTGCCTGATGCGATTTTTCAGCTGCTGCACTTCTGAACTGCTGGAGCCGCCCCCCGGCACAACGATCGTAGGCGTACCACCATAGCCGCCGGGATAGGCGCCGTAGCCGGGATAACCACCGTAGCCGCCGGGATAGGCGCCGTAGCCGGGATAACCACCGTAGCCCGGATAGCCGCCGTAGCCGGGATAACCACCGTAGCCATACCCTGGACCACCATAGCCATAAGGGCCACCATAGCCATAGCCATAGCCAGGCCCGCCGCGATAGTCATCGTAACGATCGTGATCCCTGTTGCCGCCCATCCACTTCGATGGATTCATCATATTGCCCATGTCGAACGCATAGGCCGTGCTCGCAAGCGATAAGCTGATCGCCACAAATGCCACTCTGACTGTTTTTGCCTTGTTTTGCATTGTTCCTGTACCTCCGATACTGTAACGCCATAACCTCCAGGTAAACGATACTCTGTTCCGTCTCCCTGCACCCTTATCCCACTCGCCGGTCATGGCGTCAAATAAAAGTACCGGTGTCCGAAATCAGATATGGCGCAGCAACAACGGGTAACTAGCAGGTGGACGCCTGTCCCCTGACCATCCCAGAACCATCGCGATACAGGGGATAAAGCATTATTACGTGTTGTTTTTTAATACATATTAACTGCTTTGGTACAAATTCGATGCCCGGTGGAACGTGGATCAGGTGGACGACAGACGGGTATCTTCGCGAGTGCCGCTGTCGTAGAGGATCATTTCCCACACCGCTGTGGACACATCGTGGCGCAGGATATAAATACCGCCGTCATCACCGCGCACTTTGAAATATTGATGTTCGGAATCAAGCCAGCGGTCCAGCACGCCCTGCACGGCTACTGCCCGCTCTCCGAGAAAGAAGCATGCCGGAGACTCCTCGCCGCGATCACCGGCGCAGCATTCGACTCGAATGGTTGCAGCGCGTTCGTTCATCGTGCCTCCACCACCACAATAGTGCGGTACAGAAATCCTATGCTGCACGGACGCGATGCGCATGCCAGGGGTAGCGGCAGTGTCCCGGTGTGAGCCATTCCAGCCGTTCAGCTGCCGGGCGAATCGTACTTGATATACTGGAAACGCGGATCATCAGGCGTACCGGCCAGCGGTCCTTCCTCGTTCCCGGGTTGCCACTGGATGAATTCCTCAATCCTGGCAGCCAGGGCGAAATCCTTGCCAGTAATTCCCCCAGCCTCATGATTTTGCAGTTTTACGCCAACCGAGGGATAGGAGACCGTCAGATCGGGATGGTGAAAGGCGGCCTCGGCCAGATGGCCGATCGCGTTGGTCACCATCAAGCTGGCCTTCCATCCGCCGGTATTATACCTGCGGCAAAGCCATCCATCCTCCAGACACCAGAGCGGCAGCTCTGCCTTTAGCCTGGCCGCAGCTTCTTCGTCGGTACAGGATTCGTTCGCACTATTTTTGCGTCCACCCATTACACACCTCCAGGTCCGGTGACGGCCGGACAGTTGCCGAGGCCCGCCATCCACTCAGGCGAGCACCATCAAAACAATTTGCAGCCGGGCCGGGCGTAATCACTCATCGGCTCCCGTCAGCCGCAGGCTGTCCTGCCCGACCTTCTCATCGCGCACAGCCACCAGCAGCTTGCGTTTCTGGGCATCATCCACCATTTCCTTGAACGAACGATAGCCGTAGGACGACTCGGTAAACCCCGGCTGTCGCCGTTTCATGGTCTGCTTGACCATCGACCCCCACAATTTCTCTTCACCACCGCGTTCGGCGACGAGCGCCTCGATGGTTTCCACCATGAAGTCGAGCGCTTCCTGACGCCGTTCGTCCTCGGCCTTGCTCCCCGCCTTGTTCGCCGTGCCGGCGGACGACTTCCTGGTGCTCTTGCTCGCGGCGCGCTTTTTCTTGGCTTCCTGCTCGCGCACCAGGTCGTCGTAAAAAATGAACTCGTCGCAGTTGGCGGCGAGCAGATCCGAAGTCGCGGCCTTCACACCGATGCCTATCACATGCTTGTTGTTTTCCCGCAGCTTGGAGACCAGGGGAGAAAAATCCGAATCACCGCTGATGACGACGAAGGTATCGACATGGGCTTTGGTGTAGCAGAGATCAAGGGCGTCGACAACCATGCGGATATCCGCGGAATTCTTGCCCGACTGGCGTACATGGGGAATATCGATCAATTCAAACGCGGCTTCATGCATCGGCGCCTTGAAGTCCTTGTAGCGCCCCCAGTCGCAGTAGGCCTTCTTGACCACAATACTGCCCTTGAGCAGCAGACGTTCCAGCACCTTGCTGATATCGAACTGGGAATAATTGGCGTCACGCACGCCAAGCGCAATGTTCTCGAAGTCGCAGAACAAGGCCATGTTGGTGATCTCGGGTTGTCCTGCCATTTGATTACCTTTTCCTGGAAGTGAGGGATTGCGAGCCTGCGGGGACGGCTGCCACACTTGCCGCGCGCCGCGAGCGCCTGAACATACAGTCGAGCATAACCGACCTGTTTCGCGCGACTCAACCGGAAAACCGCACCCGCGGCGCGCTGTTCCGCCCCGACCGCCGTATATTCCCGGGCGAACGCCTTGCAACCGGGGATATTGCCCGGCGCAACCAACCGGTCACCACCAGGCCGACAAAAGCCGCCGCGGGATGCTTGCCTGCCGTTGCACTGCCTTTCGGCCGAGCCGTGGCGCACAAGACGCTCACCGCTCGCTGATCCGGGCGGTGCAGCCGGAGGGCTAGAGACGGTACTTCTTAAGCTTGTACCAGAGGGTGCGCTCGCTGACACCGAGCAGGCGCGAAGCTGCCGACTTATTATCGCCGCTGCGTTCCAGCGCTGCCGCTATCAGGCGACGCTCCAGCGCGGCAACATGCTCGTCCAGCACCAGCGAGTCAAACGCCCCGGACGCGTCTGCCACCGGCGCAGCGGATGGCACCGCAGCGGTGGCGGTCATATCTACAGGCAACGACTGCGGTTCGACGCTCTTGCCGCGGCACAGCACCGCGGCGCGCTCCATGAGATTCTCCAGTTCGCGAACGTTGCCCGGCCATGCATAGACGAGCAGGCTTTGCGTCACCGCCTCGCTCAGATCGGGTACCGGGCGACCCAGTTCGGTACTGTATTTGCGCAGAAAGTGCTCCGCGAGCAACACAATGTCCTCGCGCCGCTCGCGCAGCGGCGGCACGTCGATACGCACCACGTTCAAACGGAAAAAAAGATCCTGGCGCATCGCGCCCTCATCCACGGCCTGCTGGGGATCGCGGTTGGTCGCCGCCACGATGCGTAGGTCGACCTTGACCACGCGCTGCGCGCCCAGGCGTTCCACCGCCCCCTCCTGCAGCACCCGCAGCAGTTTGGCCTGAAGCGTCAGCGGCATCTCGGTAATTTCATCGAGGAAGATGGTACCGCCGCTGGACAGCTCGAATTTACCCATACGGTCGCGGTGAGCGCCGGTGAAGGCGCCCTTCTGATGACCGAACAGCTCGCTTTCCAGCAGATCGGCGGGTATGGCCGCGCAATTGATGGGCACGAACAAACCGTCGCGTCCCGAGGCCTGGTGGATGGCCCGCGCCACCAGTTCCTTGCCGGTGCCGGTTTCGCCGGCGATCAACACACTGCTGCGCGCGGGCGCCACCTGCCGGATGAGATCATACAGTGCGCGCATCTTCGCGCTGCCGCCGATAAACTCGCCCCACCCACGCTCGACCTCATCGCGCAGGAAGCGGTTCTCGCGCTGCATCGTGCCCATCGCCAGCGCGCGCGTCACCGCCAGCTCCACGGTGTCCATCTCGAACGGGCGGATAATATAGTCGGCGGCACCCAGTTTCATGGCCTCTACCGCAGTTTCGATGCTGCCGAAGGCGGTCAACACGATCACCGGCACCCCCTCGCCCCGTTCGCGCAGAGCTCTCAACAACTGCATGCCATCCATGCGCGGCATGTTCAGGTCGGTCATCACCAGGTCGAAGGGCGCCTCGTCGAAGCAGGCCATCGCTTCGGCCCCGTCAGCGGCCTGGCTTACCTCATAGCCCATGTTCCGGAGCGACATCTCCAGCACCCGGCGCATTTTCACTTCATCGTCGACCACCAGAATTCTGTGTGTTTCCATCAAGGCTCTCCACCCTCGTCGTAGCCGTCGAAGCGGATATTGAAACAGGCCCCGCCCCACTCGCTTTCCGCCACCCGAATTTCACCACGATGCCCCTGCACGATCTGCTGCACAATTGTCAGGCCGAGACCGATGCCGCCTTCGCGTCGGGTGAAGAACGGATCAAACACGCGCTGGCGCAGTTCGGCGGGAACGCCGGGGCCGTCGTCGCACACGCTCAACAGCATCGATTCGCCGTCGTTGCGCGTGGCGATGACGATACACCCGCCCGCGCCTGTGACCTGCAGCGCATTGATCACCAGATTAAGGAAAACCTGTACCATTTGCTCGCGGTCGCAGACCAGAACGGCGGGTTGTGCCTGCAAATCCCGTTGCAGCCGTACCCCCCGGCTTTGCGCCCGCGACGCCAGCAGGTCCAGCACGTGTTCGGCGATAACATGGATGTCATGCGGCTTGAAGTCCGGGGCGCGCGGGCTGGCGCACTCCAGCAGCGTGCTTACCAGACGATTGAGGCGGTCGGTTTCGCTGATGATAAAGCCCGTCAGCTCCCGCTCCTTCTCACCCAGATCGGGCTGGCGCTCCAGCAACTGCGCGGACGAACGCAGAATGCCCAGGGGCGTTCGCACCTCGTGGGCCATCACCGCCGCCATTTCGCCGACCACCGCAAGCTTCCCCGCACGCACGACCTGCTCCCGCGAACGCTCCAGCGCCTCGATCATATCCGTATAGGCCTGGGTAAGCTCACCGACCTCCGACAGCGTCGCCGGCGCGCTTACCGGCTTGCTCTGTTCACCCTTGCGATAACGGCGCGTATATTCCGTCAAACCCATGATAGGCTGAACGATGCGTGCCGCCAGGCGCGTCGACACCCACCCCGCCACCAGCAAGGTCAACAACAGTAAAGCCACCATTGCCCACAGCAGTTGCCAGATCGGCGCAAAGGCCACAGCGGTGGGCACCACCATAAGCAGGTGCCAGCCGAAACCCGGGAAGCGCTGATAACCGCTCGAGGCGGCACCGCCCACCAGCAGCGCAGAGTAACCGAGCAGGTCTCCGGCGCGGATATCGGGGCGCTCGCCGTGGCTGCCTGAATACCAGCCCTTCAGGTTGAGCTCGCGGTTGCCTTGCCGCCCGCGCAAACCATCAGACATGGCAATGACTTTTCCGGTAGCGTCCAGCAGCAACGCATCGCGGGCGCTGTTGGCAACCGCGTCATCCAGAAGCGCCCACACTTCTTCCCAGCGCAACACCGCGTAGATAAAACCGAGATTGCCCTCGCCAAAGGCATCGGGTACGGCGGCGCGCAACGCCACGGTCGCCGAATCGCCCACTTGCGGGGACTCCAACACCACAAGTTCGTCCGAATCCGCGCCAGGCACCGTCAGCCATGCATCTCCGGGGCGCTTCACGCGTCCGATCCATACGGGATCGCTCGCCGCAACGATCGTACCGTCCTTGCCCGTACAGAACATGAGCCGATAGACATCGCCGTGTCCCTTGCGCAAATCCGAAAGAAACTGCGACAGCCGCTTGTCGACGTCGTTCACGCGTATTTCCTGCATCACCTGCAAACGTCGCCAGATACGGATGTTCTCGATGCGTTCGAAAAAGAATGCGTCGATGCGTTGCATTACCGCGTTCGCACCGAATTGCAGATTGGCGGCGATCTCCGCCTGAAGGGTTTGGCGGAACTGGTAAAAGGAAAGCGCCCCTACCAGAACACCGACTCCCAGGACCAGCGCGAAAAAGGCGCGCAGCAGGGCCTTGTTGATCGTCACGGGCACTGTCCCGCCTTTGTTCATCTTGTCCCGCCTGCCATCGGGCGCCATTCTACGCCATAAAAAATCATTTCAAGGGCTTTATTGCCGAAGAAAAGCCTGTTATTTTGCCTGCGCTGTCACTGGCGGCAAAGGTCCGCGCATTAACGGCGGCTTACCATCGACTCTTCAAGAACGTCAGCATGTATCGTCTCACCGCGCCATTCTCCCTGACTCGACACACCCCGGTCTAGAACCCGATGCCGCCATCCAGACTCCGCGCCGGCCTCGGACTGCTGTTGATCGCCAACCTGGCAGCGGCCGCCGCCCCGGGCGATGACAGCTCCTGGAGTCAGGATGCCTATAGTCTGGGTCAGGGCCTGAACTTTCCGCAGCAAAGACTCATCGTCGGCGGTTACCTCAGCCTCTATTACTCGGACCTGCAAACACAGGACCGGCAATTCTCTGCCAGGGACGTCAGCCTGTTCCTCAATAAAACGTTAAGCAACCGCTGGCAATTGTTCTCCGAGATAGAACTCGGCGACGCCCTGCAGGTCTCCAGCAACGGTGTCACCGCCAGGCATGCGGAGCTCGATCTGGAACGGCTGTACGCCGACTACCGCGCCACGACGCAGGTCAACCTGCGTCTCGGCAAGTACCTCACGCCGGTTGGACGCTGGAACGTCATCCATGCCGACCCGCTGGTGTGGACGGCGGACCGGCCGCTGAGCACCGTCGCACCCTTTGCGCGGCACGCGACCGGCGCCATGCTGTACGGCAACGTCGGCCTCGGCGGCAACGGCCTCGACTATGCGCTGTACGCCGACGACAGCGAGCTTCTGGACCCGACCCAGAAAAGTGAACTGGCGTTCGAAGACGACACCACGGGCCAGTCTCCACACAACGCCTTCAAACGGGCTGCCGGTGCCCGGGCCGCCTATCACTTCATGGACGACGCGGTTCAGGTCGGGGTTTCCTACCTGCGTTTCAAAATGTCCGACCTGCAGGACAACCAGGAGCTGTTTGGGGCGGACGCCCTGTTGACAGTCAGACGCATGGAGTTGAGCGGGGAATGGGTCTATCGCAACAGCCTCGGCTCGACCGACCGCGACGAACACGGCGGGTTTCTGCAGGCGGTACTGCCGCTGCCCGCGCGCTTCTACCTGGTCGGACGAACTGAGAAATACCGCGCCGCCTTTCTTTCATCCACTGCCACGATCGATACCCTGGGCATCGCCTACCGGCCGCACAAGGCTGTGTCGATCAAACTCGACTATCGCGACGGCAAAGACAACGAGACACTGGCGCCCAGCGGCTGGCTGGGTTCCCTGGCAATTCTGTTCTGACGCCATGACAGGTCACGCCCGCTTCCTGACCAGATGCGCCATTATCCTGCTGGCGTCGCTGCTATACCGCACGGCAGCGGCAAAGGATGAAATCGCCGTTATCGTCGCCGGGGATGCCGCACACCTTCCCCTCAACCCGGTGATGCTGCGCGACATTTATCTGAAAAAGATTTTCGTGGACAGTAACGGTCGGCCTTTCATACCCGTGAATCTGCCACCCGACAGCGCCTTGCGCCGCGGCCTGGCCCAGGCCCTATTCAGCAAAAGCAGCCAGCAACTCCAGGACTACTGGAACCAGCGCTACTTCCAGGGGGTCACTCCCCCCTACGTCCTGCACTCGCAGGAAGCAGTTGTACAGTTCGTGGCAAAGACCCCGGGGGCCATCGGCTATATTGCGGCTTGTCGTCTAGATGCGCGGGTTAAACAAGTTCTGGCGATTTCCGCGCCGCCCGCGCAGCGCCAGGCACTGGAGAAACTTTGCGCCAACGGCCGGGACGCCGCCGACTCGCAGTAGCGCAAGATCTTGCATACAATTTTTGCGCACTGCAAAGTTTAGCGGGCGCGAACGGCCGGGCATATCCTGCCGTTGTTCTTATTTATCATACAGATATAGAGTTGGCACAAAGCTCGCAACAGGCTTCGTACCCGGCCGTGGTAAGGCTGCAAGAAAGGGCGCGAAGATGAGCACCGACCTCGAACTTGAGCACAATCCCTGCATTGTCGCAGGCATCCAGCCGCTGCTGACCGAATTGCGGCAGGCGGTCAGCGTGCACTTTTGCGCTCAGCACGACCCCGACCGTGAAGCATTGGAGACCTTCATCCGGCACATCTTTCAGCGCAGCTACGGCGCAGCGTTAGGTGGTTTTTATCCGAACCTGACCGCGTTTTCCAGCGCTGGCGAGATCCGCGGTGTCGTCGGCTACCGCAGTGCGACGGCAGCACCGCTGTTCTGCGAACACTATCTGGACGAACCCGTGGAAACAGTGGCGGCCGCGCGTCTCGATCAAGCCGTCGAACGCCGGCATATGGTGGAAGTCGGCAACCTGGCCCTCACCGGTCTGGGCGAGGCACGCTGGGCAATCGCGGCAATGACGGTCTTCCTGCACGCCGCGGGTTACCGCTGGGTGGTGTTCACTGCCGTCAAACCCCTGATCAACGCTTTTCAACGCCTGGGCCTGAGGCCCATTCAAATTGCCGTACCCGATCCCGGGCGCCTGCCCGATGCTGGCCGCCAATGGGGCAGCTACTACCAGGCCGGGCCACTGGTATGCGCAGGCAACATCGAGGCCGGTTACCGGAAACTGAGCATGCATGTCTCTCAACGCCAGCCCAGACTGCAGGCCCTGTTGCAGGACGTTCGGCGCCTGGGTCTGAGCACCCGGCCCGGCGAAATACCCAACGTGCGCGAGGCAGGTTAGGCTTGAAAGACATCCTTGACCGCATTGCCCGGTTTGCCCGCGAGCGCCCCGCCAACACCGCCCTTGCCGACGGCCGTGTTTCGCTGAGCTACCTGGAACTGCAACAGGCGATCGAGCGCACCGCCGCCCTTCTGCCGGCGAAACGCACCGGGCTGCTGCTCGCCAACGGCTGTCAGTGGGCGGTGCTGAACCTGGCCACACAACGCCGGGCAACGGTGTGCGTGCCCATGCCACCGTTCTTTTCCGACGCCCAGTTGCGTCACCTGATCGCCGACGCCGGTCTTGAGGTGATCATCACCGACCAGCCGGCGCGCGCACTGAGTCTTTGCCAGGCCCAGCTGCTAACAGACATCACCGTGGCGGGTACACCGCTGGCCTGCTGCACCGTCACGCAGACCAATAGCCGTGCATTGCCTGCGCGCACTGCCAAAGTCAGTTACACCTCAGGAACCACCGGCCAGCCCCGCGGCGTATGCCTGAGCGCTGATGCCGTGGAACAGGTCACCGTTTCGCTGGGCGAAGCCGTCGGTGCAAGCCGCGTGGACAAGGCCCTGACCCTGCTGCCGCTCTCGACCTTGCTGGCGAATATCGCCGGGGTCTACGCACCGCTTTACAACGGCAGCACGGCCTATGTGCCCGACCTCGCGGATTGCGGCATCAGCGGCTCCACGGGCGTGCGCACCGATCAGCTGGTGGCGGCGTTACATCGTTACCAGCCCACAGTCACGGTCCTGGTTCCACATTTGTTGAAAATACTGGTCGAGGCCGCGACGCAGGGTGCCAGCTTACCGGCCTCACTGCGCCACATCGCCGTCGGTGGCGCGCCCGTGTCTACCCTGCTGTTGAAACGCGCCCGCGCCCTGGGTCTGCCGGTCTATCAGGGCTACGGGCTCTCCGAAGCGGCGTCGGTGGTCAGCATGAACGTCGCCGGCCAGGACTGCATCAGCGGTGTCGGGCGTCCGCTGCCCCATACCAGGGTACGTATCGCCGCGGACGGCGAGATCATGGTCGGCGGCTGCCTGTTCAGCGGTTACCTCGGCGAGCCGTTGCCTCGCCGGGACGAATGGGCAACGGGCGACCTCGGTTACCTGGACAACAACGGTCATCTGCACATCACCGGGCGCAAGAAAACTGCGTTCGCAACCGCCCACGGT
>Ga0315540_10001275_pt1 | contig 14430 bp, 11 predicted proteins | sample SalMarSW160110MG_FD_203677 | JGI IMG/M metagenome (GOLD analysis project Ga0315540, IMG submission 203677) | Salt marsh sediment microbial communities from the Plum Island Ecosystem LTER, Massachusetts, United States - Salt Marsh Sediment SW1601-10 ... | reverse complement strand
GGCATTCGGTCGAAGCGGACGCGACCTCCGCCCTACCTGGCCGGTGCCTCTCTGCTTATTTGCCCCGGGGGCGGGGCTTGTGAGTGCGTGGTAATTCCGGCGCCTTTCTCAAGCATCCCCGGCGTCTGGTCAACGCTGTTCGTGTCGCGGTGAACGGACGGTGGCTAGAACTGCAGCACCGGCCACCCAAAGGCGGGAAAGCGGTCGGCGCTGGACACGCGTGGAGAGCAGTTGCACAAAACGGTAGCCCGTTTCAAGAAAACAGCCTATTTTTTTTAGGTGCACTGCTCACAATAGCGAGGGCGCCCGCGAGCCATAGGTTTTTCGCCGGCGTTCCGGTCACAGCGAACGGTTCCATGGCCAAGACTGATTCACCAGTCATTATCAAGAAATACGCCAACCGACGGCTCTACAACACTGGAACGAGCACCTATGTGACGCTCGAAGATCTTGCCGCAATGCTGAAAACCGGCGAGGACTTCGTCGTCTACGATGCCAAGACCGGTGAAGACATTACCCGCTCGGTTTTGACACAGATCATCTTCGAGCAGGAGAACAAACAGGGGCAGAATTTGCTACCAATCACTTTCCTGCGCCAGCTTATCCGATTCTACGGCGACAGCATGCAGATGCTGGTGCCGCGCTATCTTGAAAGCTCGCTCGACCTGTTCGCCCGCGAGCAGGAAAAATTCCGCGAGCAGATGGCGCAGGCCTGGGGGGTCGGCCGGCTGGGCACGATCGAGGATCAGGTCAAGCGCAACATGGACATGTTCCAGCGTGCTTTCACCATGTTCACCCCGTTCGCCGCACGGAGCGAAAACGGTGAGGGTGGCGAGGGCTCCCCGGAAATGCCGGAGAATCCCGCCGCTGAGATCGACCAGCTCAAGCGCCAGCTCGAAGAAATGCAGAAGCGGCTTGATCGGCTGAGCGAGAACGAAAACAAGGCCTGATCGACCGCCGGCGCATGATCCCGAAAAGTTGCCGACTTTTCGGACAGGGTCATGCGATCGAAGATATTGCGCCCCGAGGCGATCTCGCTCTGCCGCCCGGCGCCGCGCCCAACGTGCCTGAGAGACAGGCCGAAAAGAGCTTGCGGGCGCGAATCGCGACCCGAAGCGGGAGTGCTCAGTCGCCCGCGGCGGCGTGCAGGCGCTTGCGTGCGAGCCACGGCCGCTCGATCTGGGCGAGCCCGATCAGTGCGCCCTGAAGATAGTCGCAGCCCCACTCGGCCAAGAGCTGCGCCGCTTCTTCGTCCTGCACCCGCTCGGCGACCGTCTGCAGCTTCAGACGGCGGGCGAGATCGAGAATGGTTTGCACGAAGGCGCGATCGTCCTCGGACCGGGTGACATGCTGCACGAAGGCGCCGTCGATCTTGACGATATCGACGCCGAGCTTGCGCAGGCTGCGGAACGAGGTGTAGCCGGCGCCGAAATCGTCGATGGCGATACGGCAGCCGAGGTCCTTGGCGCGGGCAACAAATCCGCGCGTCTCGTCGATATCCTGGATGATCGCCGTTTCGGTGATCTCGATCACGAGACGGCTCGCGACCGCAGGATGGGCGCGCAGGGAGACGCTCAGGCCGCCCCACCAGTCGGGATCGAGAATCGAGGCCGGGGATACGTTGAGACTGGCGCAGAGGTCGGGTGTGCGCAGCATCTCGTCGACCAGCAATTCGAGCACCCGGTGGTCGAGTAACGGCACGAGGCCGAGCCGTTCGGCGATCGAAATGACGTCATGGGCCGTGATCAGATCGCCGTCCGGACGACGCAGACGCAGCAGGCACTCGTAGAAAGCGGGCTTGCGCGTGGCCGTCGCCACCACCGGCTCGAACGCGATGCGGACGCGCCGCTCATTGAGGGCGCTGATGATCTCGTCGCTGGTGCGCAGACTCTGGCGCCGCAAGGCCTCACGCTCGACGCTGGGCTGATAGGCACGGAAGGAACCGGTTCGCTTGGCCTGCGCGGCGTCGAGCGCCTCCTGGGCGCGCGCCAGCACCTCGCAGACCGTCTTCGCATGGCGCGGTGCGACGACCCCACCGATGGTTACGGTTGCCGCGACAGGTCCCGTCGTTGTCTGCACCACCCCTTCGCGCACACCAGCGAGCAGGCGCTCGGCGGCGACCGCCATGTCGTCCGCCGTGCACTGGCGCAGGACAACCCCGAACTTGTTGCCGGAGAAGCGGCCAAGGTGATCGCCGCCACGCATGCGCGCGCGCAGCCGCTTGGCCACCGCGGCGATAACCTCGTCAGCAACTTCGAAACCGCAGGCCTCGTTGATCCGGCTGATGCCGTTGACGGCAACCACCAGGAACCCACACGAGGCGCGAAACCGGATCGCCTCCTCGACGGTCGCCGCGAGCACATCGGTCATGTGCCAGCGGTTCATCTCGCCGGTCAGGCCGTCGAAGCGGGAGAGATAAGCAAGCCGCTCCTCGCGCGCGCGCCGCTCGTTGATGATGCGCACAATGCCGTGCGCCCGTGCCGGCAGGCTGTCGGGTCCGGCAAACCAGCGCCCCACATCCTCCAACCACAGGCGCTCGCCGCCATTGTCCGGAGGGATCAATCCGTATTGGACCTCATAGGCGACGCCATCCCCCTCGTCGCGGTGCGGGGAACGAACGACGGCGTCAAAGCGGGTATAGGGATTATCGGGGGCCAACAGGCTCGCAAAGCTCTTGCCGGTCGCGGCGAGCGTCGGATCGGCGATTTTGAGCACGCGGCAGAGATTCGAACCCCACGTGATCGTGTCATTGGCGATGGCCCAGGCATAGGGCACATCACCAATCGAAACGAGAATGTCGCAGGTATTCAACCCACAGCAGCAGCCCGTGTTTGCGGTCTCTGGCATGCTGACACGGTTTGCGGCTGGTGCTCCGGCAACGCCCCCAACCGTCTGCGGCGCTTCTCCATTCTGGGTCACGTTCGCCTCCTCGGCAGTGGCCGCTGGCTGCACGGAAACCTACGGAAACACATTAAAACAAACATTAAAATGGTCGTAACGCGAACCGAAGCCGGGGTTGTGCGTTGCTCCGGCATCCGACCCGCCAGGCAATTACTTCTGGCACGACCGTTGCGGTGTGAACGGTACCGAGAAGCAACTGTGCCGTTTCGATACAAGGATGCAGGGATGGGCGCGATTGACCGCCTGTTGGACTCCCGGGCCGCAACCGCCTTTTCGCTGGCGGCAGACGCTGCCGCGGCGGATGACCGCGAGCGCTCGCCCGGCCGTTCCCTGATCCCATTGTCGCCGCAGCCCCGCCTGCCGTGCAGCCCGCGCCTCGTCGGCCCGAGCAGCGCGACCTTCCTGGCTCAATTGATTGCGATCAAGCAGAAGCTGCCGCAGACTCGCCAACGTCGGCGCGCCGACCCGGAGGATGCGAGCGCCGCTTACGATGCGACGGAGCAGGATGCCGGCGGCACCAAAGCGGGCCGCGTGGTGACCCGCATCGCTTAAAGCATGATCCCGAAAAGTTGCAGACTTTTCGGACAAGATCATGCGACCGAACAAGCATGATCCCGAAAAGTTGCCAGATTTTTCGGACAAGATCATGCGATCAAACAAGAAATCGATCTGTCCTGACGCTGTTGCGCTCGAAGCACCGCCCGAAGCCGTGCAATGCGAATCCGGTCCCCGTCGCTGATCGACCCGTTCTTGAGCGAATTCCGTTCTGACGGGATCGGAATTCGCTCTATTTCTCTTCACATAGTCGCATTTTCTGGCGGCGAACCGGGGTCCACTTCGCCGGGAAATGCTCTATTCCTCGGACTTCTTCTTCAGCACCTGGCGGCCGCGATACATGCCGGTCTTCAAGTCAATGTGATGCGGGCGGCGCAATTCGCCGGAATCCTTGTCTTCGACATAGGTCGGCGCCCTCAGCGCATCGGCTGAGCGGCGCATGCCGCGCCGGGAGGGCGATGTTTTCCGTTTCGGGACGGCCATGGCTCGGTCTCCTCAATGAAAAGGCCGCGCAGCCGCACGCCGCAGCGGGGATCATGGGAAGGCTGGCTTATAGAGCAACGGAACCGCCAAATCTAGGGGCGGCGGGTGCGCAGGCACGCGGTGAGCTGTGGCGAGGCGGCGCGGCGCTGATAGATGCCGGCGAGGCGGCGCAGGGTTGGACCCGGATGGGCGGCATTGCGCCGGATCGGATTGGGAAGGGTGGCTGCCAGCAGGGCTGCTTCGCGCGCGGTCAAATCCCGGGCGGATTTCCTGAAAGCGCGGCGGGCCGCTGCCGCGGCGCCAAAAACGCCATGCGGCCCCCATTCGGCGATATTCAGATAAATCTCCAAGACCCGCCGCTTGCCAAGGACGAGGTCGAGCCACAAGGCGAGCGGCGCTTCGATCGCCTTGCGCAAGAAACTCCGCCCCGGCCACAGGAACAGGTTCTTTGCCGTCTGCTGGGTCAACGTCGAAGCGCCGCGCAGGTCGCTCAGCGTCTCGGCATCCTCGATCGCGTCGCGGATGCTGGCGAGGTCGACGCCGCGATGGCGGCAGTAACGGGCATCCTCGGCCCCGATCACCGCGGCCGGCAGCCACGGCGACATCGCCTTTAGCGGAATCCAGATGCGCTCGACCCGCGCTCCCGTCACCCAGCGCGCCACCATCAGCGTCGAGACCGGGTGCCCGAACCAATAGAGCGGTGTCAGCACGAACGGCAGCAGCAGGAGCCCAAGGACGATGAAGGCGAAGCTCTTGAGGATGCGGCGCCACTTGCCGCGCGAGGCTGCCCGCGCCGCATTCATGCCGGCAGCCCGCTCCTGCTAGCCGGCATCGCGTCCTTGAACGCCGCCAGAATTCCGTTCAGCTTGGCGCGATGACGACGATCGTCCATTACGAAACCTTCCTGTCGCTGCTTGCGGTGCTCGCCGCCATCGCGCTGCTGGCGCGACGGCTTAACGTCGCGCCTTCGATCCTGCTGGTGCTTGCCGGCATCGCGCTGGCGCTGATTCCCGGCATTCCTCCCATCGTGCTCGCCCCCGACTTCGTGCTGCTGATCGTCCTACCGCCACTGATCTACTCCGCCGGCGTCGCCATGAGCTGGCGCGAATTCCGCCTCAACCTACGGCCGATCGTGGCGCTCGCCTTCGGCTGCGTCGTCTTTACCACCTGCGCCGTCGCCGCCGCTGCCCATTATCTCCTGGCGCTGCCGTGGAATATCGGCTTCGTGCTGGGCGCGATCGTGGCCCCGCCCGACGTCGTCGCCCCGCTGGCGCTCGCCCGCCGGCTCGGCCTGCCGCGACGCCTGCTTGTCATCCTGGAAGGCGAAGGTTTGGCCAACGATGCCACCGCCCTCATTCTTTACCGGTTTGCGGTGATCGCGGTCACCACCGGTACGTTCTCGTTTCCCGAAGCCGCCCTGAGCTTCGCGGCGATCGCCGTTGGTGAGATCGCCTACGGCATCGGCATCGGCTATTTCAGCCTGCGGCTGCGGCATTGGGCGCACGACCCGCGGGTCGAAATCACCCTGTCGCTGATGACGCCTTATCTCGCTTATTGGGCGCCGCATTATCTCGGCGGATCAGGGGTGTTGGCGGCCGTCGCGGCCGGGCTCTATGTGAGCTGGAACGGCCCGCTCCTCATCCCCTCGGCGACGCGGCTGCAGGGCATTTTCTTCTGGGACCTGCTGATCTACCTCATCGAGGGCTTCATCTTTCTGATTACCGGCCTGCAGGCGCGCATGCTGTTCGAGCAGATCGGCTATACGCCTTTGCGCGACATCCTGCTCGGCATCGCGGTGACGACGGCGATCTGCGTGATTGCCCGCTTCGTCTGGGTGTTTCCGCTGGCCTACCTGCCGCGCTTTTTGCCGGCGGTGCGGCGTCGCGATCCGACGCCGCGTTGGCGCGGGCCGTTCATGGTCGCCTTCGTCGGCGTGCGCGGCGTCGTCTCGCTCGCAGCCGCGCTGGCGCTGCCGTTCACCGCCGGCGACGCGCCATTTCCCTACCGCAATACGATCCTCGCCATCGCCTTCGGGGTGATCGTGATAACCCTGGTCGGCCAGGGACTGACGATGCCGGCGGTGGCGCGCTGGCTGGGGCTGCCCGAACAGGCTGCGCGCGAGCGCCGCGAAGACCAGGAGGCCGAGCTGCAGGCGCGCCACCAGGCGATCGCCGTCGCCGAGCGCCGGGTCGCGGAGCTCGCGGTTGAGCAGAATCTGCAGGAAGCCGTTGTCGCGCATCTCACCGCACGCAATCACCAGCGCACGTTGCCGATCCCGAAAACACTGGCGGACGGTTTCGAAACCGCCGCGACGAGCGCGCGCTATCGCCTGGAGCTGATCAAGGTCGAGCGGGAATATCTGCACCAGCTGTTGCGCGACGGCGAGATTACCGACGAATCGCGCCGCCGCATCGAGCGCGAACTCGATCTCGAAGAGGCCAGCATTTACTGCAATCGCGAGGCCGGCGAGGCCCCGCTGTGACAGCAAATTCCGCTCAGCTCAAATCCGTTTCCTCCCCTGGAAGGGGGAGGATTAAGGAGGGGGTCCATCGCGTCTGTTGCGTAGGGCCGATCCTCTGCGACCCCCACCCCGACCCTCCTCCTTTCAGAGGAGGGAGGGCGTGCTTCAAGTCCGCAGAAACGCGCGTTGAGCAGGCCGCCGACGACCTACTTGCGCTGCTCCGCCAAGAGGTCGCGGTAGAATTGGGCATAGCGCCGCGCCGGGCGCTTCCAGGAAACATCGGCCGCCATGGCATTGCGCTGGGCACGGCGCCAGACCCGCTGGTTCTTCCACAGGTCGGTCGTGCGCAGCACCGCCGCTTCCAGCATGCCGACGGTCGGGATGAACTGGACGCCAGTGCCGAACCCTTCGGCAACCGCCATCTCGTTGCAGTCGATCACCGTGTCGGCCAGGCCGCCAACGCGGCTGACGATCGGCAGCGCGCCATAGCGCAGCGCGCAAAGCTGCGGCAGGCCGCAGGGCTCGAAGCGCGACGGCATCAAGAGGGCGTCGATGCCGGCCTGGATCAGGTGGGCGAGTTCCTCGTCATAGCCGATGATGCAGCTGACCCGTCCGGCATGGATGCGCGCCGCCTTGGTGAAAGCGCGCTCAAGGGCGCGCTCGCCGGTCCCGAGCACCACGAGCTGGGCACCGGTCGCGAGCAGCGTCGGCAGCACCGAGACCAGCATGTCGAGGCCCTTCTGCCAGGTCAGCCGGCTGATGACGCCAAACAGCAGCGTGTCGGTGGTGGCGAGCTTCATCCTCCGCTTGAGCACTGCTTTGTTGGCGATGCGCGGCGCGATCCGGCGGGCGTCATAGTTGGCGGCGACCAACGGATCGGTCGCCGGATTCCAGATGTTGTAATCGATGCCATTGAGGATGCCTGAGAGCTGCTCGGTGCGCACCCGCAGCAGCCCATCGAGACCCATGCCGTATTCCGGGGTGCGGATCTCGGCCGCGTAAGTCGGCGACACCGTGGTAATGCGGTCGGAGAGCGCGAGCCCTGATTTGAGAAAGCCGACCTCGCCGTGATACTCGACCCCCTCGATGCCGAAAGCATGGGGTGGAATCTTCAAGAGACTCACATAGGCTGCGGGAAAAAGGCCCTGAAAGGCCAGGTTGTGCACCGTCATCACGGTGCGCGGCCCACGTTCATAGCCATAGCGCAGATAGGCGACCGCGAGCCCGCCCTGCCAATCATGGGCATGCAGCACGTCAAACGCGAAGCCCTCTACCTCGCCGACACCAAGGCGGGCGGCAATCAGGCTGAGCGCGCCGAAGCGCATTGCATTATCGGGCCAGTCCTTGCCGTCCGGTCCGTGATAGGGATTGCCGGGCCGGGCGTACAGATGTGGCGCATCGATGGTGATCAGCTCGAGGCCATGGACGCGGCCGGCAATCAGATTTGCCGGTCCGCCGAACAGATCGGCGATATGGAGAACCCTCTCGCCCTGCGGCATGGCCGCGAGGACAGAGGGATAGCCCGGAATCAGCGTCACTACGCGCACGCCTTCGGCGCCGAGCGCTTGCGGCAGGGCACCGGCGACATCGGCAAGACCGCCGGTCTTGACGAGCGGAAAGAGCTCCGAGACGACGAACAGAACAGTGATCGGCGCGGTGGTCACAAACGATCGATCATGTTCTGCGTGATGAGGCAGATGCCTCGCTCACTCCGGCGAAAACGTTTGGCATCAAGCCCAGGGTCCTCGCCGACCACCAGCTTTGGTGGAATGTGAACGCCCTTGTCCACGACGACGTTGCGCAAGCGGGCGCCGCGCGCAATGTCGACATTCGGCATGATGACGGAATTGTCGACGAAGACGTAGGAATGGACGCGAGCGCCGCTGAACAGCAGCGAGCGGCGGATCGAGGCACCGGAAATGATACAGTCGTTGGCGACGAGCGAGGAGACTGCACTACCGCGCCGCCCCTGTTCGTCATGCACGAATTTCGCAGGCGGTGAGATCTCGGCGAAGGTCCAGATCGGCCAGTTGTGATCGAACAGGTCGAGCTGCGGCACCACCGCCGTAAGATCGATATTCGCCTCCCAATATGATTCGATGGTGCCGACGTCACGCCAATAGGGTTGTGCCTCCTCGCGCGAACGTACACACGAGCGCGAGAAGGAATGCGCGACCGCCTTCCCGTATTTCACGAGATAGGGGAGGACATCGCGACCGAAATCGTGCCCCGAATGCGGATCGGCGGCGTCGCGGCGCATCTCCTCGATGAGGAAGCGGGTGTTGAAGGCATAGATTCCCATGCTCGCATAGGCCCGCGTTGGATCGCCGGGCATATGCGGCGGATTCGGCGGCTTTTCCACGAAATCGATGATAATGTCATTGTCGTCGACATGGATGACGCCAAACGCGGTCGCCTCCCTGACCGGAACTTCGTGAGCAGCAACCGTAATGTCGGCGTTCTGCTCAACATGCTGTTGAAGCATCAGCTCCAGGTCCATTTTGTAGACGTGGTCACCCGCCAGAATAACAATATATTCTGGGCTATATGTTTGGATAATGTCGATATTCTGATACACCGCATCGGCCGTGCCGGCATACCAGCTCGCACCGGCAATGCGTTGGCTCGCCGGAAGGATGTCGAAGCTTTCGTTGCGCTCGGGGCGGAAGAAGTTCCAGCCCCGCTGCATGTGCCGGATCATGCTGTGCGCCTTGTACTGGGTTGCCACCCCGATGCGGTGAATGCCGGAATTGAAGGCATTGGAAAGGGCAAAGTCGATAATCCGGGATTTCCCGCCGAAATAGACGGCAGGCTTGGCGCGATTGTCGCAAAGCTCATGGAGCCGACTCCCGCGTCCTCCCGCTAGAACATAAGCCATCGTCGAGCGGGCCAAGGGCCCCGACCGGTGCGAACTAATTGGCACGGATAAGCCTCGTCTTCTTGTGTCTGCCTCCTGGTCCCAGCCCCGCCTGCTTATTCGTCGACGTTGCGTGAATGACCATGAAGTTGGAACTAGGAACGAATATAGGCCTCAGTTGCGTAACGCCGCATCATTCGTGTGCTGTTGAACACAGCACCGATTTTGGTGATGGTCTGTCGCATCATCCAGACCCAGCGGGCATGATCTTCGTAATACAGGGGAAGGACAATGTTTTCGAGCTTGCTGTACAACTCTTCAGCATGCAATGACGTCGACGGCTCTCCACCATCGCGACCGATTGCCCAGCCGGTCACGCCCTCTTCCCAGCCTTCCAGCCACCAGCCGTCGAGTACGCTGAAGTTGAGTACGCCGTTGAACGCCGCCTTCATGCCGCTCGTACCCGAGGCTTCGAGCGGCGGAATTGGATTGTTGAGCCAGACATCGCTGCCGGACACCAGCTTGAAGGCGAGCGCCATGTCGTAATTCGGCATGAATGCCATCGGCATGTCCGTCAACGCCCGCATCTGGTGATGAATGGAACGAATGATACCCTTCCCCTCGAAATCGCGCGGATGCGATTTCCCGGCCATTACAAGCTGGAACGGATATCGCGCATTGATCGCGCGCAACCTTTCGACATCCGAGAAAATCAAGTCCGGCCGTTTATAGCCGGTCATCCGCCGGGCGAAGCAGATCAGCGGCAGGTCCGGGTTCATCTTGGCGCCGACCGTTTTCTCGATATGCGCGATCAGCTCACGCTTGGCGTGCTGATGGGCGGCCCATAACGCCTCCGGCGCCACCTGGTCGGCCTTGAGCAGGTCTTCGGGCTCATGGCCCCAATGCGGCACCAGATTTTTCACAAGGTCGAAAATCGCCGGATGCATCCAGGTGCGCACGTGGGCGCCGTTGGTGATGGTGCTGATCTTGTATTCGGGGAACATGCGCTGCGCCGTCTCGGCATGGCGGCGCGCGACACCATTGGCGTAACGCGAGAGGTTAAGGGCTAGCCGTGACATATTCAGGCGGTCACGGCCGGCCAAGAGCTTGAGCTGGTCGATCTCGATCAGGTCGCCGACGATCCGGCGCACATCGCTGTAATCGAAGCTGTCATGTCCGGCTTCGACCGGCGTGTGGGTGGTGAACACGCATTTCTGCCGGACCGCATGGACATCATATTTGAATGGCTCCGACACACCCGGGATCGGCGTGATGCGATGCTGGTCGAGAAGGGCAAGCGAAAGGAAGGCCGCATGGCCTTCATTGAGGTGATAGGTTTCGATCCTGAAGCCGAGCGAGCGCAGCACGCGCACGCCGCCGATACCGAGCACGGCCTCCTGTTTGAGACGGTCGCGCTGGTCGCCGAAATAGAGCCGGTTGGTGATGGTGCGGTCGCGCGCCTCGTTCTCTGACACATTGGTGTCGAGCAGCAGAATGGGAACCTGGTGCCCCCGCGATGACCTCAACTCGTACAGCCAGGGCCGGATCCATACCGTGCGGTTCTCGATATTGACCGCGACCATGCAGCCGATCGGCGAGGCGTATTCCTCCGGATTCCACGGATCGGGCGCATCGATCTGGTTGCCATCGGCATCGATTTCCTGACGGTTGGAACCTTCGCGCGAAGCCAGCGTGACAAAAACCACCGGAAGCGTGAGGTCGGCGCAGGACCGCGCGGCGTCGCCGGCAAGCATCCCGAGGCCGCCGGAATAAGTGTGCATCTCGGGGCGGATCCCGATCTCCATGGTGAAATAGGCGATCCGGCTGGACGTCAGGTAGGGCTCGACCTGGTGCATTGAGACTCCCCGAGAATTTGAAACGAAGTCCGAACGTTGTTTCGATCCGGAACGCTGTCGCGGGTGATGGCCGGCAACGAATATAGCTCGCGAACCGATCCGGCGAGCAGGCGGCGTCTCCTTACAATTTGGCTGATTGGCGAAGGATGGTGACGCGGATGACGGCTCGTCCCCGCGCTCCCAACCCTAATCCGCGCACGGTCTGGATCGTCATGGCCGCCCCATCCATCCACCCGGCCGGCACTCGGCACTATGTACCTCATCTTGTCGCACACTTTGCCCACGCGGTGCAAAGGTCACGATCGAACAATGATACGGCACCGCGCCGCCCATCGCAGGAAGCCCCGCACCGAGAGATCGAATGACCAACACCAGAAGAAAAGTTCAAGCGACGACGTCCTTGCCCGCACGCCGCGGTCGGGTGAGAGAGAACGGCCCGTCCAATCGAAGGAATTCGCGCCCGGCGCAATCCTCGTCCGGCGAGAACCGATAGCAAAGCCGTGGCTCACCGACAACCGGCCACGCTATTGCGCGCCGTCAATTTATCGCCGGCAAAAAGAATCGGGAGCGCCGCATCGGCGCTCCCGATCCGAATTGTCGCTTGATCGTTGACGCTGAGTTTATTTGCCGAGCACCGCCAGCGAGACGTGGGCGAGGCCCGAGAAGCCGAGCGCCCGCGCCGCAGCCGGGGTCACGTCGATCACCCGGCCGCGGACGAACGGGCCGCGATCGTTGATACGCACGACCACGGACCGCCCGGTCTTGCGGTTGGTGACCCGAACCCGCGTCCCGAATGGGAGGTTGCGGTGGGCAGCGGTCAAGCGGCCAGCATGCGCGTACTCGCCATTCGCGGTACGCCCTCCAGAATAAACGGAGGAAATGCCAGACTGCGCGTGAGCCGCTATAGAATAAATGACAGAAATTCCAAGCACAAGAAGAGATATGACTGCTAGCTTATTGTACTTTCGTAGTATCGTTGTCATCTGCACCTCGATGTTGTTTCAGGAAGGCGCCGAGGTGCAGAGCAAACTTTGCGATTTCCTGTCAGAAAATTGACGATATTGCGGTGCGGCAGTCAACTTATGTTAAAAAATATTACCATTTCGAACGAAATGCTGGTCTAATTCATTTGATGAAGCAATCTTGGCGGGCGACTCGGCTGTCCTGACGCCGCCTGACCGGTGAACCCTGCGGCGAGCAGAACGAATGCGATAAGGACAAGCTCGGCCGGCATGAGCAGGCCTTTACGCCGGCAGTCGGCGGCCATGACTTAAGAGCTCGCGCCCACAGACCGGCTTGCGCCCGCGCCAGCGCGACCTTCCTGCCCGGTCTCCCTCCCTCTCGCGGCACCGACGGCAGCGGTTGAGCGAGCCTTCGGAGGATGGAAGCCAAGACGGCGCCTCGTGGTGAGGAAATGCACTGTCAATGCCTGAGTTTGCGTCACGCCATATTGCACCGCGGTCACTGCTGTGTTAGCACACGGCCGTTTTCTCGGGGCGCATTCCGCAACGCTCCCAACTCCAGTCCCGCTTGCGGTTCAAGGGGATGACCGGCGTGCCTTGATTTGAAGGCGTCGGGACCTTGGCCGTGCCGAGCCGAAAGAGAGCGCCGTGGCAGGACCAGATCCCATTGCGTCGGGAATGGCGGGCCGCTATGCGACCGCCCTGTTTGAATTGGCACTGGAAAGCAATACCATTGATGCGGTCCGAGGCGACCTTGACCGCTTTGATGGCTTGATCAGCGAAAGCCCCGATCTCGAGCGTTTGGTACGCAGCCCGGTATTCTCCGCCGAGGAGCAGACGCGCGCGCTGGGCGCGGTGCTCAGCCAAGCGGAAATCGGGGGGCTTACCGCGAAATTCCTCAGGCTCGTCGCGTCGAACCGGCGGCTGTTTGCCGTCCGCGACATGATCAAGGCGTTCCGCGGTTTGGTCGCCCGCCACAAGGGGGAAGTCACCGCCGAGGTCACGGTCGCCGACGCGCTCAGCACCGAGCGCCGTGCGGAGATCAAGGCCGCCCTCAATGCGGTGACCGGCAAGGACGTGCAGGTCGACGTCAAGATCGACCCGGCCATCATCGGCGGGCTCGTGGTCAAGCTCGGCAGCCGCATGGTAGATTCTTCCCTGCGCGCCAGACTCAATGCACTTAAGCACGCGATGAAAGAGGTCGGCTGATGGATATCCGCGCCGCTGAAATCTCCTCCATCCTCAGGGAGCAGATCAAGAATTTCGGCCAGGAAGCCGAAGTCACGGAGGTCGGCCAGGTGCTGTCCGTGGGTGACGGCATCGCCCGCGTCTACGGGCTCGACAACGTCCAGGCGGGCGAGATGGTCGAGTTCGCGAACGGCGTGCGCGGCATGGCGCTCAACCTCGAAATCGACAATGTCGGCATCGTGATCTTCGGCAATGACCGCGAGATCAAGGAAGGGCAGACGGTCAAGCGCACCCGCGCGATCGTCGACGTGCCGGTCGGCAAAGGCTTGCTCGGCCGCGTGGTCGACGCGCTCGGCAATCCGATCGACGGCAAGGGGCCGATCGAGGCGGTCGAGCGCAAGCGCGTCGACGTCAAGGCGCCGGGTATCATTCCGCGCCGCTCGGTGCACGAGCCGATGGCGACCGGCCTCAAGGCGATCGATGCGCTGATCCCGATCGGCCGCGGCCAGCGCGAGCTGATCATCGGTGACCGCCAGACCGGCAAGACCGCGATCATCCTCGATACCATTCTCAACCAGAAGCCGCTCAACGCTACCGGCGACGAGAAGATCAAGCTCTACTGCGTCTATGTCGCGGTCGGACAGAAGCGCTCGACGGTCGCGCAGTTCGTGAAGGCCTTGGAAGAGAACGGCGCGCTCGATTATTCGATCATCGTCTCGGCGACCGCCTCGGACCCGGCACCGATGCAGTTCCTGGCGCCCTTCGCCGGTTGCACCATGGGCGAGTACTTCCGCGATAATGGCATGCATGCGGTGATCTTCTACGACGACCTTTCCAAGCAGGCCGTCGCCTATCGCCAGATGTCGCTGCTGCTGCGCCGGCCGCCCGGCCGCGAAGCCTATCCCGGCGACGTGTTCTATCTGCATTCGCGCCTGCTCGAGCGCGCGGCGAAGATGAACGAGGAATACGGCACCGGCTCGCTCACCGCCCTTCCGGTGATCGAAACGCAGGCAAACGACGTGTCTGCCTATATTCCGACCAATGTGATTTCGATTACCGATGGCCAGATCTTCCTCGAGACCGACCTGTTCTATCAGGGCATCCGCCCGGCGCTGAACGTCGGCATCTCGGTGTCGCGCGTGGGCTCCGCAGCACAGACCAAGGCGA
>Ga0315540_10001273_pt1 | contig 14442 bp, 11 predicted proteins | sample SalMarSW160110MG_FD_203677 | JGI IMG/M metagenome (GOLD analysis project Ga0315540, IMG submission 203677) | Salt marsh sediment microbial communities from the Plum Island Ecosystem LTER, Massachusetts, United States - Salt Marsh Sediment SW1601-10 ... | reverse complement strand
TCGATCTACGACCTCGATCGTCTGTCCGGCATAGTCCACGAACACTTTCTCCCCGGCACGGTGCTCCTGGCGCATCACCACGTGGAGCTTCGCTGCCCAGGCGCGGTACTGGTCGCAGAACCAGCTATATTGGTAGCCGTCGGGATAGGCGACCTTGTACTCGTGCCATAACAGCGTGAGCGTCACGCCCTTGCGCCGCAGCTCACGATGGACCTCGCCCCAGTCGGGAACCGGGCGCTGCTCTGTCGCGGCCGCCGGTGCCGGAGGAAAGAGCTTGTGCTCCAGGGTGGTATTGTCCAGTGCCTGCGCCGCGGGCCATGTCAGTCCCGCTTCCTCGAACCGCAACAGGTAATCGGCCACCGTGGGCCGGCTGATGTGACAACTGCGGGCAATGCGGCGGTTCGTCTGACCGCCCTCGAACTTCAGCCGTAAGATTTCTTTTATCTTGCGCATGGATAACCTCATTGCTGGCATCTGGCCGTTCCTCCGTCAGGAAAAACGCGCCAGGATACGGTTGAGTTATCCCGCGTCAGAATCGCTCTGCCCCTCTGTTCGAGGGGTGGCAGACTTCATCGGAATCGGTGGCAGGTTTGCCGTGGAATGGGTGGCAGCTTTGTTATGGAATCGGTGGCAGGCTTCGTCCGGAATACGCACGCCTGCTCCTTGAACTCGGCGGTGTACTCTCGTTTGGGTATCTTCTGCATCTTCGTCTCCTCTGTGACCGATAGTTTACGTCACCCTTGATTCCCCTCCGAAAAGTCCCCCAGGACGTCAGGTCTGCGGGAGGTACCTGGTAAAATTGAGCCGAGCACCCGAGCACCCGAGCACCCGAGCACCCGAGCACCCGAGCACCCGAGACCCGAGCACCCGAGCACCCGAGCACCCGAGACCCGAGCACTTGCGAGCATGTTCCGAGCCAGCCCGAACTGCAGCCAGATCGACCTGTTCAGCAACGTCGAGCAGTTTCTGCGCGAGCGTGACCAAGAGAAGCTGAACGATCCGAACGCCTGGCACAATGTCTTCCTGGATCAGGTGACCAACCGCATTCCCGAAGAGCGCTTTGCCGGGTTGTTCGATGACGGGACGGGTCGCCCGAACGCGCCGATTCGCGTGCTCGTGGCAATGCTCATCCTCAAGGAGGGTTTTGGCTGGAGCGATGAACAACTCTTCGAAGCGATCCACTTCAATCTGCTGGTGCGGCGTGCGCTGGGCTTGCTGAATCTCACCGACGAAGTACCGGCGGAGTCGACCTACTATCTGTTCAAGCAGCGCTTGTATGGCTATCAGATCGAGAGCGCAGTGAACCTGCTCCATGAAGTGTTTCAGGAGTTGACGCGTGATCAGGCCAAGCGGCTGGGAGTGGTGGGAGAGAAGCTACGCATGGATAGCACCTTGTTGGACAGCAGCTTGGCGACCTGCACACGCCTGCAGCTGATCATCGGGTGTCTGCAGGTGTTCTACAAGTGAGGTTCCCCCGAAATTTCGTCTTCCAAGGGTGACGTAAACTGTCGGTCACACAGGAGACGAAGATGCAGAAGATCCCGAAGCGGGAGTACACCGCCGAGCTCAAGGAGCAGGCGGTCAAACGGGTCAAGGATGGCAAGAGCGTGTGGGTGCGGTGGCCTAAGGAGATGGGCCTGGTCGAGCAGACGCTGCGCAACTGGGTGAAGCAATTTGACACGGGCAGGCTCAATGGGGCGGGCGCCGCCAAGGTGACGCCCGAGCAGATGGAGCTGTCGGGTTTGCGCGCGGAGGTGGCGCGACTGAAGCGCGAGAACGACATCCTGCGAAAAGCGACGGCATACTTCGCGAGGGATGCGCTGTGAAGTACGCCTGGATCGACGCGCATCGCGATCAATTTACCCTCGTTGAGCTTACGTGTTGCCACCTCTCACCTCTGTTTCAGGTTTGTCCCTTAACTGAGGTGTCCGGTTGCATTAAACCACCTCACGCATCAGAGGATGGGCAGCGGCGATTCACCGCACCCCGTCCGGCTCATCCCCAGCGGTATTGGCACGCTTCTCTTCGCTGAGCGCCAGAAGTCTCGGCTTGCCCGTTGGGCACGAGAAACCCCGCACTGATTGCGGATCGGTTGCCCGGCCCCCTGAACTATACTCACTGCGTACAGCTTCGATAGGCTATCGAAAGAGTCGGACATTGCGACATACGGCGCTTACAGGCCATCGCTTGGTGGCTGCCTTCCTGGTCGGCCTGCTGCTCTTCTGCTCGCCGGTGACGGCCCTTTTCGACCAGCCCTTGTACTGGAAGGGCATTCCCTTGCTGTACCTGTATTTCTTCGCTGCCTGGGCCATGTACATCGCCCTGCTCGCCTGGATACTCAGAGGGAAGGGCGAATGACGGCGGGCGCGACCAGCGATGAGACGGTACTCAGCGGCTCCCTGATCATCCTGGTTTCCCTTCTCTATGTCTGTCTGCTTTTCGCGGTCGCCTACTGGGCCGACCGGCGCGCGGACAAGGGACGCTCGGTGATCGCCTCCCCTACCGTGTATGCGCTGTCCCTGGCGGTCTACTGCACAGCCTGGACCTATTACGGCAGCGTCGGGCGGGCAGCGGAATCCGGGGTCGGTTTTTTGCCCACTTATCTGGGGCCGACCATGGCCGCCGCACTCTGGGGCTCGCTTCTGCTCAAGATGGTGCGCATCAGCAAGTCCCAGCGCATCACCTCGATCGCGGATTTCATCGCCTCGCGCTACGGGAAAAGTCACCTGCTGGGGGGGCTGGTGACCCTGATCGCGATCATCGGGATCGTCCCCTACATCGCCTTGCAGCTCAAGGGCATATCCTCGAGCTTCAGCATCTTGCTTCGCTACCCGGACATCGTCATGCCCAGACATGCGGGCAACCTGCCCTTCTGGACGGACAACGCCTTGTATGTCGCGCTCGTGCTGGCCGCCTTCACCATTCTATTCGGCACCCGCCATCTGGACGCCTGCGAGCGCCACGAGGGCATGGTGGCTGCCATTGCACTGGAATCCCTGGTCAAGCTAATCGCTTTCACCTCCGTGGGATTGTTCGTGACCTTTGGTCTCTTCTCGGGCTTTGGCGATATCTTCGAGCAGGCGCGGCAGGCGGGCCACGTCAAGCCTTTGCTCCGGCCGGCCGTGGGCGGTTATTCCGCCTGGTTTTCCTTATGTCTCCTGGCGGGTCTTGCCATCATCCTACTGCCGCGTCAGTTCCAGGTGGCAGTCGTGGAGAACAGCAATGAGCGCCAACTGCGTCGCGCCATCTGGCTGTTCCCACTCTACCTTCTGCTCACCAATATCTTCGTGCTGCCCATTGCGCTGGCCGGTCAGCTCCAGTTTCCCAACAGGGGGGTGGATGCGGACACCTTCGTGCTGACCCTGCCCATGGCACGGGAGAGTCAGTGGCTCGCCCTGTTGGCCTACATCGGCGGCGTGTCCGCCGCTACCGGCATGGTCATCGTCGAGACCATCGCTCTATCGACTATGACATGCAACGACCTGGTGATGCCCGCCTTATTGCGGCGCTGGGGGCATGTGCCACCGGGGAAGGATGTCAGCCGGGTGCTCCTGCGCATCCGCCGCTGGGCCATCGTCCTCATCCTGCTGCTGGGCTATCTCTACTTCAGACTCGCCGGTGAAACCTATGCCCTGGTCAGCATCGGGCTCATCAGCTTTGCCGCCGTCGCCCAGTTCGCGCCAGCCCTGATCAGCGGACTCTACTGGCGGGGAGGCACCAGGGACGGGGCGGTTGCCGGCCTGGCGGCAGGCTTCACGGTCTGGCTCTACACCCTGCTGCTACCCTCTTTCGCCAAGTCCGGCTGGCTGCCGATGTCTTTCCTCGAGGAGGGGTTGCTCGGCATCGACTGGCTGAAACCCCAGGCACTGTTCGGCTCGAGCGGCATGGATCCTATATCCCATTGCCTGTTCTGGAGTCTGGCGGTGAATCTCGGGATATTTCTTGCCGTTTCTCTCTTGCGTGCACCCAACGCCGCGGAAACTGCCCAGGCGACCCTGTTTGTGGATGCCCTGAAACGGGACCGCCCCGTCGGCGGTGGTTTTTGGCGGGGCAGGGCCGAGGTGGACGAGCTCATCGCACTGGCCGGTCGTTTCCTGGGCGCGGCGCGCGCACGAGAAGCATTCGCCAAGCACGCCGGCAAGCTCGGGATGCGCTCGGCCAGCGAGCTCCCCGCCGACGCCTACACTGTGACCTTCGCCGAGACCTTGCTCGCCGGCGTGATCGGCAGCGCCTCGGCGCGGGTGATGGTGTCTTCGGTGACCAAGGAGGAGCCCCTGGGGCTCGACGAGGTGATGGGCATCCTCGACGAGGCATCCCAAATCCGTGCCTACAGCCACGAGCTGGAGCAGAAATCCCAGGAGCTTCAGTCCGCTACGGCGGAGCTGCGCGCCGCGAACGAGAGGCTGCTGGAGCTGGACCGGATGAAGGACGACTTCATGTCTTCCGTCACCCACGAGCTTAGGACCCCGCTCTCCTCGATCCGCGCCTTCGCAGAGATCCTGCAGGACAATCCCGACCTGGAGCAGGATGAGCGCATCCGTTTCCTCGGTATCATCGTCACCGAGACCGAGCGTCTCACGCGGCTGGTCAACCAGGTGCTCGACCTGGCCAAGATCGAGTCCGGGGCCGCTGAATGGCAGAACGTGCGCCTGGACCTCGGGGAGCTGATCCGGCAATCTGTGGAGAGTACCGAGCGACTCTTCCGCAACAAGGGGGTGCGGGTCTCCCTGCACCTGCCGGAACGACCGGCCCTCATGTGGAGCGACAAGGACCGGCTGACCCAGGTCATGCTCAATCTGCTTTCCAACGCGGCCAAGTTCGTTCCCGAGGATACCGGCACGGTCGACGTCGAGCTGCACAAATATCCTGACGGCTACCTGGTGCAGGTATCCGACAACGGGAGCGGAATCCCCGCCGACGAGCTTCCGTTCATCTTCGAGAAGTTTCGCCAAGGCAGTGGGGGGCACGAAAAGCCGGTAGGGACGGGGCTGGGTCTGCCGATCAGTCGTGGAATCATCGAGCACCAGGGGGGTCGAATTTGGGCGGAGAGCACCCCGGGCGAGGGCGCGACCTTTTCCTTCCTGCTTCCCGAGTCCCCGTGAAGCCGACCCGAGCGCGTCCATCCGTGAGAGGCGAGCCAAATGAACAAAAAGATCCTGATCGTCGATGACGAGCCGAATATCGTCATCTCACTCGAGTTCCTGATGCGGCGCGAGGGGTTCGAGATCCTGGTGGCGCGGGACGGGCAAGAAGCGCTGCAGAGCATCCGGGCACACCGTCCGGATCTGGTGCTGCTGGACGTTATGATGCCCAGGATCAACGGCTTCGAGGTCTGCAGGCAGGTCCGGGCAGACCCGGCTCTGGCCGGGACCCGGATCGTCATGTTGAGCGCCAAGGGCCGCCCAGCGCAGATTGCCGAAGGGCTGGCGCTGGGCGCCGATGGCTACATCACCAAGCCCTTCTCGACCAAGAACCTCGTGGCACAGGTCAAGAGCCTTCTCGGATTGGACGAGACTTGAAAGCTCGTCTCCCGCTCTCCGGCGATCGCCGCCGGATGAAGCCCCCGCCGGCGATCGGTTTCCCGGTGCCGAAATTCAGTGATTGATCTATCCGCACCCCACCGCGGACAATAAAAAAATTTTTGACGTCGCTCGCTTCCATTGATGAAACGAACCATGCTCGGCAAGCTCACGGATCTCTACTACCGCCTCACACTCGACCACTCACGGTGGGTCCTGTTCGGGATAGCGGTCTTCATTGCCCTGGCGGCCTTCTATGCACAAGGGTTCAAGCTGGATGCAACCTCCGACTCCCTGACCCTCGAGAACGATGCCGCTCTGCGCTACTACCGGGGGGTGAGCGCCCGTTACGGCTCCGACGACTACCTGGTGGTGACCTACAGCCCCCGGGCGGACCTGATGTCCGATGCCGTTCTGGACGATATCGGCAAGCTGCGCGACCAGCTCACCGCCCTGAAGGACGTCGCATCCGTGACCACCCTGCTCGACGTGCCCCTCCTGGACAGTCCACGCATGTCCCTGAGCGAGATCCAGCAGCACGAGCGCACGCTCGAGACCCCGGGCACGGATCGCGAGCTGGCACGCAAGGAGCTCACGCACAGCCCCCTGTACAAGAACCTGGTGGTCAGCGCCGACGGACGTACCACCGCCATGCGAGTGACCCTGCGCCGGGACGAGAAGTACAGGTCCCTGCTCGCGCAGCGCGAGGCTCTGCGCTTGGCGCAATCCCAGGGGAGCCTCACGAGCGAGGAGATCGCCGAGCTGGAGCAGGTCTCGAAGGAATTCAAGGAATACAGCGCGCAGATCCAGGATCGGGAGCAGGCGGATATCGCCGCCATCCGCACAGTGCTGGACCGGCATCGGGGCATGGCGGAGATCCATCTGGGGGGACTCCCCATGATCACCTCGGACATGATCGACTATGTGCGCAGCGACATCGAGGTCTTCGGCGTCGGCGTGACCCTGTTTCTGGTCGGCCTGTTGGCGGTGGCCTTCAAGCGTCCGCGCTGGGTCCTGATCCCCTTGGTCATCTGTGTCGCCTCCGCCGTCGGCATGACGGGCCTGCTCGGACTCCTGGACTGGCGGGTGACCGTGGTCTCGTCCAACTTCATCTCCCTGATGCTGATCACCGCCCTGGCCCTCGCGGTGCACCTGATCGTGCGCTACCTGGAGCTCCAGACCCAAAACCCGGCGGGTGAGCAGCGGGCCATGGTCGAGGAGACCGTCCGCTCCAAGTTCCTGCCCTCCCTCTACACGGCCCTGACCACCCAGGTGGCCTTCGCTTCCCTGATCGTCAGCGACATCCGCCCGGTCATCGACTTCGGCTGGATGATGGTGCTGGGAGTCGGCCTGGCATTCGTCCTCTGCTTCCTGCTCTTCCCGGCAAGCACGGTGAGCCTGCGTCCCGGCCGGCCGGTATTCCGCCACCACGATCTGACCGCCGCGATCACCCGTTCCCTGGCCCGGGTCATCGAGCGCTTCCGCAAGCCGACCCTCGCCGTCTACGCTCTGCTCCTGGTCCTGGGCATCGGTGGACTCTTCCGGCTCTCGGTCGAGAACAGCTTCATCGATTACTTCAAGAAGAGCACGGAGATCTACCAGGGCATGCTCCTCATCGACCGCCATCTGGGGGGGACCACTCCGCTGGACGTGATCCTGGATCCGGACCGGAGCTTTCTGGAGGCGCAGGCCGAGGAGAAGGCGGCGGAATCCGTTGAATTCGACGACGATCCCTTGTACCAGGACGAGACGTCCGAGGGCGAAAGCGCCGGCATCAGCGGGGACAGTTACTGGTTCAACGTCTTCCAGCTCGCCCAGGCCGACAAGGTTCATGCCTATCTGGAGAGCCTTCCCGAGACCGGCAAGGTGCTATCCATCTCCACTACCATGGCGCTCATCCGTCTGCTGAACAACGACCAGCCCCTGGACAACCTGACGCTGGCCGTCATGTACAAGCGGCTCCCGGAGAACATCCGCGACACCCTTTTCAAGCCCTACATGTCGGAGGACGGCAATCAGCTGCGTTTCTCCATCCGGGTCGTGGACTCCGACCCCCACCTGAAGCGCGGCGAGCTCATCAAGCGCATCCACCGAGATCTGGTCGACAAGCTGGGGCTGGAAGAAGGGCAGGTACACCTCACCGGGATGCTGGTGCTCTACGACAACTTGCTCCAGAGCCTGTTCCGCTCCCAGATCCTCACCCTGGCGGTCGTCTTCCTCGCCATCGGTGCCATGCTCCTGGTCCTCTTCCGAAGCTGGAAGCTGGCTGCCATCGGCATCGTGCCCACCATGACGGCGGCGACGCTGATCCTCGGGACCATGGGATGGCTGGGAATCCCGCTGGATATCATGACCATCACTATCGCCGCCATCACCATCGGCATCGGAGTGGACAATACCATTCACTATATCCATCGGGTGCGCGAGGAGTTCGCCCTCGACGGCGACTACTGGGCCGCCGTCGAGCGCAGCCACGGCAGCGTCGGGCGGGCCATCTACTACACCTCGATAACCGTGACCCTCGGCTTCTCCGTCCTGGTCCTATCCAACTTCATACCGACCATCTACTTCGGCCTGCTGACCGGCATGGCAATGCTGATCGCCCTGATCGCCAACCTGACGCTGTTGCCGCTGCTCATCGTGCAATTCAAGCCCTTGGGTCAGGGGACTGCTGCAAACTGAGGCCCGGGAGGCATTCACCCTAATTCCGGCAGTATTCAATGGCGGCATAGGGATGCCGACCTACAGGGCGGCAACCCTTTGCCGCCGTCTGCCGCGGTATTCGATGTCGGCATAGGGATGCCGACCTACAGCTGGAATCGGGTCCGTAGGCTATCCTCGATCGGCCCCGACGAATCGGGCGATCCTCCGCACCCCCTCCTGTAGCGCCGTCAGGCTCGTTGTGTAGGCGAAGCGCAGGTAGCGCTCGGGCTGGTTGGTACCGAAATCCTGGCCTGGGGTCACGGCGACGGCCTCCCGCTCCAGCAACTGCTCCGCGAAGACCGAGCTGTCCGCGGCTAGATGGTCGCAGCGTCCGTATAGGTAAAAGGCGCCTCGAGGCACGACCTCGAGCTCCAGCCCGAGCTCGGCGAGGGCGGGCAACAGGAAGTCACGCCTGACCTCGAGCTTACGCCGCCGGGATTCGAGGATCTCCAAGGTCTCCGGCTCGAAGGCGGCAAGGGCCGCATGCTGGGAAGGCGTGGGGGCGGCAAGGTAGAGATTCTGGGCCAAACGGTCCAGTGTGGGTACGCAGTCGCCGGGGGCCACGACCCAGCCCAGGCGCCAGCCCGTCATACCGAAGTATTTCGAAAAACTGTTGACAACGAACAGCCCCTCGGAGCCGGTGGCGAGCGCCGTGTAGTCGGGGCCGCCGTAGATCAGGCCCTGGTAGATCTCGTCCACCAGCAGGCTCGCGCCCCGCTCGCGAACGGCCTGATACAGCCTACTCAGCTCCTCGGCACTCAGGAGGGTCCCCGTAGGGTTGGACGGGCTCGCTGCCATGACCAGGCGCACATCCGGGGTCCAGACCGTTTCCAGCAGCTCCGCCGTGAGCTGATAGCCGGTGTCCGGCCCCACCGGAACCGGTCTGGGAACGCCTCCGAACAGCCGCACCAGGTGCCGGTTGCAGGGATAGCCAGGGTCGGCCATGAGAACGCCGTCGCCCGGATCGAGCAGGGCGGCGAGCAACAGTTGCAGTCCGCCGGAGGCGCCCGGCGTTATCAGAATCCGCTCCGGATCGACCCCGATCGAAAACCGCTGCCCATAATAGCGGGCAATGGCGGCGCGCAGCTCGGGCAAGCCGCGCGCCGGGGTATAATGGGTCTTGCCCTCCGCCAAGGCCCGTCGCCCGGCTTCCATGATGGGCTCCGCGGTCGGGAAGTCCGGCTCGCCGACCTCCATGTGCACCAGGCTGCGGCCCGCGGCCTCCATTTCCCTGGCACATGCCAGGATCCGCATCACATGGAAGGGTGCAACGGACGCCGACCGCGCGGAAAGCCGCGACCCGACGACACTCATGGCTCACCTTCCGCCCAAGCCCGGCGGTGCATGGCGTCCAGCGCGGCGAGGTCGATATGGTCCGAGCCCTCCAGCACACCCTGCAGTACGCTCACGGGTCGCCCGGGATCTCCGAGACCATCGGTCACCAAGGCTGCGCCGGTGAAATCCTCGTTCCGGGTATAGTCGTTGACGGTCACCAACAGGGACCGCAGACCGGCCCCGAGGGCGGAGCGCACACCGTTCGCGGAATCCTCGACCGCGATGCAATCAGGCGCCTGAAGCGCCAGCTCCTTCAGCACCAGATTGTAGATATCCGGGGCGGGCTTCTTGGCCGGCACGATATCGCCGGCGGCGATCACTTCGAGCCAAGACAGGATCTGTGCATCGGCACTGCCCTCGAGCAGGGCGGTAACATTCTCCGGCGTGGTGGTGGTGGCGATGGCAAGGCGAATGCCGGCAGCGTGGGCATGGCGCAGCAAGCGCATCACCCCCGGGCGCAACGGGATCCCTCCGCGGCCCGACATCTCCAGAAAGTGTCTGGTCTTGCAGCGGTGCAGATCCGCAATGAGGCCATCGAGATCGCCCACCTGTGGAAGTGCCGGCTGCCATCGCTCGACATAGTAGCGAATCCGCTCCTTTCCGCCCGTAACCGCGAGAAGCTCGTAGTAGAGGTCCTCCGACCAAGCCCAATCGAGCCCGAGCTCGGCGAAGGCCGCGTTGAATGCCGACCTGTGACCGTCCCGCTCGGTGTCGGCGAGCGTCCCGTCGACATCGAAAATCAATGCCTCGTACCCGTACATCGTTTTTCTCATGGCCTCTTAGAAATTCGACATAGAGCCTAACGATCATGGGGCGAGTCGAGTCACCCCGGACAATGAGAAGGTCGCCTCGCCCCTGATCGTTGCTCACCCCGACCCTCTCCCATAACAAGAGGGCAAGTCGGAGCGCCTCCGGCGCCTACTTTCACGATAACCCATGGGCCCCCCGGCGCACAGCTAGAACGGGGGTTTCGGTCCGCCCCCGAGAAATCGGTTGCCGGAGAAAGGCCGATTTGGTATTAAACGGCGTCTTCGAGATCGGAGATCCGCGCCGCTGCGGTGCAACATTGCCCCAATGCCGGACGGATCGCCGCAACCATCGGCAGACCGTTCAGGAGAGCTTGCATGGTCGAGACAGAAAAAACGGATGCGAAGGCGTTCGGCTTCGAGCCCTACGAAGCCGCCAAAGGCGAGGAATACATGAGCCCCGGGCAGGAGGAGCACTTCAGAGGCATCCTCCTGGCCTGGAAGCGAAGCCTGATGGAGGAGGTGGATCGCACCGTCCACCATATGCAGGACGAGGCGACCAACTTCCCCGACCCCAATGATCGGGCGACCCAGGAGTCGGAGTTCAGTCTGGAGCTGCGGACCCGTGACCGGGAGCGCAAGCTCATCAAGAAGATCGACGAGACCCTGGGCCGGCTCGACACGCACGAATATGGCTTTTGCGAGGCCTGCGGCATAGAGATCGGCATTCGCCGCCTGGAGGCCCGCCCCACCGCCACCCTCTGCATCGATTGCAAGACCCTGGACGAGATCCGCGAGAAGCAGCACGGCTGATTTTCCCCCGAGCCCAGAAACGACTTCCGTCTCGGAAGATTCCCGAAGCAAAGCCGGGGCGGCAAGGCGCCGGGGCGGCCCCGGCGCAGATCGGCCCGCTGCCTATCGAGGCCGTTTCGCACCCTCCCCAACGGGTCCATTGCATTTCGGCTCACTCGTGGCTGCGTTGGGCAGCTACCTCGACGCACGGACGGCAGGGGGCGAGTGGCTGGTGCGCATGGAAGATCTCGACCCTCGGCGCGAGGTGCCTGGCGCCGGCGACGGCATCCTGCGCACCCTGGATGCCTTCGGATTCGAGTGGGACAGGGAAATCCTCTATCAAGGCACCCGAACGGACGCCTATGCGCAGGCCGTCGAGCAGCTGCGCCGCGCCGGTCTGGTCTTCCCCTGCGCCTGCAGCCGGCGGGAGATCACGGCGAACGGCCTGCCCGGCGCGGACGGCCCCATCTACCCCGGCACCTGCCGTCACCGTCCGCCGCCGGGAAGGCAGGTCAGGTCGCTGCGCCTGCGCACCTGCTCCGATCCCATTCGGATCCGCGATCGCATTCAGGGCGAGCTGCGTCAGGACGTCGAGCGCGAGGTGGGTGACTTCGTTCTGTTTCGTGCCGACGGCATTCACGCCTACCAGCTCGCGGTGGTGGTGGACGACGGATTTCAGAGGATAAGCCAAGTCGTCCGCGGGGCGGATCTGCTGACCTCCACCCCGCGCCAAGTGCTTCTGCTGCGGGCCCTCGGGCTCCCCGTCCCCGGTTATGCCCACCTGCCCCTGGTCACCGATGGTGCCGGACGCAAGCTCAGCAAGTCCTGCGCGACGGCGCCCGTCGACCCCGAAGCCCCTATCCCCGCTCTGCTCCGGGCCTGGAGCTTTCTGGGACAGGAGCCCTTCCCGGAGATCCCGGCGAGCCTCGCCGAGCTTTGGAGTCATGCCCACTCGGCCTGGGACATGGAACGGGTACCGAAGCAGCGATCGATCGGCGTCGGGGAGTCAGGCTAGACTGGATTCCCACATTGCATCTGTCCCTTCGTCACTCCGGTCCCTTTCTCCAAAAACCGGCACGTTGCAGCGCAATCAAACCTCGGGTCGCTGGTTTATCTGCACGGCAACGGTCAGCGCTTGCGAAATGTTTTTTGGACCGGTAAAGGTTACCGCCACGGGCGGCACGGCCTCGGGGTGGCGATGCACGGCGACTGGTATGTGGTCTGGACCGACAACGCTCGCATTGGTCGGGTCGAAACCCTTCCAGCCGGCCCCGGGAAGATAGACCTCGGCCCAGGCGTGGGAGGCGGCGCCTCCGGCTTCCGTGGCCGGACCATGCACGTAACCGCTCAGGAAGCGTGCGGCGATTCCGAGTCGGCGGCATGACTCCAGGAACAAGGCCGCCAAGTCGCGACAGGAGCCCGCGCCGCGCCGCAACGTCTCGGCGGGAGCCAGTACGCCTACTTCCTCGCGTACCTCATAGGCAAAGTCGGTATGTATCCGGTGGTTCATTCGGTCCAAAACGGAGAAAGTTTCGGTGCTCTTCGGGACATGCTCAAAGGGCGCCAGCCAGGACGCAAGTCGCGAATGGTCGCTGTAGATTGGCTCGAGATAGGGGCGCAGAGCAGCCTGCTCCTCGGGTCTGTAGCGGAACGGGAAGTGCAGCGCATGGTCCTCGACGAGGAAGTTCAGGGGCATGGTCTCGTAGAGCTCGACCTCCAGCGTGCTCACGATGGTCAGGTCGGTGACCGGCTCGGCGCCGAAGACGGCGATTCCGAGCACATTCTCGAAGAGGTCGCGGCGCCAGGTGAGCGTCGCCGTCGGGGTGATGTCGAGCGCGGAGGAGGCGATACGCAGGTCGTGCCCCTCACGGGGGCGCAGGAGTAGGGTATGAGGCCCTAGCTGCACCGGTGCCCCGAAGCTGTAACGGGTGTCGTGCCGGATCTGGAGTCGCTTCACGGGCGATACTTCACTTCAACAATGTGGAGGCTGCTCCTCTGCGACCGTCACGAGCTGGTCGTCCACCCGTACTCCCATCTCCCACTGGGCCGTTGCACATCTCCCTATCCGAAAGGAGCGAGTTAAGGACCCCATTTTTCCGTATATCCGGGAAAACAGCTACCACGCGTGCATGTTCGCTTGCGAAGACCGAGCCGATTGAGGAGGCTCCGCGGAGCTCGGCTCGATACCGAAATAGACCCGGCAAGGATAACACTCTCGCGTCTTCAGGCCGCTCCCTTCACCTCCGCATTCACGGCTCCGTCAAAGTTCCGGCGATCTGACGACGTGTGACAGAAATCGAGAGACTGTATCGTCGGGAACGTGCGCACAGGACGGTTGGAAGCGCGAATCGTTGCACGAACCAGGGTTAGCTTGCGCAGATTTCCGCTCGTATTGGCGAGCGGACCTGGCCGCCTAAGCGGCGCCTGAGGGGCGCGTTGGTGGTTCTAGTGCACCGCTGTAGAAATTCCGAGACCGTTTCGGTGTTCAGGCCGCCAAGGGCTTGCCTTCATACGTCCAGCGGAATGTTTTGGCCATGGTCTTGTTGAAGAAATCTAGTGCCTGGGCCGAAAGTTCCCTTGATTTTATTTTGTTATAAATAACATAATGTTACAATCAAATCCTGCGACCTACTTGTGATCGAAGATCACGAGGATGGGTCGTGAGCGAGGAGCAGGAGTGCTCGCAACTGATTGATTCTGAGTAGTCACTCTCGTCAATTTGGGCTTCTGCGAATAGCCATGGAATGAATTCTCATAAACTTCGTCATTCGAGGCCCCATGCGTCAAGTCATCAATCCGCAATTGCAATTCGGCGAGCGAGATATCTCGGCCATCGAGCTCGACCCAAAATCCCGCGATGACATTCCGCGCATCTTGCGTGGATTGCAGTACATCTATACGACGACGGAGCTGTGCGAGGAGGTCTTCGCCATCCTCACCGAGGTTCTCCCGGAAGGAGAGGATGGCAAGGGCAAGGTCAGCGCCGAGACCGGGCGCCCTGGCATGGAGCAGTGGAAGATCCTGGTGCTCGGCACGCTGCGCTTGGGGCTGAATGCGGACTACGATCGCATTCTGGAACTGGCCAACCAGCATACGACGATCCGCCAGATGCTCGGCCACAGCGACTGGGCCGACGAGAGGCGCTACAGCCTGCAGACGCTCAAGGGAAACCTGCGCCTGTTCACGCCCGAGATCCTTGACCGCATCAACCAGGTGGTGGTTCGCGCCGGGCATCAGTTGGTAAAAAAAAGCCCCGAGGAAGGGCTCAACGCGCGCGCTGACTCCTTCGTCGTCGAGACCGACGTGCACTACCCCACCGACCTCAACCTGCTCTTGGATGCCGTGCG
>Ga0315540_10001272_pt1 | contig 14442 bp, 11 predicted proteins | sample SalMarSW160110MG_FD_203677 | JGI IMG/M metagenome (GOLD analysis project Ga0315540, IMG submission 203677) | Salt marsh sediment microbial communities from the Plum Island Ecosystem LTER, Massachusetts, United States - Salt Marsh Sediment SW1601-10 ... | reverse complement strand
CGTCGGCGACCGCCAGGCGCGTGCGCTGCGCCTTGAGATCGGGGTTGTTAAGGACCGCGAGGACGCCGACTTCGTCCAGATCGAGCCCGTCGGCGGCGTTGAATGCGTGCCGGGCTGCTGTGCCGTTGGGCGGCGTGGCTTCAGCCTGCAAGGACTCGACACTTGCTGCGAGGGCGGCGTCATTGCGCAAGGGTTGCGGTCGATAGCTGGCACAACCGCTCAGCAGGGCCAGTGCCGCGGCGACAAGCGGGAGCGGACGCCAGGCGTGCCGTCGGGCAGAAGTATTTTTCGTGTATTGGATTTTTGCCGCTCTCTTTATTGCGTTGTACCCGAACGCCGCCAACCGGCGGGTCGGCCACAGCGGGTGATTGTCGCTGTCGTAGCCCGGTTGGCGGCCGCGGGCGCAACAGCAGGACCGCGATGCTGGATTGTGTCATACCTGATCGGGCTGTTGCACGCCACGATCAGTACCGGGTTGCCGCACTATGAGCCCGCCCGCTTGACGGCTCAACTCATGATCTGGATCAAATTGTTGTGCGTTTTGCGTGAGCAGGGCTAATCGACTGCTTCGATCGTTGTATACTTGCGGTCAGTGTAAACAGCTTGCGTCGGGAGATGGCTACCATGAGTGGCGAGTCAGCATGTGATCTAATCCAGCATTCAACGCTCACCAGCGATCTCAGCCAGGAGCAGTGTGAACAATTGGCGGGCCTGACCCAGCTCAGGCAGCTGGATAACGGCGAGGTCCTGATCCAGCAGGGTGAAAAAGACCAGACGCTGCACATCATCGGCCATGGCGTGCTTGCGGTGGAGCGAAGCACCGCGGGCGACGAGGTGGTCACGCTGCATATGCTCAAGCCCGGCGACCTCGCCGGTGCCATGGGGTTTATCGACGGCACCGAGCGCGCCGCGACGTTGCGCGCCGTGGGTAAAACCGTCGTCGTGAGCCTGCGCCGGGAAGATCTGGAATCGGTCCTGGAAACCAATCCGCAGCTGGTTTACGGCGTCATGCGCGGTATTGTCCGCAATGTGCACCGCATATTGCGGGAAATGAACCTGCAGCATGTCGAACTAACCAACTACATCACCAAAAGCCACGGGCGGTACTGAAAAAAACCAGGCTTTGGGGTCTCCCACGCTGCACGTCAGTACTGTGACCGGCGGTGCGGTGGCCGCGCTGATCGAACTGGGGCCGGAAGGCGCCTTCCAGCAGCTTGACGGCGAGGCATCGAGCGCGGTGGATGGCAACGACCGGTTCACGCTGGACGGCTGTTTCGACGCCGATACCATCATCGCTTTTGATACCGGGGCTGTTTCGCCCTGATCCTACTGGCCGGACGGTGGCTGGCATCAGCGGCCAACGTCCGGCCCGATGCTCGACAGCCCCACTGTTCTAATGCTGCGGGTTGTGCGGATGGTCTGGAATGTTACGTTGCGTGGGGCTTATTCCTGCTTCGTTGCCAGCTCCGCGTCCAGTTGACGCCTGACGCGTTGCGGCGAGCCGGTATGGCGGGCGAGCAGGTCGTAGGCAACCGGCACCACGTAGAGGGTAAACAGGGTTGCTGCCAGTATTCCGGCAAGGATCACTGTACCGATCACGGTGCGCGTCTCGGTGCCGGCCCCGCTCGACAACAGCAGGGGCAGGGATCCGGCCGCGGTGGTGATGCCGGTCATGACAATGGGGCGCAGGCGCACATCCGCTGCCTCGACCAGTGCCTCCCGGAACGGCTGTCCCGCATCGCGCAGCTGGTTGGCGAATTCGACAATCAGAATGCCGTTCTTGGCCGCAAGGCCTACCAGCATGATCAAACCGATCTGACTGTACAGATTGAGCGTCTGGCCGGTGAGGTAGAGCCCGAGCAGCGCACCGGCCATGGCCAGCGGCACGGTGAACATGATGACCAGCGGGTGTATCCAGCTCTCGAACTGTGCCGCGAGCACCAGGAACACCACTGCAATACCCAGCAGGAAGGCGAACATGATCGAGCCCCCGGCATACTTGTAGTCGCGGGACTGACCCTTGTAGTCGATAATGACGCTGCCCGGCAGGTTGTCCCTGACCATCTTTTCCAGGCGGGACAGCGCGCTGCCCAGCGCCACGCCGTCGGCGAGATTGGCTTCCAGGGTAATCGCCCTGACGCGGTTGTAGCGGTTGAGCTTGAGCGAATCAGCGAACTCTTCGATGTGCACCAGGTTGGAGAGCGGAATCAGCTGCCGGGTGCGGTCCGAACGCACGTAGATGTTCTCCATGTTGGTCGGGGTGCGCTGGGCGCTGCGTTCGCCTTCCAGGATGACGTCGTATTCCTGGCCGGCATCGATGTAGGTGGTCACGCGGCGCGAGCCCAGCATGGTTTCCAGGGTGCGCCCTATGGTGCCGACGGTGACGCCGAGTTCGGCGGCCCGGTCGTAGTCGATCACGACCCGCAGTTGTGGCTTGGTCTCCTTGTAATCCCAGTCGAGGCCCACCAGTCCGGGGTTGTTGGCGTTGATTTTCTCCACCAGCGTGTCGCGCCACTGGGCCAGTTCCTCATAGGTGCCGCCGCCAATGACGAACTGCACGGGCTTCTGGATGCGCGCGCCGAAGCCCTGGCGCATCACCGGGAAGACGCGCACGCCGGGCAGGTCTTTCAGCCGCTGGCGCACGTCCTCCATGATTTTCCAGGCCGAACGCCGCTCAGACCAGTCATTCAACACGTTGATGACGATGCCGGTGTTGAAGATATCGAAATTGCCGAAGCCCCGCGGCGCGCGCACCAGCAGACGGCTGATTTCGCCGCTCTCCACCAGCGGCATCATGCGTTGCTCGATCTCCGTCATGTAGGCGGCGATATACTGGTACGAGGAGCCTTCCGGGCCGGTGACCATGAGATAGAATACGCCGCGATCTTCTTTCGGGGCGTACTCGTCGGGAACCTGTTCGAACAGCCACGCAGAACCGCCGAGGATGCCGGCGAACGCCAGTGCGACCACCCAGGCGTGGCGCAGCGCCGCCTGCAGCGTAACGTGATAACCGCGTCTTACTTTCGCAAAGGCCTGATCAACCGCGTGTGACAGCCGTGCCCGGCTGCCGGCTGGCGGCAGCACCTTGGAAGCGAGCATGGGCGACAAAGACAGCGCAACAAAGCTGGAGAACGACACCGCCGCCGCCATGGTGATAGCGAACTCTGCAAACAGGCGGCCAATATTGCCCTGCAGGAAAGCGATGGGCACGAACACCGCCACCAGCACCACGGTGGTGGCAATCACCGCAAAACCCACCTGGCGGGTGCCGCGGAAAGCCGCCACCAGGCGCGACTCGCCATACTCTTCCATGCGTCGGTGAATGTTCTCGATGACCACGATGGCGTCGTCCACCACCAGGCCGATGGCCAGCACCAGCGCCAGTAGCGTGAGCATGTTAATGGAATAATCCAGCGCCAGCAGCACCAGGAAAGTCGCAACCAGCGACACCGGTACGGTAACCGCGGGAACCAGTGTGGCGCGGGCGCTGCCGAGGAACAGGTAGATCACGCCGACGACCATGCCGATGGCGATGAACAGCGTCTTGTACACTTCGTGGATGGCGCCTTCGACAAATACCGAGCTGTCATAACTCTGTTTCAGTGCCATGCCTTCGGGAAGGCCGGCGTTGATGCGCGCCATTTCCGCCTTGGCTGCCTTGGCCACGGCCAGGGTATTGGCCGTGGACTGCTTGATAATGCCCACCCCCACCATGGGTACGCCGTTGCCGCGAAAGAACAGGCGGTCCTCGGCAGTGCCGCGCTCCACCCGCGCCACGTCGGCCAGACGCACCAGGTAACCGTCGTCGCCGCGCGCCACCACCAGCCGGGAAAAGTCCGCGGCGTTGTGGAAGCTGCGCTCGGTGCGCACCGTGAACTGGCGCGCCGCCGAATCGATGCTGCCGGCCGGTAGTTCCAGATTTTCCGCACGTAGCGCCGCTTCGACGTCGGCGACTGTGAGGTTGCGCGCGGCCAGTGCCCGCCGGTCGAGCCAGATGCGCATGGCGTAAACCTGACCGCCGCCGACCCGCACTCGCGCCACGCCGTCGAGCACCGAGAAGCGATCCACCAGGTAACGGTCGGCGTAATCCGTCAACTCGGGAACGCTCATGCGGTCGCTGGCGAGGTTGAGCCACATAATGACGTCTTCGTTGCTGTCCACCTTCTGGATCTCCGGCGGATCGGCCTCGTCGGGCAGGTCGTCGAGGATGGTGGATACGCGGTCGCGGATGTCATTGGCGGCGGCATCGATATCGCGGCCGATCTCGAACTCGACGTTGATCACCGAGCGGCCGTCTTCACTCGAGGATTCGATGAAGCGGATGCCTTCGACGCCGGAGATGCGGTCCTCGATGAGTTCGGTGACACGGTTTTCCACTACGTTGGCGGCAGCCCCAGAATAGGTGGTTTCCACCGACACCACCGGCGGGTCGATGTCCGGGTATTCGCGCAGCGGCAGGCGGTCATAGGCCACCAGACCGAAGGCGATGAGCAGCAGCGACAGGACCGAGGCGAACACCGGCCGGGTAATGGAAATGTCGGACAGGATCATTTTGCGCTACCGCCGCCGGTGATCGATTCCAGCAGCTCGTGCAGCGGCCGGCTGCCGTCGTCGACTGCGCCGATGACCACCTGCTGACCCGGGCGCACCTTGAGCGTGCCGTGGGTAATCACCTGTTCTCCCGGTGTCAGCCCGCTGACCACCTCGACCTCACCCGGGCGCCGCCCGCCGATGCGTATTTCGCGGCGTACCACCTTGTTGCCGTCGGCCGGATCCACCAGCAGTACAAACTGCTGGTCCCCCAACGGCATTAGCGCTTCTTCCGGAATCACAATCGCCTGGCGTGGTGTTTTCAGCAGCTGTACCTGCATCAGCATGCCGGGCTTGAGTATCCGCTCAGTGTTGGGCAGCACGGCGCGCACACGGATCGCCCGGGTTGCGGTATCGACGCGGCTGTCGACGGCCTTGACGCTACCCTCGAAGCGACGCCCCGGGTAGGCCCGGGCGGTGGCCAGCACATCGAGCCCGGGCCGGAGGACATCCAGGTAGGTCGCCGGCACCCCGAACTCCAGTTTCATCACCGAGTCGTCGTCCAGCGTGGTGATCAGGTCGCCGGGTTCGACAAGCGCGCCGACACTGAGGTCGCGCAGTCCCAGCACGCCGGCAAACGGTGCCTTGATGAGCCGGTCGGCGAGCCGCGACTCGATGGCGGCCAGGCGGGCCCTGGCGGTTTCCCACTCGCGCTTGCGTTCGTCCAGCAGTGACTTGGCGGCGGTGCCCTGGGTCTCCAGCGACAGCACACGCTGGTACTGCCGGTAGGCTTCGTTCAGCGTGGCGCGCGCCTCTTCCAGCTGGGCGTGCTCCTCGCCGCTGGTCATCTCCACCAGCACCTGGCCTTTGTCGACGCGGTCGCCGTCGTCGAAATGGATGGCGCTGACCGTTTCGGTGACTGCCGCTGTGAGTTCCACCGATTCATTGGCGGTCAGCGTGCCGATTGCTTCGATGCGGTCGGTGAACTGATCCAGGCGCGCCGGCGACACGATGACACGGGTGGCGGGTTGTTGTTCAGCGTCGGCGGCCTGCAGCGGCGTGCTCACGCCGCCGAGCAACAGCGCGGCAACCGCTGCGATGAATGCGGAAAGCCTCATAGCGCTCCGGTTAGGCGGCGACCCCGGTTGGGCTGAAAAAATTGACATCGATGTACTCCCCGCCCGGCAGCCGGGACGCTGCGGGGTCGTTGCTATAGGAGACGCCCGCCGGCCCGAAGTCAATCCATTTTTTTGTGCTGCTATCGGTTGCCGGAAAAATCCCGAACCGTAGGTTGGGCTGAGCCCAATCTGCGGTTTGCACAGGACGTGCGTTCCGCAGGTATTGTCAGGCACCCGGAAATTTAAGTCTGGGTTCATGTTCGGCGCGCATGCTTTTCCCGTGACAACAGGTTACCGGTGACGAATCCGCTCAGAGCGCGGGGTTTTACCGGCCATGGGCGAAATGAACCCAGAGGTGACGATGAACACTGGCGAACACCGTAGGTTGGGCTGAGCGTGCGAAGCCCAACAATCTTCAGCTTGATAGCGCTGCTGGCTTGGGGCACCCTGTGGGCGCCGGTGTCGGGCGGCGCTGCCGGGCACGGCGGCTGTGGGAGCGAGAGCCGTACCTCGCCGCTGCGGCCGTATTATGCGACCCGCGAGTTCGATAGCGTTCGCCAGTTGCAGGAGCAGGGCGATATCCTGCCGCTGCGTGCGATTCTCGCGCGCGCGAGAGAGAATCGCCCCGGCCGCGTACTGGATACCCGCCTGGAGAGGGAGCGCGATCGTTACGTTTATGCCATTGAGTTGGTGGACGACGGCGGACAGGTGTGGGAGCTGAAACTCGACGCAAGCACCGCCGAGTTGCTGGAGGATCACCAGGAGGACTGAAGTGCGACTGCTGCTCGCCGAAGACGACCAGGATCTGGGGCCCCGCCTGAAACGCTATCTCGATCGCCAGGGCTTTGCCGTCGATCTTTTCGACAACGGCGTCGATGCGGGTTTTTACGGCAGCGAAACCGCGTATGACGTGATTGTGCTGGACCTCGGACTCCCCGGCCGTTCCGGCCTGAGCGTTCTCGAAGACTGGCGCCGCGGCGGCATCAAGACCCCGGTGCTTGTCCTCACCGCGCGGGACACCTGGCAGGAAAAGGTCCAGGGTCTGCAGAAGGGCGCCGACGACTACCTGACCAAACCCTTTCACGAAGAAGAGCTGCTGGCACGGCTGCAAGCCCTGATACGGCGCAATGCCGGCCTGGTGGGCGAGTCGCTGGCGGTGAACGGCTGGGTTCTGGATGAAGAAACCCAGTCAGTCAGCAGGGACGACCAGTGCTGGCAGCTGACCGGTATCGAATTCCGCCTGCTGCGCTATTTCATGCTGCATCCGGGACATATTCTGTCCAAATCCCGCCTCACCGAACACGTTTACGAGCAGGACGCCGACAAGGACAGTAACGTTATCGAAGTCTATGTGAATCGCCTGCGGCAGAAACTGGGCAATGACATCATCACCACCCGGCGCGGGCAGGGCTACATTTTCGGGGAGTTTTCTTGAACTCACTGCGTGCCCGGCTCGGGCTGGGCCTGGTCGTCGGCCTGGTGATGACTATCGGGCTGTTGCTTGCAATTGCCGGGTTTTCCATGCACAAGCTGATGGAGCACCAGGTGGCGTCGCGGCTCGCCCATGACGGTGACACGCTGCTGGCCGACCTGACAGTCAGGCCGGATGGTACGGTCGGCCTGGACGCCAAGCGGATTCAGGCCATCTATCACCAGCCGTTTTCCGGGCACTATTTTCTCATCGAGGTCGACGGGCAGACGATCCGTTCGCGGTCCCTCTGGGATGAAACGCTGCCGGTGCCCCAGGGCAAAGCGGGTGAGGTGATTCTGCGTCACATCAGCGGCCCGGAGCAGCAACCGCTGCTGCTATGGTCGGGGAGTTTCCGCAAGCAGGGTCGCCTGGTGCGACTCGCGGTTGCCGAAGATCTGTACGCCCTGCAGTCCGGTGCGCGCCGTGTGTGGTGGCAGCTGCTGGGCTGGTCCGCGGCCCTGGTTGTATTTGTGGTGCTGATCCAGCGGGCCATTATTGCGCGTTCGCTGCGACCGGTCGCCGACGTGGTCGAGGACGTGGTCCGTCTGGAGCGCGGCGAGGTCAGCGCCCTGCGCGAACAGGTGCCGCAGGAGGTGCTGCCGCTGGTACAGGAGATCAACAGGCTGTTGCAGCGCCAGCAGCAGCGTCTGCTGCGCTCGCGTGAAGCCGTGGGCAACATGGCGCATGCCATCAAGACACCACTGACACTGTTGCAGCAGCTCGCGGCCGAAACAACCCGGGATTCTGACCAGGACACGCGGCGCCAGCTGGAACACTATATACAGCGTATCAACGAGCTGGTGGATACCTCGCTGCGCCGGGCGCGCATCGCCGGCGACAGTCTCGGCACCACGCGATTCGATGTCCGGCAGGACTTGCCGGTGCTGGTGGACACCGTCGTGCGCCTGCACCGTGACAAGGCAATCGACTTCCAGCAGCGGTTGAACGAGGTCGATACGCTGCCGCTGGAACAGCAGGACGGCATGGAGTTGCTGGGTAACCTGCTGGACAACGCCTGGAAATGGGCAAACCACAGGGTGCACCTGGCCATTGACGGCAGCGGCGCGTCCTGCGTGATTACGATTGAAGACGACGGGCCCGGTGTCGAGGACGAACAGGTGCGCCGGTTGATGCAACGCGGTGTACGCCACGATGAAAGCACCCAGGGGCACGGTATCGGACTGTCGATCGTCAAGAGCCTGGTCGAGGCCCTGGGTGGATCGATCGAGTTCGGCCGCTCGGCGGCGCTCGGTGGTTTGCAGGTGGTCGCCTATTTCAAGTGACCCGAGGCCAGCACCGGCGTCAGCCAGTAGTGCATGGCGCTGCCGCTGAACGACTCGCGCAGCGCCTCGACGAGGGCTTCGGCGGTCGTCGTGGGCAGGTGCAGTTGAAACATGATCTGCCGCTGACGGCCCGCGACCTGCTCGGCAGGTGTCAGCGAATGGGCCGAGGTCCCGTGGCCGTTGATGGGCGCGCTGGAGAATCCGGGCACGTCATCGCGCTCCAGCAACCAGTCGACCACGGCATTTTCGATGGTCGGTGTGACGATCAGAACGAGCAGGCATTGATCCATATCAGGCTCCGGGTTGGCGAACGCCGAAACGGCGGTACAGCAGTGGCAGGAGGAACAGCGTCAGCAGGGTGGATGACACCAGGCCGCCGATCACCACGATGGCGAGCGGGCGCTGCAGTTCGGACCCGGGACCCTGGGCAAACAGCAGTGGCACCAGGCCGAAGGCGGCGATCGAGGCGGTCATCAGCACCGGGCGAAGACGCCGCTGTGCGCCGTCGGTAACGACTTCGGCGAGCGGCCGGCCGAGTGCCAGCAACTGGTTGAAGAAGCTGACCATGACCACCCCGTTGAGCACCGCAATACCCAGCAGGGCGATGAAACCCACCGACGCGGGCACCGACAGGTATTCGCCCGTGACCCACAGGCCCACCACGCCGCCGATGAGGGCGAAGGGTATATTGGTGAGTACCAGTAAGGCCTGGCGCACGGAACGGAACGTCGAGAAAAGCGTCAGGAAAATCAGCCCCAGTGCGACCGGCACCACGATGGACAGGCGCTTCGCCGCGCGCTGCTGGTTTTCGAACTGGCCACCCCATTCCAGGTAATAGCCGGCGGGCAGTGTGACGCTGTCGGCCACGTGCCGCCTGGCCTCCTCGACGAAGCTCACCAGGTCGCGGCCGCCGACGTTGGCGATAACCACGGCCATGCGGTTGCCGCGTTCGCGCTTGATGGCAACCGGTCCTTCGGTGCGTTCCAGTCGAACCAGATCGCCAAGGCCGGTCGTGCCGCCGTCGGGCAGCGTGATCCGCAGGTTGGCAAACACCGCCGGGGAATTGCGCAGTTCCTCGGGCCCGCGCAGCAGCAGCGGAATGCGCCGCGCATCCTGGTAGACGGTGCCCAGGCGCAGGCCCTCGACCTGGGCGCGTAGCGCCTGCTCCAGGCTGTCTATGGAAACGCCCAGCCGGCCGGCCGCCATGCGGTCGGCTGTCAGCCGGTAGTACTGGGCGCCTTCGTTGCGCGGCGTGAACACGTCTTGCGCACCGCGCACGTCATGCAGCGACTTTACAATGGCATCGGCCGTGGCGTTGAGCTGAGCCTGGTCGCTGCCGAAAATCTTGATGGCCAGATCACCGCGCACCCCGGTCAGCATTTCCGCAACGCGCATTTCGATCGGCTGGGTGAAGGCGTAGCCCACGCCGGGAAAATCATCCAGCACGGCGCGGATCTCGGCAATCAACGCTTCCTTGTTATCCATGCGCCACTGCTCGCGCGGCGCCAGCACCAGGAAGCTGTCGGTTTCGTTCAGCCCCATCGGGTCCAGTCCGAGTTCATCGGAACCCGAGCGGGCCACCACGCCGATGACTTCGGGCACCCGCGCCAGCAGGGCTTTCTGCACCCGCAGGTCGATGTCCAGAGACTGTTCGAGGTTGATCGACGGCAGTTTTTCCAGCTGCACGATCAGGTCCCCCTCGTCCATGGTGGGCATGAACGACTTGCCCACCTGCGTGTAGAGGACGCCGGCCAGTGCCAGCAGGCCAAGTGCCACCGACAGGACCGTGCGCGTGTTGCGCAACGCCCAGTCCAGGCCGGGACGGTAAACGCGCTGCACCTGGCGCACCAGCCAGGGTTCCCGGTGCGAAACACTGCCGATCAGGTAGGACGCCAGCACCGGGATGGCGGTGAGCGACAGCAGCAGCGAGGAGCTCAGGGCAAACACGATGGTGAGTGCTACCGGGATGAACAGCTTGCCTTCGAGTCCCTGCAGGGTGAGCAGGGGCAGGAATACGGTGACGATAATCAGAATACCCGAGGTCACGGGTACCGCCACTTCACGCGCCGCGCGATAGATCAGGTGCAGCCGTGGCAAGCGCGCGGCGCCGTCGGTGCGCGCCAGGTGAGTGACGACATTTTCCACCACTACGACGGCGCCATCGACCAGCATGCCGATGGCGATGGACAGGCCGCCGAGGGACATCAGGTTCGCCGACATGCCGAAATAGTGCATGAGTATGAAGGTGGCCAGCGTCGCCAGCGGCAGAATCAGGGCGACGGTCAGGGCCGCGCGCAGATCGCCGAGAAACAGCACCAGCAACACCAGCACCAGGACGGTCGCTTCCATCAGCGCCCTGGTGACGGTGCCGACCGCTTTGTCGACCAGCTGGCCGCGGTCGTAGAAGACGTTGATCGTGACGCCCGCGGGCAGCCCGGGTTTGAGCTCCTCGAGCTTGGCGCGTACACCCTCGACAACTTGCCGGGCGTTGGCGCCGCGCAGGCCCAGCACCAGGCCCTCGACCGCTTCGCCATTGCCGTTGCGGGTCACGGCGCCATAGCGGGTTATAGCGCCGGTGCGCACCTCGGCAATATCGCTCACGCGCACCGGTTCAGTAGGGTCGGGGTGGACCACGATGGCGCGGACATCCTCCAGCGTCTTGATGCTGCCTTCGGTGCGCACCAGCAGCGCCTCTTCGCCGTCGTTCAGGCGTCCCGCGCCGTCGTTGCGGTTGTTGCTTTGCAGCGCTTCGACCAGCACCTCGAGGGGAACGCCGAAGGCGTGCATTCTGGCGTTGTCCGGCACCACCTCGAAACTGCGCACCAGGCCGCCCAGGGCGTTGACGTCGGCAACCCCGGCGACCGAGCGCAGCGCCGGGCGGATGACCCAGTCGAGCAGATCGCGGCGCTCCATGTTGTCAAGCTCGCCGCCCTCAATGGTGAACATGAACATCTCACCCAGGGGCGTCGTCATGGGGGCGATACCGCCGCTGACGTCGGCCGGCAGGTCGCCCCAGATGGCATTCAGGCGTTCGGCCACCTGCTGGCGAGCCCAGTAAATATCGGTGCCTTCGGCGAAATCGACCGTGATGTCGGTCAGTGCGTACTTGGCCACCGAGCGCAGCATGGACTGGCGCGGCAGGCCGAGCATTTCGACTTCGATCGGTGCGGTGATACGGGTTTCGACTTCCCCGGGTGTCATGCCCGGCGCTTTGACAATGATTTTCACCTGCGTGGTCGAGACATCGGGAAAGGCGTCAATGGGCGTGGCCCGCAGCGCGTACCAGCCGCTGCCGGCGACCAGGGCGATCGCCAGCAGCATGAGCATGCGCTGGGTGAGCGCGAACTGAATGAGACGCTCCAGCATTATGGCTGCTCTCCCTGCCAGATGGCCTTGATGGCCGCGGCGCCGTTGATCGCGATCGCGGTGTCGGCCGGCAACTGCGCCCGCACCACCAGGTCGGCGCTTTGTTCGGCTGTCACCGTGACTTCGACCGGGGTGAACCCGTCGGGTCCGGCGGCAAAGATGTAATGCCTGCCCTGGATGCGCGCCAGGGCGCCTCTCGGCACGCGGTAACTGTGCGGGTCAGACAGACTGGCCAGCTGCGCTTGCAGGAACTGACCGGGGTGCAGCTGTTGTGCGCCGTCGCGGATCTCGGCGCGTACCAGAACCCCCTGGTCGGCACTGTGCACCATGCGGCCGACGGTGATGACAGGACCGGACAGGTTCAGTGCCGGGATCAGCACCGTCTGGCCCGGTGCCGTGTCTCCCAGTTGTTCGAGGGGTACGTGGATTTCCAGCCACAAGGGGTCGAGGTCGGCGATCCGGTAGAGAGGGTCGGCGGCGGCGACGCGGTTGCCGGCGGTTACCAGCTGTTCGAGCACCACACCGTCGAGCGGTGCGCGCACAATCAGCGTGCTGCTCATTTCGCGCCGCTTTTGCAGATCGTTCAGTGCCGCCTCGTCCATCCCGGCGATTTCCAGCAGCCGGCGCAGGCGCGCCAACGAAGTGGATACCTGCGTGAAGGCGGCTTGCGATTCCAGCAACCGGCGTTCGGCGATAATGCCTTCCTTGTTCAGTTGCCGGTCGCGCCGGTAATTGCTGTTTGCCAGGCTGTAGCGCGACAGCGTTTCCAGGTACTGGCTCTGCAACTCCAGCAGCCTGGGACTTTGAATGCGCACCAGTGGCTGGCCTTTGCTCACCCGTTCGCCCTCGGCGACCAGCAGAACCTCCACCAGTCCCTCCTGGGGCGCGGTGACCACCTGCAACTGTGCATTCGGCACCGCGACGCGGGCCGGGAGCAGTGTGCTGTGCGTGACCGCGACAGATTCCAGCGGCGCCACCTCGATACCCAGCGCGCCGCGCTGTGTCATGGAAACAGGGATGACGTCGGCGGCGGTCGCCCTCAGGGCGAGCAACAGCAGCGTGGCGGGCAGGATCATTTTCATTCCGGTATTACTCCCAGTGCCTGGTTGAAGCGCGCGGTCGCGCGGCCGAGTTCGAGGCGCCGCAGGCGCAGGTCGCGCTCGGCGGCGAGCGCCTGAGCGCGTGCCTGCAGCAGAGTGAACAGATCGCTTTCGCCCAGTTCAAACCCGCGCCGCGTCAGGCGCAGCCCTTCGCCGGCGAGCGCAGACTGCTGTTGGGCCAGCGCCAGTTCCTGGCTGGTCTTGCGCTGATCGGCGGCGGCGCGAATCAGGTCGTTTTCGAGATCGCGGCGAACCTGGGCGAGTTCGATGGCCGCCTCGGTGAGGTTGCGTTCGGCCTGCGCGGTCCTGACCGCCGACTGGGCCCGGGTTCCCAGCGGCAGGTTGATCGCGACTATCATGGCGGTGTCGTACGACAGGCCGGATTCGGCGCGTTCGCTTTTGCCGCCCAGGGTCAGCAGCGGGTTGGCGCGTTTTTCCGTGCGTACCTGGTCGCGTTGGGCGCGGGCCCGCGAGGCACTGCGGCGCGCTGCCTCGAGCGCCGGGTGATTGTCGGCGATGATTGAGGCTTCTGCGGCGCGTTCCCGGATATCGGCGGGCAATTCGGACAAGCCGGTCCATGCCTGGTATTGCTGCAACAGGCTGTCGTAGTGTGACGCCGCAGAAACACGCTCGGTCTTTCGCGTCAGCACTTCCTTTTGTGCAAGAATAAGATCGGTGCGTGCCAGCTCGCCGGCGCGATAGCGCTTCGCGACATCGTTCTCCAGCACCTCGGCGCTGCTGAGCCCCTGGTCGCTGAGCGCCAGGCTGGCCGCAGCAATGCGCAGCGACCACACTAGTTCACGGACTTCGCCAGCCACCCGCCAGTGCTGCAGGCGCTGGATCCCCTCGGCTTCATTGTCCGTGGCGGTGGCCACCTGCCGGCGCTGCTCGCGCTGGCCCGGCAACCACAGGGGCAGCTCGAGACCGCCTTCCCACTGGCGGAAGCCGTTGTCATCGATATAGCTGTCGTTTTCGTGCCGCAGCATGACAGCCGGGTCGCCAGCCAGCAGGCTGGACGCCTGCCGGCGCACGGCCGTGCCTTCGGAGCGGACGGCCTCGCTCAGCGGGCGCTGGGGATAACGTTCGTACCCTGCCTGGATGACAGCGGAAAGAGACGGTGTTGCGGCGTTCGCCGCGGGGGCGAAAAAAGCCGCACAGCTCAACACCAGGGACATCATTGTCGGTCTTGTAGCGGGCATGGTGGTCTGGCTCTTCCTAATCGTGGCCGGCAATCGGGCCGGTGTGAAACGGGTCGAGCGCGCAGTCTGCAGGGCACAGATGAATTAAACCTTAACGCAGCGGTCTCTGTGTGGCGCCGGCAGCCGATTGCCGGCAGCGGGGCCGGGCGTTCAGAGGGCGCAGCCGAATTGAACCAGCATTCTGGGGGTTTCTCGGGCACCGTGGCTATTGAATAATTCAAATAGCTATTTAAACTAGCTGCATTGATCTCCGGGGAGTCCGATATGCGTACCAGCCGCAGAGACGGCATGGAAACCAGGCAGCGCCTGCTGGAGGCGGGCTGCCGGGTGTTTGCCGAAAAGGGCTACCAGGATGCCAACGTGGCCGACATCTGC
>Ga0315540_10001271_pt1 | contig 14447 bp, 22 predicted proteins | sample SalMarSW160110MG_FD_203677 | JGI IMG/M metagenome (GOLD analysis project Ga0315540, IMG submission 203677) | Salt marsh sediment microbial communities from the Plum Island Ecosystem LTER, Massachusetts, United States - Salt Marsh Sediment SW1601-10 ... | reverse complement strand
CCGGTCCCCCGGCAGCAGATGACAAAATCATCGGCAAAATTGACGATCCGGGCCTGGAGCCGTTGCTCCAGCCCCAACGTTTTCCACCCCAGCACGAAACGGCGCATGTACAGGTTGCTGAGCAGCGGTGAGATCGGTGCCCCTTGCGGGATACCGCGCTTGGCGTCCTTCGCCACCGTGGTCCGCTTCCGGCGACCACGCTCGTCGTCCTCTTCGACCGGCGCCACCAGCCATTGCTTGATCAGGGCCAGGACGTGGCGATCACTGATCCGCCGCGCCACACTCTGCATCAGCTCGGCGTGTGGAATTGAGTCGAAGTAGCCTGACAGATCCGCGTCAACCACATCCGTGTAGCCTGTGTTGAGCAGCTGGTGGACATGGCGCACCGCATGGTGGGCGTTGCGTCCTTCCCGATAGGCATACTGTTCCGGTTGCAGGTCGGCCTCGTAGATCGGCGCGAGCACGAGGACCGCTGCCGTCTCGACCACCCGATCACGGATTGTGGGTATACCGAGGGGCCGCTGCTGGCCGTTCGGTTTGGGGATATAGACCCGGTGTACCGGACTCGCCCGGTAGCGCTTCTCCTTCAAGGCTTGCGCCAGTTCGCCCAACCACCGCTCAACCCCATACGCTTCGATATCCGGAAAGTCTTCGCCATCCACACCCGGCGCGCCGCCATTGCTGCGCGCGAGCCGGTGAGCATGGGCAAGAACATCTTCCCGACAGATCTTGTCGTACAGGGCATAGAAGCGGAAGTCAGGCGCCTCCTTCGCTTTCGCATGAAGTGCCTGCTGAAGTTTCTGCACTTTAATCGGAGCTTGTAGGCTCACGCCAGTCTCCTCGACCTCACTTCTTTCAACACTGCCCTCGAACGAGGCCCCTTCCCTCCGCCGGCATTACCCGGTTTCAACGGTAGTACGGGCCTCCCGCCACCCCAAGCGGCCCGGCCTGGCCCTCGCGGGCTTCCGGTTGGCGCACACGCCGCACCACCGCAGGGGCTTCCCGTGTTGCGTCGATTCCCCGTTGTGTATGCATGCCGTCGCCACTACCCCGGCGGACTCACTGGGTGCTCTTATCGCTCGCTTCCCCAGTGACGGCGGCCTTCCCCGAATTCGAGGCGGGTCGGCATCCGCATTGTGCGTTTCGAGGCCTGCTCAGCGTTCACTGCACGTTACGGCCTGCATACTCGCCAAGTCACTTATATGACCCTCTACACCGAAGGCTTCGACTGCTTCGTTACCTCCACAGCCGCTCCGATTGCTACCGGCTGGAGCGATAGTTGCCGGGCGGGGCTTTCACCCGCTGAGGAACCGCGCCTTTTCACGGCGCACCCGAAAATATGCAGTAGCAATAGAGGTGGAGTCTACCAGGGATTGGTCGATGGCTGGGAGGTAGAAAGCTCGGGGCATCGTCGTGCTTGAGTTCGCCAGCGCACTGAAGACGCGGTCCGTTCGGAATAGGGTGCAGATAACCGGGGGCAATCGTTGGCATGTAGCGCAAAAAGTTGAAAACACGAACTCGAAAACTGAAAGACACATGATGAAAACAAAGCGGACAAAATTCATTCGTTGCTGGAGCCGTTTGAAGAACTGGGACGCGACCGCGATTTCTGGGACCACACGCTCGATGGCATCGCCGTCCTCGGCGCGCCCGGACTGTTTCAGGTGGCGGTAACGTGGTGGTCGTTCCGTCCAAACAAATGAAGCGGCTCATGCATCAACGCGCGAACAACGCATAAATCATGAAGATGAAAATCGATCGAAATGATTTCCAGGTGTTGCCTGGAAAAGAGCTCAAGCTCAGCAAGCGCCAGACGAAGGTGAAACCATTCTTCAAGTCGAAGAAACACTACCACAAACGGCTCGATGAGGGCGTTGAGGAGCTAAGCGAGCTGCAACGCCTGCACTACGCCTCCAACGGCTATGCGATCCTTCTCATCTTTCAGGCGATGGACGCGGCCGGCAAGGACGGGGCCATCCGGCACGTGATGTCCGGCGTCAATCCGCAGGGCTGTCAGGTGTTCAGTTTCAAGCAACCGAGCACCGAAGAACTGGAGCACGATTTTCTTTGGCGCACCACCTGCCGCTTGCCGGAACGCGGACGGATCGGCATTTTCAATCGGTCCTATTACGAAGAAGTGCTAGTCGTTCGCGTGCATCCGGAAATACTGCGCAGCCAGGGGCTGCCGGAAGGGTTAATCGCCAAACAGGCCATTTGGGAGGAGCGATATCATTCCATCGTGGACTTCGAGGCGCATCTCCACCGCAACGGCACTCGGATCATCAAATTCTTTCTCCACCTGTCGAAGGAAGAACAACGAAAACGGTTTCAGGACCGAATCGATGAGCCGGACAAGAACTGGAAGTTCAGCGGGGCGGACGTGCGCGAGCGGGAGCGCTGGGATGATTACATGAAGGCGTATGAGGCGTGTCTGAACGCAACCAGCACCGCTCACGCGCCCTGGTATGTCGTCCCCGCCGACGTCAAGAAGAATGCGCGGCTGATCGTTTCCCGGATCATCCTCGATACCATGAAAGAATTTGGGATGAGTTATCCGACCGTCGATAAGGCGCGCCTGGAAGAATTGCAGGCCATCCGCAAAGAACTTTGAGTGAGAGGCGATCCGGGCGCCGATCCCTGACGGCTGAGATTCTGTTGCTGGACACTCGCCGCAAGGATTCGGCGCGGGTTCAGGCCGATCGAGCCCCGGTCCGATCACCTTCCCGACGCAATGACTCGGCCTCGACGAAGATGCGTTTGATCTCCGGGTGGCGCTCTCTGATGCTGCGCTCCAGCCGGTCCACCACGCCCATGATCGTCTCCGACGACAGTCCGGAGCGGAACCGGACATCCAGATTCAGCAGAACCTCATCGGGTCCGAAATGCATGGTCGGCGGACGGTAAAGCGCAATCACCGGCATCAGTGAAGCAGCGGGAAACCGTGAACCCGGGCGTTAAACACGCCCGAGCCACGTGTAAGCATCACTCTCCAGCCAACAGGCTTAGAGCCGCGGGTCGCGAAGGTCCGCTTCACTCACTTTCGGTCACCGCCGGCTGAACCCGCTTTGGATGGCGCATCAAGACAGCGCTCTGGTGCGTCGATCGAGGTGACATTGGGGAACATATCCAGGAATGAGATGCGCATACCGTAGCCATGCATCGTCACGGGTTCCTGCGGGCATTCCCGCGTGATACGGCTCGCGATCGACTGGAGATCCGCGGAAGCGAACTTAAAGTACGGGGGCGTGAACCCGGCGTCCTCGTTGCGGAAAATCAGCGTGTCAGCGGTGTTCGTATAGACGGTCTCGATACGATACTGGACATCACGACCATCGCCGGTCACGCCCGAGATCTGAACGTCCCAGGAATCGGGACCCCAGAGCAGCCAGAGAACGGCTATCACGATGGCGAGGACAACAGCGAGGCTGATTGTGAATTTCCACTTCATGAGGCATCTACTCCTTGTCTGTTAGAGGCTTGGGCTCGGCCGCAGCACACTGCGGCAGACCCGCATGCGCGGGGGCTTGATGAGCAAAAGGCAAGAGCTGCAACGCCTGAGTGGCGTCGTGATTGAGGTCTTCCGCCGTCGCCGCCAGCGCCTGGCCGCCGATCGAGATCAGCGAGACGGCGGCCGTCATCAAGAGGAGGTTTTGTAGTGTGTGCTGTATCTTGTGCATGTTCATGTCCTGTCGGTCGCGTTGAAAATGGACGGCTGGAAGGCAATGGCTGCCTGACAGCCGTAGCGGTGTGCCGGTCGGTCGAATCCAACCATGGCGGTGGATCGATCGGTCCGTAACGACAGCCACCAGCATAGGCGGGGTCTCGTACACAATTCGTTCGGTGACGTACGGAGCGGCACGAAAACAGGCGCGGCTTCCATAGGCCGCTTTCGTCCGGTGCCTCCAGTGCACGTCGCACCCTGACGCACCGGCAGGCGTCAGCGCCACCGACGGCTGTCCGCTCAACCCCTCATGTCTCCAGAGGGCGTTCCAGTACCACCCGAAAAGCCTCCGCGCCACGGCTGAGGAAGGCCTGGGCCGAGCCCCAGAGATAGAGCCGGAAGCGCCGGTAGAGCGTCTCGCCCCAGCGGACGACGATGTCCTCGCGGGCGGCCTCCAGGTTCTCGGCCCACGCCTTGCAGGTGAGGAAATAGTTGTGGCGATCGTTGTCGACCGTCAGCACCTCCAGCGGACTCCTCGCCACCGCGCGCAGGAAGTCGTACAGGCAGAGGAAGGCGTGGTCCGCTGGGAAGATATAGCGGGCGATGAAGCCGGGCTTGTCATACTTGTCCCGGGACGCGCTGGCGTCGAGATAGACGCGCCCACCCGGTTTCAGCAACCGCTGGACCTGCCGCAGCACCGCCGGATAATCGGGCAGGTGCTCCATGACGCCCAGAATGACGATCGCGTCATAGGGCTCGGGCGAGCGGTAGGCCAGGAAGTCCTGGTTGACGACCCGACAGGGCAATTGGCGCCGCTCGATCAAGTCGGTCAGGAATATCTCCGACTCGCGGGAGATCGTCAGTGAGGTGACCTGAATCCCGCGCGCGCCGGCCTGTTCCGTGAAGCTCCCCCAGCCGCCCCCGACATCCAGCACGCGATCGCCCGGCTTGAGTCGACAGGCGTCGATCGCGAAATTCAGCTTACGGCGTTGTGCCGTCTCCAGGGGCTCATCATCCCGCTCGAACACGGCCTGCGAATAGCAGCGGGTCGGGTCCAGGAACCGGAGATAGAAGTCGCTGGCAAAGTCGTAGTGCGCGGCGATGGCGTGCCGGTCGGACTTGATCCTCCCGACGAGCCATGGCGCGACCCGTTGCCACAGGTCGTGCAGTGGACGACGGTCGTGCAAACCAGGGCGCAGACTGGCAAAGCCCAGCATGTCCCCCTGGACATCCAGACTCCCGTTCATATAGGCCTCGCAGATGCGCAGCTCATTGAGCCGGCGAAGCGCGCTCAAGCCCTTGCGATCCTTCACCAGGATCTTCACCGCCGGCTCGCCGGCGCCAAAGCGATAGGTGCGGCCGCCCCACAGGCGAACTTCCAACGGGATTTTGACGCGGTCGCCGAAGACCCGCTTCTGAATTAGGCGGGAGAGTCGGTCGGGGGCCGAAGCCCCGAAAACGGTTGCGCATTGGCTCATCGAGGGTGCCTCCGAAGGACGGTAACAGGGCTCGCTTGGCCGACCTGCGGCCAGGCGTCACGCGCCTGGTCACAGCCGTCAAGTGAGCGTCGTTGAATCTCACTCCACCGAGAGCTTGACCGAAGCGGCCGTGGTTGTCGGTTCGGTAGCGTACAAAAAGAAAAATGCGTCGCCTATGTGCGTTGCCGAACCGACCGCCAACCATCGCGCGCGTATTTTATTCCTACAGCGCTGGGAATCACGTTCCACGCTGGGGTGATGGCTCAATTCATTGACAGGACAGACAGATGAACAAAGAACAGATCAAAGGCCACTACGAAGAAGCCAAAGGCAAAGTGAAAGAAGTCGCCGGTCATGTCACCGGCAACGAAGAGCTGGAAGTGGAAGGAAAGCTCCAAAAGAACGCCGGCAAGATCCAGGCAGGCGTCGGTGATGTCGAGGCGGAGATCGAGGATGTCGCGGGGGACATCAAGAAAGACAGCTAGGACGCGCTTTGCCGAGGAGCACAAAGGCGTCGAGATAGGCGGTCTCGCTGCTGGAAATCGACCTGTCTGGAATTTGTCGAACGTGATCAACGGCTCTTGGCATTCATTCGCCATCGATCCAGGTGAGCGACCGTTCCAATCATGACGTCGTCCGATCCTGGAATGGCAGTTCGTTTACCGTGTATTCGCGAATGGGAGTATGACCATGTCAATCGGTCTCATCTTACTCGTCGTTCTGATTCTGATCCTGGTGGGGGTCATACCGGCTTGGCCGCATAGCCGCAGTTGGGGTTATGCACCCGGGGGCGTGATCGGGGCCATCCTGATCATCGTACTGGTTCTGTTCCTGCTGGGCAAAATCTAGGAACGACGGCTCATTGCCGTGCATCGCCACGGCTCCTGACGAACCCATTGAGGAATCACCCGTGCAAAAGAAGAATGCCTACACGCCGATGACCGTGTCAGGAATCCTTGTTGTGGCCGCCTGCCTGTCGGCCGGTCTCGGACTTGCTGGCTGTCAAAAGGAGGGCGGCGCCGAGGAGGCCGGCCGCAAGATGGATCAGGCGGCTGAGAGCGCGGGCAATCAGCTCGAGGCGACCAAGGAGTCCATGGGCGAGAAGGCCGAAACAGCGGGGAACTACATGCAAGACTCGGCGATCACCGCCAAGATCAAGGCGGAAATCCTGGCGGAGCCGGCGCTGAAGGTCTTTCAGATTGGCGTGGCCACCACCGACGGCGTGGTGACGCTGAGCGGGACCGTCGATTCACAGCTCAGTCTCGAGAGGGCATCGGAAGTGGCACGAAATATCCAGGGTGTGAAATCGGTGGAGAACAACCTGATTGTCAAATAGGGGTTGGACATTTCCGGCTGGTACTCAAGGGTATCGGCGGGAGATCAGAACCGGGCAGGGACGCCCGCAGGCTCAGACACCGACCGACTCAGGCACAGGATGCGAGCTCACCGAGGCGCAGGTCGGTGGAGATTCATCAGATCATGCAGACCGAACGATCCCGGCGCGACCCGCAACGCCTGGATCTGCGTGCACAGATCCATGCCCGCACAACAATCGCTCCGCGCCTCGGCGTGCCACGGACGGGAACGTCGCTGCGCAAAGCGCCGCCCGAGAAGCCGCCATCACTTGATACCATGGTCCGAATGACCGCCACCCTTGGGGGGTTCCTCAACCGAAAAAGCGATGGTTTTCCCGGTCCGAAAACGCTCTGGATCGGTCTACAACGTGTCCCCGATTTCGTGCTCGCGCTTGAGGCTCAGCGCAGTATCGGAGAGAGTTGTGGGTAATGGTATGGTTTCAGTACGCGAGGCCCCGAGAGTCGGAAAAGGGGCCACCGTGTAGCCGGGGCCCCATTAGCCGCCGCGTTCGCGAGCGGTCGAACGGTCGCCAGCGCGCCGCTGCCGCCACTTGCTCAGGGTGTCGCGAATCGCCATCGTGCTCGCCTTCATGGGTGCAGTCTCCTGCGGTGTGCCATCGCCGCTCCGGGCACAATGCCCGGAGCGGCGTTCAGCGCGCGCGGGCTTTCGTCAGGTCACCTGTGCCGCTTGGCATGCTCGACGGCTACTTGAAATGCGCCGCGAACGCCTCATACGAATCCTTGAGTGCCTCCCAGAAATTGTCGGTTTCCAGTTTGACCTGATCCCAGGTGCTCTCAGTTGCAGCCTGCATCTCCTTCAGCTTTTTCTCGCCTTCCGCACGATGGGCACGCAGTGCGGCGAGCTGCTCCTGATATTTCACCTTGGCATCTTCCTTGATTTCGTTTCCCTTCTCCTCCAAGGCGGCGATACTCGCGTTCCATTCATCGAGCTGCGCCTTCGTCTTTTCGATGTATTGGTCTCTTGACGATAGCATAGCGTTCAACTCTTGCAGATCACTCACCCGGCGGATTGCCGGAATACAACTACCCACTCATCGGATGGGCACGGCTTCGACATCGGCTCACCGCACCCAACGAAGTCACCACGATATGGGGCCAAAGAACCCGAAGGCGCCGAGCACGAATGGGATCGCGATGACGACGACGATCACATTCGCGACCTTCCTGAAGGTCGCGTTCATCGGGATATAGACATTCACCGCCCAGAGAATTGCTCCGAAGGCGATCAGTTGATCATTAATTGGATGTATGGCATGACGTTACTCCTTATCAGATCAGGTTAGCGACACTCTATGACACACCAGCGCCGACGTCTGTTCGCCAGCGAACAAACGGCAAGGAAGACGGTGATTCGATCCGCTGCTTGCGCGCACGGGCAAGCAACGCGCATCTTGAGCGGTCGTCCTGCGTCTGTCCGGGGCCATCCCGCTCCTATATTTTCCAGTAGAAATCGATCTTGGATTGGCTGGAGCCATCGAGATGCATGCTCGGGCGGACGGCCGCATCCGTCTGGTTGCCATGTCGATGTCCTCTGGGTTGATGCGGTGATTCACGCGTGAGGGGTCCGACGGACGTCCGGGTTCAGCCATTCTTCAGTAGATTACGCAGATCGGTGATCGCGGCATTGCCCCGCGAGATATAGGAGGCCATCACCCGCGAACGGTTGGCCATGGGTCCGAATCCGGTGCCATTGAGGATCAGCGGACTGGGGTTGCGCGATTGCCAAATCCTTGTCCTCGACCGACTGGGACTGGGCGCGGCTGAAGTCGTTGCGCAGGGCGTTGAGTAGATCGCGCCACGGGGTCAAGGCGCCGAATTCCCAGTTCGGGATATTGTCGAGGTAGACCCCTGGCGGCGTGATGTCATTGCTCAGATAGCCGCCGGGTTTGTTAAGCAGGGTCTCGCCAATCCGAATGGCGGTGGCCGTGGTGGCGGTCCCGGTCACCACTTGGCTGCTGTCGTGATGTCCCGCTCCGTCTCTGACGATCGCCAGTTCGAGCGAGAAGCCCTTCTCGATCAGCCCGCCGAGCAACGCCCCTTCGGTCGCGATGCGCCGATGGCGTTCGCGCTCGATCCCTAAAGCATCGAGATGGTCCTCCCGGCAGTCGACTTCGGCGATCGTCGTATACGTATGCGCCTGCAGGCGGCGCAGCGGCTCCTTGGGCAGACGCTCCTACGTCTCCCGAGTCGTCATCCTCCCATAACGGAGGTCCTCGCGCCGCCTGCCTGCCCGCAGGCAGCGATCCGCGGCGGCAGGGCAGGTTCGCCGATATGGCTGAGAATCCGCTGTACGGGGGCCGCCTCGGTGATGAAGGCAACAATGCGCATCTCGGTGCCGCATTGCGGGCAGGTCAGGGGGAACGCCTCGTAGATGCGGGCCAACAGCATCGCCTGCCGAGGTACCGCGCGGGGGAGCGATGCGGCTTCTCGAAGGGCTCGTCGCCAGCCGCCTGCACTGGCGCCGCGGGCTGTGTGGCCGTCCATCAGTGGCGCGATCCTCTTTGACGAGACCATTCGCCAGCAGAGGGAGGACGGCACGCCATTGGTGAACATCCTCACCGTGGCCGGGATCATCCCCGGCATCAAGGTGGATCTCGGGGCCAAGGCGCAGGCGGGTCATCCCGGCGAGACCGTCACCGAGAGACTGGACGGTCTGCGTCTGCACCTGAAGACCTATGCCGACCTAGGCGCGCGCTTCGCCAACTGGCGAGCCGTGCTGACCATTGGGGATGGATTACCAACCCGGCCCGGCATCGAGGTCAATGCGCATGCCTTGGCGCGCTATGCCGCCTTGTGCCAGGACGTCGGACTGGTGCCAATCGTTGAGCCGGAGGTGTTGATGGACGGTGATCGCAGCCTGGAGCGCTGCCGCGCGGTGACGGAGGAGGTCCTGCACCGAGTGTTCGGCCAGATCTATGGGCAGGGCGTCCTGTTTGAGGGGAAGATCCTTAAACCCAACATAGCGCTGCCGGAATTGGGTTGCGCCACGTAAGACAGCGACGACGCGGTGGCCGACGCCACGCTGGAATGTGTGCTACGGGCCGTCCCCCCCCGCCAACGCCGCGATGGAAACCCGATGACGGCGCTCCTGCGCGCTGATCCGGTCCCGCACGGCGAAACGGCCCAGTCGCCCACCACCGGGCCTGATGCCCCGGTCGGTTGGCGGCCCGGTTGCTATTTGCCCACAGGGGTTACAGCCTTGTTGGAGCTGAAATCGAAGAGCGCGTAGGCTGGGCAGAACCGGAAATAAGCGGTGCCGAGCAGCACCGCACCGATCAGTCCGCCCACCCAGCCACCGCCGATGAAGACGCTGGCGATCAGCAGAACGCCTAGCGCTGCGCGGATCAGGCGATCGTTGTTGCCGACGTTGTGCTTAGTGAAATCAAAATTCATGATCATTGCTCCAGTGTTTGAGGATCGATCTTGGCCTCCGTGCCGCTTCACATCTCCTTCTTGACGTCCCTGGCCGTATCGCTCACGGCGTCACCGCCGCTTTGGATATCCTTGCCGGCGCCCTCGATGGTATTGCAGCCGTACGATCCGCCGATCGCGACCAGAAGAATCACTGCTACGAGCTTGTTCATCACCATCACCTGTTGTTTGTCTGTGCCATCCCTTGCCGTTGCGCCACGGTCGGCTCGTCCTGTTTTCATCGGTTCCCGCGAGGCCGGTGCCAGGCATGTCGACGCGACGACCCGCGCCGGTTTCGTTCGTCGCGGGTTCGGTCGCGTGCAGTGACCACGAGTGGGCTCGACGGTGCGTCTGCATGGCCTCTGTTTGCCAACGATCGCAACCGGTGATGTGAAATCTACGCCGAACCGGCCCCGCCTTCAGTGCGCTAGCGAACTTAAGAAGTGTTGTATCCTGCCGCGGTTGCTGGCGATGGATCTGACATGCTCCGGCGCACGAACCGCCGCCACTCAACGGACGTGCCAGATGAAAGCCAAGCGTTTTGAAGCGAGCGCCAAAAAACCGGGGGTTTGGCCTCGGATGGAGGCGAACGGAGGGCTGGAGGCCGGAACTCTGGATACCAGGTGCGGAACGCCTCCTCGAGGTCGTCGTTGAGCTTCTCGTCGACCGGTAGCACGTCCTTCAGCAGGTCGGCGGTCGCGCCGTAGGATACGAGCGACGTCCACTTGGTCTCCAGGAACAGTAACTCCGGGGCGGTGTGCTCGGGCAGCAGCTCGGCGAGCGGACTGAAGGTCTTCCCCTGGCGGGGGTGACAAGCACAGTGATGGAAACGAGGACTGTTCACAATAAGATTTCCGAAGGCCGTGCGCAGCGTCACGTCGTGTTGTCCCTTGCTCGGTCGCGGCGCGCGACAATCCGGACAATGGCGTTGGCGCTCGACGCAGACCGCGAGCGGTTTCTCAACCATTACCGCCTGGATGGCTTTCAGGATTGCCTTGCCCTCGGCCAGCGTGAGACTGAGCGTCGCGAGAGCAACGCCTGCTCGCTCGAGACAAGCAACCTGGTGCACCTCCTCCTGGTCGCCGACGATACACCTGAGCTCGACTTTGAACTTCATACCGCTGCACGGCTGCAGCCGCCTGCGCGAGTGCCTCCCAAGGCGGCGTTTCGTGTCGGTCCAACGTTGACAAGTAAGCCCAGGGCCCAGCACAGTCCTCCGGCGGCGCAACCCGCCGGCCCGCCGTGAAACGCGAATAGACCCCCTTCGCCTCTAGGGACAGAATGGCCTCCAGTCTAATCTCCAAGACCCAGCCGTCAGTGAAGTCGTACTCGTAGAAAAGCCGTTCCCCTCGGTGCAATCGGAAGTCGCAGAGCTGGACCCGCAACGGGTCGTCCACGAAGCTGATTCCGCCCAGGCGGACAATGCCGTACGCCTTCCCATGAATTCGGAATGGGTGCAGATGGGTGTTGTTCCAGCTCAGCAGCGTCTGGAGAATGACGTGAAGCTCGGCTATGGAGGTGTCGCTTCGGACCAGAAGACGCCGCCAGATCAGTGGGCCGACCTCGCGGAGCACAACACGGAGCCGATACACGCTGCTGGGCATGATCCCCTCCTGATGGCAGAGCTCTACCCCGAGCGTGCGCCGATGTTGAGCCTTGGACTACATGCCCCCCCGGTTTTTAGCGCTTTCCAGCTTCGAGAGCACGTTGGCGCGGCTGCGCAAGGAGCGCAAGGCGGGGCAGGGCGATATTCAGCCCCGGAACGACGCGGGGCCGCACGCGGATCCGGGATGACCGATCGACGGATCTTTTCAAAGTAATCCGCATCGACTCTGTCGGATTCCACCTTTGCCGTTGCTCTCTCTGAGGCATCTAGAGCCACGGTCGTGTCGGGTAGTCCGAACGATTGTAGTCGGCCAAGTCCTGGCACCCACCTGCCTGTCTCCAGCGGCAGGTTCATCCTGATTGCCGTCACCGCTAGCCCTGAGATCGAACGGGTGAAGCCGACCCATTGCAGTCACCGTGACTGCACAAATGAGTGCCTGCTGTCGTGGGGCAAGCGGACGTTGAGACGGTCACCGGTGCGGGACGATTCCTGAGGGGCTCAATGCGGCAGGGGCAACTTGAAAGCATCACCTGCGGTGGGCGACCGGCCGTCTGCGTAACGCCGCAGAAGACGGAGCACCCTAGTCGCCGCAATGTGCGCCAGCAGACAGACAGGCCCCTGGCTTCTCCCTAGCCTCAGACCATCGCAGTCACCATGGCTGTCGACGCCCGCGGCGATGCCGCGCGGACGGTGATCAACAAGAGGAGGAATCGTCATGTCCGGGACTAGCTCAATTCGGTACGCCGCCATCGCCGCCCTGGGGGTGCTCGCAATCCTGTGGGGGGAGGCCGGGGCGGTCCCACCGCCGGACGCGGTGGAGGTCCTTGAGGTCCGGGTGCTGGATGCGCAGGTGCCCCAAGGCCAGGGGGAGCGCTTCGACGTCCTTTATCGCATGGAGGTCATCTCGGTCCTGCGCTCGACCTCCCGGGTGCAGCCGGGCGAGACCGTCACGGTGCGCTCCTACGGCCTGGGCAAGGAGGCCCGGGAGCGGGGCTGGATCGGCACCGCCTACCTCAATCGTGACCCAAAGGCCTCCGGCCCCGGCGCCGGGCGTCAGTTCGTGACCGCCGCACACGGCAACAGCTTGGTGGATCTCCCGCCGGCGCCCCCGTCCCTGACGTACACCCGGAAGGCCCCGGAGGGCGGCCAATGAGTTGCCAACCGCTCCGGGGTTTGATTAGACCCCGCTCCCCGCCGGGGTCCCGGCCCGTCGATGCCGGGGCCTTACGGGGTTCGAGTAGCAATGGAACGAATTCCTGGTGTTTCCGCCGGGCGCTATAGCTCCTGAATTCCGTCTTGCGGATCACGTAGAGGTCGGAGCTCCCCGTGCCGCACCCCCTCAACCTGCGTCGGCCTGAGCTGGCGTCCCTATTTCACAACCGACAGAGGAGCTAGCTCCATGCGATGTACGAATGTTCCACAACACTGCAGGTGCCGTTCGATCAGGCCGTCGCCCGCGTCACCGAGGCCCTGAAGGGCGAGGGGTTTCGGCGTCCTGAGCGACATCGACGTACAGACCACACTGAAGGCCAAGCTGGGGGTCGAGAAGCGGCTCTACCGCATCCTCGGCGCCTGAAATCCCCCCCTGGCCAATTAGTGCCCCTTGGAGGCGGAGCCCGACATCGGGCTGCTGCTGCCCTGCAATGTGGTCGTGCGCGAAGAGGCCGACGGCACCATCGTCGTCGCCTTCATGGATCCTGAGGCAGTCCTGCAACTGGTGGACAGGCCGGAGGTCGCCGGAGATCGCCTCGGAGGTACGCGGGCGGTTGGAGCGGGTACGCGACGCCCTCACGGCTGCCTGAGCTGACTCGACGTTTTACTTAACTGGAGACACAGACATGAAATCCATCACGAATATCTCGGCCGCATCGATCTTGTTGGCCGGTTCGTATCCCGCTTTCGCCCAGGCGCCAATACAGGACCAAACCAAGCCACCTCAAAGCGTGTCGGCCCCGGGCGCCATGCCGATGCCCAGACCCACGGGTCAGCCCGGCGGCATGGGCATGATGATGAATCCCGCCATGATGCAGGAGCACATGCAGCGCATGGAGGCGCACATGGCCAATATGGAGACCCTGCTGCGTCAGCTGGTGGAGCTGCAGCAGAAGAATTAGGGGGGCCGAACGGTGAAGGATAAGGATAAAAGAATAGGAAATCCAACCGCCTATGTGTAAGTATCCCTCCATTGCGAGCCCCGGATCAAGGCCCCGCTGAGCTTCGTGCAAGGCGAGATGGGGGGCTTCAGGGACAATTCGGGTGGAGGGAAGTGCCGGGAAACGGACTTTTAGCCGGGAGACATGGCAGCTCGCAGGAATCGGGCAACAGAAAACTCTACCGCTGCCGAAGCGCGGCTCACCAGCTCACGCGCTGATCGAATTCGTAGTGCGCCAAGCGAAGCTTGGTGCTTCTTGCCGGGTGAAAGTCCCGGTCGGGAGAGGGATCGGGATGATCTCTCGCAAGGGCTAACCACCCACCCGTATCGCGTGTTGCGCCCTTGGCGGACAGCGTTGCCGATGGTAGGGAAACTGTAGCAAACGTGAACAACAGGGGTGAAGCGTACACAGAGAATCTTGCAGGCCAGAGGGGCGTCCGCACCGCCCTGAAGCGATTTCAGCCTCGTTAAAGATGAAAGAACAGACGGCGACAGCGTTACGATGTTGGAAGCCAACACAGAGGAATCGCTAGACGAGACGATGGGCGAGATCTTGTGGCACTGCCGGGAAACCAGGCAGCAAACAGAGAAGACAAACATCGCCCTGACCACTAGATTCTTGGATGCAGAGCGTCGTTTCAAAAGAGCCGCACCCATTGTCGATTACCTCCTACACGAACGCCCGCCGAGCGCCAGTCGGGCGGTCTTCGTTCGCCGCATCGCCCCGTGCGACCGCCCGCTCCGCGCCGACTGCGTGCGCAAG
>Ga0315540_10001269_pt1 | contig 14475 bp, 9 predicted proteins | sample SalMarSW160110MG_FD_203677 | JGI IMG/M metagenome (GOLD analysis project Ga0315540, IMG submission 203677) | Salt marsh sediment microbial communities from the Plum Island Ecosystem LTER, Massachusetts, United States - Salt Marsh Sediment SW1601-10 ... | reverse complement strand
AAGCGCCGGCCGTTGTATGCTCGCGGCGTGTCCGCCTTTGCGGTGAGTCTCGAATTGGCTATAGTTCAGAGAGCCGCCTCATTCGGTCGAAAAGTAGTTTATATAGCATTAAATATCAAAAAGTTAGAATCAAATATTAATGTATTTTATCGTTGGGATGCCAGGTGATGTTTAGAACCGCGGAACTGGGGAGCAGGATTCCGAAAAGCGAATACAAGCAACGTGAGCCGGCGTTGCGGCAGGAGTTGCTGGAAGCGCAGGCAGCGCTGCGCGAATCCGGTGAATTTCCGGTCATTGTGGTGTTCGCGGGGGTGGATGGAGCGGGCAAAGGTGCAACCGTCAATCTGCTCAATGAGTGGATGGATCCGCGCTGGCTGGTGACGCGTGCCTACACGGCACCGTCCGAGGAAGAGCGCGAGCGACCGGAATTCTGGCGCTACTGGCGCGATCTTCCTCCCTATGGCCGCATTGGGTTTTTCCTGAGTTCGTGGTATTCGCAACCGCTGCTTGATCATGCCTATCGCAAAACAGAGGTTGCACAGTTCACTGGCCAGCTGGACCGCATTAACGCCTTTGAAAGCGCGCTGACAGCGGACGGCGCACCGGTGCTCAAGTTCTGGATGCATCTGAGCAGGGGTGCGCAGAAACGACGCCTCAATGCGCTGGAGAAAGACCCCCTGACGCGCTGGCGCGTCACGGAACGCGACTGGAATCACTGGGAGATGTACGACAAATTTCTGGAAGCGGCAGAGCACACGATCATGCGCACCAGTACCGGCAGCGCGCCGTGGACGGTTATCGAGGGTGAAGATCCCAACTACCGCAGCCTGACTGTCGGAGCCCTGCTGCGCGATGCCGTCAACAAACAGCTTGAGGCTGTGTGCCTGGAAAAGGAGATCAAGGCGAGGCTTCAGGTTCACGACGTTGAAGATCCGGTGATCATCGGCGCGCCGCAAGCCGGCGAGGCGCTTCCCGGCAGTGCTGCGGAGGCCGGGTCCGATATACGGTCGACCATGACGGTATTGGACAGCCTGGATATGACAAAACAACTCCCCAAGCCGGATTACCAGAAGCAGCTCAAGGCATGCCAGGCGAAACTCAATCAGTTGCACCGCAAGGCCAAGGAGCAAAAGGTTTCCACGATTCTGCTATTCGAGGGACCCGATGCAGCCGGAAAAGGCGGCGCGATACGCCGGATTACCGCGGCGTTCGATGCCCGCAGTTTTCAGGTGCTTCCGGTTGCCGCGCCCAGCGATGAGGAAAGGGCGAGGCACTATCTGTGGCGCTTCTGGCGTCACCTGTCACGGGCCGGAAGGACGACGATTTTTGACCGCAGCTGGTACGGGCGGGTGCTGGTGGAACGCGTGGAGGAACTGGCCAGCGAGCAGGAGTGGCAGCGGGCCTATGCGGAGATAAACGATTTCGAGGCGCAGCTGATCGACCATGGTATCGTGCTGGCCAAGTACTGGATTCATATCACCAGGGATGAACAGCTGGCGCGTTTCAAGGTGCGCGAACAGACGCCCTACAAGCGCTGGAAGCTTACCGACGAGGACTGGCGTAATCGTGAGAAATGGCTGGACTACGAGCTGGCCGCCAATGATATGGTGCAGCACACCAGTACACGGAGCGCGCCGTGGACGCTCGTCGAAGGCAATGACAAGCGGTACGCAAGAATTAAGATTATCAATGATTTATGCGATAAACTTAAGACGGCTTTGAAGTAATGGGTGGGTCAGGCAGCCCAAGCGGGCTGACCATCGCCGCGCGGACAGGCCACGGGTCCCCGGGCAGTCAGCTCTCGATATGCAGGCGTTTGTGAAAATAGATCAGTAGTTTCTCGCGCAGTTTCGCCTGCCGGTGCTTGGCCGCCGCGGCCTTGCGTTTCTGTGCAAGCTGGATGAATATTTCCTGCGCGCCCGGCGCTTCCTTGCCGCCACTGTCGGTGCGCTCGATATACTGCCCATCGGATTGCATCTCCCAGGCGTGCCTGCGGCTCGAGAGCTGGGCGTCCAGGATCAGCCGCAGTTCCTGCCGCAGCTTGTCGTCCTCCACCGGCGCCACCACTTCGACACGGCTCTCGAGGTTGCGCTTCATCAGGTCAGCCGACCCGATGTAGTACTCTTCGTCACCGCCATTGCGGAAGTAGTAGATGCGCGAGTGCTCCAGGAATCTGCCGACGACACTGATGACGCATACGTTCTCGGTGAGCCCCGGTAGCTTCGGCCGCAGCCGGCAGGTATCGCGCACAATCAGGTCGATCTTGACGCCGGCGTGGGCCGCCCGGTAAAGCGCCCTGATGATGTCGACGTCTTCCAGCGCATTGACCTTCAGCTGGATGTGTCCCTCCTGATCCTGCCGATGACATTTTATCTCGCGCTCGATCTTTTCGAGTATCCCCTGCTTGAGCGTATACGGGGCGGTCAGGATCTTCCGGTAACGCGGCGGCGGTGAGTAGCCGGTGAGATAGTTGAACAGCTCGGTAAGGTCCTGGGTGATCTCGCTGTCGCAGGTCAGCATGCCAAGATCGCTGTAGAGGCGCGCCGTGCCCGTGTGGTAGTTGCCCGTTCCGATGTGGGCGTAGCGACGCAGCCCGTTATAGTCCTTGCGCACAACCAGCGTGACCTTGCTGTGCGTCTTCAATCCGACCAGCCCGTAGGTGACATGGATGCCGGCCTGTTCCAGGCGCCGGGCCCAGCGGATGTTCTCGGCTTCGTCGAAACGCGCTTTCAACTCGATCAGCACCGCCACCTGCTTGCCATTGAGGGCGGCCTTGACCAGCGACCCGATGATGCCGCCTTCCGAGGAGGTGCGGTACAGCGTCATCTTGATAGCCAGCACTTTGGGGTCTTCGCTGGCGGTAGTCAGAAAGCGCTCTACGCTGGTGTTGAATGACTCGTAGGGGTGCTGAAGCAGCATCGCGCCGCGTGACCGGATGATATGGAAGATGTTACGCCGGTCGTGCGCCAGCCGGGCATGGTCGATGGGTTTGTGCGGCGGGTCGCAGAGGTCGGGAATATCGAGACTCGAAATTTCCAGCAGATCGCGCATCGCCATCAATTGCTCGACCTCGAACACATCGGCAGCTTCATCGAGGCCGAGTTCAGCCGCCAGCATACCGCGGTGCTGCGGGTTCATGCCCATGCCCACCTGCAGGCGCACGATGGGAGCGAAATGACGGTCTCTCAATTCGGTTTCGATCATCGCCAGCAGGTCGTCGGCTTCCTCTTCCTCGACTTCGACGATGGCATTGCGCGTGACCCGGAATAATTCACAGGAGAGGATTTCCATGCCGGGAAAGAGAAGATCCAGATTATTGGTAATCAGTTCGTCGAGTGTTACGAAGGTATTTTTGTCGCCGACACGCAGGAAACGCGGTGCGATGTCCTTGAGCACCGGCACCTTGACACGGGCGATATGCGACATGCTGCCGCCGGGGTGGCGCAAGGTAACCAGCAGGTTCAGGGCGAGGTTGGAGATAAGCGGGAAGGGATGGCCCGGGTCCATCGCCAGGGGCGTCAGCAGCGGGAAAATATTGGCAATGAAGTGCTCCCGCAGAGCCCGCCGTTCGCCGTCTTCCAGTTGCTCGTAGGTGCTGAGCTGGATGCCCTGCAGAGCCAGTAGTGCGAGCAGCTCCCGCAGGACCCGGTTCTGTTCGGCGTGAATGTCCCGTATTTGTTCGTGACACTCCACGACCTGTTCTGCCGGCGTGCGCCCGTCCACCGTGGGTGTGCGGATGCCGGCGGCGATCTGTTGCTTGAGTCCGCCGATGCGCTTCATGAAAAATTCGTCGATGTTGCTGCCGACGATGGCCACAAACTTGACGCGCTCGAGCAGCGGTGTGCGGGGATCGGCCGCCATACTCAGCACCCGGCGGTTGAATGCCAGCCAGGTCAACTCCCGGTTGAGGTAGAGTTCGGGGGAGTCGAGATCGACGTCGATCGGCGCACCGGAGGTCCGGGGTGGCGGTTTTTGCGTCACGACCGGTTCGCCGTGGGGCGGGTCAGAGGGGGATTCAGCTGCGGTGTCGCCAGCCGCGGCGAGTGACGACATGCGTACAACCGCGTGTCCTGTATCCTGTTCGCTGTGTGCCATTGTGCGTGCTTCTCGTTGTGGGCAAGCCCGGATCAGGCCGGGTTGCTGAAATTATGGTGCAGGCTGCTCTTGAAAGTATAGCCCAGAGGCTGCGGTTTCCGGGCGATAGTGGTGGTTTTAGACAGACAGCCAGTGGTACCACACTGGCAGGGTCGCGAGGCTGAACACAGTAGTCACGGTCACCGCCGTCGCGTACAGGCCGACGTCCAGGTTGTAACGATCGCAGAAAACGATGCCGAGCACCATGCTCGGCATGGCCGCTTCCATGACCACCGCTGCGCGCCACTCCCCGGACAGGCCGATGGCCGAGGTAAACAGCATTGCGGCTGCCGGTACCAGCAGTAGCCGCAACGCAACCACGGGCACCAGGGTCGACAGTTTGCGCCACTGGTCGCGGTTCCACTCCAGGCTGAGTCCCAGAGAAAACAGCATCAGCGGCACCACGCCGCGCTCCAGCAGCGCCAGAAAACCACCGAGCAGGGAGGGCATGTTGACGCCAAGCAGATTCAGCAATACCGCCGCGGCACCCGCCCACAGCGCGGGAATGCGCAGCAGTTCGCGCATCATACCGGTAGTCCCGGCCGGTGAGGTGCCGTAGCGTGCAGCAACCAGCGCGCCCAGCGTAAACAGCAGCGGGGTACAGGCCAACAGATCGAACTGGATCGCGACGCTGCGTGCCCAGGGGCCGAACGTGGCTTCCAGTACCGGCAGGCCGAGGTAGGTCACATTGGGGAAGGCGGTCGCCAGTATGATGGCGCCGGTCACTGCGGGCGGGGATGCGCACATGCGGCAGGACAACGTGCTTAGCAGCAGACCGCCGAGCACCGTAAACACACCGGACAAACTGATAAGCAATGTTGTGCTGCCGAGTTCCGCCTGCCAGAGCACGGACAGTACCAGCGCCGGCAGCAGCAGGTAGTACACCACCGACGTCAGGACCTTGCGCGTATTCGCCGGCTCCAGCCCCGCCGGCCGCAGCCAGCGCCAGGCTATGCCGCAGAGAATCAGGCCGGCCATTTGCACAAGAACTTCCAGCATCTTCAGTCATGCCGGCCACGCCGACTCCGGTGGTTGCAGGGGGCGTCATGGTATGGGAATTGGCGCGCGGGGGCTATCGCCGCCGATAGCCCGGCCCGGTTGCCGCGCGCCTGTCAGGGCAGGGCCGGGGCGCTGTCGCCGATGATCACGCCGACGCCCGGCGCGGGCTGGGGCCGGCTTGCAGTGTCCCCGGGCGTGGTACAAGATGTCCGCCTTGTCCCTGGATTGAGCGATTGGTCATGCCGGCGCAGCACAGCGTTTCGAAGTCGTCCCCCACGCTGCTCAAGGCGGACGAACGCAACGCAGTCATCGGCATCACCGTCCTGTTCATGGCCCTCTATGGCCTCGGCTGGTGGATCGAGGGGCCGGTGGCCACGGTGCCGGCACTGGCCGTGGCGTTGGGGCTGCTCGCAGCCCTGGTGCTGGCCGTTATGCGCCGGTTGCGCACCGTGCTCGCCGAGCAGCTGCAACAGAGCCAGTCCCTGTTGTTTCTGAACAAACACCTGAGTAACAACCAGCCGCTGCCGGTGTTCGACAGCGCAGCCCTGTTGCCCGACGCCGCCGCTACGCTGGTGGGCCTGATTAGCACCCGCAAACCACGCCTGATCGTGGAGCTGGGTTCGGGCACCTCGACCCTGATTGCAGCGCTGTGCCTGCGCCAGCTGGGATGTGGCAGGCTGATCTCGCTGGAACACGACCCGCGCTACAGTGAGTCGACTCGTGACCAGCTGCGCCTGCACGGCCTGGAGGCGTTTGCCGAGGTGGTGGACGCGCCGCTGGTGCCGCAAACCGTCAATGGCAGGAGCCATCGTTGGTATGACCCCGGGGCGCTCAATGGCATCGATGCGCAGGTGGATCTGCTCATTGTCGATGGTCCGCCGCGCAACGTGCAGTCGCTGGCGCGCTATCCCGCACTGCCGCTGCTGATCGGCAGGCTGTCCGCCGCTGCGCTCGTGTTTGTGGACGACACCAACCGCAGCGACGAGCGGGAAATGGTGCACCGCTGGCAGGCGGATTTTCCCGGTTTCAGCGTGACGCGGAGCGCGGTCGGCGAAGGTTCCACCATCTTCGAGCGCCGGCCTGGCAGCGTCGCCGGGACAGCGTCCGGTAAGCCTGATGACTGTCGGGGGAATTGAGGGGTAAAGTTTTTGTACGCCCGGCTCTGGCCGCTTTGGCGCGCGGTGCAATGGGCGTTGCTTGCCGGGAAGGAGTCGGAAACCAATACGGGGAGTGTAGTGGTTTCCAACCGAACTGATTGTATTGGTGGGCGATGCTGGGATCGAACCAGCGACCCCTGCCGTGTGAAGGCAGTGCTCTCCCGCTGAGCTAATCGCCCGTTGGCTGGAAACGCGGATTCTAGAGGTTGAGTGGACAGGGGGTCAATGCCCGCTTGTGAGTAGAGGTGTTGCTTCCTGGCAATGCTCAGCCGCGCTTTCTGCAGCAGCCCGTCATCACCAGTGTGGCGACAATCAGAATGAGTGCAACAATGGCGCCGGCGATGGTAAATGCGTCTAAAAACATCATTTGCTCCCTTTACCAGTTTTCCTGGCAAGAATATTAGGGAGTCCTAATGCGTATTTCAAGGGAACTTTCAGGGTTGTTCTGTAAGTTTCTGTTACAGAAGCGGATATAACTAACTATTTTGTGCCGGGTGCGCCGGCCTGGCGGCCTAGATGAGGTTTAAACGGTGCATACGGCGCCACAGCGTGCTGCGGTCGATACCCAGTTTGCGTGCCGCTTCAGCGCGATTGCCACCACTGTCTTCGAGTGCGTCCAGAATCTCTCTTTTATGCGGATCGGTTTCCGTCGCAGCCGGGCTGCCGGCAGCGGCCTGCTGACTGCGCACCGCGGCGTGGTTGTTGTGCTTGTGATAGTGGCGGATATCGAAAGGCAGCGCGCCCGCGTTAACCCGCCCGTTCTTGGCCAGTATCATGCCGTGTTCGACAGCGTTGGTCAGTTCGCGAACGTTGCCGGGCCACGGGTAGTCCATCATCAGCTGCATGGCCTCTTCGTCGCAGTCGACGTTGGCCGGATAGCCGCGGCTGACCAGTTGATCGCAGATATGCCGAATCAGCAGCGGGATATCGCCGGGTCGATCGCGCAGCGCGGGTATCTCCACGGGAATGACCGCCAGTCGGTAGTACAGGTCTGCGCGGAAATCGCCGGAATCCACAAGGTCGCGCAGGTTCTGGTTGGAGGCCGCGATGATGCGCACATCGACCTTGACGGTCTTGTCGGAGCCGACCATCTCAAAGCACTGCTCTTCCAGCGCCTTGAGCAATTTGGGCTGCAGGTGCAGGGGCAGTTCGCTGATTTCGTCAAGGAACAGGGCGCCGCCGTCGGCCGCCTGCAAGCGGCCCTCGCGATCCTGGGTGGCGCCGGTAAACGCGCCCCTGACGTGGCCGAACAACTCCGATTCCAGCAGGGTTTCCGGGATAGCGGCGCAGTTGACCTCCACCATGGGCGCGCCCTTGCGCTTGCTCTTGCCGTGGATCATGCGCGCCAAGAGACTCTTGCCGGTGCCGGATTCGCCCTGTAGCAGCACCGATGCGCGCGTTGGTGCGATGTGTTCGATCATGGCGGCAATTTCGATCATTCGCGGATCCTGGGTAATCAACCCGGAAGTCCGGCTGTCGTTCAATACCGCCTGCAGTCGCCGCCTGTCGGTAATGTCCGACATCACCATCAGATGGAGTGGGGCGGGTTCCCCGGGCACCGGCACCATGGTCGCGTTGACTTCGAGGAAGCGGGTTTTGCCATTACGCGTAATACGCTGTTCGAAGCGATGCTGGTCGATGACGGTACGCCCGGTCACCAGCTCGCCGTTCGCGGGCGCCATCAGGGATTTGTGCAGATCGATACCGGTCGCAGCCTGTATCTCTCCTACGCTGTCGAACTTCGGGAAGCCCAGCAGTTCGTCGGCCGCCGGGTTGTGAAACAGAATCTTGCCTTTATAGTCGGTCAAAATGACGCCTTCGTGGATATGCGAAATAACCGCATCCATCAAGGGTGTGAATTGTTCCAAGGCGTTCATCGCACCTACTCCTCCGGCATATGGTTAGCTTTCTGCTTGTCTCCCCGGCCGGTTGTACCCCGCGCGCAGACGAGTCATCGGATCAGCGTTATACATCGTACATTTTTTATACAGTGTAGCGTGTTGATGCACGTCAATCTGCAACGCTTTTCCGTTGCAACTCTGCGAATCCGTTGCAGGGGTGTTGCAGGGTTTGCGCGCACCACTGAATTTCATCTTAATCAGAAAGTAACGAGCTTATTTTAATGCCGTTTGTTAAACGTAATGTTGCACCTGAACATGTGGCTAGTTGTTATTTTAGCAGGTAAAACAGGGCAGTACCATGTTGGTATGAAGCTTGCTCCTTAACTGGGAAAAGCGTCCTGCATGATTCTGAAGAACACCAAGAATCAGGTTTTGCATGGTCGACTAACAAGAGTTTATTGTCCGAGGAGACAGCCGTGGCGTCACTATGTCAACAACCGGTTACGCGGGTGCAGCGTATTGCGCGGGCCCGGGATTCAAAAACCCGGCGCAGCTGCTACCACCTGGCGACCGGTTTTTCCAGTGCCCTGCTGGCGATGACACTGGGTCTCACCGCCCAGGCGGTGTCGGCGCAGAACGCTGGCGGCGGCGATCAGGGCGGCGATCAGATTGTCACCGTTCAGGCCGGCAGTGCCGAAAGCGCCGTGACCCTGGGCGGTACGGTCGTCGCCTACAAGGAAGTGACCCTCACCGCACAGATCCCCGGGCGTGTCGATATGATAGCGGGCACCGAAGGCGACAAGTTCAAAAAGGGCGATATTCTCGTCGGCATCGATGACGCCCAGCTGCTCGCCAAGCGCCGCGAGGTGCAGTCGCAGATCGCGGTAGCGCAGGCGCAGATTGCCAATGCTCAGGTCCAGTACAACCGCGAGATCTGGTCGCCAGAGGATCGCAGTCTGTCGCGTTCCGGCGGTATGGGCATGCCCAACATGTTCGACCAGATGTTCACCCAGCCGTTCACCCAGAGTTTCATGCCCGGTAACGTCGGCGGCAACCGCTGGGTGGACGAGCGGGCCAATCTCTATAGCCGCGGCACCCAGTTGAGCCAGGCCCAGTCGCAGCTGGCGGCGGCACAGTCACAGCTGCAGCAAATCGACGCCCAGCTGCGGGATACGCGTTCTTTTGCGCCGTTCGACGGGGTCATTGTCAAGAAGATGGTGGAGCAGGGTGACACGGTACAGCCGGGTCAGCCGCTGGTCGAATATGCGGATCTGACGTACCTGCAGGTCGAGGTCGACGTTCCGGTGAGCATCATGGCCGGGTTGCGCAAAGGCATGCTTGTGCCGGTAAAGATCGACGTGGGTAATGTGCGCGCCGATGCACGCGTTGCACAGATCTTTCCGACCGCGGACCCTGTCCGTCACACGGTCACGGTCAAGTTTGATCTTCCGGTCGGCGTGCCGGGCGGTCCGGGCATGTATGCGGAAGTGATGCTGCCCGAGGAATCTGAGAGCATGCAGAACGTTCCGGTGATACCCGACACCGCCATAGTCTGGCGCGGCAGCCTGCCCGCTGTGTACGTGGCGGGCAAGGATAACCGCAAGGAGCTGCGCCTGATCCGTGTTGGTGACTACGTGAGCGGTCACGATGTGGCGGTGCTCTCCGGCCTGCAAGTGGGTGAGCGTATATACGCCATGCCGCCATCGGGTTCTTCGAGAGAGTGGGGTCAACGGTCTGAATGATTCGCTGGACAACGCGGTGCCCAAAAAATGACGGACGATAAAGATAAAACCGAGAATCAGGGCGAGGTCGGGAAAAGCCCGGAAGAGCTTGAGATCAGCGATCGGCTTGAGTTAGAAGGCAAGTCGCTGGGTATTGCCGGTAACATCGGCAACAGCTTTATCGACTCACCGATCACCCCGCTGGTCATGCTGGCGGCGCTGTTCATCGGTCTGCTGGGTCTGATGTTCACGCCGCGCCAGGAAGACCCGGAGATCTCGGTGCCGATGGTCGACGTGTTCGTCAAGTATCCGGGTGCCTCGGCCGAGCAGGTTGCCAGCCTCGTGACTGAACCGCTGGAACGCATCATGAGCGAGATTCCAGGCGTGCGGCACGTATATTCGACGACCCAGCGTGGTCAGGCGATTGTGATCGTTCGCTTCAAGGTCGGCGAGCCGCTCGGACCGTCGATTGTCAAGGTACACGACAAGTTGCAGTCGAACCTGGACAAGATACCGCCGGGTGTGTCCATGCCGCTGGTCAAACCCAAGGGCATCAACGACGTTCCGGTAGTAACGATAACCCTGTCCTCGAGTTCTGTTGACGATGCGGCGCTGCGTACGCTGGGTGTGGACGTCCTGCAGGCCTTGCGCGAAGTTCCGGACTCGGGGCAGGGTTTCGTGGTCGGCGGACGAGCCGAACAGGTGCGTGTGGAGGTCAACCCCGAACGGCTGGCGGGATTCGATCTGACGCTCGATCAGCTGGCGCAGACTATCAACGCGGCCAACCAGAGAATGCAGGCCGGTTCCTCGGAGTCCAGTAACACCGCATTCTCGGTTTATACCGGAGCTTTTTTGCGCACGGCCGATGAAATCAGTCGCCTGGTGCTGGCGTCACGTGGTGGTATCCCTATCTACGTGCGTGATGTGGCCAAGGTTACACACGCTCCGGAAGATCCAAAGCATATCGTCGACTATTACACGGGCCAGGCGGCCCCTGGAGACGAGCCGGTGGCCGATGGTGAGCCGGCGGTGACGATAGCGCTGGCGAAGAAGGAAGGCACCAACGGCGTAACGGTAGCGAACGAGATCCTGGAAAAGCTGGGTACGCTGCGTGGCACCCTGATTCCGGACAATGTCCGCGTGAGTATCACCCGTGACTACGGCAAGACCGCCAACGACAAGGTCAACGATCTGCTGATGGCGCTGTTCGAGGCCGCCGGTGCGGTATCGGTCCTGTGCCTTATCGGTCTCGGTTTACGCTCGGCGTTCGTGGTCATCACGGTTATTCCCATAGTTATACTGGTTACAGTATGGGCCGCCTGGGCAATGAATTACAGTATCAACCGGGTCAGCCTGTTCGCCCTGATCTTCTCCATCGGTATCCTGGTCGATGACGCAACGGTGGTTGTTGAAAATATATTTCGCCGCTGGATGGAGGCGGGGCGCACCACGGTGGGTATTGCCGTCGACGCGGTGCGCGAGGTAGGTAACCCCACCATACTCGCAACCCTGACCATTATCTCGGCGCTGCTACCCATGGGTTGGGTGAGTGGACTGATGGGGCCCTACATGCGGCCGATCCCGGTTCTGGGCTCCGCCGCGATGTTTTTCTCGCTGATTGCGGCATTTATTTTCACCCCCTGGTTCGCGGTGCGCGTACGGCCGGCGAGTTTCAAGGCGTTTCGCAAGGCCGAGGCGCGCGAGAAACGCACGCACGAGATCATCGGCAAGTTTTACGAACCGCTTATCTGGCCCCTGATTAACCACCGTTCGCTGGGGATCATTTTCCTGGTCAGTGTCATTGCCCTGACCGCCGGCGTTTGCAGCCTGTTCTACTTCAAGGTAGTCCCGGTAAAAATGCTGCCATTCGATAACAAGCCGGAATTCAATGTGGTAGTCAATATGCCGGAAGGTACCCCGTTGCCGGTGACCGCCAACGTAGTCCAGCAACTGGCGGAGAAAATCCGCGCCGAAATTCCCGAAGTGACCGCGATGCAGACCTACGTTGGCACCGCGTCGCCGTTCAACTTCAATGGCCTGGTGCGTCATTATTACCTGCGCCAGCAGCCGTGGATGGCCGACATCCAGGTCATGCTGCTCGACAAGTATGAGCGTGAACGCACCAGTCACCAGCTGTCGGTGGTGGCGCGGGAAATGCTGACGCCGCTTGCGCACAAACTCGGCGCACGCATTCAGGTCGTCGAAATGCCGCCGGGACCGCCTGTGCTGCAGACAGTGGTTGCCGAGGTGCACGGACCGGACGCGGAGACACGCCGCCAGGTTGCGCGTGCAATGGAGAAGATGTTCCAGCAGGTCGATGGCCTGGTGGACGTCGATACCTACATGACTGACCCTTACAACTACTGGCAGTTCGAAATCGATCGCGAGAAGGCGACACGCGTGGGCGTCACCGTTGACGTCATCAATCGTAATCTGGCCATGGTGATGGGCGACTACCAGCTGGGTGATGTGAAGCGCGGAGCGCCGCTGGAGCCCACCTACATTGTTGTACAGGCGCCGTTGGCGATACGTTCACAGGTATCAAGGCTGGCCAATCTGCCCATTCCGACCAGCAGTGGCGGCACCATACCGCTCGGCGAACTGGGTACGTTCGTTCAGCGTCCCGAGGATCCTTCCATCTATCACGTTGACCTGCGAGGCGTGGAGTACGTGACCGGTGAGATGACTGGCCGCCTGGGCGCTCCGATCTACGGCATGCTGGGTGTCGAAGACCTGGTGAAGCAGTACAGGACCCCTGACGGCGTCATCATGGAAGGCATGCCGATGAACCTGATCGGCCCGCCCGCCAACGACTTGAAATCTGACTATGAGTGGACGGGTGAATGGACCGTTACCTATGAGACGTTCCGCGACATGGGCCTGGCATTTATGGCGGCCATGGTGTTGATCTACGGGCTGATCGTGGTCGAATTTCGTGATTATGCGCTTGCTGGCCTGATTATGGCGCCTATACCACTAACGTTGATCGGGATCATTCCCGGGCACTGGATTATGGGTGCAGAATTCACTGCAACATCCATGATCGGAATGATTGCACTGGGTGGCATCATCGTGCGCGTATCCATACTGCTGGTCGAGTTCGTCAAGATCGAGGTAATGAAAGGTAAAGACATCCGTCACGCGGCTGTCGAGGCCGCCAAGACCCGCTTGCGCCCGATCCTGATCACATCGCTTACAACCATGGTTGGTGCCGGAGCGATCCTGACCGACCCGATATTTAACGGTATGGCGGTATCGATTCTGTTTGGAATGATGACCGCTACGGTGTTCACCATGATTGTTATACCGCTCGGTTGTATCAGTGCCGAGAAGCGCTTCCACCGCCATACGATGGAGAGGGTGGAAGCTCCCATGGGCAGCGAGACGGAAGAGTCGGTGAAGAGTACCTGACGCCTGGTAGGGCGTGAGATTGGGAAGTCTTGTAACAAGCGTATCGTCCAACGGCTGGGTTTCATTGAAACTTTCGGCGATGGACAGGAAAAGGCGCTCAGCGCGGAGGACATAACGTGACTATCAAACAAAACCCAGAAACGGTATCGGGTTGGCGGCAGGCGCTGCTGGCAGCCTCGATTTCCGGCTTACTGCTTGTGCCGACGGTGCAGGCTGGAGAAGCAACAGCAGCGTCGGCCCCTGCAGATCAGGGTGCCGCGACTCCCCAGACGGCTCCGGGTGCGGTACCGCCGCCACCGGGGCCCTTCGAGCCGGTTTCGCCGGGGGAGGCCGCGCACTTTCGGCCCGACCCTGACCTGGAACGCTCGTCGGGGGGTAGGTCGCCCGGTATGCCTGGCGAGTTTTCGTCCCAGCCCGGGCATGGTTCGCTCACTCGCGAGGAGTTCATGAGTCAGCAGGAGGCGCACCGCAAGGAACTGGAGAAGTACTACCAGCAGCGTGAGGCTGAAATGCAGCAGCGTGTTGCCGACATGCAGAAGCGCATGGATGAAATCCATGCCCAGGGCGCACCGGAGCCCCCGCACCCCATGACCGACACGCCTGCACCGGGCCCCGGCCAACGCACGCAGGTTCCCGGGGACATGCAGAAGGACTGGGAACAGCGGAAAGCCGACCAGGCCAGGCGCTGGGAAGAACAGAAAGCCGAGCAGGCCAAGCGCTGGGAAGAGCAGCAGGCAGCGCATGAGGGACGCGTGCAACAGATGCGGTCCGAACAGGATCAGCGCGTTCAGCAGATGCAGACCGACCAGGAACAGCGGATGCAAGCCCGGCCGCAGCAGTACCGACCGTTGACGCCGCCGGCTGCGCAGGCCCCTGCGGCGCAGGAACAGGCGCAGGCGCAGGCGCAACAGCCCGCGGCGCAACAGCCCGCGGCGCAACAGGCGCCCCAGACTGTTGTCCCGCAGGTGCCTGCCTACGGCTATGGGTTCCCGCCGCGTCCGGGGTATGGCTACGGTTATGCGTACCCGCCGCGCCCCTACGGTTACGGCGCTCCCGGCTGGGCCTACCCGCAGTACCCGGCACCCGCTGCGGGCGGCGCCGCGCAGCAGCAACAGGTCCGATAGCTTTGGTCCGAAACGACGCGAATGACGACTCAGAATACACAGGCCAACAGTGCAGCGCCGGCCGGGTTCTGGAAGCTCCGTCATGCCG